>Ga0134103_1000035_pt1 | contig 193353 bp, 149 predicted proteins | sample 14_taG_2_FD_94445 | JGI IMG/M metagenome (GOLD analysis project Ga0134103, IMG submission 94445) | Switchgrass degrading microbial communities from high solid loading bioreactors in New Hampshire, USA - 14_58_20_212_A1 metaG | ecosystem: Engineered > Bioreactor > Semi-continuous > Anaerobic >...
ATCATACCCCTTGATGCATTATTACCTTGGTTTTCAACAGCATTTAATACCGTGTCGACTCCTAAATTACACCACCCGTCATAGTCAACCTCAAAATTGTCGTAAACAAGCTCGTAATCGGCAAATAATATCCCTGTATTAAAGGGCAATACGGAAAACACGCCGATTAACAAAATTATGGCCGTTAATTTCGCCAAAAAACTTTTGATTCTCATAACCTACCTCCCTTTAAAAAATTAAATAATATAAATTTAGCTATATACTTTTATTTTATTAATACGTAAGGAATATATTTTTTCGGTTGGGGATTTTAACTTTTTTTCGATTTTTTTTTACAAATTAGATTTTTAAGAAAAGCGACTTTCTTCCTATTTTCAACTTATATTCTAAGATATGAAATATTAAGTTTCACAAGTCCGGAGCCTGTTAATATATTATCAGATGAGAGCAAAATTCGCTTCGAGCAAACTGATGCTTTGCCTCTTTTCTTTGTATTAACAGGCTCTATAACATGCTTCACCAAGGTTCTTGGTTATTTTCTTCAAATATATATATTCGAAAATTCTTTTTCAAACATCTTTATCCGAACAAACTTATCTGGTTACTCTCAGGCCAACCGTCAAGGCAACCGTTTTGCTGTAAAATTTCTATTACTGTCTTGCTTATCTTTGCGCGGGTCCTCAGGTCGTCAATGGACAAAAACTCCCCATGGCTCCTTGCCTCAACTATATTTTGAGCCGCAGCAATTCCCAGCCCCTGAAGGGCATTTAACGGAGGTCTGATTCCATTAGGGGTTATCTGAAATTTTGTAGCATCGGATTGGTAAATGTCAATAGGTAAAAAACTTATACCTCTTGCATACATTTCATTAGCGACCTCAAGAATTGTAAGAACATTCTTTTCCTTCTGAGTCATGTTATTGCCTTTCTGTTCCAACTCCCGTATGCAGTTTCTTACCTTGGCCTGCCCATGGCACATCATGTTGGCATCAAACTCGTCCGCCCTAACCGTAAAATAAGTAACATAAAACGCCTCAGGATAATAGACCTTAAACCATGCAATTCTAAATGCCATCATAACATAAGCTGCCGCATGGGCTTTCGGAAACATGTATTTTATTTTCTTACATGACTCAATATACCATTCGGGCACTTTATTCTCCCTCATTATCTGCTCGTACTCTTCTTTTAAGCCTTTACCCTTTCTTACATCCTCCATAATTTTAAACGCTGTCTTAGGAGGAAGTCCGCAATGTATCAAATACAGCATTATATCATCCCTGGTACATATAACCTCAGAAAGCGTTGCCACTTTGCTTCTGACAAGATCCTGGGCATTGTTGAGCCATACATCGGTTCCGTGGGACAGCCCCGATATCCTTATGAGCTCGGAAAAGGTTGTGGGCCTTGTATCCACCAGCATCTGGCGCACGAACTTTGTCCCGAACTCAGGAACGGCAAAGGTTCCCACCTCGCTGTTTATGTCTTCGGGCCGAACATTTAAAGGCTCAGTGCTGCTGAAAAGACCCATGGTTCTTTCTTCCCCTATGGGGATTGTACGGGCATTAACACCGGTAAGATCCTCAAGCATCCTTATTACCGTAGGATCGTCATGCCCCAATATGTCCAGCTTCAAGAGCCTTCCGCTAATGGAGTGGTAATCAAAATGGGTAGTGATTATATTGGATTCGGTATCGTCTGCAGGCCGCTGTATCGGACAAAATTCGTATATTTCCCGGTCCTGGGGAACAATCATAACGCCCCCGGGATGCTGGCCTGTGGTCCTCTTTACGCCGGTACAACCCTTAACCAGCCTGCCTATTTCAGCATTGGTCTTAACCAACTCCCGCTCATCAAGATAATTTTTGACAAAACCGAAGGCCGTCTTTTCCGCAATGGTTCCAATGGTACCGGCACGGTATACATGTCCGACCCCAAACAGCTCTTCCGTATATTTATGGGCAACCGGCTGGTATTCCCCCGAAAAGTTAAGGTCAATATCCGGCTCTTTATCTCCGTCAAAGCCCAGGAAAGTTTCAAAGGGAATATCATATCCGTCCCTTTTAAGTTCCTTACCGCAATTGGGACAAACTTTTTTCGGCAAGTCAAAACCGCAGCCATAGCTTCCGTCCTGAATAAATTCACAGTATTTGCAGCTTTCGCAAATATAATGCGGCGGCAGGGAATTAACTTCGGTTATACCGATAAGATACGCTACAAAGGAAGAACCGACAGATCCCCTGGAACCTACAAGATAACCGTCGCTAAGGGATTTTTGTACAAGCTTTTGCGCAATAATATACATAACCGAAAAGCCGTTTTTAATAATGGAGTTCAGCTCCTTTTCCATCCGCTTTTCCACAACCTCGGGAAGCTTTTCTCCATATATCTCTTTTGCCCTTTTTTCCGCCAAAGTCCGAATCTCCTCCTCGGCGCCTTCTATCTTGGGCGGGAAAGTACCATTGGGTATGGGAATTATATCCTCACACATATCTGCAATCAAATTCGTATTCTCCACAACCACCTCATGGCATTTCTTCTCCCCAAGATAGCTGAATTCCTCCAGCATCTCTTCGGTGGTACGGAAATAAAGGGGTGCCTGGTTGTCCGCATCGGAAAATCCCTGTCCGGCCATAAGTATTCTTCTGAAGACCTCATCTTCCGGATCCATAAAATGAACGTCACAGGTTGCAACCACCGGCTTGTTATATCTCTCTCCCAAAGCCACAATCTTTCGGTTTATATCCTTGAGCTCTTCCATGCTGTTTACCGTCCCGTTATCAATCATAAACCGGTTATTGCCCAAGGGTTGTATTTCAAGATAATCATAAAACCTTACGATTTTTGAAATCTCCTCATCACTCTTTTTTTCAAGTATTGCCCTGTAAAGCTCCCCTGCCTCACACGCACTTCCGAGAATCAGACCTTCTCTATAGGTCATAAAAAGCTTTTTCGGAAGTCTCGGCCTCTTATGAAAATACTTTAAATGCGACTCTGACACAATTTTGTATAAATTCTTAAGACCTATATAGTTTTTTACAAGTATAATAGCGTGATATGTGGAATGGGTCTTATAGCTATTTTCACAATCCCCAAAAACATTGTCTATATCATCTATGGTCTTAACGTTTTTCTTCTTCAAAATCTCAATGCATTTAGTAAAAATTCCTGCACAAGCCATAGCATCATCAAGAGCCCTGTGATGATTTTTCAATTCCACCCCTAAATGCTTTGCAACAATATTCAGCCTATGCTTTGAAAGCTCGGGAAACAACTGCCTGGAAAGCTCCAAGGTATCTACAACGGGATTTTCCATTTCTATTCCCAGCACTCGAGCGTTATGCCGTATAAATCCGGCGTCAAAGGACGCATTATGCGCTACCAGCACAGCTCCTTTTGAAAACTCCAAAAACTCCGGCAAAACCGATTCAACGGTCGGTGCCTCCGCCACCATTTCGTCGGTGATACCGGTAAGCTTTACAATATGCTCCGGTATTGGAATTTGAGGATTTACAAAGGTACTGTATGTATCCACTATCTGCCCGTTCCTCAGTTTAACTGCACCGATTTCCGTTATCTTGTCCTTATCTGCTTGTAGCCCCGTGGTCTCAATATCAAATACAACAAACTCTCCGTCAATGGGATGTCCGTTGGCATAGTAGACTATTGGAACGGCATCGTCCAAAAGATATGCTTCAATACCGTAAATTATCTTTATTCCGAACTTTTTCCCCGCGTCAGCGGCATCGGGGTATGCCTGTACAACTCCGTGATCGGTTATGGCAATTGCCTTGTGTCCCCATTCATGAGCCCTTTTCACCAATTCCTTAACCGGAGTGACACCGTCCATGGCACTCATCTGCGTATGAAGATGCAGCTCCACCCTTTTTTTCTCAGCATTATCCTTCTTAGTCTTTTTGGGAACTTCAATAATGTCTGAGGCAATTACGGTAAGTTCCTTGGAAAATTTATCATACTGGGCTTCACCCCGAACCTTCACCGATACATTTTCCTTGAGCCGCTCTATAACGTTCTCATGTTTGCTTTTGTCCACAAAAATTTTTACAGTAATCGAGCCGGTATAGTCCGTAATATCAAATATGTAAAGAGTTTTACCGCTGTTAAGGGTCCGTTCCTCGGTCCTTATAATATCGCCGCATATGGCAACTCTTCCGGAATCCTGCGTAACCTCGGACATATTCATTATACTGTCATTGAAGCTTTTTCCGAAAATAATATCCGAATCCGCCGGCTTAGCATTGGTGGCATAGGACTTGGAAGACTCCGCTACCTTCGGCTCCTTTGGGATATTGCTTATAACCGTATCCGTCACTATTTTTGCTTCTTCATTTTCTTTTAGCTCAATATATTCATTTATTATTTCCTCATCTATCGCGCAATCTATGAATTCAACCCGTATCTTTACACCAAAACCGTCCTCGAGTATTTTTTCTATCAGGCTGTCACATTTCTTACTTTTTAATATTTCACTGCCCCTTGTTTTGAGCTGTATTTGAAGCTTCTTGTCATCGATACTCCAAGTGCAGCCTTCCATTATTCCCCGGCACAACACAATTTTATTTTTAACTGTATGTACAATACTGTCCCAGTATTTTGAAACAATATCTTCTGTGGACAAATTAACATTAAAAAAGGCCTTGATATAGACATGCTCAAGTTCAAATGCCTTTCTTAAGGTCTTCTCCAAATTTTCCAAGGCCTCTGCGGGTATAAGATTTTCCGATATTATTTGAATTTCCAGCTTTCTGGATTTTCTATAAAGGTTTATACCCTGTATCCTTGCCGATTCAAAATATTTTTTAACAATGTCATTGTCTTGTATCTCCGGAAAAAGCTCCTGAAGTTTTTTATCCTGCAACATTACATTTTGCATAACCGAACCCCTCTTTTGCACTACATTTTCATGATTTCCTCCATAAGCTCATCCACTATTTTATCCTGAGGAATTTTTCTAATTATTTCACCTTTTTTGAAAAGAAGTGCCTCATTCTTGCCTCCCGCAATGCCAATATCGGCTTCCCTTGCCTCTCCGGGTCCGTTTACGGCACAGCCCATTACTGCAACCTTTATTGATTTGTCAATCTTTCCAAGCCTCTCTTCCACCTCTGAAGCAATTTTAATAAGGTCTATCTGGCATCTTCCGCATGTAGGACAGGAAACAAACTCAACTCCGCCCTCCAAAAGCCCGAGAGATCTTAGCAATTCTTGTCCCACTCTGACTTCTTCTCTCGGGTCACCGGTTAAGGATACCCTAATGGTATCTCCGATACCTTCTGCCAGCAAGCATCCCAAACCCACACAGGATTTAATAGTACCTCTAAACAACGTTCCCGCCTCGGTCACTCCGATATGCAAAGGATAATCCGTTTTTTCAGACATAAGCCTGTATGCCGCAATGGTCATTGGCACACTGGATGCCTTTAAAGAAAATACAATATCATAAAAATCCAATTCCTCCAGTATCCGGGCATGCTCCAGAGCACTTTCCACCATAGCCCTGGGAGTTAAGCCGTACTTTTGCGTAATATTTTTCTCCAAAGACCCGGCATTCACTCCGATGCGTATGGGTATGTTTCTTTCCTTTGCAACCTCAACAACCTTTTTAACCCTTTCCCTGTCCCCGATGTTGCCGGGATTAATCCTTATTTTGTCGGCTCCCTTTTCCATGCTTGTAATGGCAAGCCGGTAATCAAAATGTATGTCGGCCACCAGAGGTATTTTTATAGATTTTTTTATTTCTTCTATAGCCTCCGCTGCTTCATTGTCCGGTACTGCCACTCTAACTATTTGACATCCTTCTTCTTCCAGCATCTTTATTTGATTTACGGTAGCTTTTATATCCCTTGTATCGGTATTGGTCATTGATTGGACCGCAACAGGCGAGCCACCCCCGATACTGATATCTCCGACCTTTACCGTTTTGGTTTTCTTTCTGTCAATATAATTCATTTAATATTTCTCCCTTTAAAATAATTTCGGACACCCCAAATCCTTCCGGTTCATATCCGAAAGAATACGATTATATTATACCAAAATCATTTTATAATAAATCTCATAATATCGTTGGCCATAACAAATATGGAAAGCCCTATCAAAATAAAGAACCCTATTGACGTAATTATTGCTTCCTTTTCTACCGGTATCTTCTTTCTGCTTATGGCCTCTATTGCCAAAATCAAAAGCTTGCTTCCGTCCAATGCCGGAAAAGGCACAAGATTGGTGGCTCCAATTGCCGCACTTATAAGACCCGTCCAGAGAAGAATTTGCAAAAGAGCCTCCATAAAGGTTTCACTCCTCTGGGCTGCATTATTCATAGTACTGACAATACCCACAGGTCCCGTCATTTCCGTAATGGATACTTGACCGGTTACAAGCCAATAAAGGCTGTAAGGTACCATACGGATATTGGAATAGGTAAATCTCGCAGCACTACCCATTATCCCCAACAGGCTGCCCTTCTCCACTCTTAAAAACTCCATACCAAGCTCATAGTTTTCCGTTAATCTGGGTGTAATATTTAACACCTGCTTGCTGCCCTGTCTTTCAACAGTAACAGCAACCTCCGCTTCCTCATTTTCCTTTAGAAAAGCCTTAATCTCTTCAATAGCGGTAACCTCCGTACCGTTTAGGGCTACAATTTTATCCCCCACTTGCATACCTGCCTTTTCCGCCGGTCCGCCCATAGCCAGGTCCGTTACAACATTGGATCTGCCCGGTGTGGAATCGGCATAAAAACCGAACAGGTACTCTCTATAAACTTTAGGCACAATATCTTTCGTAATGAGTTCCTTTTCCCCTTCTCTTTTAATTGTAATTTGGGTGGGTTTTCCCTTTGAAATATACAAAAACTGTATAACTTCCATGGGATCATATATGCGTTTGCCGTTATACGCGACAACCGTGTCTCCTTCCATAATGCCTGTCTCAGCGGCTGAGGAGCCTTCGTGTACCGTTTTTACGGTTCTGGTATTATAGCCTGTGAAAGAATATACAATGCAGATAAGCAAAAACGCCAAAATCAAATTGGAAAGAGGCCCCGCTGCTATAACCGAAGCTCTCACCCATACAGGCTTGTTAATAAATGCCCTTTCACTGTCCGAGTCCTCATCTTCACCTTCCATTTTAACATAGGCAAGTATGGGAAACACCCTCAAAGAATACATTGTTTCTCCTTTTCGAAAGCTGAAAATCTTAGGTCCCACAAAAAGGGAAAACTCTTCAACCTTTATACCCGATAACTTTGCAACAATAAAGTGTCCCAGTTCATGCACTATAATAATTAAATTAAACGCCATAAAAACCATTAAAAGTCTCATTGAAAACCTCCTTGAAACGCATTAATCAGAAACCGTTTCCCCAACTTTCTCTCTTGCCCACAAATCCATTTTTATTATATCGTCAAGATCCGGTGTATCCTCAACCGTATGGCTTGTCATAACCCTCTCAATTATCTGCGGTATTTCCAAAAATCCAATTTTCTCTTCCAGGAACAATCTTACCGCCTCTTCATTTGCAGCATTCAACACCGCGGGCATTGTTCCTCCGATCCTCAATGCCTCATATGCCAGCTTAAGGCATGGAAATGCTTCCGTGTCCGGAGCCTCAAAGGTAAGGGTATTGTTCTTAATTAAGTCAAGCTTTGAAAAACCGTTCATAAGCCTTTTGGGGTATGTAAGTGCCAGCTGTATCGGAAGTCTCATGTCAGGAGAGCCCAACTGGGCCATTATAGCTCCATCCCTAAATTCCACCATTGAATGAACTATACTCTGGGGATGAATCAAAACCTCTATCCTGTCCAACGAAACATCAAAAAGCCAACGGGCCTCAATGACTTCCAAGCCTTTATTCATCATTGTCGCAGAATCAATGGTTATTTTGCTTCCCATACTCCAATTGGGATGCTTCAGTGCTTCCTTTACCGTTACATTTTTAAGCTCATCCCTCTTTCTTCCCCTAAAGGGTCCCCCCGAAGCAGTCAAAATAATTTTTGAAACATCCTCTTTATTATTGCCCATTAAGCATTGAAAAATAGCAGAATGCTCACTGTCCACCGGAAAAATCTCAACCTTCCTTTTTTGAGCCTCCGCCATAACAATTGAACCTGCGGTTACAAGGGTCTCCTTATTGGCAAGGGCAATATTTTTCCCGTTTTTTATTGCTTCCATCGTAGGTACAAGCCCGGCAATTCCAACAATAGCCGAAACCACAGTCTGTGCCCCCTCAACGGAAGCAACTTTTTTTAGCCCCTCAACTCCGCCGGCCACTTCAATAGAAGTATCCTTAAGTCTTGACCTTAAAACTTCGGCCATGTTTTCGTCCATTACTGCCACAATACGGGGTTTAAACTCCCACGCCTGTTTTTCCAGCAACTCAATATTCTTATTTGCCGCCAATCCCTCAACCTTTATATTAAGATTTTTAGCCACATCCAAGGTTTGGACACCGATGGAACCCGTAGATCCCAAAACCGATATTCTCTCCACCATATAATATATCTCCTTAAGCTATTCATTATGATATATACCAACATAATAAAAAAGAATCACCGGCAACGGATGCCAAGAATTACATAATAAAATTGATATAATAATAAATTACGGGAGCAGTAAAAAGTATACTGTCAAACCGGTCAAGGGCTCCTCCGTGTCCGGGCATAATATTTCCATAGTCCTTAACCTTGACAAATCTCTTTATGGCAGACGCCGCCCAGTCTCCCAATTGGGATATTACACCGCATAAAATCCCCAACACTATGTAATGATAAAGTGAAATAACGGAAACATTTCCGCTTGAAATAAGATATACTCCGTACAATGTCGTTGCAACGGTACATCCGAGCATCCCGCCTATTGCCCCTTCTACGGTTTTTTTCGGGCTTATCTCCGGCATAAGCTTGTGCTTGCCGAAAAGCAATCCCGAAAAATACGCAAAGGTATCCGTAGAAAAAGCTCCGATAAAAATAAGCCAAACAAGAAAAAAACCATTTTCCATATTCCTAATAAGGACAATAAATGAAAATAAAAAAGTTATATAAAAAACACCGAAGACTGTAACGGCAACATCCACGATGTTGTATTTCCTATGCAAAAAAACAATACAGGACAATGAAGCCACCAACATTATAAAAACAGCCAGTGACAAAAACTCTGACGATAACACATTTTTAATCCAGTTTAAAGAACCGAAGGAAAAGTGCTCTAAACTAAGCAACAGTATATAAAGACAAGAAAAATAACCTACAGGCTTAACAGGTCTATATGAAGCATTTTCCAGTGCTTTAAAGTACTCATACATCGCAATTATTGAAACAAAAAAAACAGATATTCCGATAACAGTTTTACCTGAAAACACAACAGCAATAAGTAAAAAAATTGCCACAGCTGCACTTGCCACCCTGGTTTTTAGCAATTTTATATCCCTCCAAATCTTCTGTTTCTGTTCTGATAATCCAAAATGGCCTCAACAATATGCTCCTCCCTGAAATCAGGCCATAGCACATCAGTATACCAGAACTCGGTATAAGCCGACTGCCATAACAAGAAATTGCTTAGCCTCTTCTCTCCTCCGGGGCGAATCAAAAGATCGGGATCCGGCACACCTGATGTATAAAGCTTATCAATCATCATTTTCTCATTAATATCGTCGGTTTTTATTTTACCATGAGCTACTTCCCTTGCAATTTCCTTTACAGCATGCACAATCTCATCTCTGCTGCCATAGTTTAGGGCTATATTCAGCTCAAGACCGGTATTCTTGCCGGTAAGCTTTGTCACGCGATCAATCTCTTTTTTGATCTCGTCGCTGAAAACACTAACATCACCAATAGTTTTTATCCGTACATCTTTACCCCCTATATGAGTCTCTGCATTTTTCAAATATTCCAAAAGAAGAGCCATCAATGCATCGACCTCACTTTTGGGGCGCTTCCAGTTTTCCGTTGAAAAAGCGTAAACGGTTAGGTATTTAATACCGATTTCTCCACAAAAGGTTGTAATTCTCTTTAGGGTTTTAGCACCTTCCTTATGTCCTACCGAACGGGGCAAAGACCTTTTTCTAGCCCACCTCCCGTTTCCGTCCATGATTATCGCAATGTGCTGCGGCAAATTGTTGTAATCTATCTCTTTCTTTTTGCTCTTTTTAAAAATGTTCTTAAAAAAACTCATATTAACCTCCAATACGGCTGACAACCTCGAACTGTGATTATTATTTTATTATATATATAAGCTTTATTAAAATCAACAAATACATTCTTATTTAAGATGGGTGCATGTAATATATGTCAATAAAAGTACTCCGGAAACTTGAGTTTCGCAAGTTTAGAGCCTGTAAATACTTCGCGGGGTCGAGCAAAACTCGCTCCGCTCTAACATGGCTCTCCCTTTCCGCATCGTATTAACAGGCTCTACAACTTTCTCCACAATGTTTCTTCCATACTTTTATTCACGAAAATAATATGCACCCTTTAATATTTTACAACCCCTCATGGTCTAGAGGGGTTTGCATACAATAAGGATACAATTTTCTTCATCTTCGTTAACCACATTAACCACCCTGAAAGAGTCTTCAATCTCCATAGGGTCGGATTTGGGCTCGGATGTAAGCTTTATCGCTCTAATTTTCTTACCGATATTGCTTATCATGATTTTCGCATCTTTGAGTGTAAAACCTATTATTCCGTCAACCTCCATTATCAAACCTCTAATATCTCTTTTTCTTTTAACTGAATCATTTTATCGATTTCATCAATATATTTATCCGTAATGTTTTGAATTTCCTTTTCTGCGGATTTAAGGTCATCTTCCGTAATCTCACCGTTTTTCTTTAAAGCTTTCATCTGCTCCAATCCATCTCTTCTTATTGACCTAACAGCAACCTTGGCATCTTCACCGTATTTCTTAACTACCTTTGTGAGTTCTTTTCTTCTTTCTTCGGTAGGAACCGGGAAAACCAAACGAATAATCTTTCCGTCATTGTTAGGATTTATACCAATATCAGATTTCTGAATTTCTTTTTCAATTTCCTTTAGGATGCTGGCATCCCAAGGCTGTATTGTTATTACTCTGGGTTCAGGAACCGATACACTGGCCAATTGATTGATCGGTGTGGGAGTTCCGTAATAGTCAACCGTAATTCTGTCCAGAATTGAAGGATTTGCCCTGCCTGCTCTTACGGTATTCAGCTCATTCTTCAAAACTCCCAAGGTCTTCTTCATTTTTTCTTCGATAACCTTATACTCTTCCCTTGACATACTATATTCCTCCTCCGTATTACATTATTGTTGTACCGATGTTTTCCCCAAGTACAACTTTAACTATATTATCCGGCTCATTTAAACCAAAAACTATTATCGGAATATTATTGTCCTTGCAAAGTGAAGCAGCAGTCGAATCCATAACTCCCAATTCCTTGTTAAGCACATCCAGGAAGGAAAGCTTATCAAATTTTCTGGCATTCGGATTTACCATTGGGTCGCTGTCATATACTCCATCAACCTTCTTTGCCAGCAGTATAACCTCTGCATCAATTTCCGCCGCACGCAAAGCTGCTGTAGTATCGGTTGAAAAGTAAGGATTACCGGTACCGCACGCAAAGATAACTATTCTCTTCTTCTCTAAATGTCTTACAGCTTTTCTTCTTATATAAGGTTCTGCTATTTGCCTCATTTCAATAGCCGTTTGTACTCTTGTGGGAATTCCTTTGGCTTCAAGAGCATCCTGAAGTCCCAGTGCATTAATGACCGTTGCAAGCATACCCATATGGTCCGCTGTCGTACGATCCATTCCCTTTCCGCTTCTGCCTCTCCAAAAATTTCCTCCGCCTACAACAATCGCAACCTCCACTCCCATGTCGTAAACTTCTTTTATTTTTGAAGAAATTTCGTTTACGGTCTCTGTGTCAATTCCCTGCCCTTTATCTCCCGCCAAAGCCTCACCGCTGATTTTTAACATAACTCTTTTATATTTGGCCCTTTGCATTAAAGATACTCCTCCGCTCCCATAATGATATTTTATCACACAAAAACTTCTAGTGAAACCCATAACTAATAAATATTTGGTTGGACATTCTTTTAAAAAAACGGATCATAAACATATCTTATTCTATCTTTTTATTATTCGGGCATCCCATTAAAAAGGAACATATAAAACAATTATATGTTCCTTTCTCTATTTTGGTTTTAGCCACCAATTTGTTTCATAACCTCTTCTGCAAAATTATCTTCTTTCTTTTCTATACCTTCGCCTCTTTCAAACCTTACGAACCTTCTAATATTGATATTTTCACCTATGGTAGCTATCTTCTCATTAAGAAGCTGTTGAATTGTTTTATCCGGATCCTTAACCCAAGGTTGCTCTAAAAGGCATATTTCTTTGAAGAATTTATCCAGTCTTCCTTCAACCATCTTTTCAACGATTTTTTCAGGCTTACCTTCATTCAATGCTTGAGCCTTCAAAATCTCTTTTTCTTTTTCAATCCTATCCGCCGGAACCTCTTCTCTTCTTATGTATTCAGGCTTGCTTGCAGCGATGTGCATCGCGATATCCCTAACAAAGGATTTAAACTCTTCATTTTTCGCAGCAAAATCAGTTTCTACATTAACTTCAACCAAAACACCAATTCTGCCGTCTCCATGAATGTAAGCACTTACCAGACCCTCTGCAGCTATCCTTCCTGCTTTTTTTGCTGCAGCAGCGAGTCCCTTTTCTCTTAAAATTTCAACAGCCTTCTCCATATCGCCGTTTGCTTCTGCAAGGGCTTTCTTACAGTCCATCATGCCCGAACCGGTTCTTTCACGAAGCTGTTTTACCATTTCTGCAGTAATCATCCGAACTCCTCCAAACCTTATTAAATTTATACATAATTAATTATAAACTATTATTCACAATTATACTTTTTTTAAACCTTTCAGGTATCGATTGTCATCAATGCCCGGTAAGTCAAACCGTTTCCACTTTCGAACCGCTTAAGCAAAATCCGACTTCAGCCTAAAAAGACTGAAGTCAGAATCGTTATCTATTCAGCTGCTACTTCTGCAACCTCTTCCACAACTTCTTCTACCTGATTATCGGAATCGGAATCAGGAGTATATTGTTCTCCCTGTCTTCCTTCTATAATAGCATCTGCAATTTTTGCCGAAATCAATTTTACAGCTCTGATTGCATCATCATTTCCCGGAATTACATAATCAACTTCATCAGGATCACAATTGGTATCAACAATTGCAACTACAGGAATACCAAGTCTTCTAGCTTCCAGTATTGCAATTCTCTCTTTTCTCGGGTCAACCACAAACAATGCGCCGGGTAGATCATTCATGTTCTTGATTCCGCCAAGATATTTTTCCAGCTTTTCCATCTCACCTTTAAGCTTAATAACCTCTTTTTTAGGAAGAACATCAAAAACACCTTCTTCTTCCATCTTGGTAAGCTCTCTTAAACGGTTTATTCTTCCCTTAATTGTTTTGAAATTGGTAAGCATTCCGCCGAGCCATCTGGCGTTTACATAGAATTGACCTGCTCTTTCGGCTTCTTCTTTGATAGAATCCTGTGCCTGTTTCTTGGTTCCTACGAAAAGAATTCCTTGACCGTTCATAGCAACTTCACGGACAAAATAATAGGCCTCTTCAATTTTTTTCACAGTCTTTTGAAGGTCGATAATATAGATACCGTTCCTCTCTGTGAAAATATATTCGGCCATTTTGGGGTTCCACCTTCTGGTCTGGTGACCGAAATGAACACCTGCTTCCAGTAATTGTTTCATTGAAATAACTGACATTTTAATACACCTCCATTAGTTTTATACCTCCGCAACCCTCATTTTTATAGAAGACCCAAAGGCACTATCCTATAAATCAGGCTTGCGTGCGTATTTTCCGTTTAGTAGTATAACACATACTTGTTTTTTTATCAATAAATTTTTTTAAAACCTAAAAAGTACTTTGTTTTATATGTACTTGCTTTCCGTATGTATTTTGCTCGACCCCGAGGAGCATTTACAGGCTCTGGACTTAAGAAACTTTCGTTTCTGTAATATTTTCTTCACTTTTATACAATACTCCATGGAGTTAAGAATACTAGATTAAGTATTAACAATATTAGGCAAAGAATTAAGTAGTAATTAGTTTTAGTATATATTTAGGTAAATATTATATTAGGTTAAATTATATTAGGTAAATATTATATTAGGTTAAATTATATTAGGTTAAATTATATTAGGTTAAATTATATTAGGTTAAATTATATTAGGTTAAATTATATTAGGTAAATATTATATTAGGTTTAATTTATACGGCTTATATCTCGCTCTTGGCTTTTGAGTGCGTTTCGATTAAAGTATATATTCGGTTAAAGTATATTTGTTAAATATATCTTAAGTTGAATATATTTTAAAATGACTCATAAATCGATAATTTTATGCAAAATAATATTAAAAGCTTTTGTTGACAAGTGCCGGTCTCTACTTTAGAATGATTATGTATTTTTTGAAATTAATCTATATAGAAGGGATTTACATGGAAAATATCAGAGAAAACATAAGGAATATCGCTATAATAGCCCACGTTGATCACGGAAAAACAACACTGGTTGATGCAATGTTAAAACAAAGCGGTATATTCAGAGACAACGAACAAGTACATGAAAGGGTTATGGATTCGAATGAACTGGAAAGGGAAAGAGGTATTACGATCCTTTCCAAAAACACCGCAGTATATTATAAAGATATTAAAATTAACATTGTGGACACACCCGGCCACGCTGACTTTGGCGGCGAGGTTGAGCGGGTTTTGAAAATGGTGGATAGTGTTTTACTGTTGGTTGACTCTTTTGAGGGTACTATGCCCCAGACAAGATTTGTTCTTAGAAAAGCTCTTCAGCTTCATTTAAGGCCCATAGTTGTCATAAATAAAATTGACAGGCCTGAAGCAAGACCACTTGAAGTTATTGATGAGGTTTTAGAACTGTTCATTGAGCTGGAAGCAAGCGATGAACAGCTGGATTTCCCGATTGTTTTTACCTCTTCAAGGGAAGGATATGCGATTACCGATTTGAAAGACGAACCGAAAAATCTTGTTCCCCTGTTTGAAACCATAATAAATAATGTACCCCCACCAAAAGGGTATATGGACAAACCTCTTCAGTTTCTGGTTTCAAACATTGACTACGACGAATATGTGGGAAGAATAGCTATCGGAAGAGTTGAAAGGGGAAAAATAAAATCCGGTCAGCCTGCTGTTCTGTGCAAAAAGGACGGAAGCGTTGAGAATGTCAAAATAAGCAGGTTGTATACGTTCAATGGGCTTAAAAGAGTAGAAGTACCTGAGGCAATGCTGGGAGACATAATAGCCGTCTCGGGTATAGATAATATTACTATCGGTGAAACCGTTTGCGATGTTGCCGCTCCGGAGCCGCTTCCTTTTGTGGATATCGACGAGCCGACAATATCCATGACTTTTAGCGTAAATACCAGTCCCTTTGCCGGACGTGAAGGTACATACGTTACCTCAAGGCATTTACGGGACAGGCTTTTTAAAGAGCTTGAGACAAATGTAAGCTTAAGAGTGGAAGAAACGGATTCTCCCGACACTTTTGTCGTTTCCGGAAGAGGCGAACTTCACCTTTCCATTTTAATTGAGACTATGAGGCGCCAAGGTTATGAGTTTCAGGTTTCCAAGCCGACGGTTATATTTAAGGAAGTTAACGGAGAAAAGCTTGAACCTATAGAATACCTTATAATCGATGTACCGGAAGAATTCATGGGTACTGTTATGGAAAAACTGGGAAGCCGCAAGGCTGAATTAGTAAACATGCATTCCGCACAGCAGGGATATATGAGACTGGAGTTTAAAATACCCACTAGAGGGCTTATAGGCTACAGATCGGAATTTTTGACTGACACAAAAGGAAATGGTATAATGAATCATGTCTTTCATGGATTTGAGCCGGTAAAAGGCGAAATACCGAAACGTCAAAGGGGATCCATGATTGCATGGGAAGATGGAGAAGCCGTAACTTATGGACTTTATAATGCACAGGAACGGGGTTCTCTTTTCATCTCACCGGGAACAAAAGTATACGAAGGTATGGTTGTTGGAGTAAACTCAAGACAGGAAGACATAGTTGTTAATGTTTGCAAAAAGAAACATGTAACCAACATGAGAGCATCGGGTTCGGATGAAGCACTAAAGCTTACCCCTCCTATTGCTTTAAGCCTTGAGCAATCCTTAGAGTTTATTGCCGATGACGAGCTTATGGAAGTTACTCCGAAAAACATACGCTTAAGAAAAAAGATATTGGATACTGAGATGCGGGCTAAAGCAAGAAGTAGAAATAACAAAGATGCCGTATAAGAATAAGAAATGACATAGCAATTTAGAAGTGGCATAATAATTAAGTAAAAACTCCGCAGGATAGAATGCATCTTTCGTATTTATATAAAACCATAATAATCGGCTGAGCAATATAGCCATAATAATAATGAGTGGTGAGGACAATGGATAAAAAAACAGTTGCAAAAAATCCAAAACCGAAAAAGAAAAAAAACCGTCTGGTGTCTTTCTTGGCGTATTTTATGACTTTTTTAGTGGTGTTTACCATCAGCAGCTATCTTTCCTACAAATATTTTATTAATGACAAGGAATTGGATGTTGCTGCAATAAAGGCAAGCATTAACGAAGAAACCGGAATACAGGTTGAAATACCTACAGGATCGGATACCGGTGATATTGCTGAAATACTAAAAAAAGCGGGAGTAATAGATCACCCCTTCCTGTTCAAGTTTATATCCAAATTCAACGGATATGACGGGCGTTACAAATCCGGAAAACATATTGTAGGCAAAAACCTGGAATATAAAGAAATTATGGAAATACTCTGCGACAATCCGGTTACCACTACAGTTACTATAATCGAAGGAAAAAACATCAAGCAAATTGCCCAAACCTTGAGCGAAAAGAAACTGATTGATCAAGAAGATTTCCTTGAAGCATGCAATAACGAAGAATTTGATTATAAATTTTTAGAAGACATTCCGGATAATCCGGACAGAAAAAACAAGCTTGAAGGATATTTGTTCCCCGACACCTATTTCTTCGATCCGACCGGGGGGCCAAAGGCGATAATCCAAAAATTCCTTGACAATTTTAATTTAAAGTTTAAGGAAGACTTTTACAACAGGGCCAAAGAGCTGAATATGACAGTGGATGAAGTAATAATTCTTGCTTCGATTATTGAAATGGAGACAGCAAACCCGGAGGAAAGAGCAATTGTTTCAAGTGTATTCCACAACAGGCTTAAGTCAAGCAACCCGGAGTTAAAAAAGCTTCAGTCCTGTGCTACAATACAATATGTTTTGTATGATACCCAAAACAAGATGAAGGAAACAATAAGCGATGAGGACACAAAGATAGAACACCCTTATAACACATATTTACACGAAGGGTTACCTCCCGGACCGATATGTTGCCCGGGTCTGGCTTCAATAGAAGCAGCATTGTACCCTGATGAAGAATCGGAATATTATTACTTTGTTGCCAAGGGAGACGGGACTCATCATTTTTCAAAAACTCTTGAAGAACATTTGCAAGCTGTAAAAAAATATCAGTCAGAATAAAAAATCTCAGGGGCGTCACGCCCTCCTTGTTTTTATGGAAGGTATGCTATGATCTGCTTTGAGTATATTAATGACTATATAAGACAAACACTAAAACCAAATACCGGAATACTAAAGGAACTGGAGGCCTTTTCAAAGGAAAACCATGTACCCATCGTACATCCTGAAGTAGCCGCTCTATTAAAAGTAATTGGTCTTACGCTAAAGCCCCGGCGCATTTTGGAGGTCGGTACGGCTATCGGATACTCCTCCATCCTACTCTCTACCATATTAGAGCCGGGAGGAAAAATTGACACAATAGACCGTTATGAGCTGATGGTGGAAAGAGCCCGGGAAAATATAAAAAATGCCGGACTTTCCGATGTTATTAACATCATTGTCGGAGATGCCCTTGACGTTCTAAAATGCCTTAACAAACAATATGACATGGTATTTTTGGATGCCGCCAAGGGACAGTATCCGGAATTTCTTCCCGAGTGCTTAAGAATGCTTAAAAGCGGTGGGCTTTTAGTATCGGACAATGTACTGTACAAGGGCATGGTAGCTAACGATGAACTGGTGGTAAGAAGAAAGAAAACCATTGTTACAAGGATGCGTAACTATCTTAAAACCCTTTGCAGTATGGATGAACTTGAGACCAGTATACTGCCTGTTGGTGACGGAGTTGCTATAAGCTATAAAAAGTGATTGAATTTTGAATATTGATATTTTGAAAATACAAAAATTTGGAGTGAAGTAGGATGAAAGCTGAATTACTTGCACCGGCCGGCAGCCTTGAAAAATTGAAAATGGCTGTAGTCTATGGTGCAGATGCGGTATATCTTGGAGGAGAAGCCTATGGTCTTAGAGCATATGCGGAAAACTTTTCGCTCGACGATCTAAAAGAAGGAGTAAAATTTGCTCATGACCGAGGAAAAAAAGTATATATAACCATGAATATTTTCCCCCACAACGAAGACCTTGAAAACATGCCCGATTACATCAAGGAAGTGGAAAAGGTTGGCGTTGATGCAATAATTCTATCTGACCCTGGGGTACTTTCCCTTGTGAAAGAAATAGCTCCCGATATGGAGATACATTTGAGCACTCAAGCAAATAATATTAACTGGATGAGTGCAAATTTCTGGCATAAACAAGGTGTTAAACGAATAATACTTGCCAGGGAGTTATCTTTTAACGAAATCAAAGAAATAAGAGAAAAAACTCCCCCATCCTTGGAACTGGAGATATTTGTTCACGGTGCCATGTGCATATCCTATTCCGGAAGATGCCTTCTAAGCAGTTATATGGCTGGGCGTGATTCAAACCGGGGTCTTTGTGCCCATCCCTGCAGGTGGAAATATTACCTTATGGAAGAAAAAAGGCCCGGAGAATATTTCCCTGTGTATGAAAATGAAAGGGGTACTTTTATTTTCAATTCCAAGGACCTCTGCATGATTGAATATATTCCGCAAATAATTGAGTCCGGGGTAACAAGCCTTAAAATTGAAGGCCGTATGAAGAGCTCCTTTTATGTTGCAACGGTCGTAAAAGCATACCGTCAAGCCTTGGATTCCTATTATCAAAACAAGGATAACTTTGTCCTGGATCCTAAATTGCTTGAAGAAGTAGCAAAGGCAAGCCATCGAGAATTTTCAACGGGCTTTTTCTTCAACAAGCCGGATTCACAGTCTCAAATATATAACACCAGCTCCTATATTCGGGAGTACGATTTTGTAGGTGTTGTACAAAATTACGACAAAGCCACGAAAATAGCCACAATTGAGCAGAGAAACAGGATGTACAAGGGTGAAGAGATCGAAGTAGTAAACCCGAAGGGTGACTTTTTTGTTCAAAAAATAGAATGGATGAAAAATGCGGACGGTGAAGAGATCGATGTTGCTCCCCATCCTCAAATGACTGTATATATGCCTATGAAAGAGGAAGTTGAGGAATATACGATACTTCGTAGGAAGTCGGAGTAGGCGGATATTGAAAAGGTAAAGAAAAAATGCTCCGGAAACTTAAGTTCCGCAAGTCTAGAGCCTGTAAATACTCCTCAGGGTCGAGCAAAACTCGCTTCGCTCAGACAATGCTCTCCCCTTCCTCGTCGTATTAACAGGCTCTACGACTTGCTCCACAATGTTTCTTCCACATTTTTTCTTTTCCTAATTATTCTATCCGTCAACAGTAAGAGCATAATAATTATTCTTCTTTTTTAGGTAAAATCAAAAGTAATTAAAAAGTGCAACCACCTTAACTTCCACCAAGTAATGGGGTATTAAAGAAAGGCAAAGAAAAATGTTCCGAAAACTTGAGTTTCGCAAGTACAGAGCCTGTAAAAACTCCTCTTGATTAATGATTCAATCTACTTTTCAGTGTATAGAATACCCATTTATATGGAAAAATTATAGTATTCACTAATATTTAAGGAGAATACTATGAACTACGGAAGACAAAAATTTATCCTTTATGTATTTACTCTGATTATTTTTTTGCTTATCACAAGGTTTATCTACATACAGTTTCACATGGGAGAAAAGCTTACCCTGCAGGCTGCTGCACAAAAAATATCCTCCCTCCCTATTGACGTTCCCAGGGGGAATATACTTGACAGGAATCTCATTCCTCTTACCAACAGAATCGAAAAATATGATGTGGTAATAAAACCCTTTCAGTTGCGAAATAACCCCGATGCTATTCGTAGAATATCGGATATTCTCGATCTTAACCATAATGACATAAAAAGACAGATTGAAATAAAATCAAATCCCATAGTAATTGAAACGGATAAAGATAAAAAAAACCGGCTTAAAGAAGAAAACATTCCCGGCATATCCTTTATAAATTCGCTTAAAAGGTATGATTTCGCAACACCTGCCAAGCACGTGCTCGGCTATCTTAATAAAATCGATCTGACTGGAGAAACGGGTATAGAAAAAGCCTATAATGAGTATCTTAAATCCGGTTCTCCCGGCAGTATAGGTATGGTTACAGACGGAATAGACAATCTTCTTCCCGGTCTTGGCTACAGATTCATAAAACCAAAAATCAAAGAACAGTTGAATATAAAGCTAACCATTGATTATAACATTCAAAAAATTGCAGAAGAAGTTATGAATAAATATAATCTTAAAGGTGCAGTGGTTATCGAAGAGGTTTTTTCCGGCGACATTGTCGCAATGGTAAGCAAGCCGGATTTTGATCCCAATGAGGTTGCCAAGTATCTTGACAGTCCCGATAACGAGCTTTTTAACCGTGCCGTTGCGTCCTACAATCTTGGCTCCATATTCAAGATCATCGATCTTGCCAGTGCTTACAGTAAGAACATGGACCCCTCCATGTACTACTACTGTCCCGGATATGTGACCCTGGGAGACAAAGAATTCAGGTGTTCGGCCTATGCCAGGGGCGGACACGGTTTAATAAATCTCCATGAAGCCTTTGCCTCCTCCTGCAATCCCTATTTCATCGAATTGGGAATCAGGGTAGGACCCAATGCCATTATTGACACGGCAAAAAATTTCGGTCTCGGGAATGTCACAGGAATTGATGCCCAGGGAATAAGTGAATCTCCCGGCTATCTTCCCGATCCTTCAAATTATTTAACTTACGGAGACACTGCAAATATAGCCATAGGCCAGGGAGATGTTATGGCAACTCCCCTTCAAGTTGCCGATATGGTAGCAACCATCGCAAACGGAGGTATAAAAAACAAGGTTAATATTGTGGATTCCATTGTCGATTCAAAGGGAAACACGGTAAAGGTTATTAGAAAAAATAAGGGAGAGCGAATAATCGAAAAAACGGTATGTGACAGCATTAAGAAGCTTATGGAGGAAGTAACGATAAGCGGTACCGGAACCAAAGCCAATCTCGATGCGTATGGCGGTGCCGGCGGAAAAACCGGAAGTGCGGAAACCGGCCAGTACATAAACGGAAGCAAAGTTGTACATGCCTGGTTTGCAGGGTATTTTCCAAGGCTGGATCCGAAATATTCAGTCTGCGTTTTTATTGAAAACGGTAAAAGCGGAGGCAGTGTGGCCGCTCCGGTTTTCGAAGAAATTGCAAAAAATATTTTAATAATGGGATATTAATTGTACTTGCACCTGTATTCTTAGTGCAACATATAATTATAAGGTAGCCTATTTATGGAGGTGCCTTATCTTGCTTGGCTTACTTATTTCTTCTTTTATAGAGATAATTAATAATATATTCTTCCTATTCGGATATATTTCCAATGATAATTCCTTTCCCCCACCTTTAACCCCTGAGGAGGAGCAGCACTATTTAAAGCTTCTCAAGGAAGGAGATGAAGAAGCAAGAAACGTTCTTATCGAACGAAACTTAAGGCTTGTAGCACATATTGTTAAAAAATACACAACTACCCCAAATGAGTGTGATGACCTTATATCCATCGGTACTATAGGGCTGATAAAGGCTATTGCCAGCTTCAATCAAGAAAAAGGTACAAGACTGGTTACTTACGCAGCAAAATGCATTGATAACCAGATATTGATGCAAATAAGGTCCAATAAAAAAATGCAGAGCGAGGTTTCACTTCAAGATCCAATAGGCGTAGACCGTGACGGAAATGAAATAACACTAATTGATGTCATTGGAAATGAGTCGGAATCAATAGTTGAAGAAGTCGAGCTGAAAATGCAGATAAAACGCTTGTATAACAAAATGAAGGACGTCCTGAAAAAAAGAGAGAAAATGGTTTTGGAACTTCGTTACGGACTTTTAAACGGAACAAGTAAAACCCAAAGAGAAATAGCAAAAATGCTGGGTATATCCAGATCTTATGTCTCGAGAATTGAAAAAAAAGCCATTAAAAAATTAGGAAAAGAGCTTAAAGCCGATATGTAAAAAACACTACGTGACTTAAGTTCGGCAAGCCTGGAGCCTGTAAATACTCTTTGGGGATCGAGCAATTCTTGCTTTATAAAAGTATAAATACTTTCTCTTTCTTCGACGTATTAACAGGCTCTATTGCTCGTTTTACAATTTCTCCTCCATACTCTCCTAAGCAAAATATAATACGCATCCTACTTTTTATTGAACTCAATTATAATCTCCTTGATACTTTTTTGCTTAATAAATCCGGACACTATATTTTTAAACAGCAATACAATAATGGGACCTAAAATAAAACCTACTATTCCATAAAACTGTGTTCCCAAATACATTGCCATCAGTGTAATCAAAGGGTGAAGCCCGATTTGTTGTCCAAGTATCTTGGGCTCTATCAACTGCCTGATTACAAGTACTATCAAATACAATATAATAAGAGATACACCCATCCTGAAATCCCTGGATATAAACTCATATATCGCCCACGGAACCAGCACGCCACCGGTACCCAGTATTGGAAAAGCATCAATAAAGCTTATGACCAATGCCAAGAGAATAAAGCGCTTTATTCCTATAATAGCAAAACCTATAGAAAGCTCTGTAAAGGTAATAGTCATCAAAATAAGCTGAGCCCTTATATAACCAAACAGTGCCGAAAAAATGTTGTCTTTTATGCTTATAGCCTTTTCAAGCACCACATCCGGCAAATTATGCTTTATGGACTCATAAATTCTGTCTCTGTCGCTTGAAATAAAATAAGTTGCCAGAATGGTAACAATTATAAATATAAGTACCTGCGGTATCGAAACAGCCGTATTGTAAAGTCCTTTTACAAAAGGATCCACTACCTTGGATATGGATTGGGAAAGGTTTGAAATCATCTTGGTAATATTGGACGTAATACCCTCGGGAAGGTCCAAATAAGCATCCAAAGCCTTTTTTATGGTTGCGGAAACATTCTGGTATATTTCAATTAAGAATTGCGGCCGTTCATTGGTAAGGCTCACAACTTCATTATAAAGCCTTGATACCAATAACAGCATCAGCACTGTTATAAGCGATACAACCAAAAGCAAAGACACTATGGCCGCAAGTCTCCTCGGGAATTTGGCTTTTTTCATTAAAAACCTTATTAACGGTTCAATAGCGGAAGAGACGGCGAAAGCAATTATAAACGGAGCAACATAAATTGACAGTCTCAAAGCCAATATTATGCCGACAAACGTTCCCACAAACGCCAATACAATCTTCAAAATAAATTTCACTTTCGGATTCATTTAACCCCACCTTTATTCTCAGTTAACACCACACAAAAACCATATTAAATCAATTTTCTATATTATTCAAAACCCAGCTGCGACTTGATTTCGTTCCAAAGCTCCTCTCTTCCCTGCTTCGTTTCCGATGAAAAAGGTATCACTTTAACACTGTCGGAAAGTTCCAGCACCTTTCTTATGTCACAAACCCTTTCCTTTACCTTTGAACGGGGAATCTTGTCAAGCTTTGTAGCAGTAATCAAATAAGGTATACCATTGCATTTAAGCCAGTCGTTCATAAGTTTGTCATCATCAGTTGGAGAATGCCTGATGTCCACAAGCATAATCACCAGCTTAAGTTGCTTTCTGGTTTTTAAATATGTTTCCACAACAGATCCCCATGATTCTTTTTCCGTTTTTGATACCTTTGCAAAACCGTAGCCGGGAAGATCGACAAAATATAATATATTGTCGACATTATAAAAGTTTATAACCCTTGTCAGTCCGGGAGTTGCCGCAACTCTTGCCAGACTTTTTCTGTTCAGCATTGAATTTATAAGTGAGGATTTACCCACATTGGATCTTCCCACAAAAGTTATCTCCGGTTTGTCGCTTTTCGGATATTGTTCGGGTTTTACCGCTGTAATCTCAAATTTTGCATTATTAATATTAATACTCACTTCTATTCCAAACTCCTTACAGTTTTAATAATATGGATTATAGCATTATTTTGAAAAATAATTAAGAGTTTTCATCAAAAAAAGACAAGTTATTTATATATTCATCCATTCCCCCATTAAAAACCCTTCCTATCCTGTCTCCAAAAAAGCTTTTATACCTCATAACCGTAGAGTTGCTGTTAAGCAAAACAACATCGATGCTAAAGTCTTTGGTCTTTTTATGCAAAAGCTTCATCTCGGATATTTTAAGAAGATGCTTGAATTCATAATCTGCCTGCGGCAATGAATACCCTATAAAAACCCACTTTTCGGAATCCGCAAGCATTTTCTCCGCCTCACTCCATACCGTCGGAAAAGTATTCTTTCTAAAGGATTTTCTATAGCACTGGGTCGCTATATGTGCCGATACATTATCCTGGCATATATTGCATATCGAACCTTTCAATAGTTCAGTTTTATCCATGAAGTCCTTCATTTCATCGAACAGCCCAAAATGTTCTTTTCTAAAACCAGCCTTCCCTATTGGCATTATACTATAATCCATATCATTTAATAAAGTCCTGCAATTATCGCAATAAAGCCAGTTAGCCGACCCATGAACCTTTAAAATCTTTATTTTCTTCATTACTGTATCATTTTTATCACCGTTTATACTTCTGCCATTGTTGCAATAGTCAATGTAAATGTCGGGATTAACTGCAGCAATGTGCCTTTCCAAAACGGTATCCCAGTTTAGAACCACAAAACCTGTGTCCTCAAGCTTTTCTTCAACAAAAAACCTCACCAATCTATTAATATTATCGGAATACCTGAAGCTCTCTTCTAATATTGAGAATATTCTATAGACCAAAAACCTTTTAACAGCCCATAGGCGTTCAGTAGGGTAGTTTATTCCCAGATGGTGTCCGGAACCAATAGATATATCGAGGCAGGTAAGTAAATCATCCAATTGGGGATATATTTCTCCCCCATAACAAAATACATCCTCCATAAACCCTTTTAGCACACTCGATACTGCATTTTCAAATTTGTCCTTACCGTTTTCTTTTACCAACAAAGCAGGTATTTCTATTTGCACAGGAAGCCCTGAGTTCTTAGAAAAACCGGCACCAAGGATTACTGTTGTTTTCACTTAAACCTCCACCGTCATGTTATCATAATTTTATAACTAATTTTTTGAAAGAATGGATACGTTATTTAACTCTCATTTATTTCTACCAACAATATAGTTTTTCTTAAAATGATGGATTTTATCAGTGCTCCAGTAAGATTGCATATTGTTTATGTAAAGGAAAATTCCGGAACAAACTTTTACATTAATTTAATACGCATAAGCCGTAATCAAAGTTATTGATAAAAGTTTTGATGTATGATAAAATTTCAATTATCAGTGGAGGTGAGGAATGGAATATGTCAAATTTGGCTCAAACAATAATTTATTTAGTAGCAGCAGTTGCTTTCCTGGCTCTTTCATATTTTCTAATGGTGCGTTCCGCTAACAAAAAGCTTGAAAGTATAAAAGCAAAGAATAAAAAAAGAAAATAAATATTTAAACTAAGCTTAATAAATAAAGCTTAAGGAAATGTTTCTTAGGCTTTGTTTTAGTACCCTCAAACCGACTACACTAAATCTTACTAAATCCGTTATGAGTTATCTTGAAATTAATTGAAACTAGTGCTATAATTTAAGTATCAGCCCAACATAACACACTACGTAACTAATAATTAGATAATATATATAAAGCAATTTTTTCAAGGGGGAGTTTTTATGGAATCAACTCAACGCAACAAAGAGCTGATCACTAAGTTTAATGAAATTCAGGAAGAAATACTAAGGATTGGTTGGAACGGCGTAATTCAAAAGTATCATCCGGATATAAACTGTGACGCCGCAAATTCCGCCAAAGTTTTCAAAATGTACAAGAGCATCTATGAAAATATGAAAAAACGTGTTATTGTTAATCCATAATTTAATTTGAGTATCATAATGGTTGAACAGTGTTCAACCATTTATTATTTTATGGGATTTCTGTTTTTATTTTTTCATTTTCCCTCAGATTTATCAAACTTCCTTCAACAGTGTTATTTAGCCCCTTTATATCCGTTATCTTATTAGTTGCCTTGTCGGTAATCTTTATTCCGACACTGGTCATATTATCTTTAGCAGTAAACTCTTGATAAATTTCATATTCATAACCATCATCTTCAAAAGATAGATAATTTAAATCCATTCCTTCATTCTCTGCTCCACCCCCTCGTAAATAGTAGGAATAGGTAAACTTACTCCACGAATCTGCTTTATTTTTCGGAAATTCAAGTTCAATTTTATCTTTGGACCCAAGCCTATATACAATATAATCCTGCTGTTCTTTTGATACGCATACCGATAATGTTTTTGATGAATCTGCAAGCTTAAAACTAAATAACGTCTCTTCACTTTCGGTACATAAATTCTCTTTATATTCTATTTCCTTTTCTGCATCCGTGGATGGTAAAGCAGTTTTGCCCGGAGAATCATTCCCCTGGTTCTCTGCATCAGTTTGCTTTAACTTTACCTCATCTGAGTTTGATGGCGAATCTTTCATTTTTTGAAGATTACTACATCCAACAAGACTGCTAATAACTATACCTGCAACAACTATCACAAAACTTAATCTAAATTTTTTCATTCTTTTAGCTCCTATCACTTTGAGTTTTGATACTCTTCTTGTCTTTTAAAGAACAGAATTAGTATAAGTACTTACCTATCAATCTCCATTATTTTCATCTACAAGCTCTGAACCGCCAACTCTATAAGTATTATCACAACTAACTGATTAGAATCAACCTAAGTCCTTTGTCCTTTGGCTGAATTTATCTCTAAATTTCTTATTAAAGTTACTTCCACAATTCTTTTTCAGTGCCATCAAAATTAATCCTATATATCCCGCTGTCCCCTGTTACTTCATAATAAACTATAAAATCTTTTACAATATTGATATTTACAATGTTACCATCAACCACTTTGGTTTTTCCGGTTCCGTCAATATTTATCTTACATAATGAAACTCCTTCAATTTGATTACGAAAGTATAACACTCCTTGATGCAAGTTTAAGTTTGAACATTCATCAGAACACAAAACCTTCTTTTCTGTTCCATCAATTTTTAGTTTGTATATATTTTGGTCATTAAAATCCCAGAAGTAGATCCATCCATTATCAATGTTTATGTCAACTGCATAGTGGTCACTCAATTTCCGGACATTGTCACCATTTAAATCCATTTTATACAGGCATTTGTCATTCTGATCTGTGAAATATATGTTACTTTCATAAATGCTGAACTCTAGAACTGCATTTTTTATTTTAACCTTATTGTTTCCGTTTGTATCCATTCTGTATAAATTTCCGGATTCACGATTGTAAAAGATTGTATCACCTAATACAATTAGGTTGCTAGCACGCTTTCCTTCAAGCTTCTTAGCTTCTCCGCCATTTTTGCTTACTTTATAAATATAGCCAGGTTCCCCATTTATATAATAAATAAAATCTCCTACTACATTAATTTCATAGGCACGACTATTAATTAGTTTTTGTTTTTCACTTCCATCTGCTCTTTTCTTATATAAACCACCTTGTGCATAAACACTATAATAAATCCAACCATCCTTCTCAACAGCAAATCCCATTTGCTTAATATTGCCGTTAGTGTTCCCTTGTTCAGTCGAGTTTGCAGTTTCTATATTAATTGAACGAGTTGAGCACCCAGCAATAATTAATATCGGTAAAATAAGAATACAGAATAGCTTTATTATGTTTCGATTCAAAGTACTTACCTCCACTGCCTTGTCATATTTATCCTTATATTGCAATCATTATCCACGTTTTTTTATTTCTCCTGGGGAATTATCCTGAGCAAAATCAACATGAAGAATCATTATTTAAGTAGGTTAGTCTTTTGAGTAGTTTATTCCCTAATTAGTGTCGTGGATTAACAGCAAGCAGATTATTGACCCATATATTAGCTTCTTCGTAATCTCTTAGCATACAGTAACAATGTGCTATATGAAACATAACTTCTATTTCATCGGGACTTGCTTTTTTAAAAAACATCAAAGTATCTAAAGCCTCCCGGTACTTTTTCATTGAAATCAACGTTAAACCTTTATTATAAATTGCATCTAAACAATTATTATCATACTTATATGCAGTTTCGAATTCCTCCAAAACTCTTTTAAAAATCCGCAACTTAAAAAAGCACAAACCTAAATTCAAATGGGTTTTTGATTGTTCATCGTTTATTTCAAAGATTTTTTATAATATTTTCTTGAAGTTTCACAATCACCAATTTTATAATAATAAATTCCCAAATAAAAGTAAGAATCTTCATTATAAGGATTTAATCCTGCGGCTTTATTAAAGCATTCCAAAGCTTCTTTTAATCTTCCGGATTGCAGATAAACCCTTCCTAAATTAAAAACAGGTCTTTCCCAATCAGGAGCAAGCTTTATTAATCTTTCAAACACTTCAAAAGCAGAATCAAAGTCTTCAAGCATAAGATAGCAACACCCTATATAATTTAGACAATCGTTAGCAAAAAAAAGTTCAATGTTGTCAATATCTTTATATACATAAATAATATGTCCGCCCCCTTTAGTATCTATAATTACCTTTATTATAGACTTCTTTTTTATATTATTCCACCTGAAACGCGACCAGCATGGATATGAAGTCTTGTACCCTGCAAATTCTTCCTCTGGCACTTCTTTATAGCTAAATCCTATTTTTGAGTCAAAGTCCTGCAACTTGTTTTTTGGTATTTCTATTTTTGCATATAAAATTTCATTATCCCTTCCATGTATAGTAGCAATTATTTTTACAACTGCTCCCTCTGGCAATTCAATCAAACAGGTTTTTCCAAAAAAGTCCTCTCTTCGCTTGTAAATCTCTTTATTTCTTTATATGTGTGGCCAATAAGTAACCATTCATACCCCTTAAGTCCAATTTAATATCATCACAGCCATGATTGACACTATGGCAAAAAAAAGAAAGAGGAGTAAAGTCTCCCCTTTCTCTCTTCACCTTGTCAGTATGTAAGAATTAACAGTGTTCTTCCAAAACATGATTGGAGCAATTAGATGGTAGCAATCGGCAAATACTAGTTTTTACATCCGAATCCACTATTGCCGAAAATTCCGGGACACAGACACAGGATAATCAGAATAATGAAAATTATCCATATAAAATCATTTCCAAACCCACAAGCAAAACCTCTATCTTCTTCCATACAAAACCACCCTTTCATTTTTATATATCAACAGTAATATAATATTCCGGAGTTCAAAAAGTGTTACACCAAAAAATAGCACTCACCGTTTGGTGAGCGCCATTTTTTTATTTAGCTGTATCTTTTTCTATCGCTTTTTTTCGGGAGCATTTAGCTGGTAATTAAATTGATAAGGAATCTTACAAATCTAATAATAAGTCTAATAATTAAGATAGCCAAAAGCAGTGCCAGAATAACCAAAATTATAACCAGAATCGGAATTGATAATATTAAAAGAAGTAAGTCCCTAAAGGGATTATCGGGTTCTATCGGTTCAATTACACTAACAGGTCCATTGGGCACGTTTGGATCATCGATGGTAGTGATGGTTGAAAGATTAATACCCATGATTTGACCCGTTATATTTGACTCTACAATATCAATATCGTATAAATCCACACTTGCCCCATTCAGGTTTTGTATCGCCGCTCCGGCAGGATTTGTATTTGTTATATTAGAGTGCACAATATTGATATTACTTGTACTGTCGCCTCTCAAAACAATTGTACCGTCTGACGCTGAGCTTGAATTTAATATACTGTTGTTAACAGTTACAGAACCTAAATTTGATATTACGCCTGCACCTTGACCGCTACGAACTGCATAGTTCGCTACATCAAATTTACAGCTGTCAATAATCAAATCTCCAGGTCCATAGAAGTTTACTCCACCCTCAGCAGAATTGCTTACGATACAGTTTTGAATGAATGCATAACCTGCTACAGCCTTTAATTGTGCAAGACTGTGCACGTCGGAAGCAGTACAGTTCATTATTGCAATATTTCTTGAACCGCCGGTAACACTTTGAACCACTACTGTTGTGCCAAAAACGCCTTTAAAATTACAGCCGTTAATGGTAATGTTATGAGGATAGCAGAATCCGACTCTTGGCGGTATCAAATTAAAATAGATACATTCAACGGGAGTTCCTGCTGTAAAATCAAAATTAAATCCTTCTATCAGCAAAGTTTCCGGACTGTTGAGATTTCCGTTTCCGTCAATTGTAATCGTGTTTGTAAATGTTACAGTTGCTCCAGCCTGCGGTCGCAAAACCACATTTTTGTTCGGTATCTGTAAAATGTTTAATGGATCGCTAACCGTTCCCTCTGCTACTTCAATAACGAAGTTACTTCCAGGAGTAGTCTCAACCAGATCTACCGCTTGTTGTACAGATGCAAAAGTGCCAATCAGCACTCCATCCACAGTAAGTGTTGCACTGGAAGAAGCGGCAAATGTTGTAAGCGGCATGAAGCATACACAAAGGAAACATAAGCACATAATCAACGGGAAAATATATGCTTTTCTAAGCTTCATAATTGACCTCCTTGTTTACTTAAAATATAATTCTACTTTATAATATGCTCACAAACTCTGCCATGTTCCATATCGATAGTTTACATTTGCTTTATTTATAAATCCTTTATACAAAGCATATAAGCTGATTCATAGGTTTTTCATCCATTTAGAATATAAAGTGATAAATGAAAATATTATGTATTCCATATTTATTTTACCGTCAATATGGGAATAAAATAAGAAATCGATATTGCCGATGAAAGTATTACGTTTACCTTAAATAAAGCAAAAATATAGGGAAAGTGATAAAATAATCAAAATTTTTGTTAAAAAATAATCAATTTTATGAGTTTGGGTAGTGGTAAATGACAATTTTTTTGGTATAATTGATACGGTTCTATTGATATTTCATCACGCAAACTATCACACATTAAAAGAAGGAGTTTTATAAAATGAAAGTCATCACAAAAAACAAACGGATTAAAGTTAATGTTAACGGCCGGGAAATGGAAGTCTATGATAATCTGACCATCCTCCAGGCCTTGCTGCAAGAGGATATACATATTCCCCATCTTTGCTATGATATCCGTCTTGAGCGCTCAAACGGAAACTGCGGATTGTGCCTGGTAGAGGTAGGCGAAGGGGATCAAAAAATTGATGTAAAAGCTTGCCAGACACCTATCAAAGAAGGCATGGTAATCACTACCAACAGCCCTAGACTTAAAAGCTACCGAAAGATCCGCTTGGAACAGATCCTATCGGATCACAATGCGGACTGCGTCGCGCCTTGTGTTATGACCTGTCCGGCCAATATCGATATCCAGGCTTATTTGCATCATGCGGCAAACGGTAATTTCAGTGCGGCTCTTCAGGTTATCAAAGATCGTAATCCCTTCCCTGTTACCTGTGGCCGTGTTTGCCCGCATCCCTGTGAAGCTCAATGCCGTAGAAATCTGGTGGATTCTCCCGTAGCTATCAATCACGTCAAGCGCTTCATCGCTGACCTGGATATGTCACAGGAAGAACCTTGGATACCCAAAAAGAAAGAGCCTACCGGAAAGCGCATTGCCATTGTGGGTGCCGGTCCGTCAGGTCTTACTTGCGCTTATTATAGTGCAATCAACGGCCACGACGTTACAGTATTTGAACGTCAGCGCTATGCCGGAGGTATGATGCGTTACGGAATTCCCGAGTATCGGCTGCCAAAGGCCACTCTTGACAAGGAAATCGACATTATTAAGAATCTTGGTGTCAAGATTATGACAAAAAAAGCGCTGGGTACCCATATCCGTCTTGAAGATCTTCAGAAGGATTTCGATGCCGTATATCTGGCTATCGGTTCATGGCGTGCTACCCCAATGCATATTGAAGGAGAAAATCTCCCGGGTGTATGGCTTGGTATCCAGTTTTTAGAGCAGGTCACCAAGCAAGCCGATGTTCAGGTGGGTGACAATGTAGTAGTCATCGGAGGAGGTAACACAGCCATTGACTGTGCCCGCGTTGCCTTAAGAATGGGCGCCAAGTCGGTTAAGCTTATCTACAGAAGAACCCGTGACGAAATGCCTGCCGAGCCTTATGAAGTTGAAGAGGCACTTCACGAAGGAGTTGAAATGCTCTTTTTAATGGCGCCTACAAGTATTGTTATGGAAAACGGTAAGAAGATGCTGCAATGCATCAAGATGGAGTTGGGAGAACCTGACCGTTCAGGCCGTCGTCGTCCTGTGCCCATTGAAGGCAGCAATTTTGAAATAGAGGCAGATACCATAATCGGTGCAATCGGACAAAGCACAAATACTCAATTCCTCTATAATGACCTCCCTGTTAAGCTGAACAAATGGGGAGATATTGAGATTAACGGTAATACCTCACAAACTTCAGAACTTAATATTTTCGCCGGTGGAGACTGTGTCACCGGTCCCGCAACAGTCATTCAGGCTGTAGCCGCCGGTCGCCGCGCTGCCGAAGCTATCGACAGCTTCCTCATGAAGGGTTATGTTCAGGAGAGTCATATAGATTACAGTTGCAGCAGAGGTTCTCTGGAGGATCTTCCAAAATGGGATTTTGAGCAATTCCCCAAGCTGGAGCGTGCCAAGATGCCTTCTATTGACCTTAAAGAAAGAGAAGGTAACTTTAAGGAGGTTGAACTGGGTCTTTCCGAAGAAGCTGCTCGCGAGGAAGCCCACCGTTGCTTAAGATGCGGTTGTAACAAGCGCTATGACTGTGATTTGAGAAAAGAGGCATCTGCCCATGATATCAAGTTTGAACAACCGATTCATGAAAGGCCCTACATTCCTATTGTGGACGACCATCCCTTTATCATTAGAGATCACAATAAATGTATTTCCTGCGGCCGCTGTATTGCCGCCTGCGCACAGGTTGAGGGTCCCGATGTCCTTGCCTTTTATATGAAGCAGGGCCGTCAGTTGGTAGGAACCAGAAGCGGTCTTCCCCTTCAGGAAACCGATTGTGTCAGCTGCGGACAATGTGTGAATGCCTGTCCCTGTGGAGCACTGGAAGCAAAGAGTGAAAAAGGTAAAGTCTTTAGGGCTCTCAATGATTCCTCCAAGACTGTGGTTGCCTTTGTCGCACCTGCCGTAAGAAGCGTTATTTCTTCCCACTACGGTATTCCTTTTGATAAGGCTTCCAGCTTTATGGCAGGGCTTTTAAAGAAGCTCGGATTTGACAAGGTCTTCGACTTCTCCTTTGCTGCCGACTTGACCATTGTGGAGGAAACCACAGAATTCCTCAACCGTGTAGCCAATAAGGGTGTTATGCCCCAGTTTACCTCCTGCTGTCCGGGATGGGTAAATTTCGTTGAGCGGCGTTATCCGGAACTCATTCCCCATCTGTCTACCTGTAAATCACCACAGCAGATGATGGGTGCTACTGTTAAAAATCATTACGCCAAGCTGGCAGGTCTCAATAAGGAAGATCTGTACGTGGTCTCCATCGTTCCTTGTATTGCCAAGAAATATGAGGCTGCCCGTCCTGAGTTTGCGCCCGACGGAATACGTGATGTAGATGCGGTTCTTACCTCTACCGACATGATAGATATGGCTGAGTTGAGGCGTATTGATACATCGTCCATTGAACTTCAGGAATTTGACGAACCTTACAGGCAGGTAACGGGAGCCGGCGTTCTCTTCGGAGCATCGGGCGGTGTGGCAGAAGCTGCTCTTCGTATGGCCGTTGAGAAGCTTACTGGTAAAGTAATAACCGACCACCTGGATTTCGAAGAAGTCCGCGGTTTTGCCGGTCTGAAGGAATCAACGATTGAAGCCAACGGAACAACTGTTCGCGTAGCTGTCATCAGTGGTCTTCATAATGTGGAACCCATCGTGGAAAAGATTATTCAAGGAGTAGATGTGGGCTATGATTTGATTGAAGTTATGGCTTGTCCGGGAGGTTGTATCTGCGGTGCCGGCCATCCTGTACCGGAGAAGGTAGGTACCCTTGAACAGCGTCAGCAGGTCTTGGTTAACATTGACAAGATCTCCACCTACCGTAAATCCCAGGAAAACCCCGACATATTGAATCTCTACAAGGATTTCTACGGGGAAGCCAATTCACCGTTGGCTCATCAGCTTTTGCATACCCACTATCATGCCGTCAATGGTGATATCCGCTGTGGCACCATCCGCAAGAAGGCTAATTCCGCATTTATGACGCGTCAGATTACTTTCTGCACTTGCGATGCATGTTCTGCCAAGGGATCCCATGAGCTCTATGCAGCCACCCTTGAGCAAGTGAAAAAGCTAAAAATGGATTCTTTTGTTGAGGTTAATACCATCCGCCTTAAGGAAACCCACAACGGTCAGGATATCTATATAACCCTGGACGGACAGCGTATTGACACCTCAAAACTTGAGAATCTTTCACTAAATCTTAAATGATTACATACTTTCATGGAATAACGGTTTATCGAAAAAGCCTGTTGGGTTAATCCCAGCAGGCTTTAAAATATTGTATAAAAATTTACACAGGCATTTAAAAAACAGTATAGAAATGCCGAAAACCCTTGCAAAACAAGGATTTTCGGACAAATCGTGGTGGAGCTAAGGGGGATCGAACCCCTGACCTCTTGAATGCCATTCAAGCGCGCTCCCAGCTGCGCTATAGCCCCGGATTTTTATATCGCAAGCAATATTTTAATACAATTTCAATAAAAATTCAATATCAATTTTCAGTGGAATTTCCAAACACTACTCTACAAATATGCTTTCTGTGCTGTAATCGGTCAATACAACCCTGCCGTCATTTTCAATGAAATTAACCATATTTGCCATCATACTGTCCACATGTGCCGCTTCATTTGAAACACAGGATATACCTATAACCGCATTCTTCCATTTATCATTCAGGTCAACCTCTGCAACCGATGCATTAAACCTGGATCTTAGCCTTTCTACAATGCTTTTTACAATGTGTCTTTTTTCTTTCAGAGAAAACACCTCATCAATATATAAAACCACACGGCAAACGCCAATAACCATATCTATCACCTACTACTCAAGTATTGTCCCAATTTATACGATTATAATTATAACACAACTTTATATGTTATATTATTAAATTTACTCACCGGCATTTATTAAACCGTCTAAATTCCTTTATAAATCGCAGAAATCGAGATACAACGGCATTATTGCTTTTACTCAAAAAAACTTGATATAATAATATATAACACCAACGAGGAGTAAATGCCAATGGCTAAAATTTTAGCAATTGATGAAAAAAATGAAATACTGCAAAAAATAAAGCTTATTCTAGAGCATGATAATTATGAAGTAATTACTGCTTCCGGCATCATAGAATGTCTTGACATTTTAAACAGCCATTGCAGTACCATTGATGCTCTTATAATTGACGTAAATCTTCTATCCGGTTACGGAATAGAAGTATTAAGAAAGATCAAAAATGTTATGCCCTATTTGAGTGTAATTGTGCTGACCGAAGCCGATGAATTGGAAAATGCCGTTTTTGCAATCAAGGAGGGGGCTTTCGGATACATAAAAAAACCCTTTATAACCGAAGACGTATTAATTTCCGTTAGAAATGCCGTTAATTATAAAAACCTTCTTCTGGAAAATACAAAAATGATCCGAGAACTTTTTGAACAAAAAGAATATTTACACGGACTTCATGATTCTGCAGTAAAAATATTGCTGAACATGCTTCCCAAAGGCCTTCCCCATATACAAGGCTTTAACTTTGACGTGGAATATAAAAGCTGCGATGCCGTCGGCGGCGATATGTACGATGTGTCCGATATTGGAGACTATATATGCTTTTATGTTTTTGACGTTTCCAGCCACGGAATTCTTGCTGCCGTGATTTCAACAATTATCAAGAGCTTCCTTAAAAACATTGAATACAACTACAAACAAGGAATAAATAAGAGAAGATTCCCGGAAATTGTTCTTGACCTTAATCTTCAGCTTTTTTCCAATACTGCGCAGAATGTGTTTGCATCCCTGTTTTTGGGTTTCATTGACAAGAAAACCAAGGTGCTTTATACGGTATCTGCAGGACATATAACTCAGTATATAGTTAAAGCTGACCGTTTTGTTCCGTTGGAGTCAACCGGTCCCATCCTCGGAGTATTTGAAGATTCAACATATTGCTGCTGTGTAAATCAATTGGAACCTGGAGATAAAATATGGCTTTTCACCGACGGTATTGTTGAAGCATCCCGTAACAATGAAATATTCGGAGTCGACAACCTGTTAAAGCTTCTCAACAATAACAAAGACGATTCATTGCCGTCGGTTATAGATAAAATAATGAAATCCGTGAGAGATTTTTCCGATAACACATTTCATGATGACATCACTATTCTCGGTATAGAAGTAATGGAATAAATGCCTGTCTTTATCCATATCTTTATCTATCTTAATAATATTTATTGTTAATAATTCTCCAAAGTGGTATGATATATACTATCGTATGCCTTTGACAATTAGTTCTGTCTTCATACTGCCATTATACCAAATTACGATGGTACGTTGCCTCATGCCTATAAATTCATTTGCGAGGCAGCGGTTTTGTTAAAAGCATTTCGCAATGAAAATGCTTTTTCAGACAGCTTATAATAATTGCTTGAAAATGAGGTGTGTAAATTGCCACTTGACGGTGTTGTTGTAAAATGTGTGGTTAATGAACTGTCGGATGCCGTTATCGGCGGCCGTATTGAAAAAATATATCAGCCCGAGCAGGATGAGATAATTATATATTTAAGGTCCAAAGGGCAGAACCTTAAGCTGCTTCTTTCTGCCAACGCCAGCTATCCGAGAATTCATCTTACGGACCAAACAAAGGAGAATCCTTCAAATCCTCCTGTTTTTTGTATGCTTCTAAGAAAGCACCTTTCGGGAGGAAAAATAACAGGGATAGAATTTCACGATTTTGAAAGAATCATAAGCATTCATATTGAAAGCATAAGCGAACTTGGTGACATTACATCTAAAAAACTGATAATTGAAATAATGGGCAAGCACAGCAATATAATCCTTGTCAACAGTGATAATATTATAATCGATTGCATAAAGCATGTTGACAGTGATATAAGCCGCGTCCGGGAAGTTATGCCTGCAAGGCCCTATACCTTCCCACCGGAGCAGGATAAGACAAGTCCCCGCCTCCTTGATGTGATGCAATTCATTGAACTGGTAAAGAAATACGGAAGTTCAAGCATATCAAAATACTTGCTTAAAAGCATAAAGGGCTTTAGTCCTCTTTTATGCGAAGAAATATGCTTTCGTGCCGGGATAGACGAAAACGCAACTGTTTCAAGCATTTCCGACGATATGATTCAAAGGCTCAGGCTTGTTTTGGAGGAAATAATATCAACAATTATGAATTCCCAATTTACTCCCTGCATTATTTGGAACGGTGAAAAACGAGAAAAGCCTTTGGATTTTCATGCTATAAAAATGAGCCGGTATAATACAACGGATTATTTTGAATCCATAAGTGTTGTGCTGGATTCCTTTTACACTGCCCGGGACAATATCAACAGACTCAATCAAAGAAAAGCCGACCTTGTAAAGGTCTTAAACAACGGCATTGCCCGTTGCAACAAGAAGATTTCCATTCATCAGGATAAGCTGAGGGAAGTTGCGGACAGGGAAAAATATAAGCTCTACGGTGAGCTTATAACTGCAAACATATACTGTATCCCTAAAAATTCAAAAAAGGTTACTTTACTGAACTATTACAGTGAAAACAATGAATATATCGATATACCCCTTGATGAAAATCTTTCGCCGCAGGATAACGCCCAGAGGTATTTTAAAAAATATACAAAGGCAAAATCCGCTTTTGCATATACCCAGGAGCAACTTAAAGAAACCTTCAACGAACTGGAGTATTTAGAAAGTGTTCTCCATTCTCTTGAGACCTCAGACTCTCTGAAGGATATTGAAGAAATACGGCAGGAGCTTGTGGATGAGGGATATATAACGTCAAGAAAAAAGAAGCAAAACAAGAAAAAATCCGATACCTTTCAACCCCATGTATATAAGTCCTCTGACGGTAATTATATATATGTTGGGAAAAATAACGTACAAAACGATGTATTGACGCTGAAGTTTTCATCCTCCAACGATATCTGGCTTCATACGAAAAATATTCCGGGCTCCCATGTTATAATCAAGAAAGGCAAGGAGAATATCTCCGACAGAACTCTTTTTGAGGCCGCGTTACTGGCAGCATACCATAGCAAAGCCAGACATTCATCCCATGTAGAGGTTGATTACACTCAGGTGAGAAATGTAAAAAAACCCAATGGTGCAAAACCCGGAATGGTGATTTATAATAATTATAAAACTATTGTTGTAACCCCTGATGAAAATGCAGTAAATAATTTAAAAATCGATAAATAGACAAGGAGTGGTTTAAATGTTATCGGAAAATGTAACGAACAATTTAAAGAGAGCTTCATGGATACGGGCAATGTTTGAAGAAGGTGAAAAACTTCGTAAAATACACGGCGCAGACAAGGTTTTTGATTTTACTTTGGGAAATCCGGATCATGAGCCTCCCAAAGCTGTAAAGGAGTCCCTTAAAAAAATGGTAGTTGAAGACCGACCGGGTATTCACCGTTATATGAATAACGCAGGGTACGAGGATGTAAGACAAAAGGTGGCAGACCACATAAATAAGGAAACCGGATTATCCCTTTCATCCAAACATATAGTCATGACCTGTGGTGCCGCCGGCGGACTTAATGTAGTGTTAAAGTCTATTTTAAACCCCGGTGAGGAAGTAATTGTGCTGTCACCTTTTTTTGCAGAATATATATTCTATATCGGAAACCACGGTGGCAAGCCGGTAATTGTTACTCCCGAAAAAGGCAGCTTCAAGCCCGACCTCAATCTGCTGAAAAACAGCATTAACGAAAAAACCAAAGCCCTTATTATCAATTCGCCCAACAACCCTTCAGGTTACATATATGACGAGGAAACCCTCAGGAGTATTTCCAAGGTTTTGAATGAGAAAGAAGCAGAGTATAACAGCAGCATATATGTAATTTCCGATGAGCCATACACAAAGCTGGTTTATGACAACGCAAAAATTCCGTCTGTTTTAAAGATATTCAAAAATTCCTTTGTTGTAAACTCCTTCAGCAAATCCCTGGCACTTCCTGGGGAAAGAATAGGCTATATAGCTGTAAATCCTGAAATAGCCGACCTGGAGCTCACAATTGAAAGCCTTGTATTTTGCAATCGTACCTTAGGCTATGTAAATGCTCCGTCAATGTTTCAAAAAGTAATCGCCGATGCATTGGATGAAGAAGTCGATATCGAAAGCTATAAAAAAAGACGGGATTTGATGTACGACAATCTTATTTCCTTCGGTTTTAAATGCATAAAACCCCAGGGAACTTTCTACCTCTTCCCCGAATCACCTATAGAAGATGATGTACAATTCGTCAAGGATGCATTAAAATACAACCTGCTTTTGGTTCCCGGTACAGGCTTCGGTTTGCCCGGATATTTCAGAATTGCTTACTGCGTAAGCGTCGATACTATCCAAAGGTCTTTGCCTGCTTTTGAAGCTCTGGCTAAGGACTATGGTTTAAAATAAAAAATTACTGCGGATAAATATCCCATCAAGGCTTGTTCCAAGGCTCTGCCCTCCATTGGGCAGAGCTTAATTTAAAATAACCAAAAACATGTATAAGTGTACTCAAATAAAGAAGATTATGATATAATTATCTTGTTGGAATATTTGCTTACGCAATTAAAAGCATTAATTTGTAATATATGTTATTTGGGGGTAGACTTATTAAACACCATTACTTAGATAAATAGAAATATTTCTATCATAAAATCGAATCAGTTTGTTTATCGTTATTCTTAAGCAATATATTTCTAATCCGCCAGGCAATATCTTTACTTAACTATCCGTTAATTCGTCTACCGTATTAAACAGCAAACAATTAAATATTTTATACTTTATATTATTCTACTCCGGAATTTTAAGCCGCTGGTCATCCTTTGATGATTTCGGCTAAATATAAATTTTATGAAAGGGAGATGTATAATGAAAAAGCTTACCAGTATTATTATAGCTGCTGTTTTGCTTGCTGCTTTTCTAGTACCTCAGCTACCGGTTTATGCAGCTAACTACAACTATGGCGAAGCATTACAGAAAGCTATAATGTTCTACGAGTTCCAAATGTCCGGTAAATTACCCGATAACATTCGCAATAACTGGCGTGGTGACTCGTGCCTCAATGACGGAAGTGATGTAGGCCTTGACCTTACAGGAGGTTGGTTTGATGCTGGAGACCACGTTAAGTTCAACCTTCCCATGGCTTATACAACTGCCATGCTTGCATGGGCAGTTTATGAGTACAGGGATGCTCTCGAAAAAAGCGGTCAATTGACTTATTTGATGGATCAAATCAAATGGGCATCGGATTACTTTATCAAATGCCACCCTGAGAAAAACGTATACTACTATCAGGTAGGAAACGGAGATTTAGACCATAGGTGGTGGGTTCCTGCCGAATGTATTGATCTTCAGACAGCAAGACCGTCGTATAAGATAGACATGTCAAACCCGGGTTCCACCGTTGCTGCCGAAACGGCTGCAGCACTTGCGGCTACAGCTGTTGTATTCAAGGATTCCAACCCGGCTTATGCCGCAGAATGCCTTCAGCATGCAAAAGACCTCTTCAATTTTGCAGAGGCAACCAAGAGTGATAAAGGTTATACTGCCGCTCTTAACTTTTACACATCCCACAGCGGTTGGTATGATGAGTTTTCCTGGGCAGGTGCATGGATTTACCTTGCCGGCGGCGGTCAAACTTATCTTGACAAGGCAGAGCAGTATGTAGATGAATGGGGTCTTGAATCCCAGACTCCTTACATTGCCTATAAATGGGGCCAATGCTGGGATGACGTTCATTACGGTGCAGCTCTGTTATTGGCTAAAATCACAAATAACGATTTTTATAAAGAAACCATAGAAAGACATTTTGACTATTGGACAGTAGGAGTTAACGGTGACAAAATCCGTTACACTCCCAAGGGTTTAGCTCACCTGACCGACTGGGGTGTATTAAGGCATTCTACAACTACCGCATTCTTAGCCTGTGTTTATGCCGATTGGGAAGGATGCTCCAGCAGCAAAGCAAAAACCTATTTGGATTTTGCAAAGAGTCAAGCTGATTACGCATTGGGAAGTGCCGGCAGGAGCTACGTAGTTGGATTTGGTGTCAATCCTCCCAAGCGTCCTCACCACAGAACCGCTCACAGTTCATGGTGTGATACAATGAAAGAGCCGCCTGAACATAGACATGTTCTTTACGGTGCATTGGTCGGTGGACCGGATTCCAGTGACGGATATTCTGATGATGTAGCAAACTATGTAACCAATGAGGTTGCATGCGATTATAATGCCGGTTTTGTGGGACTTCTGGCAAGAATGTATGATCTTTACGGAGGTAATCCCATACCTAACTTCATGGCTATAGAAGAAATAACAAATGAAGAAGTATACGTTGAAGCAACAGTAAGTTCCGGAAACGGTTTGGCTGTTAAATCTTTCATCTATAACAAGTCGGGATGGCCGGCAAGAATGTACGACAAGCTTTCCTTCAGATATTATATGGACTTATCGGAATATGTATCTGCAGGATTTAACCCGGCTGATATAAACACCAATATAGTTTATAGCGCTGCCAATACAGCTAAAATTTCAAAGCCTCAGGTTTACGATGCTTCCAAAAATATCTACTATGTGGAAGTAGATTTGACAGGTACAAAAATATACCCCGGAAGCAATATGGACCATAAAAAAGAAGTTCAGTTTAATATACAGCCACCCAACGGTGCTCCTTGGGACAATACTAATGACTTTTCATATAAGGGAATTATGGCTGATGAAGAAATTGTTCCGAAAATTCCCGTATACGATAACGGAGTCTTGATATTTGGAGAAGAACCTGACGGTAGTGTTCCGGTTTCACCGACACCTACCCGCTCTTCAGGAGTTACTCCTACTAAGAATAATACTCCGACACCGGTTCCTACTCCGTCGACCAGCAGTTCACCGGAAATTAAACTCGGAGACCTAGATTTAGACGGTTCGGTTGACTCATTTGACCTTACTTTGTTAAAGCGATTTGTTTTAAGGAAGCTTAAGGAATTCCCGAGTGGTGATCATGCTAAGAGTCTTCTTGCCGCGGATGTAAATAAAGATGGGTCGATAGACTCCCTTGACGTATCAATCTTAAAGCGTGTTATTTTGCGTAAGATGGAATTATAATTCTTGCAAAGTATTCTAACATCATTCTTTCCTTTTTAAAAAGCTCCAGGATCTTCTCCTGGAGCTTTATTTACGTTTAGCTAATAAAATCATTGTTCTAATTACGAACCTCATTAATGATGTTAAGAAAAATACTCCAGAAACTAAAGTTTCGCAAGTACAGAGCCTGTAAATACTCCTCAGGGTCGAGCAAAACTCGCTTTGCTCATACAATGCTCTCCCTTTCCTCGTCGTATTAACAGGCTCTAATACTTGCTTCACAACGTTTCTTCCATATTTTTCTTAACATCCATCTATTATATTGTGATTAAGCACTTGTAACGGGCAATGCTAGTCTTTAGACAATATAACGGCTAATATTCCCGAAGTTATGGATACTTGTGCTTTATCGGCAACAAACTGGTTGCTCACTCCCCTGCTCGACCCCATTTCAATGGTCTCACCCCTTAAGGGATAATACAGCCCTTCGGTGGTAATCCCTTCAACCTTTTCCGTGACAGGCAGCAGAGTTAAATTGTATCCCTCCCGAGCCATAATCTCAACGCTGTCGGAAATCAAGAAAATTTCATTTTGCTCATTGACAACTCTTCCCTTGACACCTCGATCCAACATTTTCTTTAAGAGGAATATGTTAGACAACGTATGATCCAGCCTGGTGCCCGTACCTCCAATAATAACAATATCCCTGTACCCTCTTTCAACAACCGCTTCAACCGCAAGCTCTGTGTCAGTCATGTCCTTTTCTACAGGGTATTTAATTATTTCTACACTTTTTTGGGCATAATATTGAAAAAGCTCGTTATCAATAGAGTCAAAATCTCCGGCAAGGACATCCGGGAAAATTCCCATCCTCTTGAGGTGTATGGCACCTCCGTCGGCACAAATGATAAAATCCGCTTCTTTAAAGAATCTATCGTAATATGAATAATCAATAATATTTCCGCTGGAAACAACAACAGCCAACATAATTTTCACCGGTCCTATTCCCTGCAAGCATTTTCTCTGAGTTCCTTAATGATCTTTGAGGTATCCTCAGCAGAAAAAATTGTAGAACCTGACACAATTACATTTGCCCCGGCTTTGGTGACATCATAAATATTGCCGGTATCTATTCCCCCGTCCACCTCAATATCTATATTAATGTCCCGGCTTTCAATCAAATTCTTAAGCAACTCGATTTTACGGGTAACACCCTCTATATACTTTTGACCTCCGAAACCCGGATTAACGGACATAATTAAAATCATGTCCACATCGTCCAGCACCCACTCAACAGCGCTTAGCGGTGTGGCCGGATTCAATGCCACGGCAGCTTTTTTCCCCAGCTGCTTTATTCTCTGAATTGTTCTATGCAAGTGGATACATGCCTCCGCATGAACCGAAATGATATCGGCACCCGCTTCGGAAAAAGCATCTATATAGCTATCGGGATTGTCAATCATAAGGTGAACATCAAATGGCAGTCCTGTTACTTTCTTTAAAGACTTTACAACCGGAGGACCTATCGTCAAATTAGGTACAAAATGCCCATCCATAACATCAATATGTACCAAATCCGCTCCTGCTTTCTCAATACGCACAATCTCCTCACCCAATTTAGAAAAATCGGCTGAGAGAATGGACGGAGCTATCTTAATCAATACAAAACACTTCCCTTCCAAATAAACGGTAGAATTAAAAAATCAAATCATTTCAACTTAATATGTTTATCTAAATTATTCTTGCATTCATTTACCCACTTTATGAGTCTATGAATACTTTTTACGCTGTTTTTCCTTTAAATCGTTATAAAACTCAATATAACGGCCATATCTTTCGGGAGATATCAATCCATTTTCAAGAGCAGACTTGACTTCGCATCCCGGCTCGCTGATATGATTGCACCCGGCAAATCTACATTTACCGATAAACTGGTTAAATTCCGGATAATATTTCTGCAAATCACCGGGTTCAATATCTGTTATCTCAAAAGAACTAAAGCCCGGTGTATCAACCACAAATCCACCTGACTTTAGTTCTATCAACTCTGCATGCCTTGTTGTATGTTTTCCCCTTTCAATTTTATCACTTACTTCTCCTGTTTTCATAACGTAGGAATCCATAATCCTGTTTAAAATTGTGGACTTTCCAACTCCCGACTGTCCTGCAAAAACGGTAGTTTTACCCGCAAGAACCTTTTCAAGCTCGTCATAGCCTACATTCAATACCGCACTCAAAAGAATTGTTTTTATACCTGTGCATTTATAGCTTTCAACTATGTTATTTATGTTTTTCTCGTCAAGGTCAATTTTGTTTATGCAAATTACTCCGCTGATCTCCTTTTGCATTACGGTAATCAATAATTTATCCAATAAATAATAGTCCGGCAGAGGTGATTTAACCGAAACAACTATTGCAATCTGATTTATATTTGCCACAGCCGGCCTTATAAGCTGCAGTGTTCTCGAATATATTTCCTCAATAAACCCAAGCCTCTTTTCTCGGTCCACAACGGATACAGAAACGTTATCACCAGGTAAAGGGATTTTGGAGTCTTTTCGGAACGTACCTTTTGCCTTGCATTCATATACTCCATCCTCCGCTTTTACGTAATAAAATCCTCCAATACCTTTAATTATTACACCTGATGGCAAACTTTCTACCTCCTTAGAAATTCTCAGTGAATTCCTTGTAAAGAGCGCTATCCAGATAAACACGAACCAGAGTACTTCCCCCATTGGGAACTGGAATCGGAACTGTTATCGGAAAGTCACTTTTCTTACGGGTTTCACTGTATATGGTTTCTGTCCTGTTGGTATCCGATCTTGTAATATTTACTATTACCTTTATAGTATCCCCATAATTATCGGGATTCTCAAGCTGTATTGTACTATTAACTTTCTTCTCGTCCGGATTATAATCCTCCAAAAATATTTTCACAGGAGTACCTTCTTCAACTTCAGTACCGGCTTCCGGCTCCTGCTTTATTATTTTATCAATGGCGTACGTCTTATCTTCCGGATATATATCACCTAAAGTCAACTTAACACCGGTTAACAAATTCAATGCCTCTCTTTGAGTTTTTCCTATCAAATTGGGTACAAGACTGGTTACTATTTTCGGTCCCAGGCTCCTGTATACCTTGACTACAGTACCTGGCTTTACCTCTTCATTGATATCAGGTTCCGTCTTAATCACATATCCCTTGGCAATACCGTCATTGTACTCATCAACCAATTCCGCTTTAAGTCCTAACTGCTCCAACTCCGTTTGAACCTCACGGTATTCCTTTCTCCTGTAATCCTTTATCTTTACCAACAAAGGTCCGTCACTGACTTGAAAAACTATTTTCGCATATCCTCCGGGCTTTATTCTTTCACCCTCAGCTTTATCCTGATCTATAATAATGTCCTTGGGAATATCATCATGATGCTTTCTGTTTTCTACCACATCAATTCCATATTCCGACAGTCTGCCCTTGACCTCATAAAAATTCTGATTTGTATAGTCCTGTACAATAAAATCCTTAGGTCCGTTGACCAGGGATGAAACCATCGGACCCAATGCCTTGACTGCAAACGCACCGATAATTACAATAATGATTATCGATGTGACAACAGCCAGAATTGTTGTCATTTTTTCATTTTTCTTTTTCACGTTTTTATCACCCGTATTTTCAGAAATATCCTTATTGACAGTCAGCTTATCCTTTCCGATTGACGGTATTCTGACTGTAGGACTGTCCTTGACGGACTCAACTTTATTAAAATCACCATAGGGTTCCTTTAACACCTTATTTAAATCCTTCAAAAGTTCAGTAGCCGATTGATATCTCATACTCTGATCCTTTTGAATGGTACGCATAACAATACTGTTTACACCCTTCGGTATTGTGGGATTAATTTTAACAGGCTCCTCAGGATCATCCTGAATATGCTTCAGTGCAACAGCAACAGGGGAATCCCCGTCAAAAGGAAGCTTTCCCGTTAAAAGCTCATACAATACTATTCCCAAAGAATACAAATCCGATTTTTCATCCGTAAATCCACCCCGTGCCTGTTCCGGTGAAAAATAATGTACCGAACCTATGGTATTTCCGGCCATAGTTATTGTCGACGAGCTTACGGCCCTGGCTATTCCAAAATCCGTAACCTTGACGATGCCTTCCTTCGTAAAAAGAATATTATGGGGTTTAATGTCCCTGTGTACAATATGGTTTTTATGGGCATGCTCAATTGCCATGGCAATCTGGCTTACAATATTAACCGCTTCCCTCCAGTCCAGCGGACCCTTTTGTTCCAAATAATCCTTCAAAGTCATTCCGTTTACATATTCCATAACGATATAATGTATGTCGCCCTCATGCCCAACATCATATATGGAAACAATATTGGGATGGGAAAGACTTGCTGCAGCCTGAGCTTCTATGCGAAACCTTTTAAGAAATTCCTCGTCGTTTATAAATTCGGTTCTTAAAACCTTTATAGCCACAAACCTGTTTAACAATCTACATTTAGCCTTATATACAAGGGCCATACCGCCCCCACCGATTTTCTCGATCAACTCATATCTATTACCCAAAATTTGACCTACCATATCAGCACCTCTGCTTTTTATAGCATTAACAATTTACATTTGACACCGTATTCTACGATTTCATTAACTGTTTTTTATCACAATAACAGTAATATTGTCCTCTCCGCCTTTTTCATTTGCCCAATATACCAATTCATTGCAAGCCGCTTCAGGGTCGTCGTTTCTTAATACTATGTCCAGTATTTCTTCTTCCTTTAGCATATTGGTCAATCCATCGGTACACAAAACAAAAATGTCTTTTTCCCCTGCTTCCACTGTAAGAGTGTCTACAAGAATCTCCTGCTCACATCCCAATGCTCTCGTAATAATATTCCTCTTAGGATGATTCTCCGCTTCTTCCCTTGTCAGCGAGCCGTTTTTTATCAATTCTTCTATAAAGGAATGATCAGTAGTTACTTTTTCCATGACGCCGTCTCTTATCAAATATACTCTGCTATCGCCTACATGACCTATGTACATTTTGTTTTTCAGCATTACAACGGTAATAAAGGTGGTACCCATTCCCAATGTCGATTGCGATTCCAAAGCCTTGGTATATATAGCTGCATTTGCTTCTTCCATTAGCTTTTTAATACCGGATAAAACACTTTCTTCATTGGAAAACTCTTCGGGATGGGTTAATATGTACTCTTCTGCAAATTGCACAGCCATACTGCTCGCAACTTCACCGGAACTGTGTCCTCCCATTCCGTCGGCAACAATAAAAGCGTCCGGCACATTCGAATATCCCGTTATTACCCTGTAACTGTCTTCATTAAGTTCTCTAACTTTTCCTCTATCGCTTTTTGCGGAAAATCTCACCATACCACTCCCCAGGTCAGCTTATAAAATATTTTGGTCAACAGCCATATGTTAAAATATATGTTACTAATGAATTTCTACATTCCTTTATTATATCACTTAATTACGTTTCTCGTCCATAAAACCTCTCCGAAGCTGTCCGCATGCTGCATTTATATCGCTCCCCAGCTCTCGCCTTACTGTTGTTTCAATACCGTACTTTTCTAAAATATCTTTAAACTTCGCAATCGTTTCTTTTGAGCTTCTTCTAAATCCTGCGCCGTCAACAGTATTGACCGGTATAAGGTTGACATGGCACAGCATACCTTTTAACAGTCCGGCCAGCTCCAAAGCATTGTCTTTCGAATCATTTACACCTTCAATCAAAGCATATTCAAAAGTTATTCTTCTATTTGTGGTCTCAGTATATATCTTACATGCTTCAATTAATTTGTCAATAGAATACCTTTTATTTACAGGCATAATTTTATCCCTTATACTATCATTGGGAGCATGTAGAGATATGGATAATGTAACCGGTATATTTTCCTTTGACAGTTCAAGAATCTTGGGTACAAGACCGCATGTGGAAACCGAAATATGCCTTGCACCGATATTCAAGCCATCTTTATGATTGACAAGCCTTAAGAATTTGACGACATTATCATAATTGTCCAAAGGCTCTCCTATACCCATTATTACCACATTACCTATTCTTTGCTTTACATCCGTCTGAATGGATATAATTTGATCCAGAATCTCTCCCGGGGCAAGGTTTCTTACAAACCCTATACCGGTTGATGCACAAAATCTGCAGCCCATCCTGCAGCCTACCTGTGAAGAAATGCATACACTGTAACCGTGCTGATATTTCATCAAAACACTTTCAATTACACTTCCGTCTATAAGCTTAAAAAGGTACTTTACCGTACCGTCAATATTCGAAACAAGCTTTTTGACAATTTCCAACCTGTTTATATAAGCAATCTCCTTCAATTGATTTCTAAGCTCTTTTGACAGATTTGTCATCCCGTCAATGTCCTTAATTCCCTTGTGTGTCCATTGAAAAATCTGCTTTGCATGAAACTTTTTATGCCCCGTTTCAAGGAGCAAAGCCTCAAGCTCTTCAATTGTCATACTGAGGAGATCCAATTTATCCTTCATCAATCTAACTCCTTCTTACCATTCTGGATATAAAAAATCCGTCAACACCGTCAATATTAGGATACAACTGCAAATATCCTTTTATAAGACTCTCTTTTTTAAGGGTCTTCGGTACTAAAGGTGTTATGTCCTCCAAATAAAAATCCCCGTTATTCTTAATAAACCTCTCCACCGTCTCTTCATTTTCTTCCGGCTCAACGGTACAGGTGCTGTAAACCAGTACGCCACCTTTTTTTACATATTTAGAAGCTGTAGAAAGAATCCTTTCCTGAAGCTCTGTTATCTCTTTTTTATCCCCTGAATTTCTTGACCATTTGATATCCGGTTTTCTTCTTATTATACCCAACCCGGTACACGGAGCATCCACCAAAACCCGGTCGGCTTTTTCAATTAATCCGTCATCCAAGGTTACAGCATCAAAGACCTCTGTTTTGATTATATCCAAACCCAACCGTTTTTTAGCCTCATCAATCAGTTTGATTTTGTGCTCATGAATATCGCGGGATATAACTGTACCCTTATTATTCATAAGCTGTGCTATGTGGGTCGATTTACCTCCCGGAGCACTGCAAACATCCAAAACGGTTTCCCCCGGTTTTGGGTCCAACACCTTTGCCACCAGCATGGAGCTCTCGTCCTGTACCTGAAAATATCCCTTTTTAAACGCCTCCATCTTCTGAACCGAAACCGGGTTTTTTATTATCAATGCTTCCTCAAGATACTTACCGTTCTCTATTTCAAACCCGTCTTTCTCCAATATCTCTGCAAGACTGTCTTTGGAAATTTTTAACGTGTTTACCCTTACCGTAAAAAGAGGTATACTGTTATTTGCCTTCAAAAGCTCTTCCGTAAACTCTTCTCCAAAGCGTTTCAACCACTCTTCCACCATCCATTGGGGATGAGAATATTTTACCGAAAGATAAGTCAAAAGATCACTGTCTTTGTCGGGATACGGCAGGTTATCTTTGTTTCTTGCAATATTTCTTAAAACGGCATTTACATATTTGCTGCTGGCCATATGCCCATACTTTTTGGCAAGCCTGACGCTTTCATTGCATGCAGCGGATACCGGTATCCTGTCGGTAAAAAGCAATTGATAAATACCCATCCTTAAAATGTTCAATATCCAGGGTGAAAGCTTTTTAATCTTAATTGAAGAATATTTTTCAATAAAATAATCAACGGTAAGCCTTCTGTTCATCGTACCGTAAACAATATCAGTGATAAAGCTCCGGTCTATATCCCGAAGCTCCTGATCATTTAAATACTTATTTAGGGAGATATTGGAATATGCTCCCTTGTCATTTATATCATACAGTATTTTTAACGCCGTTTCTCTTGCTTTATCCACCATCATAGCCTTAATCTCTGTTTCTCGAAATTAAAATCAGACGCAAAAGGTTTGCGACAGCAACAGCTGCAGAAGCAACATAGGTCATAGCCGCAGCTCTTAACACTTTCTTTGCCGGATCAATTTCGTTATAATTCAAAATACCGGTATCTTCAAGGGTGCGAATAGCTCTGCTACTGGCATTTAGCTCCACCGGCAGAGTAATTATATAAAATGCCACCGCCAACGAAAACAATATAATGCCCACATTAACAAGGAACGGAAAACTGAAAATCAACCCAAGCATAGCAAGAGGTACACCAAGGGATGACCCTATCTGTGCCACCGGTACCAAAGTACTTCTTAAAACCAAAGGCCCATAACTTTCACTGTGTTGAATGGCATGCCCGGTTTCATGGGCTGCAACACCCAAGGCAGCAATAGAGTTACTGCCGTAAACCGACTGGGAAAGTCTTACAACCTTTGTTCTCGGATCATAGTGGTCCGTAAGATCGCCGGCAATCCTCTCGATTCTTACATCATAAAGTCCGCTTCTGTCAAGAATCACCCTTGCAACATCTGCACCGGTCATACCGCTGGTGTTGCGGATGCGGCTGTATTTATTAAAGGCACTTTTTACTTTTATTTGGGCATATATGGACAAAATAAGCGCCGGAACAATTAAAATCAAGTAATAAATATCGAAGTACATATACAATACCTCCTTTTTTTAGGTTATTTTATTCAAATATAATATCATCAAGTTTTTTATTGAATTCATCAATATTTACAAGAGTATTATAACACGGTCCGTTGGGTCTGTCATTAATTATTCCGATGACCGGTATTTTACCCACATCGGCAATACCGCTGCTCAAATCCCTTTCACAGGCTACAGCAATAATAGCCTTAGGTCTATACTTTGAGGCAATGTTTCTTGCGGCCGTTCCCCCTGTAACCACATGCACCTTTACGCTTCTTTCGTTACAGTACTCAATTATTTTGCCGATGGAGCACCTGCCACATCTCTTACAGTTTTGAACATCGTTTGTAATTTTATACCCACATTCGGAATACTGTAAACAATGGGGCAATAGTACCAATATATCTTCAGGGGCAAATTTGCTGCCCGTTTTACTCACCAATATATTGTTTAATTCCACATAAAACTTTCTTATGCTGTCTTTATTGCTCTTATGCATCCCCTCAAAAAAAATAATCTGGGGAAGAAGAACTTTTAAACCTACTCTCGCTATATAAAGTATCAATTTTCCCGCGTCTCTGTGCTTATAAACGTAAATTACCGCCAGAGATAAAACCGAATAATATAACATTAATACTATTGTGAGCAAAATTAAAATAAATAATATCAAATTATATGTCTTAATTGTTGAGTAATTATACAAGAATCCAAAAATTATTAAAATCAACAAGAACAAAACAACTATCTTTCCCGTCAGGGAAGCAAACCTCTTAATAGGATTATCCAAGGATTTCACCTTCGTCCATCCTGTGTCCGCAAATAAAATCCCCTATACACAACCTCTTGCATGATTCAAATTGGACCTCTTTCACCTCAACCATTCCCAAGCCGCAGGCAACAATTATTCTTTCTCTCTCAACTTTTACAATAGTCCCGGGCTTTTTATCGTGCTTCTCTTCATTAAATACCGAAGTAGCCCAAACCTTCATCATTTTGCCCTCATACTGGGTAAAGGCACCCGGCCAGGGATTTGTTCCCCGGACAAGATTATGAATCTCTCTTGAAGATTTTGACCAATCAATGCAGCCGTCTGCTTTACTCAGCATAGGTGCGTATGTAGCCTCCTCCTCCTTTTGAGGAATGCGGCGGAGCGTTCCGTTTTTAATCTCCAAAAGCGTGTCTTTTAAAACATCTGCCCCCAATACTGCCAGTCGGTCATGCAGCTGACCGGCCGTCATATCGTCAGGAATCTCTATTTCTGCCTTTAAAAGCATATCTCCCGTGTCCATACCCACATCGGTAAACATTGTTGTAATTCCGCTGGTCTTCTCACCGTTGATTATCGCCCATTGAATCGGAGCCGCACCCCTATATTTCGGAAGAAGGGATCCATGAACATTTATACAACCATAGGGAGGAATATCCAAAATATCCTTTGGTAAAATTTTACCATAAGCACAGGTAACCATCAAATCCGGCTTCAATTCTTTCATGGTTTCAACAAATTCCTGCGTCTTTACCTTTTCAGGCTGTAAAACATTGATATTATTGTTAATTGCATACTCCTTTACCGGAGGCATCGAAGCCTTCTTTCCCCTGCCCTTGGGTTTGTCAGGCTGGGTTACAACCGCCGCAATATCATACCCTTCATTTACAAGCATTTGGAGGCTTGGAAGTGCAAACTCCGGTGTCCCCATAAATACTATCCTCAAAGCTGTCACCTCATCAATACAAAAATTAATCATTCATTATCCTTTTCATTCCTGTCAATAAACCTTATAACCTTGTCAATAAACAATATCCCATCCAGGTGGTCGATTTCATGGCAAAGCGCCACTGCAAGAAGTCCCTGACCCTCTACCTTGATTTTTTCTCCGTCACGATTTAAGGCCTCCACCAATACCTTCGCAGGTCTTTTAACCTCACCGGCAACTCCCGGTATGCTAAGGCATCCTTCCACCTCAGTCTGTTCCCCTTCCTGTTTTACAATAACAGGGTTTATCAGCTCCATAAGGCCCTCTCCCACATCGATAACGACCACTCTTTTCAAAATACCCACCTGCGGTGCTGCCAAACCTACTCCATTGGCAGCATACATAGTTTCAGCCATATCGCTTAAAAGTGTTTTAATTTTATCGTCTATTACATCCACTTCTTTCGACTTCTTTCTAAGAACCTCGTCCCCTTCTTCTCTTATTATCCTTATAGCCATTATTCTATTCCCCCATGTTCTTTTTTCACTATCAGATATAAATGTATTATAACATATTGACAGGATTTATATCCACACTCAGAGCGACAGAATTATTTCCGCTGCCGGAATAATAACCGTCCGTAATGTTTGTCAATACATTTATAAGTTTATCTAATTCTTTGCACTTTATAACTATTCTCCATCTGTATTTGTTTCTAATCTTCGACAATGGTGCTCTCGATGGGCCCAAAACCTGCGCCGAAACGTTCAGTCCTTCTATATATTTATTGATTTCATTCTTTACAAAAACCGCTCTGCTTAGAACCATTTTGTCATTTACTCCGCTTAGCAATACGGAAGCAATATTGGTAAACGGAGGATAATCCAGTTGCTTTCTTACAAGTATTTCCTTATCGTAGAAGGATTTATAGTCTTGGTTGCAGGCACATACAATGCTATAGTTTTCAGTGTTATACGTCTGAATTATTACCCTCCCCGGAAGCTCTCCTCTTCCTGCCCTTCCTGAAACCTGTGTAATCAGCTGAAATGTGCGCTCCGTTGCTTTAAAATCCCCGGTATTTAAAATACTGTCCGCAGCAAGTACTCCCACCAAAGTAACCTTGGGAAAGTCATGCCCTTTCGCAATCATTTGAGTACCCACCATAATATTTATATTTTCCTCACGAAATTTTCTCAATATTTCTTCATGAGAATTCTTTCCCGTCGTAGTGTCCATATCCATCCTTATGGCAGTGCAATTTTCAAACTGCTTTTTTATCTCCTCTTCGACCTTTTGCGTTCCCGTACCGAAATTTCTTATGTGATTGCTCTTGCATTTAGGACATACTGCAGGGTTTTTAACGGTAAAACCGCAGTAGTGGCAGATAACCCTTTCTTCATGAGAATGATAGGTCAAAGAAACATTACAATAAGGACATTTTAAAACATAGCCGCAATTTCTGCACAATACAAAGGATGCATATCCCCTCCTGTTTAAAAAGACAATGGTCTGCTCTCCCTTGTTGATATTATCTGTAATCTCGGCTTTCAGCCTTTCACTGAACACCGACCGGTTGCCGTTATTCAATTCCGCCCGCATATCCACAACCTCTACCTTGGGAAGAAGCATATTATTGGCCCTTTTGGTCATTTCAAGAAGCTCAATCTCTCCGTTTTCAGCCCTATAATAAGTCTCAACCGAGGGAGTTGCCGAGCCATGCAATAAAACGGCGTTTTCATATAAGCAACGCTGTCTTGCAACATCGGCAGCATGGTATTTGGGCACAATTTCAGATTTGTACGAATTTTCATGCTCTTCATCAATTATTATAAGTCCGGGATTTTTCAAAGGTGCAAATACAGCGGACCTTGCCCCTACCACAACCTTGGTTTTTCCGTCCCTAATGAGCCTCCACTGATCGTACCTTTCTCCCAAAGAAAGCCTGCTGTGTATTACAGCAACATCGTCACCAAACCTGCCCTTAAACCGTTCAACCATCTGGGGAGTCAGGGATATCTCCGGAACCAGCACAATAGCCTGTTTCCCCATTTTTATACAATGGTCTATCAATTGAAGATACACTTCGGTTTTCCCGCTTCCGGTAACGCCGTGGAGCAATACCTCATTAAAGCTTCCCGAGTCCAGCATCCTCGTAACCCGGTCATAAACACTCCGCTGATCCGGGGTCAGATCCAATGGGCGGGTTTTTTCATAGCTTTTGTCCCCTACAGGATCCCGGGTTATTTCTACATCCATAAACTCAATATACCCCAGCTTCTTAAGGGTTTCCAATCCCCCACGGTAAATGCCCACAAACTTTATTATGTCATTGACGGCAATATATTCGTTTTCAATAAGCATCTCAAGAACCCGTATCTGCTTTATGTTTTTAACTTTATTGCTTTCTATGTCATAAATCACTTCGTCCTCAGGCTTTATGAGGTATGCGGCCTTTATTTGCTTCTCCCTGACCCGGGCTGCAAACTCTTCCAAAACCTCTATATAACCTTCACTAACAAGGCTATCTATTTGCCTGGACAAGTTTTTTGCTCTTGTCAGGCTTTTCAGTTCCTCAAAATCCATTTCCCCTTGATGTTCACACAAACAGTCTACTATCTTTTTTTTAGTGCCCTTGAGCATGCCCTCGCTTTTTTTAAGCTTAATTATTTTTGTACTGCTAACGCCTATCCCCGACGGAATCATGCACTTAATTGCATCGGAATAGGTACAGATATACCTGTGCTTCATCCATTGTGCCAGCTTTATCAAGTTATTATTCAGAACAGGCTTTTCATCCAGAACCCTGTCTATCTCTTTAAGCTCCGTCACATCCGCCTTTTCGCATGTATCGAGAACATATGCCTCCATCAGCCTGTTTGACTTGCCGAAGGGCACAATAACCCTAACCCCAGGAACCACTTTATCAATGTACTCATCGGGGATTATATAATGGTATTCCTTATCGAATTTCCTTGTTGAGTTTTTTATTACGACAGAAGCAATGTTTCTCATTATTGCACCTTTTTTATTTTTTATTTTAAATCCGTAACTCAATGGTATTAATATATTATAACAATTACATTGTCGGTAAATCAAATAAAAGTTCCCCAATTAAAATAAAACAGGGAAACTTTATTTATAATCACACATAATTACCGTTCATCCAAACCTATATCATCATATCCGGAACCAATTAATGAGTTTTCCTCTCTACTTCCATACAAGAACCTCAATATAACAGCTGGAATTTTTACATCAAAATAGCCGGATAAATTTTTTACATCTATCCGGCTTAAAACTGATTCTGTTTTATCATTTTTAATGATAAAAAACAAATCCCTCTTCCAGCCTTTAATAACACTCCTTCACAAAATCCGGCATGGAATCGGGATCCCCTTCAATTGAAACATGGAAATCGATATTAAATTTTTCTGAGATTTCTTTCATGCCGTCAAACATCTCCCTCAACGCATCGGGATTATTTTTGACAATGCTCACAAGATCGTCGATATACATCTCCTTAATGTCGTAATTCGCAGAAATTATACCGCAGATAAAACCCAGAAAAGTACAGGAACTGCTGATGTTGACCGGAAATTCATACAAGTTTATTAATCGAATCTTATGACTTAAATCGTGCATTAACTGCTTTTTTCCGCTAATAAAAACGATGTCGCCCGAAGCTGAAGCAAGAAAACTGTTGGCAGAATCCACAAGTGCCCTTGTTTTTCCCACGCCTTTTTTTCCACAAATTACCTTAATCATCAGCATCTATCCCTTCTTTGTATTTTACTCTATAATTATACGATAATATAAATTTCTAAGGTTTTCAAGCCTATTTTATTAATATTATATTTACTTAATATATTATATTTACTTAATACTCTGCTTACTTCCAAAATATGTGTATTTCGGGGTTTTGCAGGTTCTGATCTATCACATTAATACAATTTTGTATTTTTTAATGCATTTATCAAGAAACTACTAATAACTCCTACGAAAAAACCCATTATACAGCCCGAAACAAGCAGTAAAGGAAGAAAGAACGCCACAGCCAAGTCCTGCATGAAAAAAGCCGCCACCAATAATTGCCCGATATTATGGGATATTGCCCCGGCTATACTTATTCCGATAATACTGAATTTGTCCCGTCCTGCTTTATATAACCCCGACATAACCACGGTACTTAACAATCCTCCGGAAAAGCTGAATAAAAAGAGCATCCAGCCTCCTCCTCCGAATATAGAGGATAAAACGCACTTAATAGTCATTACCGTCAAAGCCTCTCTAAATCCAAAAAAAACAATTACCGTAACAGTTATAATATTGGCAAGACCAAGCTTCACTCCGGGTACAGGCATGGGTATAGGTATCCACGATTCAATTATCGATAAAACTAATGCCTGCGAAATCAACAATCCAAGCAAAACAATCTTTTTTACACCGCTCACTTTTTACCCCGTTCATTTATGTTTTTATCTAGTAAGTTACAATATCTATGTCTTGAGATTTTCCTTCAATTTTTATCATAACTTTATTGGGAAGACACACTGCCATGTCTCCGGTTTTATAAAGCCATCCCGTATCAACACACACCTTATCGGGACAGTCAGCTTCCATAAACCTTATTCGCCCTTTTTCCGCGATTATTGTATTGTTGTAATCTCCATCAACCGTAATCTCTATTGGCTCATCAACAGCGTCGAGATCAATTCTTCTGATCTCTTTGCCGTCCCGGATTATTAATGCCGTCTTATGCCCATCATCTTCCCGTCCTCTAAAGATTGAGACACCGACAAAAGACACCGCTATCATTATTATAACAATTAAAACAATAAATAAATCACCTTTTTTCAACATATTCAAATTCCTTACTCTCATCCTTAAACTCAAAAATGTTCTTTAATCCGCCGGTTATATATATTTTATCATCCTTTGTAATAAATACCGCCTCAACCCCGTCAAGTCCCTCAATAAATCTCATACCTTCCTCCAAGCCTAATACAAAAGTTGCCGTCGAAAGGGCATCCGCATCTATTGAAAGGTCTGAAACAATTGTAACCCCGGTAAGATCGGATTCTGCAGGATAACCTGTCTTAGGATCCAAAATATGATGATATCTCACACCATCCTTCTCAAAAAACCTTTCATATTCTCCCGAACTGACCACTGTTTTATCCTTCACGCTGAGAATACCGATGTATGATCCTTGCGATCCCTTCGGATTTCGTATGCCGATCCTCCATGGGCTGCCGTCGGGTTTGCCTCCCAGTACCGCAACATTTCCTCCCATACTGATAAATGCAGACTCCACTCCGTTTTCTTTATAAATATTTATAGCTTCATCAGCGGCATATCCTTTCGCAATTCCTCCCAGATCCACAACTTGTCCGGTTTTTTTCAGCATTGCCCTGGAATTATCCTTATCAATCAAAACATCTTTATAATCGACCAGCTCCAAAAGCTCGTCGATTTCACTCTTTTGAGGTATTCTAGGGTTATCCGACCATATTCCCCATGCTTTAACAAGCGGCCCTATAGTAACATCAAAGGCTCCATTGCTGATATCCGAAAAATGCCTGGCCTTGTCCAGCACATAAAGCGTATCGTCTCCAAGCACTACATAATCTTTACCCGAAGTATCATTCAGAGCATTTATTTCTCCCCCGGGCTTGTTTATGGTCATTTTCGCTTCAATTTCAGCAATTCTTTTCTTTACCTTCTCACCGATCTTTTCCGCTTCCTTATGGTATATTCTTTGAATCACTACCGTCCCCATTATATAATCCGTTGACTCATATGAATCCCTATCGGAGTAATTACATGAAGAAAATATAAAAGCAAATAGAATTCCAAAAGCAAAAAAATTAATCCTCTTTTTCACAAATTCATCACCACTTAAGAAAAATCAATCCCTCTATATAAGCTATGCAGTAACGGGCTCCTCTTTTTACCATATAATACAATCCTTAAAATAAACTTAAGGTGGTCTGTCCGGCAGCCACCTTATAATAAATCAACAGGATATCCTATAAACTCTTAAGAATCCACCTCATCAGTCGAGCGTTCGATTTTTTCAGAAGAGCAAACTTCCATTTTGGAAACCGATACCTCGTAAGCTACTTTTGTAGCAACTTCACCGTTTTCCAGCTTTTTCTGGTATTCACGGCTCTGTATCCTTCCCCAAATCTTAATATTATCTCCCACCTCAAGCCCTGATGCATACCTGGCATTTCTACCCCAACAAATACAGGGTATGTAATCCGATTTATTATATGGCCTGTTGACTGCCAATAATATATCCGTAATCTCCCTACCGAAAGGAGTCGTCCTGTATATTGGCTTTTTACATATAAATCCGTTCAAAAAAATCTGATTGGGATTTCTGACCTTCCTGTCATCCTCTAAAAAGTTAACCTCTCTGGCAAATACCGTGAGAACGAGCTTGCTTCCCGAGTCATTGTTATAATTATTGTACGAACGGAATTGACCCTCGACCTCAATAAATTCGCCAATAACTAGCTTTTCCCTTGATACCAATCTTTCTGAAACAGTGACAACAATTCTGTCATAGCTTTCGCTTAGTCTAGGTACTTCCATAGTGAAAGTATAAAACCCCTCACCATAAACCTCATGACTGAATTCTGTTTCTGATACTATTTTACCGGAAATGGTCACCATGTTGTTCTCAATGATGTTTCCGACCATCCGACCCCCACACTCCTCTCTTAGGCTTCTTACGTATATCCATAAATTTATCTAATGTAATGTTTATTCATATAAGACGCCTTTTAGAATTAATTTATTACTACATTAGCCATTTTTATAGCTATTTTCTGAAATAAACTAAATTTTTTATATAAATATACCGTCAATAAAAATCAATAATCAATCAAACATTCCTGAAGAAAGGAATCCGGTGCGGATGTATGCATTCTTTCAGAAGACCTCCTCTTTATCAATGCACCTATAATAACTTATACTAATTTTTCAGTACCAAATCTTTCTTTAAGCAAAACGCTAAAATGCACTTCTTTGCTAAATACCCAGTATTTAATAAAACTAATTAATATTATATTATATATTTTTTAACTTGAAAATCCCCGAAAGTACTTTTTCTCATTGGTATCCTGCTTAAAACTAATTTTTAATCTCATTCAAGTCAATGCCGTTTATTAAGGCAAAAGTAGCGGCAGCCAAAACATTATTGGGATCAACGCCTTCAATGTCGGTCTTCACCTTAAACTCCTGGGGTTCGATTACCGTTCCGTTTTTTGTATGAATTCGCCTTTGCAGGCAGCATAAAATATTGTCTTTTGTTACGAGGTCTCCAATGCTTGATGTTGTAATACTGGCTTTCAGGTTAAAACCGTAGGTGACAATATAATGCTTTATCCCTTGAAAAAACTGGCTTAAATTATTATCATCAGCGTTCACTATCGCTATTCCCTTCTCGTTTAACAATGAAAACGCTTTTCTCATTAATTCCATATGAAGTTGGTTATCATGTCCACTTATTTCATCGGCTTTATCGGTAAAAACAATAATATCAAATCTTAAAAAATCATAAATTTCACTTTTGATGTCGGACAAATCAACCTTTAATATAAGTATGTCGATATTATTTTTCTCAAGCTCAGCCAGATAACTCTTAACCTGCTTAACGTTCAGGCTGGACAAGTTCTTTGAATCAAGAATACTTATTCTTTTTTCAGAATTTTGTAATATGGAACTAATTAAGCCAGCTGTTTTTTCCTTGTCATCTTGCCCAATTATACCTGTTATCAGCACCAATTCAACCCCATTTCTTTTGATAGCTTAAGTTTATAATGTACCCTTTTTATAAATTTTATGTAGAGGAATTATAACACTTTATATAAAAGTAAATTTTTAGGCAAAAAATATATTGTATATATAATTAATTTTTTCTTATTTGTCTTCCGGTATGGTCAATCTCGTAATTTTCTCTATATATCAGTTCCGATACAGGAATAAAACCATAGCCTCTGTCTTTTAAAGCAGTTATTATACCGGGAAGTATTTTGGCAGTATGGGGCGTGTCATTATGAAACAATAAAATTGACCCGTTCTTTACGTTTTTCAATACACGGCTTTTAATCTCCTCTGGCTTGATACCCGGCCTCCAGTCCAGAGAATCCACATCCCATTGAATGGTAAAATGGTTTAATTCTTTAGCAATTCTTACAACATTGTTGTTATAATCCCCATAGGGGGCTCTGAACAACTCAACCTTTTTTCCCGTTAGCTTCTCTAAAACACTGTCACACTTAATTATCTCCGTTCTAATCTTCCCATTATCAATACTTCCCATTCTAAAATGTGAATAAGAATGATTTGCCACATCATGCCCATGCTCGGCTATCATTTTTACTGCTTCGGGGTTCTTTTCCGCCCATACACCTATCATAAAAAAAGATGCCTTAACATCATGTTCCTTTAGGGTGTTGAGTATCTGTGGTATATCCTCACTCCCCCAGGCACAATCAAAAGTTAACGCAACCTTTTTCTCCGGGTAATCCACAGAATAAATGGGAAGATCTCTTTTTTGTTGAAATACTGCCGTAACCTCTCCTTCAGAAAAATAGACAATTAATGCAGCCAATAACACTATAGCCGCAAGAACAGTGCACTTAAGCAGGGCATTGACTTTAACAACATAAAATCTCATTATTTACATCTTCCAATTTCTATTAATGGTCCTGAATTATAATATTTTATTTTCAAGACATATATACTTTAATGCTGTGAAAAACATTGGGCAAACTAAAGTTTCCCTCATTTTTCACTTTTTAAAATGTGTACTGTTTTATTTTGCAACAAGACAAATCCCGATTAATAAATTATTGCCGGTATTATTGAATTTTTTGAGAAAACTCAATAATACCGGCAAATATATAATAAGGTAAAGTTAATAAAGCTTTTTTAAGAGCCTCTCCATAGCTCCATTTAACAAAGCTTCCGCTGATTTTAATTACAGCCTGTCTTCATACTTGGTTATTTTGGAAGCTGCCATCCACTCTGTCATTTTATTATCAATATAAACTGATTTTTGTTGGTTATCTAGAAAATTCTTTATCTCATCCCGCTTTTCCTCAAGAGCATATGCCCCTTCTTCAACAACTTCATATGCTTTTATAATATGATAACCGTACGGTCCGGGTACAAGTCCCGATACTTCGCCTTCTTTTAAAGCCAGTGAAGTTTCTTCAAAGGATGAAATAAACTCACCGTTTCCGGTTACAAAATAGCCATCCTTATATAGGTCACTTTTCATGCCCTGGTCTTCCCCGTATTGCTCCAAAAGTTCTTCAAAGTCACCGCCGCTGTTAACCTTATCCAACACTTCCTGTGCCTTCGGTTTTATTGCCTCAAGCCTTTCCTGAAGATACTTCTCGGCCTCGTCCTCTTTGTTCGCATCCAAAAGTCTTCTATACTCATCCTGTTCTTCCTGCGGCAAAGAAATCAATATATGTTTTACCCTTGTACCTCCGGTCTTCACCAAAACCACATCAGCGTAATCCGCTTGTTCAGGATTGCTTTGCTGTATTGCCAGTTGTTCATTATAGTATTTTTTAATATCCTCATCTGTAGCCTCAACATCTTTTGTAAGATGGTCAAGAAAATCTGTAATAAGCAAATATTGAGCATATTCTTTATAGTACTCGTCAGCTGTCATTCCGTAAGTTGCAGCTTCAGCCTCAATTGTTTTCATTGCCTCTTGTCTGTAATCTTTATCCGTATTTTCCGAAGTATCAGTGCTTTGCAGCTCTTGTGAAACTGCTGTAATCATTTGATCGGTAGCTTTCTTAATATATTCATCCGACAATGTAAAACCTTGTTCCGCAGCTTTTTGCACTGCAAGTCTTTGCTTAATCACTGAATCTAAAACATCAGTTTTGAAACTCCTTATTATTTCCTTGTTCGCCTCGCTGTTAATATTGTCTTGAGTTATACCAAACGAATAGGATGTTTGCTGAAAATACGGGTACAATTGGTTAAAGAAATCTTTATAGGTAATTGCTTCTCCGTTTACTTCAGCTACCACAACACTTGCCTGCTTATCCGACAATGCTGAAGGTCCCTTAAACAAAAGCTTTGCTCTCTCTTCTTCCAGATATTTAGGCCTTAAAACAAAGTAGGCCCCGGCCGTTACACCGGCAACTATTAATACAACTAAACATACAACGATAATAATCCCTCTAAGCTTTTTCATCTCGATTCATCCTTTATCAATTATTTTTCAATAAAACTTATTATAACACATAAATCTTGCAATATTTGTGTCTAAACTATAAACAATCTATTAACACAAACTATAATTTATTATTCACTAACTCATCAGTTCACCCCTAACCGTGTTCACAATTTTCAATATCGCGCAATTCGATTATATCATATAATTTACAAAACAATAAACAAAAATTTATATATTGTCAGTACATTTATTATTTAAAATAATTAATACCTGCTTCAAATATTTTTTGATCCTTTTCACCGGGTACATTTTTAGCCACATTTCTTCCTATTCTCTCCGAGTGTCCCATTTTACCCAACACTCTTCCGTCAGGACTGGTTATTCCTTCTATAGCATCAAAGGAACCGTTGGGATTAAACCTGATATCATAGGTTGCTTTATTGTCAAGGTCAACATATTGGGTTGCAATCTGCCCGTTCTTTGCCATAGTTTCCAACAATTCTTTGCTTGCAACAAATCTACCCTCACCGTGGGATACGGCAATGGTATGAACATCTCCAACCTTAACATTGCTAAACCATGGCGATAGTACCGAAGTTACCTTGGTATTGACCATACAGGAAACATGTCGGCCAATGGTGTTAAACGTAAGTGTAGGACTGTCCTCATTTAAATCCCTTATCTCTCCGTAAGGTACCAGCCCGAGTTTAATCAATGCCTGAAATCCGTTGCATATTCCCAGCATAAGTCCGTCTCTCTGGTTTAACAGTTTCATTACCGCTTCCTTAACCCTGGGATTTCTAAATGCGGTAGCAATAAACTTTCCAGAACCGTCCGGCTCATCTCCTCCGCTGAATCCTCCGGGTATCATAACAATTTGTGATTTTTCAATCCTCTTTGCCATCTCATCAATAGATTCGTCTATTTCCTTTGAAGACAGGTTTTTAATAACAAAAATATCCACCTGTCCTCCGGCTCTTTCAAAAGCTTTTGCAGTGTCATATTCGCAATTGGTTCCGGGGAATACGGGTATAAACACCCTCGGTTTTGCCACAGAAACCGCCGGCTTTTTATTGTTTCGTTCTTTATACTCATATTGATTTGGTGTAGCTTCTGGCTGTTCAACCTTAGTGGGGAAAATTTTCTCCAAAGGTTCCTGCCATTTACTGCAAAGCACATTTAAGTCAAGACTCTCCCCATTAACATCAATCGACGGCTTCTCTTGAGTCACTCCAAGAACCTTAAACTCTACCGTACCGAATATATCTTCCAAATTCTCTTTTGCGTCTATCTCAAGCACTATTGACCCATACATAGGCTCAAAAAGCTTTTTAGCATCAACAGAGTCTTCAAATTTAAAGCCTATCATGTTTCCGAAACACATTTTACTTATCGCTTCTGCTATACCGCCGAATCTTACGGTATGGGCCGCCAGTACTTTACCTTTCCCTATTATTTCATAGATGGCGGTATAATTTCTGTCAAGCTGTTCAAAATCGGGTACTCCGTTATCATCAATCTTTAAGGGTACCAAAACAACCTTGCTTCCCGATCTCTTGAACTCGGTAGACACCGTATTATTCACATCCATTGCGGTTACAGCGAAAGAAACCAGTGTCGGAGGCACATTCATATCCTTAAAGGTTCCGGACATGCTGTCCTTTCCGCCAATAGCCGGTATCCCCAGCTTCATCTGGGTATAATATGCTCCCAAAAGTGCACTGAAGGGCTTGCCCCACTTTTTGGGATCCTTACCCAGCTTCTCAAAATACTCCTGAAGGGTTAACCGGATTTTTCTGTAATCACCGCCCATTGCAACAACTTTTGCTACGGATTCCAATACAGCAAACATGGCTCCATGGAACGGACTCCACTTGCCGATTAGCGGATTGTATCCAAAAGTCATGACCGTTCCCGTATTGGTATCACCGTCTAAAACCGGTATTTTTGCAACCATTCCCTCAGAAGGGCTCAATTGATATTTGCCTCCGAAAGGCATTAACACCGTTCCTGCACCGATGGTGCTGTCAAACCTCTCCACAAGCCCTTTTTGGCTGCATACATTAAGTCTCTGCAAATTATTAATCCAAGCCTCGGAAAGGTTGTCCAAGCAATTGCCAACCTCCACGGGCAGTTTTCCAAAATAATATTCATCCTCGGAAGGTGCCGTAACTTCCACCCTGGATCTCTGCTTTACACCGTTGGTATCTAAAAACTCTCTTTTAATACTTACAATGGTTTTGCCTCTCCAGTACATAACAAGTCTTTTTTCCTCTGTCACTTCAGCAACCGGTGTAGCTTCAAGGTTTTCTTCCCTTGCCGCTTTAATGAAAGCATCCACATTATCCTTGGACACCACTACCGCCATTCTCTCCTGGGATTCCGAAATGGCAAGCTCAGTTCCGTCAAGACCCTCGTACTTTTTGGGTACGGCATCTAAGTTTATTTTAAGTCCTTCGGCCAATTCACCTATGGCAACAGACACTCCCCCGGCTCCGAAGTCATTGCACTTTTTGATCATAATGCTAACCTCAGGCTTTCTAAACAGCCTCTGAATCTTTCTCTCCGTGGGAGGATTACCCTTCTGTACCTCAGCACCGCAGGTAAGCAGAGATTCTTCGGTGTGTTCCTTTGAAGAGCCGGTAGCACCACCGCAGCCATCCCGGCCTGTCCTTCCTCCTAACAGAATTATTACATCACTGCTTATAGGTTTTTCCCTTTTTATATTCTTTTTCGGAGCAGCACCGATTACCGCACCGATTTCCATTCTCTTAGCCACAAAATCCTCGTCATAAATCTCTGCTACTTGCCCTGTGGAAAGACCGATCTGATTTCCGTAAGAGCTATAGCCCTGAGCAGCTCCCGTGGTTATTTTCCTCTGGGGCAGCTTTCCCGGAAGCGTATCTTCAATCCTGGTTCTCGGGTCGCCGCTCCCTGTAACCCTCATAGCCTGATACACATAAGACCTTCCGGAAAGAGGATCTCTTATGGCTCCGCCAAGGCAGGTAGCCGCACCTCCGAAAGGCTCTATTTCCGTGGGGTGGTTATGGGTCTCATTTTTGAACATTACCACCCATTCCTCATTTCTTCCGTCTACATCAACATTAACCACAATGCTGCATGCATTTATCTCATCAGACTCATCCAAGTCCTCAAGCTTTCCTCTTTTTTTCAGCTCCTTCATGGCAATTACGGCAATGTCCATAAGGCAAACGTCCTTATTTTTGTCACCGTAAACAAATTTCCTGGATTCAAGATAGCTCTTGTAAGCATCTTTCAAAGGAGCAGTATATTTACCGTCTTCAATATCCACCCCTTCAATACTGGTAAGGAAAGTGGTATGACGGCAGTGGTCGGACCAATAGGTGTCAATAACTCTTATTTCGGTAACCGTTGGATTTCTCTTTTCCTCATCCCTGAAATACTGCTGGCAAAATTCCAGGTCCTCAAGAGACATGGCAAATCCCATATCATCCATAAAAGCCTTAAGCTCATCCCGGGACATGTCAATAAAACCGTCGATAACCTTGACATCCTCGGGCATATTTACTTCCACATCCAGGGTGGAAGGCTTAATAAGCGATGCTTCCTGAGATTCGATAGGGTTTATCAAATAGTTTTTTACCTTTTCATATTCCTCCTGCGAAACCTCACCCTGAAGCACTACAAGCTTTGCAACCCTGGTTTGAGGCATTTCGCCGCAAGTCAAAATCTGAACACACTGGGAAGCAGAATCAGCCCTCTGGTCATACTGCCCGGGTAAATACTCTATAGCGATCATCTTGTCTTTGGCATCTATATATATATCCTCGTCAAACACCTCGTCTACCGGAGGCTCGGAGAATATGGTCTTCTTTGAATTCTCATATTCTTCATCCGATATTCCTTCCACATCATACCTGTTAATTATTCTAACGCCCGTAAGTCCGCTTATTCCAAGGTTGTATTTTAAATCGCGGTATAGACTTTGGGCTTCAACATCAAATCCCTTTTTCTTTTCGACAAAAACCCTTCTTACTACTTTTTCCATATACATACCTCTTTCAAAATAATTTGACTGTATTTCTAAATACTTAAGTAAATAATCAGGCTTAAATTAAACCTTTTTTACAAGCATTTTAAGTTTCACACAATACATTATAATATGATAATCTGAGATTATCAAACCTTAATTGTTATAAGGGTGCATTATTAATGTAAAGAAAAATGCTTCAGAAACTTTTGTTTCGCAAGTCCAGAGCCTTTAAATACTCCTCAGGGTCGAGCAAAACTCGCTTCGCGGGAAAGGTTGCTCTCCCTTTCCTCGTCATATTAACAGGCTCTTTAGTTCGGTGAGGATGGGTTAAAAACTATCCTATAGTAATCCGTATCCAGGATCTTTGCAGAATAATTAAACTTATCCTTCACAACTTGATGTATCTGTTTCACATACTCTTCGTCATATTCCGAACCGTCGGTAAAAGTAACGGTATTGGTTTTGCTGTTATAGAACGCCCTGTCGGTAATCCAGCTCTTGTTGTAAAAAATCACAAGTGGCGGACTGTCCGAAAGAATATCCCTCCCCATAAGGAGCCTTGAATCATATTCCAATCCGAAGAGGTTGGAAATTGTCGGTATAATATCAAGACTGGAGCAGGGCTTATCCACTTTTACAGGCTTCATACCTTCTTTCCAAATAATCAAAGTGCTTTTATACAGTTCAAAATTATCTTCAACCTTGTGTCCTGCCAGTTCATCAATACTCTCTTTGGGCAATCCGTAGGGATAATGGTCGGCACTTAACACAAATACGGTTTTATCCAGCATACCTCCCTTTTCCAGCTCTTCAACCAGATATTCCAACGCCAAATCCAGTTCCTTCTGACATGCCAGATATGCTTTTGAAGTATCACTGTAAGTCAAATCCTTTACAAAGTCCTTATTCTTCCTTGCAATATAGTTTCCCCCAAAATTATACTGCAGATGCCCGCTGATAGTCATATAGTACGCATGAAAAGGCTGCTTGTCTATATACTGCGGTAATGTCACTTCCATCATTTCCAAATCCGATTCCGGCCAGGTTTCTTTTATCTTCAGTCCTCTTCCTATTGCAAAAAACTCATACCCCATATTGGGATGTGACAGTTTGCGGTCATAATAGGATGCAGTATGATTGTGATAGGCCTTTGTGACATAACCTAGATTTTTAAATTGGTTTCCCATAGCAAAAGGAAGATAATTCTTACTGGACCTTGAAAAACTCCATACACCGTTTTTGGGAATCAAGCCGGTACAGGCAACATATTCTCCGTCAGATGTGCTTACTCCCCATATAGGATTGTAAAATTGGGTAAATACAAAACCGTTGTTTGCCATTTTATAAAGCGTCGGAGTGATATTTTCGTCAACCGCATAGGACGAAAAAGCCTCTGCCGTAATAAAAATCAGGTTACATCCCTTAAACATGCCTGTATACTCGTTTTGCTGAGTAGGCTGCACCGCTGAAAAATAGTTGTGCATAGCCAGAATATTTTTGTTCTTCTCATTACTAATCAAACCCTCAAAGTCTATATTCATCAAATTGAACGGTGTCGGGCTTATAATTTCTGCAGTTCTTTCCGGTGACGGCGTAGGTGTATTAATAACATCATGCGTAATACCGTTTTCATGACCGGGGGTGTTTTTGTCATTTCCGTTTGCCGGAATATCAACGACGTCATGGTCGGCATATACCTCCTCATCCGTTTCCCATATAAGCTGCTTAATATCCAAAAGCACTGCCGGCATAAGACCAAGCTTATCAACTGCCAATTCCATGGAATTCATTTTATAATACAAAGTACGTTGGGATACCGGACTGTCACCGGTCATATTTATACAAAGCAGTCTAATCAGATAAGTTATTATAAAAGCTGTCAAAAAAAGGCCTGCTGACTTAAGATTCAATTTCTGACAAGGATATTTTTTAATATAAAGAATAGATAGTGTAACAGGCGGTATACATAATAAAATCAGCGGTATAATATTTTTAAGCAATGTTGATACCACAACATCTCCAAACTGCATGGCATCACCGGCACCTACAATGGAAAATATGTTTAAAGGTACCCTGAATATTTGATAATAAATCAACTGAACCATATAGACCAGCGCAAAAAAAGAAGTTAAACCTATTGAAACAAATTTGTCAACCTTTTTCGGTAAAATACCGGTTATTACAAATAAAAGAATGCTAAAGGGAATTGAAAACAGTACCGGGAACAAGAAGTCCGAATTTATTCCGTTTAGTCTTTGAATTTTATATATAAGCTCATTAAAGCATAAAAACAAGAAGTAAAACAATAAAAGCCAATAGGGGCTAATAAAGCAAAGAATTTTATTAATTACAGATTTAATTCTATCCATTATAGATTCAACCCAACCTTATGCATAGATAAACACCTAAGTTTTCATAATACAATATATAATACATCATACCACAAGCTATACAAAAATAAATAGTTTTTTAAAAAAACCGCATCAAACTGCTCTCTTTTATCTTTACATGTTTGTACCATATATGCTACGATATTAACAGTATAAAAAAACTAGGATTACTTAGGTTAAATTAATAGTATAGACAGTTGATTAGTTATCTTGTTTTAAAAGCACAAGCATTTTTAAATATAAAAAGCAATCTAAAAATATTAAAAGAAAGGGTGTTTCCATGTCTGAACAAATTAGGCAAATCAGTAAAAGAATTAAAGAACTGAGAGAGATTTCAGGTATTAGTGTTGAATCACTTTCAAAGGAATTGAATATCTCCGAGGAAACATACTTAGAATACGAAAGTGGTGAAGTTGACATTCCTGTAAGCTTCTTATACGAAATAGCAAACAAATTTAATGTTACTCTTTCTGAAATTCTTACCGGTGAGGCTCCCAGGCTTCATACATACTCCGTTGTAAGAAAGGATAAGGGAGTAAGCGTGGAAAGAAGAAAAGACTATAAGTATAAAAGTCTTGCATACAATTTTATCAACAAAAAAATGGAGCCGTTTCTTGTTACCGTTGAACCGGATTCCAACGATGAAATTCATTACAATTCCCATCCCGGTCAGGAATTCAACTATGTTATCGAAGGAACATTAAAGGTATTAATCAACGGTCATGAAATAATACTCAATGAAGGTGATTCCTTGTTCTTTGACTCGAGCGAAAAGCATGGAATGAAAGCATTAAACGGTAAGATTGCCAGATTTTTGGCTGTAATAATTTAATGGAGGTTTTAAAGTAATGTTAGAAAAGTATATATCAAAAATAAATTTCGATTCTTATGAGGATTTTGTTGAAAATTTCAAAATTAATATTCCGGAAAATTTCAACTTTGCATATGATGTTGTAGATGAAATTGCCGCAAAAAACCCCGACAAGATAGCTATGGTTTGGTGTGATGAAAACGGGGATGAAGCTACTTTCACTTTTGCCCAGATGAAAGAATACAGCAACAAGGCTGCCAACTTTTTCAAGAGGGCCGGAATTAAAAAAGGCGATCCCGTAATGCTGATTTTAAAAAGACGTTATGAGTTCTGGTTTGCTATTCTTGCCCTTCATAAAATAGGTGCAATAGCTATACCCGCTACACATCTTTTGACAGCAAAAGATATTATTTATCGTAACAACGCTGCGGATATAAAAATGATAGTCAGCGTTGCTGAAGATGAAGTAATTAAGCATATTGAGGATTCGTTAAAGGATTCTCCTTCCGTCAAAGTTAAAGCACTTATTAATAAAGACCGTGAAGGTTGGTTTAACTTCAACAGCGAAATTGATAAAGAATCCTCCGAATTTAAGAGACCTACCGGTGAAGACGCACCGACGAATGACGACATGATGCTCCTCTATTTCACTTCCGGTACTACCGGTATGCCCAAAATGGTAGCTCACGATTTTACATATCCTTTAGGGCATATTGTCACCGCTAAATATTGGCAAAGCGTAATGGATGACGGACTTCATTTGACTGTTGCCGATACAGGCTGGGCAAAAGCAGTATGGGGAAAAATATACGGTCAGTGGCTGGCCGGCAGTGCTGTTTTTGTATATGATTATGAGAAATTTGTTCCTCATGAGCTTCTGGATGTCATATGCAAGTACGGTGTGACTTCCTTCTGTGCACCACCTACAATTTACAGGTTCTTTATTAAAGAAGACCTCACAAAGTATGATTTCAGCAAACTCAAATATTGTGCCGTTGCAGGAGAGCCACTAAACCCTGAAGTATACAATCAGTTTTATAAAGCAACGGGATTAAAGCTGATGGAGGGTTACGGTCAAACAGAATTAACCGTTACTTTGGGCACCTTCCCCTGGATGACACCAAAGCCAGGCTCCATGGGCAAGCCTGCACCGGGTTATGTAATAGATTTGCTTGATGAAAACGGCAATTCCTGCGAGGTCGGTGAAGAAGGCCAGGTAGTTATAAGGACCGACAAGGGCAAACCTGTAGGAATGTTTATGGGATATTACCGGGATGCGGAATTGACGAAAAAGGTATGGCATGACGGAGTATATTACACCGGAGATATGGCATGGCGCGATGAAGACGGTTATTACTGGTTTGTCGGAAGGGCCGATGATGTTATAAAGAGCTCGGGATACCGTATTGGACCCTTTGAGGTAGAGAGTGCCCTACTGGAGCATCCGGCAGTTCTTGAGTGTGCAATTACTGCTGTTCCCGACCCAATCAGGGGCCAGGTGGTTAAAGCCACTGTTGTTCTTACTAAAAACTATACACCCAGCGATGAACTTGTAAAAGAGCTTCAAGACCATGTTAAAAAGGTTACCGCTCCGTACAAGTATCCTAGAATAATTGAATTTGTAAAGGAACTTCCCAAAACCATCAGCGGTAAAATAAGAAGAGTTGAAATAAGAGATAAGGATAAAGAAAATAAATAAAGTAAGTAAAGAAAAAATATTTCAGAAACTTGCTTAACTATGTTTCTTTCATATTTTTTCTTCACCAATATACTTAATCAAAACCTAAAAATCTATATACTTTTTAAGTATAGAAAAAAAGTCCTGCAATGTTATGCTAAATAACCATGCAGGACTTTTTTGGCCTCTTGGAATGAAGGAGGCAAAAGAGAAGGGACTCGATGTCCCGAGCTTTTATTCGAAATTTCAATTAATAGCACTTCTCTTAATTTACCGAAGCAAACCTTGAAAGTATTAAATTGCTTCTTTCAATAAACTTAGTCATAGCATCGGGCTCCAGCTGTGTATGACTCATCTTTGAAAGATCGTATATATGTTCACATATTAGCTTCAAATCTTCTTTTTTATCTTCCTTGTCCTTAATCTCAAGAATCGATTTAATCAGATTGCTGTTAACGTTTAGAACAAGGGTTTCTTCCTCCCCTTCAAATCCACCGAAGTTAAATCCTCCATACATTCTGCTCATTTCCTGAATTCTTCTGGTCTGTTCCGGCAGAAGAATCATTCCGGGAACCGAGGTACCTTTCAAAGCCTCCGCCTTAATTTTCAGCTTATCGTTGCCAAGGCTTTCTTTAAACACTTTTTCCAGATTCTCTGCGGTCTTCTTAAGAGAATCCTCGTCCACGCCGGCATCATTGTCTTTCATGCTATCGCTCAAATCCGCATCTATCCTCACGAACTTAACATCTTTTTCATTCATTTCCATAAACTGAATGAAATGATTGTCTATTATCGCCGACAGCACAACGGCATCAAGGCCATTATCTTTAAACATCTTTATATACTGGGCCTGCTGCTTTTCATCCGATACATAGAACACCTTGTTTTCATGCTTATCTTTATTCTTTTCAAGGTAATCCTTCAAGGTCACATATTCTCCGTATATGGTCTTAAATATAATTATATCCTTAACTCTTTCATAAAATTTCTTTTCCTTTATGCACCCGAATTTTACAAAAGGATTGATATCGTCCCAGTACTTGTTAAAGTTTTCTCTTTCATCATTGAACAATGTAGTCAGCTTGTCTGCCACTTTCTTGGTTATATGGTTGGAGATTTTATTTACATAACCGTCATTTTGCAAAAAGCTTCTGGAAACATTGAGCGGAAGATCGGGACAGTCAATGGTACCCTTCAAGAGCATCAAAAACTCGGGAATAACCTCTTTTATATTGTCCGCAACAAAAACTTGATTATAAAACAGCTTAATCTGGCCTTCAAAGCTGTCTATCTCATTTCTAAGCTTCGGAAAATACAGTATTCCTTTTAGATTAAAGGGATAATCCATGTTAAGGTGTATCCAGAATAAAGGATCATTAAAATCAAAAAATACCTTCCTATAGAAATCCTTATATTCTTGCTCGGTGCAATCCTTTGGATTTTTAAGCCATAGAGGATTGGTATCGTTTATGGGCATCGGCTCCTCCGGCTTTTCCTTGTCTTTATCATCTTTTACGGCATTGGCATCTTCAAAATACACTTCATAGGGAAGGAATGAAAAATACTTAACCAAAACTTCCCTCAATTTATAGGGCTCCAAAAACTCCTCACTGTCTTCGGCAATATGCAGTGTTACTGTAGTGCCCCTTTCTTTTCTGTCGGACTTGTCCATCTCATACTCAATACCGCTTGTACTCACCCATCTGACAGCCTCAGCATCCTTCATGTAGGAAAGGCTGTCAATCTGCACCTTGCTTGAAACCATAAAAGCAGAATAGAATCCCAATCCGAAGTGCCCTATTATCTGAGCCTCATCGGTCTTATCCTTGTACTTTTCAACAAAATCCTTTACTCCCGAAAAAGCAATCTGGTTTATGTATTTCTTTACTTCATCGGCAGTCATGCCAATTCCGTTGTCTATTATTTGTATAGTCTTTTTTTCTTTATCCACTACAACCTTTATGTAATATTTTTCGTCACTTTCGACCTCTGCTTCTCCGATAGAAACAAGCTTTTTCAATTTGCTTATAGCATCACTGCCGTTTGAAACCAACTCCCGGACAAAAATATCCTTTTCCGAGTACAGCCATTTCTTTATAATTGGGAATATATTCTCCGCATTAATGGATATAGTTCCATTTTCTTGATACATTCTGGTCCCTCCCATATTAATATTAACTGTTAATCCAAATAATTTCTTAACTAATACATATATTACAATTGTGAACAAAACCTTGTCAAGGACAATTTAGCACTCAACAGCATCGAGTGCTAACAAAACCTTTTTCATAGTATTAAACCCTCGTTTTTTCTTGGTTTAATACCCTTCTAAACAGTAAGCCTTTAACCAGATTTTTATAAAGCAAGGTTAGAACCAAAAGAACAACGCTTATCAGCACAATTGTTCCTCCCGGAACCAGGTTCAAGTAAAAGGAAAGGGTAAGTCCCGTTATTATGGAAAGCATACCGTACAATACGGAATAAACCACAGTTTGCTTAAAGCTCTTTGCTATTTGAATGGCCGATGCGGAAGGAAGAACCAATAGCGAAGAAATGACCAGAACTCCTACTACCCTGGACGATACGGCAATCGTCACTGCAGTCAGAACCATAAAAATAAAATTTATCCCTTTAACCGGAACTCCGGCAAGTTGCGCGGCCTCTTCATCAAACGTAATAAAGAAAAGCTCCTTGAACATAAGAATAACAGTTAAAATGACAACAATACCGAGGGTGACTATCAATCCGAATTCAAAATCGCTTATTGCAACAATGCTGCCGAACAAATAGGATGTCAACGAAAATCCGTTTTTCACAAAGCCTGAAAATACCCCCGCAAGCCCTATCCCGGCAGATAATATAACTGCTATGGAAATCTCGGAATATTTGGGAAAAGCTCTCCTAATCTTCTCAATCCCCAAGGCCGCCGCTATGGAAAAAACCGTAGCACCTATAATAGGGTTTAATCCGGATATAAGCCCGAAGGCTACACCGGCCAAAGAAGCATGGGAAAGGGAATCCCCTATCATCGACAGTCTTTTTAAAACTATTATAACCCCTATGGCCGGAGCCATAACGGCAATCAGTATTCCAATCAAGTACGCCCTTTGCATAAACTCCAGGTTTAAAACAAAATCCTCACCGAAAATTGCAAACATTATTTTCCCTCTTTCATGCAGCAGTTTTCACAAAAATGTCTGGGAACTTGAAGATTTACATCATAACCGTAAACATCTCTAAGACTGCTGTTTATAAATTCCTTTGAGTTTTGGTTGATGATTATTTGCTTATTGGTCATACAAGCAATTTTATTTGCATGTACAGTCATTGCCCCTATATCGTGGCTTATCATAACTATCGTAATTCCCATTTCACTGTTAAGCTTCCCCAAAAGACAGTACAGAGCTCCTTCTGTCCGGGCATCTATCCCTACAGTTGGCTCATCTAAAAACATAATTTCAGGCTTTGAAACCAAAACTCTTGCTATAAACACCCTTTGCTGCTGTCCTCCCGATAAATTGCCGATCAATTTATCCTTATAATCCTCCATTCCGACAGTCTTAAGGGCATCATAAACCAAGTTTTTGTGCTCCTTATTTATCCTCTTGAAAAGTCCCACCTTAGAATACAAATTGGCACTTACAACCTCTTCCACAGTTGCAGGAAAAGCCGTATTAAAAGAATTTGCCTTCTGGGACACATACCCAATCTTGCTCCAACAGTTAAACTTTTCAATGCTCTGTCCTAAAATATTTATTTCACCCCGAAGAGGCTTAACAATATTCAAAAGCAGCTTTATAAGGGTACTTTTTCCCGAACCGTTGGGACCTATTATTCCTACAAAATCGCCCCGTTCAACTGAAAAATTCAAATTCTCCAGTACAAGCCGCTCTCCATATCCAAAGCTTAAGTCCTTTACTTCAATAACCTTTTCCATAAAATATCCGCCTCATCCATAGCACACTTTTCTTTACTCGAGAGCCTTCTTCAAAGCCTCGAGATTATCCCTCATTACAGCAAAATAATCCTTCCCTGCCTTAATATCCTCATCGGTAAGCCCATCCAGTGTTTTTAAAACCAATATTTGTGCTCCTACCTCTTTGGCAACGGTATTGGCCACCTTGGTATTTGATTTGCCATCGGTAAAAATAACCTTTATGTCATTATCCCTTATAAATTTCACTATTTCAGCCATTTTAGCCGGTGTAGGCTCAAACTCTGAATTCAGACCCTCAATAGCATTCTGTCTCAGTCCGTAAGCCTCACAAAGATATCCGAAAGCCTTATGCCCCACCACAATATCCTTTTTGGAACACTTTGACAAGGTCTCTCTATACTCCATATCCAATTCATCCAGCTTCTTGGCATTATCATCATAATTTTTCCGATAATAATCGCCGTTTTCCGGATCAGCCTTTACCAAAGCATCCTTTATAGCTTCCATCTGCTTCTTGGCTAAAAGGGGATTAAGCCAAACATGAGGGTCATATTCCGATAAATCATGGTCTTCTTCTGCGCTCTCTTTCCCGTCTTCCCGCTCTTCTTCGTGGGAATGCTCTCCTTTCAATAGCTCTATCCCTTTGGATGCTTCCACAACCAGAAGGTCCTCATTTCTAACAGAACCCAGTACCTTTTCCACCCAAGGCTCCATGCCCGCACCATTATATATAAAAACATCCGACTTCCCAATAGCGAGAATATCCTTGGGCGACGGTTCCCAATGATGTATTTCGGCACCGGCAGGAATAATATTGGTAAGCTTTAATTTATCGCCGCCGATTTTTCCTGCAAAGTCATACATGGTATAAAAACTTGTACACACACTGATTTTGCCGTCACTATCCTGACTGCCGGCTTTAAGATCTCCTGTACATCCTGAGAATATATAAAGTATGAACACCATTGGTGTAACAATCCCCAATAAGCGTCTCTTCATTGAAGCAATATATTTCATTGGAACATCCCTCTCGTAAAATGCTGTTATTAGCCAAATTATATCCATTGAAGCCCATGTTTAAACGTCTTACTTCAAATGCAAATCATTTGCATTTAAAATAATTATATATTGGCTATAACAACCAAGTCAATAGTGAATTTTTATAAAACTTTTTGGGAATAAATCAAACAAGTAAAGATTTTGCTCCATGACAATTCCATCTGCTTTTAAGACACTATTATAAAGAAAGATATGCGCAAAAAGCCGTTTATTCTTTCTTGCACTTGGGGCAAAGACCATATATCTCTAATTTATGTCCCGTTATATCAAAATCGTTTTTTTTCCCGATATCCTTTTCCAGCTTCTCTAAAGGGCAAAAATCTATCGGTACCGATTTATGGCAATTGGTACAAACCAAGTGGTGCCTATGTCCGTCCACCGTAAGCTCATACCTTGCCTTACCGTCACTCATAACGGTTTTGCTTACAAGGGATTTGGTTTCCATAAGGTCAAGGGTTCTATAAACGGTAGACAAGTTGACAGATTCACCCAGCTGCTTAATACGCAAAAAAATATCCTCAGCGGAAAGAGGGTTATCGGTACTTTCCAACACTTCAATAACCGCTTTTCTGGGCTTTGTATTTTTACATCCGATTTTAGCCAATATATCATCTGCCAACTTTTTCATATAATATCCACCCTCTAAATTTCCATAATAAGCATCACCAAAAGTGCTCCATCGGTTTAACACATTTTCTGCAAATAATCAATAATATATTCAGAATGATTTAAAAAGCTTGTAATACGATTATTTTACTTCAATTTATACATTATTTCAATAATATATCCACCGCTATAAAAATTATAACTCCACAAGCTATTGCATAGGCCATTTTAAACTTTGCTTTGCTGTCACTTTTCTCAAAATCCGTATATGGCTGTATATTCATTGAAAGAAATGTGCATTTTAGATAGTTAAACATGTATAAAAATCTCTCTTTGGCATTTTTATTAACAATAACAATAAAAACCGCAATAACTCCTCCTGCAAGGAATGAGTATATCATGATTTGAATCACTTCTCTAAAGCCCATAACCGCACCGATTGCACTAAAAAGCTTTATATCTCCGGCTCCAAGCATTCGTAATGCATATAAAAGAATCAATAGGACAAAAGGAGCAACAATACCGAGGATAGAATCCAGAAGGCCATCAAATCCATCCAGTATACATGCGGTTACAAGACCGATAAACATAAACGGAAATGTGAGTTTATTTCTTATTTTATAATGTTTGATATCACTTGCAAGTGCAATTGCTGTAAGAATTGCAACTTCCGCATATCTTATCCCTATTGTCTCCACCCCCGCAAGTTAGAAAAAAATAAGGGAGCTCTGTGCTCCCCTGAAATTGTAAAGTCTCTATTATTATTATCGTCTTTCATATAATTGAATTTTATATAAATGTAAGCCAGTTTAATATGGATATCAGTTATTTCAATCTACTTATTTGATTATCCCTCTACAGGGAATTTATTAATTTTTCTCAAAACATATCTCTTAAGCAGCGTAACGTCCAAAGAAGTAATTTCGCCGTCTCCGTCCAAATCTGCTGCAGCTCTGAATTTTGCTTCATCTTCCGGATTTGAGATTTTATATTTTCTCAATACATATCTCTTAATTAACGTTAAATCCAGTGAGTCTATACTATCATCATCATTTAAGTCTCCATATTTTACACCGACCGTTGACGTGGGTGTTGGAGTAGGTTTGATACTCGTCGGTGTCGGTGAAGGTTCAATCTCATTTCCTCCCGGAGGAACACTTCCCCAAACTCTCACATTGCCGTCATATATCGGAATATATTCGGTCTTATTGCTTATAAAGCCCTGTTCCAGACCCTGGAAGGAGAAGTCGTTGGTATTATCCCAGTTACCTTCACCATAAGGAACCGTAATGGTAAAGTATACATCTCTCTTATAATCATTCATTCCGCCCGGGAATATATTTACACCGGTAAAGTCGATATTTACATAGTAAATATTATTCGCTTCATCCCACGGCAGAAGCTGTGAAACCTTGGCACCACCGGTAGTAGTCGAGTCTACAACAATCTGGTCAAGGCCTATACCCTTCGCCAAAGTTTCCGTTATATCAACAAAGTATCTGGCTGACAGCTTATCGGATCCCCTTGCCGGCCACCCGCTTCTGTTATTAATTGTTGCCTTGATATTGACAAAACCTGCTCCGGCTGCATTCACTGCCGCTTCAACAAAAAACTCTTCACCCGGAGTTTCATAAGCGGTGAGATTAGGAATAGGATTGCCGCCGTACTTTTCATACATTTTTGCAAGTACCCCTACAAAACCGGCATTATAGTCGTTTGCAACCTCATTGCATTGATAGTCGCTCAGGCTGTCATTATAATTGTCACTGCTTCCGGGACCTCCGACCAAAGCTCCCACAAGAACGTGCCTGCTCTCCGGCGGAGTATCCATCATTCCGCACCAAGATCCGTGTGCAGTTCTATGGTGGGGGTTTTTGGGCGGATTCACTCCGAATCCCACTACAAAGCTTCTTCCTGAGCTTCCCAATGCATAATCAACCTGTTTCTTGGCAAACTCTTGATACTTAGCTGCCTTGGAGGGATCACAGCCTTCCCAATCAGCATAAACACTGGCAAGAAATGCCTCGGTTGTTGCATACCTCAATGAGCCCCATCCGTCAAGCCATGCAAGGCCTTTCGGTGTGTATTGAACCTTGGTTCCGTTATATCCTGTGGTCCACCAATCAAGATGGTTTTCGATACACTGCTTATAGAAAGAATCCCCGGTAATTCTGGCTAACAGCAAATAAGTACCGAAGGATTTGTTATCCCAGCAATGAGCCCACGAATACTTGATTATAGTGGTTCCTCTTTCGGTTTCCCAATAGGGTTTATAAGACTCTGCTTTTTGAAGGTATGAATCGTCTCCTGTTGCCAGATAAAGCCATACACTTGCCCAAGTAAGCTCATCGTAAAAACCGCTGTGGGATGAGTAGTATCCTTCCGCTTTCGTGTATCCCTTATCGCTCCGTGTAGTGTCTGCAAAGGTAAACAGATCTTTTGCATGCTGAAGAAGTGTAGCTGCATATGAAGGATCAGTGGGTTTAAAAATAATCGAGGATGCAGCCATAGCCGCTGCTGTCTCGGCAACAACCGTTGAACCCGGGTTTGACGTATCCACTTTAAAGGACGGCCTTGCCATCTGCAATACCTCTGCCGGTCCCCACCAAGCATGGTCTAATGCACCGTCTCCTACCTGATAATAATACACATTCGGACTGGGATGGCATTTAATAAAGTAGTCCGTAACCCATTTAATGTTGTCAAGTATGTATGGAAGCTGTCCGCTTTTTTCATAAGCATCCCGGGACTCATACACACTCCATGCCAGCATGGTAACGGCATAAGCCATAGGAAGGTTGAATTTTACATGGTCACCGGCATCAAACCAACCGCCCGTCAGATCCAGGCCATTGTCGGCACCGTCCTCGAGACACGAATCACCACGCCAGTTGTTTCTTGTGTTTTCAGGCAGTTTTCCTGATCTTTGAAATTCATAGAACATAATTGCCTTTTGGAGTGCTTCTCCATAGTTGAAATCCGCCGCATAAGTATCCATACCCTGCGGAAGTATCAACACGGCTATCAATACAGCCGTCAGCAAAAATACTACCGTTTTTTTCACAATCAATCTCCCCCTTGTTTTTTATATATAATATTTATTGGCATATCTATACCCATCCTGATTGATACGCCAAATTTTAACACCATTAATTTAAATATCCATGTTTAAAAAATATACGGTAATAAAACGGAATGATAATAATCCAAACAAATGCACTGCTCTGGAATACTGCTTAGCTTTATAGAATAGAAAGAAGTGGTATTATAAATCAATTACTGCAAACCGCTCTTTTTTTAAGCTATAAAATTTCTTTACAAAATCGACTTCAAGATTACCAAACCGTACCTACTTTTATTCTATCATCAAAATGTCCAAAATTCAAAACATTAATTAATTTATATTACTGAAATATTAAGTGAAAAAAATACAAAATCTGCAAAAATACTTCTTTTGATTAAATTATTTGACAAACTATTTGTATAGTAATATATTAGTTATTGATATTTATATGAATACATAATTAGTTTATTTTTATTAAACGTAAAGGAAGTTGATTATGAAGATAGCTATTATCACCGAAAGCTTCTATCCCGAGCTGTCGGGACTTACAGTAAGCTTATACTGCCGGTTAAAATGTTTTAGTCAATGGGGTCACGAAGTCAGGCTGTATGCTCCAAGCTACAAGGTATTATCCCATATCTACCCGAACTACGAGGATTATATAGGCGAAATCATGCCTAATTTAACCGTTATACCTTATCCCAGTAAAAAATTCATGAATTTTGACAACTTATGTCACCCAAAACCTTTCACCTTTGATACCGTGGAAGAAGATATAATGTCTTTTAAGCCTGATATAATAAATTTGGAATCCTCCGAAGGTCTCTTCGTAGGTTTTATGGAACGTGCCGGTTTAAAAGCTGCCAAAAAGCTTGATATTCCCATAACTAGCCTCTACCATACAAACTGGATAGCATACTTTTCAGACTACAAGAATCAGATTCCTTTACTTAAAATACCCGGCATCGAAAAAGTTTTCACAAAACTGATAAAATGGATAAACAACAGCTACGATCTAACACTGGTTCCTTCCAAAAACGCCGAACAGTATTTAAAAGACTGCGGAATAAAAAACACCCGTTACGGCCGTTTTCTTGGAATAGACGTGTCAAGGTTCAGTCCGAACAAAAAGGAAGAATTAAAAGAACTCGAGGTTCTCAAGGATAAAATAAAAGTGCTTTACATAGGCAGGTTAACCCCCGACAAGCAAATTGACACCCTCCTGAAGGTATTTGAGGAAACCCGTAAAGTTACGGACAAATGCGGTTTTGTAATAGTCGGCTGCGGAAGTGACGAAGAAAGGGTAAAAGCATGGGCTTCGCAATATTCCGACACCGTATTCGTCGGAAGAACCCCAAATGAAGAAACGCCCAAATACTATTCCGCGTGTGATATTTTTATAACTGCATCCAATAAGGAAAATCACCCTCTGACCATATGGGAAGCCATGGCAAGCGGTCTTCCGGTAATCGGTCCTAATGAGCGGGGTGTGGGAGAGCTCGTTTATAACAATGAAACCGGCATTCTTGTAAATACCGGTGCGGTGGACGAGTTTGTGTCTGCGATATTGAAGCTCTCCACCGATGAAACATTAAGGCACAAAATGTCACGAAATGCTATAAATAAGGTTAAAGACTGCACATGGGAAAATGCTGCTAAAAACCAGCTGAATGTGTGGGAAGACCTGATCATGCAAAAAAACAGAAGCGTACAGAACTCCGTTTCAAAAAAGAGATTACTCGGCTAAAACTACCGATGCCGGGCATACTAATGGATTATATTATTTCATTAGTATGCCCAGCATTTTTTCCGGGTTGTTTACAAAGGCTTTCATTATCCTATAATTATCGGTTTCCTCATATTTAATCCTCTCAAAACCGTCTTTTATCTGGTATATAATTGAGTCGGGATATGCCATAATAATCGGAGAATGGGTCGCTATAATAAACTGTGAACCATCCTCCACCAACTGATGAAGCCTTGATATCATCGCCATCTGTCTTGATGGGGACAATGCTGCCTCCGGCTCATCCAAAATATAAATTCCCTTTCCCCGGAATTTATTCATAAATACTGCAAAAAAAGCTTCTCCATGGGACTGTTCGTGCAGAGAAACACCGCCGTAGGTATCTATTACTCTAGGTCCTATTCCGTCTTTATCAAGGTTTTCAATATCCGTTGCCAGGTTATAAAAGCTCTCTGCCCGAAGGAAAAAGCCTCTCGAAGGACGCCTGACTCCTTTAGTTATTTTTAAATAATAGCTCAAATTCGAATGGGAAGCCCTGGTGGAAAAATTATTGTTTTTTGTGCCGCCTTCGGGATTAAAGCCCATTGCAACGGCAATCGCTTCTAAAACCGTTGACTTTCCGCTGCCGTTCTCACCGACAATATATGTTACACTTGGGTGGATCTCCAACTTTGTCAGGGTACGTATCGCCGGCAAATTAAAAGGGTACCGGTCAAAGGACTCCACCTTCTGTCTGTTTAATTCAATACTCCTTATATATTGTTCCATCTGAGAAAGCTTCAACAGTTCATCCCCCTTGTGCGTAAAGCTCCTCTAATGATCCCGAATAGCAGTTTAAATCCACATAGGTGTCAATTCCCTCAACATGTCCTCTGTTGCAATACTGCCAAAAGGTCCATTCCCTTCCATCGCTCAGGGACGGATGCTTGACAATGTCCCTGATCCAAATAGGGCAATCCTCAAATCTTCCCTTTATATACTCTTCATAATACGGATACATTACGTACAAAACCGGCTTTTGACCGTAGTACTTTTCAACACGGGTAATCAAATCTGTCAATTCTCTAAGATATGCCTCTTATATTTTCAATCGGTGACCGTTGTCCTTCAGCCACTTTTGACTTTCTTTGAAATTCGGACATAACCCTCTTACTATATTCCAAAATTTCTTGGAGTGATTCATCTCCTTCATATGGCACAGCTCATGAATAATTACATAGTCAACCACCTCAAGAGGTGCCATAATCAGCTTCCAGTTAAGGCTGATATTTCCCTTGCAGCTGCAGCTTCCCCACCGGGTCTTTTGATCACGTATCGAAACTTTTCCGGGAGACGCACCGATTTTAGGGGCATAAATATCCATCCTGGTCTTAACTAATTCTAAAAACCGGTTTATATAAAAGGATTTTAAAAGCCCTCTTATTTTCAAATCCTGTTCCGTCTCAGCCGTATTCCCCTCTTTAAGACCGCTGTCCGCTGTTGAAACCACAATGTCATTTTCGAAAAGGTCAACATTATCGGAAGCCGAACCCCTTTGTATTTTCAAGGTATACTCCTTTCCAAGATACAAAAAGGTCTCTCCGTCAATATACCTCTTTTGCTCGCTTGCCTCCAGGTATTTAGCCTTAAGCTCCTCCTGCTTTTTCAATATCCACGGAATCTTCTTTATTATAATCTCCTTTATTCTGTTACCGGATAACGCCATAGGAGCCGATACACTCACCTCTCCCTTTTCGTTCAGCTTTATACCCACAGTCTTTCGTCGGCTTCTGGAAAGAGTGTACCGGATGCTATGCTTGCCATCGGTTACATCCTCTATGGTGGTATGAGTCACTCCCATATCCGTGTTTCTCCTTTATTTGCTAAAATACGGGTATCAGTCCCGGGTTATCGCCGGTTATACATATTCCGCCTTTCTCGGTAACCTTGAAAGTATTCTCGATTCCCACCATTCCTATATTCTCAATGCCTTTTTTCGGCTCCAGCGCCAACACCATTCCCTCCACAAGCGGTTCATTAAAGCCCTCGGCAATAACCGGCATCTCATCGACATGCAGACCTATTCCATGTCCTAAAAACTTGACTCTGCGTTCTCCGAATCCCATAAAGTTCTGTTTAAAATCCTCATCAAGACTTTCCATCACATTTTTATAAATCTCTGCCGGTATAGCACCGGGTTTTAACATTGCCGCTATCTTGTTCTGTACATCAACACACTTTTTGTGCACCGCAATAACCTCGTCGGGAAGAGGAGCCCCAAACATATATGTCATGGTTTTGTCGGTATGGTATCCGTCCACCCCGCATGCCGCATCGACAAACACAAGATCGCCCTTTTTGAGCTTTCTTTCGTGACTTCCCAAAAGCGGCACCGCAGGACTCATTCCGTAATTGCCACCGGGTCCGTTGAAATATGTGGGATAAATGGAACTTTCCCCGAAGCAAATATGTCCTAAAAGGATTTCGGTATCGAGCATGCTGAAACGCGCAATCCCGTGATGTCCCTCCTCAACCATTACCGAATACAGCTTCGTTGCAAATTCCGCTTCACTCATCCCTTCCTCAAGAATCTTCGGAACCCGCTCCTCCAAAATCCTTCTGTGAATGTCCCCTGCCTTCTCCATTAAATCCATCTCATAACTGCTCTTTACGGATCTTAGAAAAGAAACCTGCTTGTCCAGTGGCTTCACATGCTCAAAAGGAAAATACTTTTGAAACCTGTTATAAAATGCAATGGGTACAAACTCGGTCTCAAGGTATATTGTGTCGGGGATATTGGAATAGGTACGGGCCGCATCCCTAAAGCTGTTCATCGGTTTAATCAAAGGAAAAAGCGATTCTTCCTGTGCCCTCTCAATACTTCTTCGCACCCACAAAACCGCTTCGTCCTCCCTAGGTATAAGAAGCATTCCTTCCTGCATGGTGCCGGTAAAATAATAAAGATTAACCTTGCTGAAAATTGCAGCCATTTTCCAGCCGGGATTTTGCTCGTCCATTACAGCACGAAAACGTTCCATACGTAAATTAAGCTCATTAATAGGTGTTTGCCTCATCTTTTAGTCCTCCTGCTCAAAATATGATTCAATTAATTCTTATCTAATATTCAACGAATAACTCAAATTTATAAGAATTATATCATACTCGGTATCGGCTGGCTATATTATATGTTTTCATTTCTTAAGGCATCTATCAGATTGTCCTTTTTAATTTTACTCATGGAATAAATCATTGTTGCAAACACCACGGCAAAAACACTGCCCACCGCAATGACAACACTATACCACGGAACGAAAAATTTCGATTCCCATCCTTTGTCAATACTACGATAAATAAGATAGGTTACACCGAAAGATACGGGAATACCGTACATCAAACCTTTAATACCGTAAAGCAGGCATTCATAGTTCATCATTTTATTAAATCCCTTTTGTGTCATCCCAATGGACTTAAGCATCGCAAACTCCCGGCGGCGAAGCGCAATATTTGTTGAAATAGTGTTGAACACATTAGCCAGTGCGATCAAAGAAATTAAAATTATAAAACCGTAGGAAAAAATATAAATGACCGTAACCAGTGCTCGCGTAGCTTCTCCGTTTTCAGAAGCATCAAACAATCTTGAAGCCGGAAGTCCCTTTTCTTCCAAAATACCGTACATTTTGTTATATACGGACCTGTGGTCATCCGCCTTGAAATACAGCAGTGTTCCCACACTTTTTATATCTTTACCGGTAACCGATGAAATTGCACTGTAAGGATATAAAAATGTCAATGTTTCACCATAGTTGTCGTCTACACAAAAAGGCTTCTTATCCGAAACAATACCCATTTTAATATTTGATTCCTCCGTTGCCTCATCAAAGGTTAATTTCAATTCTTCCTCTCCAATTTCCGCATATCTGTTTCTAAAGTAGTAAACGGTCCGTCCTGCATCGTCAGTTTCCTCTCCGTTGTAAATATACCCTTCTATCTCTTTAATCTGTCTTAGCTGAATATCCTGCGGATCACCCCCCAGTATATGAAAAGTATAAAATTTACCTTCCGCGCCTATATAAAACTTTGAAAAATCTCTAACAACAGCCAACGGTGACTCCATGTTTAAAACCAAATCTTTATCATAAGAATTTTTACTTAGATACTTTTCATAGGTGCTATTGTCAATAAAGTATATTTCGGCATTAAACGATTCATGTCCCGTTTGACGGTTAGGATAATTTTCTCCGTGGAATTTTCTGAAATAATCAATATATTCCTTATTGAGGTTATTGACCGGAACCTGGATAGTTTTTTTCTCCAAGTATAGATAACTGCTGTCTTTAACTCCTTTTACCCGGGACAATTCCTCAAACAATTCTTCCAAAGTGCACTTTTCATTTTGATCCGGTGTAAAGGTATAAATAATATCATACTCATTTTTTTCAATGACCGAATCTGCAGCCTTTGTAAGATATGCACAAAAACTGCTGGCAGATATGAATAAAACCACACTCATGAACAGAGAAACCACCGTGGTCCGGTACTTTTTCCTGTTGCGCTTAAAGTTCTTCCTGGCTATCATGCCTTCAAACCCAAACAGCTTATAGGTAAGCTTTGAGGTTTTAACCTTTCCGGCCTTAATCCTAACGTCATTGACTTGCCTGATTGCATCAATGGCCGATACCTTAACGGCACGTCTTGCAGGAATGAATGCCGATATTAAAACGGTTACAAGTCCAATCAACGCTGCCGCAACAATAGCAGCTCCGGAAACATGCAAATCCAATACGGCATCAGTATTATATTGTAAAAAAGTCATAAACAAATTTTTCGTTAACGTCAATGTTACACCTATCCCGGCAATCCCTGACAATACACCTAAGGGAATTCCGATAATGCTCAGGAAAAACGCCTCAAACAATACACTCCTTAGAAGCTGCCGCTTGGTGGCACCGATGGATGATAAAAGTCCAAACTGTTTTGTGCGTTCACTGACGGATATGGAAAAAGCGTTATATATCAATAAAACAGAGCCGAACATAATAAGGACGATCAAAACGGCTGCAAGCCCGTACAATGCTCCGTTAAAACCGATATCGTCCGAAGCACCGTTAAACAAAAGATAATCTCTGTTGGTTGTCCTTTCGTTTTGAGGAAACTTGGTATCGAGATAATTATATGTGTTTTTTATTTTTTTAAGTTTAATATATACATCATAATTATCCGCACCGGTGTTGTCCGAAACAGTCAAAGAGGTATATCCGGGGCCGACATAGGGCTCAAAGCTGGGACGCTCATAAAATCCCACCACAGTAAAGGTGCGATGCTCCCTAATTTGTAACTCTTCCGTTTCACCGTTTTTACCGTCGAGATATCCGATATTCTGATTAAGCTCAAAACCGTCCGAAATCCTGCTTCCGATATCAAGGACCAGTTTGTCACCTATGGAATGCTTAACGCCGCCGTTGGTCTCCAAGTGCTTGGGTAAAATTATCTCTTCGCTGTTTTCCGGCATTCTCCCCTCAATCAAATTGACGGGCATTATGTCTTTAAACTTACTGTCCATTCCCGCGACAAACAGGTACGGCATATAATCATTCTTGGATTCTTCCAGCATGGCATAACCGATATTTTGTAACCAAGTATAGGACTTTACTTCGGAATCTCTGTCCAATTCATCAATTTGCGCCTTTTTTACATTATACACCAAGCCGTGCCAATCCCCATCCTGGTCAATAACCACATCCAGCAAAAAATCCCTCAGGCTTGATACAGAGGTAGTAACTGCTGAAAACATCGATGCGGATAAAATTATTCCGATGATGGTTACCAGAGTTCTAACTTTATTTCTTTTTAGCGTTTGAAGGGTTACCTTATGAATGATGTTCATCTACGTATCACCTCATCACGAGTGATTTTTCCGTCCTCAATGGCAATAATCCGCTGTGCCTGCAAAGCAATGTTCTCGTCATGGGTAATGAGAATCAAAGTTTGATTGTATTTTTTATTGGACAGCTTCAAAAGCTCTACAATTTCCTGACTGTTTTTGGAATCAAGGTTTCCGGTAGGCTCGTCCGCGAGTACTACCGCTGGAGCATTCATTAATGCCCGTCCGATAGATACCCTCTGTTGCTGTCCCCCGGACAGTTGACTGGGCAAATGGTTTTCCCTGCCCTTAAGATTCAATGTGGTAAGCAGTTCCTCCAACCGCTCTTTATTAACCTTTCTTCCGTCCATAAGTACGGGAAGAGTAATGTTTTCCGTTACATTCAAAACAGGAATGAGGTTATAAAACTGATATATAAGCCCCACCTGTCTGCGTCTGAAAATTGCCAGTTTTTCATCGCTTTGGGCATAAACATCCTGTCCGTCCATATATACCTTGCCCGATGTCGGCTTATCCACACCGCCTAAAATATGCAAAAGCGTGGATTTACCCGATCCGGACGGCCCGATAACCGCTATAAACTCACCTTTTTGCACCGAAAAGGAAACACCGTCCAGTGCCTTAACCACGTTTTCTCCCTTGCCGTAGATCTTGGTCAGGTTCTCAACCCTCAGAATCTCCATAATTATATCCATCCTCCATATTCTAAATCTCCATATCATGATTATATCCTTTTGAAGTGACATGACAGTGACTTAAAAATAACAAAAACGTCACTTTTATAATTCGTGTTAAATAAGGATGAAGAAAAATATTACAGAAACTTAAGTTACACAAGTCTAGAGCCTGTAAATACTCCTCAGGGGCGAGCAAAACTCGCTTGGCTCAAACAATGCTCTCCCTTTCCTCGTCGTATTAACAGGCTCTACGACTTGCTCCACAATGTTTCCTCCATATTTTTCTTCTTAATAATAAGAGCATAAATTAGCAGAAAGAACTACGAATATTGTTGAGAGCTTCCTTTGTAAAACCTTACCGTAAATCTTGCTCCTCCGTCACTGTTGTTTCCCGCTTTAATTGTCCCGTTTTGACCTGTTATTATCATTCGGGCCAGGGCAAGTCCTATGCCGAAACTCTGGTCACTGCTATTTTTCCCTTTGTAAAATCTCTCGAAAAGATGCGGCAGATCCTCCTTGTCTATTCCGGGTCCGTTGTCGCTAATGACAATCTCGGTATAGATAGGGTTTTCACTGGCTTCTATAACTATTTTCCCGCCCTTTTCTATATGCTCCATACAGTTTTTCAGTATGTTACCGATGGCCTCAACCGACCATGCCAGGTCGCCCACATAGGTTTCGTCACCCTTCATTCGAATTTCAATTTCCTGTTCCCTAAGCTCCATCGGTATAGCAACCGGTGCAACGGACAGCTTGATTAATTCCGCAACCGAAACGGTATTTCTCTGAAGATTTTCCATCCCGGCATCAAGCCTGGACATTTTAAGAAGTGCAGATATAAGCCATTCTATTCGGGAAAGCAGCATTTCAAGCTCCCTGACAATTTCCAGTCTTCGTTCTTCAGAAAGATTTCTTTTGGTCAAAAAGGAGATCAATAAATTTATTGACGTAAGCGGAGTTCTAATCTGATGGGAAATATCAGCAATGGAATCCGCAAGATAAGCCTTATCCTTTTGCAAAGCTTCGTTCTGCTCACGCAAGCGTATTGTAAGCTTTTGTACTTCTGTCTGTAAAATTGAAAGCTCACCCTCCGAATAATCGTCCAAATTTATTGAATCTTTTCCATGCAAAATATTGTCGATTTCGCGGCTTAAGCCGGAGATTTTTAAATATCTTCGATATGTCGGAACAAAATGGCTAAGGCTAAACAATATACATATTATCAAAGTAAAAATTCCGATTTTAAGCCCGAAAGCAAAACCGAGACCAGTTGATAAAAAGGTTAGAGCAAGATAAATAAAAATACTTGTTTTTATTTCAGGATTTTTAAAAAAGCTCACATTACTCACCAACCTTATATCCAAGTCCGCGAACGGTTTTTATAACGGTTGGATTTTGCGGATCATCCTCAATTTTATCCCGCAAGCGTTTTATATACACCGTAAGGGTATTGTCATTTACAAATTCGCCGGCAATATTCCATATTTCCTCCAATAACCTATTTCGTGACAATATAGCGCCCTTATTGCTTAAAAATACAAGCAGCAGCCTATACTCAAGAGCTGATAGGAAAACCTCTTTACCGTTTTTAGTGACAATCCCCTTAACCGTATCAACACATATATTATCCAGCTCTATTACTGTTCCGGCTTTACCGTTTCTTCTAAGGACGTTGCGGATTCGTGATAAAAGCTCTCTTGGGCGAAAGGGCTTGGTAACATAGTCATCCGCACCCATATCCAGACCTGTGACAACGCTGTATTCATCATCGGAAGCCGTCAGAAAAATAACAGGAGTATCGGTGTTTGCTTTAATTGCAGAACAAACAGCAAAGCCGTTGCCGTTACGCAGGGAAATATCCAATAGAATCAAATCATATTTGTTAAGACTTATTCTTTCAATTGCTTCTGCCTGACCGGCGACGGAATCTATCTCAAACCCCTCATTGCACAAATATTCAGTTAAATTGGTTACAATGCTTTTGTCGTCCTCAACAATAAGTATCTTCGGCATACACATTATCTCCATCTTATTGCAAAATAGATTAGGCTTATTATTTTATAAATACAATACTTTATAAAGAATTGGCTATTGGAAAAATAATATAAATAAAATATCCGCAAAAAACATTATAGCATTTTTCCCTACCGGTTTCTATTAATAAAAAAAGTTCGGTGCATTAAAGTTTTACAATGTTCTTTCCCATTTTTCTTTACATAAATAATATGCACCAAAACCATTATGTATAAAAAATAAAAGATTGGGTGTATGAATCAATCAATACACCAAAAATTTATTCAATATCAACTTGTATACCTTTACTGCTTCGGGAATTTGTCCAATTTTCGCAACACGTACCTTTTCAGTATGCTAAGATCCAAAGAAGTTATTTCTTCATCTCCGTCCAAATCGGCAACATATAAAACATTATCCACAGGCAATTCTTTTATTTTTCTAAGCAGATATCTCTTCAGATATGTAATATCCAACGAATCAACACTTTCATCGCCGTTCACATCTCCAATTATTCCTGCAGGCGGTGGCGTCGGCACCGTTCCTCCGGTAAATCTGAATGAGTCAATATTAAACAGATATCCGCTTTCTCCGCTAAAATACAGATATAAATCATGCTTGCCCGTAAGTCCGCTTACATCGGCCGATATGTCAATATAATTGTTCCAATCTCCTGTGCCGGGCACCTTGATTATTGCCACTGTTTGTGTATTGAGACCGTCCAACCTTATCTCAATATTTCCTCCGTTGGTATTACTGGAAACCCGTGCCTCGAATCCGGTTGCACCGGTACCGAAATCTATACCCTCATAGCAAGCATAGTCACCGTTTTCAATATAGCCTATGTTTTGGTTTCCGTCCTCACTAATAACCTCTCTGCTGATTCCATACATGCTGTTGTATTCTTCAGCTTGAATAAGCTCATATGCACTTCTTGAAGACGGTGGAGGTGTAGGTGTCGGCAACGGCGGAGGTGTTGCATCATCATCAAACCCAAGAGCAACTGTAACTATTGATCTTGCCGGAAGAGTAACAGTATTGCCTGTAAGGCTTCCTGCCGGAGCAAACTTCTCGTTTCCGTTTTCCAAAGTACGGTATATTACGGACTTATTAAAGGAAAATCCGTTCAAATCCAAAGAAACAGTGTTTTGGGCTGAAGCAGTATTGATAAATATCATAGTAAGCTTGCTCTCATCAGGGGAAACAAAAGCAGTTACTTTTACGTCATTCGAATTACAGTTTGCTTCTACTCTCTTAAATCCCGGATCGGTAAATTTTGCATACTGTTGGATTGTATAGTAGAAGTCGGAAAGTATATAACCTTTTTGAGTTGTCCAGCTATTGGGGGTAAAGGGATTTTCGATAAATACCAAAGGTCTCTGGGAGTTTTCCCAAATAAGATCCCAGTAAAAATACGCGCTTACCCCCTCTATCACAAGGGAATTATAAATCAACTGAGCGGTTGTAAAAGGTGTACCGTAATCATACTCTGTCTGGAACAACGGCTTGTCGGGATAAGTCTCCGCAAGGGTCTTGAAAATAGAATTGAAACTGTCGGGATTACTGCCGTCACCGCCGTTATACAGGTGATGGGCAATACCGTAGACCTTGGAAAGGTCCATATTATTAGTGTAATTCTGAACTGTGTTAAAACCTATTCCCGCAGCTTCCGGCGCAAGAATCTTCGGCATATCCGGCAATGATTTTATTTTATTATAAACAGCATCCAAAGCCTTGCCATAGGAAGGATAATTTTGATCTTCCGTAGGCTTAAAAATACAGGTTTCCCAATTTTGGTCCTCATAATCCGGCTCATTTTGAATACTGATATAATCCGGTACTATTCCTTTTTCTTTATATGCTATAAGTGAGTTATACCAATAATCGGCAAACTTGTCATAAACAAAGGAACCGTTTTCTTTCTTCAAAGTACCGCCGTTCATGACACCGTCACGCTTAAGATTTTCCGGTGGCGACCACGATGCGAGAAAAACCTTAAGGTTCGGATTAAGAATTTTTGCCATCTTAACAATTTCGGCATCATCGTATGCAAAATTGTTATTGTTCCTGTACTGGTTTCTCAAACGCAGTATGTCCAATCCCAAGTCATAAAAAAGAACGTTGTAAAGCTCGTTTTTGTTCGGATGGCCTGTCACCCAATTGTTGTACCATGCAATAGCGGCACCGAAACCTTCCAATGTCTGGTATTTGGTGTTGATATCCACCGACACATTGTAGTTGGCTGCACCGGATTGCACATTCAAAAGACAGGTCATAACAAGTGTTAAGATCAGAAGTAAACTTAATTTGCTTCTAATTTTCATTAAAGCACCCTCCCTCAATATTTATATAACGGTCTTGATAGAATCAAAACCATAATAGGCATAAGAATAAATCTATCTTTATTTATATATTAATTCGGTCGCGAACATGTTTTATTGACGTTATAGGTCAAGCAATTTAAATTTGCTTGAAAAAATTTTACGTCAACTATATTCACTATATTTATTATATAAAACAATCTGCTTTTCAAGCAATAAAAAAGCACTCCGTAAATGGAATGCAATTTTAATACCCGGGTATGTACTGTTAAAAAATAAATAACAGCTGACTTTTGCAATATCTGTTTTTGTACTTGTTTTTTCTCTGCCGCTATCTGAAATCAAATCCGCCAAAGAACAAAATTAAGAACACAAGAATAAAGAACAAAATCTCACTGTTACATCCTAAAAAGCTTGCTCCTCTTCCTTCTTCCATACCGAATACCTCCTAATGAAATAACTATGATTGATTCATTAGTATAGTATTCACTGCCTTGTTCAAAGGTTACTGTATTTCTTTATGTATAATCAAAATATTAAATCGGCCTTCAAATTAAAAAATGAACCGAAAACTTAAGCTCGGCATTAATTTATCTCTTGAGCTTTTTTCTTGAGCTCCTGGGATAAATTGAGCAAGTTTACCGTCTCCTCTAAAAGAGATTCCTGACTCTTCATCTGTTCACTCATTGCTACGCTCACATCGGAAATGTCCTGCAAGTTAGACTCTGAACTGGTGCTAATGTATTCTATTGTTGTAACAATATCCTGTACAAAACTGTCAATGCTTAAGAAAACATGCTGAATATCCGATACATGACGGGTTACTTCATTTAAGAAAGCAATATTTTTATCAAAACTATCGGTAATGTTTTGTACCGAATCTTCACCGTCCTCCACAACTTCACGCAACTTTATCACATCTTGGTGGGTGTCATAAATCTTATTGATAAGATTTTGAATTATATATTCAATATTACCGGACAATTCCTTGGTTTTTGCCGCAAGAGTTCTTGCTTCTTCAGACAGTAAATGAAAGGATCTTCCCTCGGCTCCCAGTTTGGCTGACTCAATAGCTGAATTGAGAGCAATCAACTTGGTCTGCTCTGAAATTTCCTTAATCTTCTTCGTAAAACGTGTAATTTCCGTTGATGTTGTAATAAGGTCCTTTGTTCTTTGACTTATTTCAATCATAGCCGTATTAACGTTCCGGGACATTTCATTCAGCAATCCTACAGCATTTTTATTGTCTTCACTAATATCCTTTGATTTGGAAATCACATTATCAACATTCTTCATTGTATCCTTTGCTTTATTTATCTCATTTTGAGTAGATAATATTTTTTCCCTTCCGTCTTTTACAATAATCCCTTGTTGTCTGCTTTTATCCCGAACTGTTTCCAGAATGGCATTGGTTTCCTGTATGGATGCATAGGTTTGCTGAATCTTGGCTGATACATTTGAAGAAGCATCAACTGTAATATCCGAAGCACTTTTAATACTTATAAGCAAGCTGTTTAAGCTTTTCATCATTCTTGCAAAACCTCTGCTCAGCTTCCCTATTTCATCTTTTCTTTCATCAGCAATATAATCAATGGATAAATTTCCTTTACTCACTTCTTCCATTCTGTTAACCAAAATTTTAATATTCTTGGTTATATCCCTGTTTATAATCCATGTAAAGAGGATTCCCAATATCAGGCATATTATGCCGATTATAATAGCTTGAAATGCAACATTAGAAACATTTTCCGTAATTTTATCCACCTCTGTAACAGTTACTACTGTCCATCCCAACATTGTACCGTTAATTACATCAATGGTTGAAAAAGTTACAAGCACTTCCTTGCCATACAATTCACCGGTAAAGGCTCCGTCTTTTTCCGATTTAATTCTCTTAAACATATCTTCATCTATGTATAACAGCCTTTCTTTATCTTCCTGACTTACACTGTTTACATCCATCCCAAAATGTCCGCGTTCTTTTGGATTGACTATTATATTGTCATTGTTCCCGATAATATAAATACGGCCGTCATAACTCATATTTACATTCTGAAGTACCTTTGCCAAATTATTATAATTAAGGTAAAAGAAAAGTTTTCCTTGACTTTTAAGGCTTGTGCTTGAAAAAATACCCTTTGCCAGGGTAACAACATATCCTCCCATTCCGGTAGAATCTTGCAATATGTCTAAATCTTGCATATATGGATCATACCATCTTGAATTTTCCTTACTATCAAAAAAGGATTTGATACTCTCGACCTTACTGATATCTACAGTGGTTTTTACTCCTTGTTGCCCCGACATTGAATTGGAATAATTATTGGAAACCAATAAGACAGCATTTATTTTTTCACCGTTCCGGTTAGCATAATCTGTTAATATCGTCTTAATCTTACTGTCATACCCGACTTTCACAAGCTCATCTTCAGCATTATTCAAATTCGTTACCAATCCCGCTATCTCATCATTCCTGCTTAAATCCTGTGCCAACTGGTCAAGTTCCTCAAGCTTCAACTGCATGTTTAATGTGGTTTGCCTCGTAACCTGCACTGTAGCTTCCTTGACCTGCTCAATCAGTATTCCCAGTACAACATTAAAAGAATATATTATTGAAACGGATAATGACAAAATCATTATCAGACTTATAATTACATTAAGCTTAATGCTTATACTTGTATTTTTTAGATTTATTTTACTGATATAGTTTTTAAAGGGAAACCTAGCCTTCATAAACCACACATTCCTTTTTAAATTAGAATAATACCCATACTGCTATGTAAAGGTGTAATACATACAAAAAATGCCATTATAAATATTTCCTCGCTGAAAATCAAAAAAAAACAAATAATGTGTTTCTTAAGATCTACTCTAATTCACAAGAAGGGCAAAATTATTACTTAACAATTCCGATATTGGATATTGGATATCGGATATTTAAAGAAAAAATATTAGTCCCGTTTAATTATATTATACCATACATATTTATATATGTTAATGACAATAATCACCATACAAGCATTATGTAAACCACATTCATTTCATATTTTTTTATTATATTTTATCGATCAATAAGCCGATAATTTAAATACTTTCTTAAAATTGGATCGGTCTTAAAAACGATTATTATGAATAATAAATTACAATTTTTTGAAACTTCTAAACTACAGTTTGACAGCATATTTTTGAAAATGTACAATTAAAATATGTTGTAAATCCATGAGCCTTCCGACCGACCTTATAGGCTTCGTTGCGGGTGTATTGCGGAAGACACAAGCATTGAAATCAATATATTTTAAAGGAGATATCAAATGAGCTCGGTAAAAGAGTATAAATGTCCCTCATGCGGCGCGTCATTACAGTTCGATCCGCCGTCTCAAAGCTGGAAATGCCATTATTGCTTAGCTGAATATTCAAAGGATGAGTTCGATAAACACAGTCATGAAGAACATCTTAACGAAGATATGCCGGATCTGGACTCGTATATTTGTAATAGCTGCGGAGCCGAATTGATAGCAGATGACACAACCTCTGCCACCTTCTGTATTTACTGCAAAAGTGCAGCAATAATAAAATCCAGATTTTCCGGCCGGTTTAAGCCAAAAAGCGTTATACCCTTCAAATTGACAAAGGACCAAGCCAAACAAATTTATAGTAATTGGATTCATAAGCGTATACTTGCTCCTAAAGAGTTTAAGCAAAAAGAAGAAATCGACAAAGTAACCGGTATATATGCACCTTTCTGGCTCTTTAGCTGTGAAACCGATGGATTTATCCAGGGAGAAGCAAAAACTATACACACATGGAGAAGCGGCAGCTACCGATATACCCAGACCAAGTATTATCATTTCTTGCGAAGGGGTAAAGCCAGATATAAAAATATACCGGTGGATGCTTCCAAGAAACTCGATGACAAATTCATGCATATGATTGAGCCCTATAATTATAACGAAATTCAAAATTTTTCAATGAAGTATATGTCCGGATTTATGGCTGAAAGATATGATGTCGAAGCCAATGAAGCGGAAACCATTATGAAAAGCCGGGTTGAAGACTATATGGAAAAAAGGCTGAGAAGCACTGTAATCGGTTATAATTCTTATTCCGTTAACAGTAAACAGGTTCTTCTGTCGGATATCACAGCCTCATATTCCATGCTGCCCATTTATCTTCTTATAAATAAATACAGGGGCAAAGACCACATATTCATAATAAACGGTCAAACCGGCAAGGTCGTGGGAGATACCCCCATAAGCCCTTTACGGCAAATAGTTTTTGGATTGATTGTTTTTGCTGTTGTATGGATAATAGCTGTATTTGGGGGTGCTTTATTTGTATAAAAGGATAAGTATTGTTTTACTTGCTTTTATCTTTGTTTTTCTTGTTGCACAATTCGGAGTATGTGCATATAGCTCCGATAATGTCATAGATAATTTGGGTTATCTTACAGAATCCGAGGTTCTATATCTTCAAGGCAGTATTGAAAGAATAAAAGATAACTATAGACTGGACACTGTTATAGTTATCACCGATGATACCCAGGGCAAGTCCTCCCGTGATTATGCCGATGACTATTTTGATTATAACGGCTATGGGGTTGGAAGTGACTATTCCGGTCTTTTGCTTCTTATTAACATGGATAAAAGGGAGGCCTATATTTCTACAAACGGCAAGGCTATTGATATATTTACAGATAAAAGAATTGACAACATATTGGATGATGTAGCCCAACACCTTTCCAAACGCGATTACTATCAAGCTTGCTGTGAATTTATCAATAATGTAAAAAGCTATGCAAATTCCGGCGTTCCATCCAATCAATACAGAGTGGACACCGAAAGAAACTATTTTCATAGAGTTTTAACCATGATAAAGAGCTTTCCGGTATATATTGTTGCCCTTGTTATTTCTGTAATCGCCACTTTAGTCGTAACATTTTCCAGCAAAGGAAAGATTACAATCAACTATCAAACCTATGAAGAGAACGGTTCCTTTGCTCTTACGGAAAACAGAGACAGCTATATTAGGGAATCAACAGTTAGAACCAAAATTGAAAGCAGCTCATCCGGTGGAGGCGGTGGCAGAAGCAGCACCCATAGAAGCAGCAGTGGAAGAACTCATGGCGGCGGCGGACGCAAGTTCTAGTTTTTATATAAAATATATTTCATTGAAACTATTAAATTAAGTCCTTTTTAGGACTATTTTGTTTTCTTATTTTCAAAATTAATAAAAATTTAAAAAGTACTTTACCTGTCGTAGTAATTATGTTATAATTACTACGACAGACATAGTACGTTAGACGTAGTAGTAATTAAAGGGGGGATCTTAGTGATTAGCAGTGATGTAATACGGGGCTATAACGACACCATTATTCTAAGTCTCCTTATACAAGGTGATTCCTATGGGTATGAGATTTCGAGAAACATACGCACCATTACAAACGAACAGTACATCATAAAAGAAACAACACTTTATTCTGCCTTTGCCCGTCTTGAAAAAAACGGATATATTGAATCCTACTACGGTGAAGAGACTCAGGGAAAAAGACGGACATATTACAGAATAACTCCGAAGGGAATTGAATACTACAGGGAAAAATGCAAAGAATGGAACTTGACCAAAAACGTAATTAATAAATTTGTAAAGGAGTTGGATGATAATGGAAGTTATTAAGAGCTATCTGGACAATATTTTTATGAATTTACCGAAAAATAAAGAGATGGAGCGCTTAAAAAATGAGATGTATTACAATATGGAAGAACGGTACCATGAGCTTAAAATTGAAGGAAAACCGGAAAATGAAGCCATCGGTATTGTTATTTCCGAATTTGGCAACGTCAATGAATTGTTGGAAGAAATGGGTATAGATCCGGAAGAAAATAAAGGAGATTACACATTAATAGACGTTGAAGAGTCAAGGAAATTCATTTCCCTAAAAAACAAGACTTCCAGACTGATAGGAATAGGAGTTGGACTGATTCTTTTGGGAGTGTCGCTATTAATACTAATATCACTGCTTGTAGACCGCAATCTAATTTTGCAAACCTTACCGAAAAATACCCGGGAAACCATTCCGGTAATAATTTTGTTATTAATGGTCATACCGGCGGTAGTTCTGTTTATATACTCCGGGACCAAGCTTCAAAAATTCAAATTTATTGAGGACGGACAGTTTGATCTGACATCGGATGTATAATACATCTTAAAAAAAGAATTGGACGAAATTACAGCCAAGCAAAGCATCAGTATTATTATTGGTGTCAGCCTCTGCATATTTTCCGTTGTTGTTTTACTTGCCGGCTCCTTATTTGATAATATATCTGAGTTCGGTATATGTCCCATGCTGTTAATCATAGCTGTCGCAGTATATATACTTATTACCGGAAGCAGTACAGTAAATGCTTATAAGCAGCTTTTGAAAATAGAGGATTACGAACCGAAAAAGAAAAAAAATGAAAGAGTTATAGGAGCTGTTGCCGGAATAGTATGGCCCCTTGCTGTCTGTATCTTTTTATTCTGCGGTTTTGTTTTAGACCTCTGGGCTATATGTTGGATTGTATTTCCCATAACAGGAATATTGTTTGGCGGTTTTGCAGCATTTTATAATTCAATTAAGGCAGACAAATAATTTAAAAATCCCCCCGCAGTTTGCTGCGGGGGGATATATCAATTAAATTATTCCAACGGTAATTTGTCTATTTTTCTCAATACGAATCTCTTCAGAATCGTTAAGTCTAATGAATCTATTTCACCGTCTTTGTTTACATCGGCAGCCAATTTGGCATTTTCACCCGGGAGGTCGCTGATTTTGCGCAGTAAGAACCTCTTTAGTATAGACACGTCAAGGGAATCCACGCTTTCATCGTCATTAACGTCTCCATAAATTATTTCCGGCTCAATAACAGGTGGCTCACCGGGTGCTATACCCCAAACAAGCTCGCCGTTTTTGTGCAGGGTAACCTTCTCATAATCCGTGAATGCCTTTATTGTCGGGTCAAAGGAATAATCGTTCGACTGGTCATGTACCGAGTTGTCTTTGTATCTAATTACAAACTGTATCTCACCGGTCTGGCCGCCTGCAGGAAGCTTAACATCCTTAAATTCTAACTGCAGGCAATGCTCCTCACCCGAACCGGTAAATGACGGAATAAGATTACCCGAACCAATCGGAGTATAATAGCAGTTAAATTGCAGCTCCGAATCGGATTCCTTGGTAAAGTAGTATCTTAATACCATATCTTTTAATGAGTAATCCCTGTTTCCGGTGTTAATAATGTTGAATTTACCCTTTATTTCCTGGTTGGATGCCTGAGTGCTGTCACACATATATTGTACCTTTACGTCTCTTGCCTGTTTTACGAAGATTTTTACGGAATCCGGTGTTGAAGCAGCATTGTCATCATCATAAGCAATAACGCTTATTTCATGATTGCCCTCTTGTGCCTTCCATTCGTACTCAAAAGGTGCTTCCTTATCTGATCCTATTACTTCCCCGTCAACAAGGAATTCAATTCTTGAAATTTTACCGTCACTATCACTACCTGTAGCAGTAATCTTCAAGTACTCGTTTCCGTGAATTACTACATTTGACTTGGGTGAAGTCAATGTAACAGTAGGTTTAACAATTACTTTAACTAAAATTGGAGTTATCGGTGACTCAATTCTTCTTCCGTCGGAGAGAACTGCAACAGCCTTAAGGTCATATGCACCCACAGGAGCCTTGGATATTTTTGCAGTATACGGTGCACTTGAGTCACTGGAAATAAGCTCGTCCCCATTATAAAACTCTACCTTGCTCACAGGAACATCAGCTTTAACGGTTGCACTTATTTCAACATCCTTGCCGGCCTCAAACCTTGTTCCTGCAACCGGCGAATCAATACTTACCCTTGCAGTATCGCTGTCGGTGTACTGCTCGTCAAGATAAGCCGTAACCCATGCAAAAGGAGCATTCCAGTTAACAGTTATTTCGTTGGTCGACCATGAATCCGTATGGTCGATAAAGCACTTCTGTGGAGGTGTATCCTTCAATACTGCCGCATTTATTGTCGGATCCTCAAAACGGGAGTTTGGTCCTCCTGAAATTATACCTGCAGGCGGTGCCGGCCATTTTGCACTTGTCTGTGGTGTCCAGAATCTGTCATGAGGATTTGTAAGCGGACGCTCACCATATCCTGTTACATAAGACTGGTCCATTGCATTTCTTCCCAACAGGTAGCTTATACTGTCTTGGATTCCGTCAAAATATTTATCATTTCCTGTGAAATCACGAGCATATGCCATAACAATCATCATATTAAGAATAAATGAGTTTGAACCCCACGGATATCCACCGCGTTCATCCTCTGCCTGCTTGATTGGCAGCCTGTATCCCTGGTCTTCAATATTATCAAGCCATGCATCAGCTGCTTTGGCTATATTGTTTCTTGCCTTCTGTATTTCTGAAGACGGTAAACCATTAGGTACCAATGCCAAGGAAACAGTTCCCAATCCTGCTGTAGTTCCCCATGTGAAGCAGCCCCATAATCCGCCGTCTTCGTTTGTACCTTCCATCTTCGCAGGCATTTCAAGATAGTGAGGTGAACTCATCAAGTAATTCTTATATTCGTCTTTACCGGTGGTTATATAGAGTTCGCATGCTGCCCAGTAGAATTCGTCGCCAACATAATTATCATTGTATGGTCCTCCACCCGGTCCACCACTTCCCGGTGTAAACTCTGCATATATTTCAGGATGATCCAATGCCGCCTTCCATGCTATTTCAGCCTTTTGTAAGCAATCTGCGGCAAAAACGGGATCATATTCTTCCCATAGACGTGCAGCCTGTGCAAGAGTTGCAGCAGCGTTCAATGTTGCTGCTGTACTGACAGGTCTTAAATAACGGGGTTGAGGATCTTCGTGAGGCATCATACCCAGTGCTGTCCATCTATAGTCATGTATCTTGTGATGAACCATTCCTGCGATGGAAGGATCCTCTTTATCTGTTACCTGCATCTTCTTAAAGAACTCTATTTCCCATCTTGCTTCATCAAGAATATCGGGAAAACCGTTGTCCTGCTCCGGTATATTCATTCCGCTGTCTTTATAAGGTCCCCAGTCTTCAAGACCGTTAATTTTAGCTCTTTCATACTGGTTCTGCATTGTCCAAACGGCAATACCACCGTTTACCACATATTTACCATGGTCACCGGCATCATACCATCCGCCGATTACGTTCTTTGAGTAATTTTTCTGAGGTATTCCTGCATACTCGTCATCCTGCGGCCATGTGGGAACACTTCCGTCACCTTTGTTTTCCCCTTTATCAACGTGTCCTGCAGGCCTGCACAGATCCTCTCTTCCCGCATAGGGCATTGTAATCTCTATACCGCTTCTCTTATGATAGAAGAATGCCAAAGCATCATATTTCATCTGTGAATAAATATCTGAACGAATATCAAAAGGATGGCTGTAATTTGTTACACTTTCAACCGTCGGAAGCTCAAATCTATAACCAATTCCTTCGGTAGTAAAGTCAGAAAAATCTATCCAATGAACATTATCCTGGGAGTCTTTATCAAGACCTTTAGGCTCAGTATAGCCTTCCAATACAACAACACCTGCAGCATTTAATAGATTCCATTTGACAGGCTTATTGGAATCACATACTACGGTAGCAACCTTTTTACCTTTAGGTAAGTAACCCACCTGGTTAACACGTACGTCAGGCTGCTTCAATTCTTCTATAACAGGTTTCGTAAATTCAGGGTCGTAGAGGGATACATCGTCGAGGAAAACCCTATAGGGTACAGGCCCGGACATTTCTCCTCCCAAATGGAAAGTAAATTCACATGTGTCGTCTGTCGGTGCAGTCATTGTAAAGGTTTCATTAATTTCCAATACTTTACCGGCTGTAAGGTTATAGGCTGTCCATTTATTGCTCCAGTATTCTTCATAGGGATCACCCATCTGTCCGATTTTTATATAAGCTTTACAGGATTTCTCAGCCCATAACTTCAATCTTATGGTGTATGTATGGCCTTGCTCAAGGGTGATACCACGGTGCCTCATCTGGACACTCCACTTGTTTTTACCCGGATCGAGAACTGTTATAGCAAAGGCTTTGTTACCGGGTTGTCCAGGAACGTCAACCACTTCAAAGTCACACTTTCCTCCACTGTCTTCGCATGTATGCCATGGATAACAAAGGCCACTATCGAAAGTTCTTTCATATAGAAGGTCATTTTTGTAAGGCGGTAACTCTGAAGAATCGTCTTCCACAGCATATACAAAAACTGTTGAAGGTAGCAAGCATGTCAATAAAAATGTTAACATGACCGCAAAGCACACAGACTTTCTAAATTTCATATTCTCTCCTCCCACTAAACAATCATATATTTTAGAAACGAAGCTCCAAACTAATAAATAAAAGATTTATCACCCCAGTAAGAGTTCACCTCCCTCTATAATCTCCTTTAAAGACCGATTTATTGCCGGAAAATTTACAGAGCTTCATTTCAAACTGCTTTGTATATTTATTTTTAATGATTATTGTCGAAAGATAGGAATCTTGCTTTGGAGATATAATGTGGTATGGCAGTGTAAATAGTACAAACCTACAGTTTAAATATATTAGAATATTATACCAATATCAAGTTCTTTGTTTAATTTCTTGAGAAATTCCTTGACTTCATATACAACAAAAGTGAGCAAATAAAAAAATAATACACTTTCTCATGAAATAAAAGAAAGCCCGAGGTAACAATACCCCGAGCCTTTAATTATCATTTTTTCTAAATATACTAATCTTAATTATTATTCAAATGGTAATGCTCTTATTTTTTTGAGAATGAATCTCTTCAAAATGGATACGTCTAATGAATCTACTCCTCCGTCCTTATTTACATCTGCTGCTTTTAAGTTAATTTCTCCATTATACTTACGGAGAACGTATCTCTTCAATATTGATAAGTCTAAATAGTCAACATATTCGTCGTCATTTACATCACCATATTTTACGGTAACGATGCCACCTTCCTGGTTCTCGTCAAGATAAGCTGTAACCCATGCCAAAGGAGCATTCCAGTTAACAGTTATCTCGTTTGTTGACCATGAATCAGTATGGTCGATATAGCACTTCTGCGGAGGTGTATCCTTCAATACAGCTGCAGTAATTGTCGGGTCCTCAAAACGAGAGTTCGGTCCACCAGCGAGTATTCCTGCCGGAGGTGCAGGCCATTTTGCACTTGTCTGCGGTGTCCAGAATCTGTCATGAGGATTTGTAAGCGGACGTTCACCGTATCCTGTTATATAACACTGATCCATTCCGTTTCTTCCCATCAAGTAGCTCATAGCTTCTTGTATTCCGTCAAAGTATTTATTGTCTCCTGTGAAATCACGAGCATATGCCATAACAATTGCCATGTTTATTATGAATGAGTTGGAACCCCACGGATATCCGCCGCGTTCATCCTCTGCCTGCAACATTGGCAATCTGTATCCCTGCTTTTCAATATTAGCAAGCCACATATCAGCAGCTTTAGCTATATTATTTCTTGCCTTTTGAATTTCTGATGACGGTAAATCGTTCGGTACCAATGCCAAGGAAACAGTTCCTAAACCTGCTGTAGTTCCCCAAGTGAAGCAGCCCCATAATCCGCTGTCTTCTCCATTAGCATTGCTACCATCGCCCATCTTCCAAGGCATTTCAAGATAATGCTTTGACTTCGTCAAGTAATCCTTATATTCGGATTTACCGGTGGTTATGAAAAGCTCACATGCTGCCCAGTAGAATTCGTCTTCAACATAGTCGTCATTGTATGGTCCTCCACCCGGTCCACCGCTTCCCGGTGTATACTCTGCATATATTTTAGGATTTTTCAGTGCTGCCTGCCAAGCTATTTCTGCCTTTTCCAAGCAGTCTTGAGCAAATGTACGATCATATTCCTCCCACAAACGTGCAGCCTGTGCAAGAGTTGCTGCAGCGTTCAATGTTGCTGCCGTACTAACAGCTCTCAAATAACGGGGTTGCGGATCTTCATGAGGCATCATACCCAATGCTGTCCATCTGTAGTCATGTATCTTGTGATGAACCATTCCTGCTATGGAAGCATCTTCACTTGCCGTTACCTGCATCTTCTTGAAGAACTCGATTTCCCATCTTGCTTCATCAAGAATATCAGGATAACCGTTGGTGTTCTCAGGAATGTTCATACCGCCGTCAACATATTCTCCTTCATTAGCTTTACCCATAATTTTAGCTCTTTCATACTGGTTCTGCATTGTCCAAACGGCAATACCACCGTTTACAACATACTTACCATGGTCACCGGCATCATACCATCCGCCGATAACATTTTTCCTATAGCTCTTCTGAGGATATCCTGCATACTCGTCATCTTGCGGCCATGTGGGAACACTTCCGTCACCTTGGTTTTCCCCTTTATCAACGTGTCCTGCCGGTCTGCAAAGATCTTCTCTTCCTGCATAGGGCATTGTAATCTCTATACCGCTTCTCTTGTGATAGAAGAACGCGAGAGCATCATACTTCATCTGTGAATAGATATTTTTACTGATATCGAAAGGATGACTGTAATTGGTATCGGAATTTACAGTCGGAAGTTCAAAGTAATAACCTTTTCCTTCTGTTGTGAAACTGGAGAAATCAATCCAATGTACATAATCTTGTGAATCTTCGTCCAATCCAAATACCTTTGTGTTACCCTCTAAAACCACTTTTCCTGAAGAATCTTTAAGATTCCATTTAATAGGCTGGGTTGAGTTGGTAATAACGGTAGCATATTTGCTTGCTCCAGGCAAATATCCAACCTGGTTAACACGTACATCTGCATACGGCAATACATAAACTTCAGGTTTTATAAATTGCGGGTCATAGAGAGATACATCATCAAGATATACCCTATTAGGTGTTCCACCTGTACAGTTTTGTCCACCTAAATGGAATCCGAATTCACATGTATCGTCGGTAGCACCGTTCATTCTGAATGTTTTTTCTATTACAGTCGGTGTAGTAGTAACATTGATTTTTTGACCGTCGTTGTTCCAATATTCAGTATACGGATCTCCCATCATACCTATTTTGGCATAAGCCTGAGTGGGCTTGTCCGCCCAAATTTTGAACCTTACTGTATAGGTGTGACCATTCTCAAGTGTAATACCTCTGTGTCTCATCTGGACACTCCAAGCGTTTTGCCCTTTATCTTTAATGATAATGGAAAACGCTTTTCCGCCGCCCGGAACATCAACCACTTCAAAATCACATTTTCCTCCGGAGTCTTCGCATATATGCCACGGAAAGCACAGACCTAAATCAAAAGTTCTTTCATATAAAAGGTCATGTTTGTATTCCGGCAGTATTGGAGAATTGTCTTGTCCTGCAAAGACAACTGATGGAAGAAGTGACAATACAAGAGCAAACACCATTGTCATGCACAACACTTTTTTAAAATTCATAACTTTACCTCCCATTAATTAATATAAATCATTAGAAATAGAAGCTTATTCATTATATTTTTTATAATATCCCTTCTCATTTCTGATATTGAATATTATAAGAAAATATAACAGCATATAAATTAAGGATCAAACTAATAAATACAGGGATCCTTCACCCTATATAAGAGTACACCTCCTTTATAGTATTTTTATTTATTAGTTTGAAAAGCTTCTAAGCTTCATTCTAAACAACGTAATATAAAATTGTTGGAATGTGGTATTTATAAATATTGAGAATACTGCTTCGAAGAAAGAAATATAATTACGGATACTGTGGTACAAAACAAACTAATCTAATTTTAATATATTAATATATCATCATAATGTCAAGTATTTTTTATCTACTTGTCTATTTCAAATATACTACCTATTTTATTATAACATTAATTCTATATAAATCTCAATTAAAATTAAAAAAATATCATTTTCCAGCCACTTACAATAAAATATATGGAAAATAACATAATGAATATACCTAACAATAGAATAATCCAGCGATATACATTATCACTTATCAATTTCTTTCCTCCGGAAAATGCCGCAGAAATCGCCGAATACCATACAAAGTCCGATAAAACATGTCCTACGAAAAAGACCGAAACCCCAATCAACCCTAAATCGTATGACCGGCGAACATATTCCATACCGGTGGACGCCCACCAGATAATAAAGTAAGGATTGGTAGCACTCACCAGAATTCCTGCCAATACAAGATTGCTCATTAAAGCACGGTTACCCGCACTTTGATTTTCCAAAGAAACTGACTTATGTATACCGGATTTTATCATTCCATAGCCCATCCATGTAAGAAAAGCACCGCCAAACAGTCCGATAAATCCTGCCACTTTGTTATTTGAAAAAAAATCTTTAAGTCCGAAGGTCATGATAATTACAAGTAATAATTCCAGTATTCCATGCCCTAATACTATCAAAGGACCTGCCTTCCATCCCTTTTTAAAACTGCCGTCTATTGTTACTCCCAACATAGGTCCGGGCATCAATGCTCCTGAAAAGCCTACTAAAAAAGCACTAATGAATATTATCCACAAAGCCATTTTAACCTCACCTAAAATAAAAGTATATTATCAATATTATAAAGTACATTATCAATATTATATCAGATAAATCAGTAAAAAAGCATATTTCTTGACCTTTCTTGTTGCATAATAAGTTTGGATGTTAAATTCACAAAGTGAGCATCAAAATAATTTCTTACCCATAATAAGCAAGTCACGTCTAATTCCATCGAATTTTGCGATCCCCGGTAATAAGCCCCACTTCTCAAAACCAAAACTTGCAAACAGTTGGATGCTAGGCTCATTATGAGCAAAGATAAATCCAAGCAGTGTATCAATCTCCAATCTTGGACATTCTTCTATAATCTTGTTTAAAACCTTTTTTCCAATTCCTTTGCCTCTGTAATTTTCATGAAGATAAATACTTATTTCGGCTGTTGCATCAAAAGCCGGTCTTCCGTAAAAAGATTGAAGACTTGCCCAACCGCATATTTCACCTCCATACTCTATAATCCACAAAGGTCTTTTTTCAGGATTATGCTCATTAAACCAATTCAATCTATCATCTACTGACACAGGTTCAGTATCAGCAGTTACCCTTCTGCTGGGAACAGTTGAATTATAAATATCGACAATAATTGGCAAATCATTAATTTCAGCATTTCTAAATGTAATGTTTTCTATCATAAAATTCGCTTCTTTCATATATTATCAGATGGAACGATATAAATTATTTTATATTTCTAGGATTATAATTACAAGGAAAAATTATAACCTTGAAAATGCGAATTATAGGTATTGGGTAAAACCGCATTTTCGGCTTTTAGTCATTTCACGGTTGCTAAGACTCATTATGGCATCGTCCCATTATTCCTTTTAAAACCGGATTTATGGTAACTTCTATTTTTGCTTCAATAAAAAGTTTAAATAAATATTTACTTATACTATTATTTTTTTATCAGCAACTTTTCCGCCGAATAATGAATTCCAATTGCCCCCAATGGTGCAGTAATTAATATGGATAATACTGCAATTGCCAAGATTACATCTCCCGATTCCACCCCAAATGACAAAGGTACCGCACCCATTGCAGCCTGTACTGTAGCTTTTGGAATATATGAAATGACACAAAATAATTTCTCTTTCAAATTATAATCTGTATGTAATAAAGATATAATAACACCTATGCTTCTTCCAATTAAACCTATTATAATCAATATTACCCCTATTTTACCTGCTTTCAAGGCCACACCTACATTTACTTCCGCTCCTACCAATACAAACAGCAAAATTTCTGCAAATATCCATATTTTATTAAGTTTATCAGACAGTCGCCTGCCTATATCGGGAAGCTTTTCCGTTAATATAAAACCGACAGTCATCACTCCCAAAAGGGATGCTATTTGTAACTTCGTCTTCAATACGGCTTCCAACTGATTGAGTAATATAGAAAATCCAAGTAATAACAATACCTTTTTTGTATCACGAATATTATATTTTTTAAAAATATTTATGAGAACAAATCCTAGAATTACTCCTGCCATAATACCTAATAAAACCGAGATTGGTATATTTATCAGTTGTATGCCTATATTCATATTAGTACCGCTGTTTAAACCCAAAAATGCACTAAAAACTATAATCGCAAAGACATCATCAATGGATGCACCGGCCAATATCAAAGCCGGTACCCCTTTTTCTGTGCCAATGTTATTTTCCATTAACTTAAGCATAAAAGGCACAATAACAGCAGGAGAAACAACAGCAATAATAAAGCCTAACATTCCGCCTTGAGCAAAGGAAAAGTCAAGAAAATATACAGAGGCCAATGCAATAAACAAACCCTCGATTAATCCGGGTATGCAACTCATCTTTAATGCAGGAATACCGACATTCTTTAAAACATCTTTATTAAGTCCAAGTCCTGCTCTTAATAAAATAATTATTAATGCAATACTTCTTAAATCCGATGATATCTGAAGCATATTTCTTTGAAGTATATTGAGGCCATAAGGTCCTATAAAGACACCTAATAACAGCATTCCCAATAAACCTGGCAATTTTAGTTTTTCAAACACCCTTTTCGCCGGCAACCCCAATAATAAAATCATTGCCAAACTTGCAGCCATTAAATATAACCTCCTCACTAACATTAAAAAACTCCTACAGGGACATTATTATAATTATTCCTGTAGGAGTCATCAGCATTATGCAATTCAGGTGAACTCCATCACCGTTTATTAAATTTTAATGATTAATTATATTATACTAAATTATTATATGTGTCAATACATTTTACCTTTAAAAAAAGTTTTCAAGCTTTTTGTTTTGCAACCGTCAAACTCGGAATTATATCAGATAAATTTGTTAAAAAGCATACTGCTTGACTGCTCTTGTTGCATAAAATGACGGAATGTTATATTCATGAAGTCTGCCTGTTCCCTTTGTATCCTGATATATATCCGTAAGTATAAAGCCGGCTCTTAATTGTCCACCGATTTGCTCTTCTATTGTATGTGAAAATTGAACTCCCCAACCTTTTTTTATCGATTCCTCATAAAGCTGTTTATCTCTCAACGGATTAAAGGGCAGTTTTCGAATTACCGTTTTCTCTTCATCATCAAAAGCATAATTAATACCGTTATCGAATCCTGCCAAAAGTATTCCCCCTTTTTTCAGAACCCTGTAGCATTCTTTCCATACGTGAAAAACATTCTGAATATAGCAATTGGACACCGGATGAAAAACCAGGTCAAATGACTCGTCTTCAAAAGGCAAAGGATCTGTCATGTCGGCCTTCACCAGTTTTATCTCATAATTTTCCCTTTCTGCAACTTCCCTTTCTTTTTGTAATTGCATTTCAGAAAAATCCAGTACCGTACACTTTGCACCCAGTGCTGCAAAAATAGGCATTTGCTGACCGCCTCCACATGCCAATCCCAAAATTTGAGCATTCTTCATATCACAAAACCAATCTTTGGGAACAGGCTTTGTAGGTGTTAACAGCACAAACCAATTGTTATTCTTTGCTTTTTCAAATACTTCATGGCTAATGGGCTGTCCCCACTCCCAGCCTTCTTCTACCCATTTATCAATAACTTTAGAGTTAATTTCTGTATATTTTTTATCCATATAAACCCATCCTTTAATAAATAGTTCAACTGTAATTCTTTTGAATAATTCAGAGGCTGATCAATTTTGTATTTTTTGTATACTGCCTCGAAACTCTCTTTACATTTTCTAATATGATTAACCTCCAGTTTTTCTAATTCAAAAATAAAATTTTTTCATTTTAACCAAGTTCAAAGTAGAATCTGATTGTTACCGGGACTGCCTCCCGAATAGTCCCCAGTAAACATTTGTTAAAAATATTTTTATCAACCAAAATTATACTTACCAAAGAAGGATTGCAAAAATCTGATACACTGAATTAATCATATCCCCTAAAATGGACAAAGAGGCGTTTCATTGCAAATTTGATACTTGTAATACAACGCGCAATTTAGTTTAGACTCATTTGGCTTTACATAAATTTTTTTTTGCTTTCGCTTGGTAAAGCATCAAATAATGCTTTATCTAAAAGTTCATCAAAAGAATTATATTCTCGTCCTTTTGAACCAGATGGTTTATCTAATTCTAAATATATTTTGTTTTCCACATCATAACAATACCAAGTTATGCTGCTATGTCCGAAAAATATGTATATCTTTAGCCATTCGTTTTCATACCATAACTCATTTGATTCAATAAATCCTGTATCTTCATTTTGATTGGTTCCATTATCGATTATGAAATCATCAATACCGTAAATAACTAGTCCGTTAAAATTCAAACCATTTACATATTTTAAAAATGAAAGATATTCATTAGGAGTATAATAATTAAAATTTTCATATATTTCGTCTTGAAACTCAGCTATTAGTTGTTCAGAGCAACCGGCATTTAATTCTTCTTTATATTTAGCCAATATATTTCTTATTTCTTCAATTATCTCTTTCCACATAATAGTTGCCTCCTTATTTTTTCTTCTTTTTCTTTCTTGATTCTGCTTTTGGTATAGAATTTTCAAAATCTTCTCTTGTTTCCGGTGGATATATATTTCCTGGTGGTATAGGAAATTCTACTAGATATTCATCTTTATCTTCTATTTGTTTTGCAATAATATTGTTTTGGTAAATTGTTATCATTTTATGATATGGGTGATTTTTTATCAGCACCAGATTGTATTCATCATTTGTTCCACCATCATCAAGAGGTAGTTTATGGTGCACTTGCCAATCCTTATTTGGCAAGAGTCCGTCTTTCATTTTTAGTAATTCTGTATCTGTTATTCCTGCTTTTCTTAATTCTTCTTCATATTCATTTGCAAGTTTTTTTATAAATTTTTCTCTTTCTATAGAATCAAATTCTCTCCTTAATTTTTCCCTCTCTTCATCTGTCCGCTTTATATAATTAATTTCACACATTTCTATATCATCTAAAACTATATCTTTTCCATATAGTTTCCCAATAAAAACAGATTTATCTTGTGATTCTTTTATTTTTTCAAGTTTATCTGTAATTTTTGAATCCTTTTTTGTAAGACTTAAAGCAGGCGTTGGCACTGTTGTTACCTTTTGTACTATTTCTATCGATTCTTCGGATTTATCAATAATTCCAGACATTTCATTACTTACAAGATTATTAATATCTTCACTTGTAAATTCAACATCTTGTCCATATAATTGCTTTACGTACAAAGTAAAAATTCCTACACCTTTATCTTTAGAATAACTTTCTGAATATTTTACTACAAAAGCTTTAGAAAAAGAAACTTTCCGCAACAACTTACCTGACTTATATTGCTCTACAATTATTTCTTTATAGCAGTCAGAATTAGTTGCCGGTAGTAATGCCCAGTGATAAAGTACTACAGTACTCTCATCGGTGTCAATATACCCTGTAATTTTTATTGAGTTCTTAATTTTTGTATTCTTACTGTTATAGTCACCTGGAGTAGAAACATTAAACTGAACATCTTGTATACATTTTTCTAAAACAGTGCCGCCCGAAATAGTCACTTTGTATGACACTTTTCCTTCACCTTTCTTCCATTATATACATAAATATTTTATCAAAAATATGTTATTAATGGGAACAATCTTTTAAATTTTTCAATGTATAAAGATACTCTGTAAGTTTTTTATAAAGTTTATTTAAATACGAAACAAAAGACGATATACGAAGTTTTCTATAATGCTCCCCAATTACCAACACAATTTTCGGATTAAGCCCTTTTTTAACTAGTTCAGTTATAATCGCCTGTAGCTTTTTCTGTAATAATTCAATCATTTTTTCCTTATCAGCGACCAAAGCATCTATTTCATTAGATTTTTTTCAAGAAAAAAAATAATATTTATTTGTTCATCAAGTGGAGGTATTCCAATAACAATGCTTCCTACTGTGTTAGTATTTAAATTGTGTTCCTAATTACCTAACCCTTTGCAGGCTTCACCTATATCGGAAATTTATTACATTTTTTTCATTAAAGGTATAAAAAAGATAAGACATGCAATATATTTTGCAAAAGATTTAAAAATAAAATCCCGCAGTAAACGAGAATTTCTCCTGAATCTACTGCGGGACTTTGAACGAACTTTATTATTATGTGAAGCTTATTTTAACGTTGAAACATATTCAAACCAATCACTCAACAGTAACACTCTTGGCAAGGTTTCTCGGTTTATCCACGTCACAGCCCTTCTGCAAAGCCATGTAATAGGCAAATAACTGAAGCGGTGTCACTGCCACTATCGGAGCTATAAGGGAATCCACATCCGGTACGGTAACCACTACATCCGCAACTTTACCAACCTGTTTGTTGCTCTCCTTTGTTATCGCAAGCACTATTGCGCCTCTTGCCTTAACCTCTTTTATGTTGCTTATTGTTTTTTCAACAAGGTTATCCTGGGTTATTGGGCAAACGACAAGGGTACCCTCTTCAATAAGAGCAATGGTACCATGCTTCAATTCCCCTCCCGCATAGGCCTCCGAATGGATATAAGAAATCTCCTTCAGCTTCAATGAGCCCTCTAAAGAAAGAGCATAGTCAAGTCCTCTTCCGATAAAGAATATGCTCTTGGCATTATAGTGCTGTGAAGCAAACTTCTGTATTACCTCTTTGTTGCCCAGAACTGCCTCAATCTTTTGCGGAATGGATTTCAGTTCTTCTATGACACTAATATAAAAATCCTTTTCTATTCTGCCCAATCTATAGGCAAAGTCCAAGGCTATAAGGTACAGCGCCGAAAGCTGTGTGTTGTAAGCTTTGGTTGAGGCAACTGCAATTTCAGGTCCGGCCCATGTATAAAGTACGTCGTCGGATTCTCTCGCAATCGAGCTTCCCACAACATTTACAATTGAAAGGACCCTTGCTCCTTTTTTCTTTGATTCCCTTAGGGCAAACAATGTGTCCAAGGTTTCACCCGACTGGCTAATTATAATTACCAAATCCCTGTCGGTCACCAAAGGATCCCTGTACCGGAATTCCGATGCAACATCCACCTCTACAGGAATTTTTGCAAGCTTTTCAATGATGTACTTTCCCACAACCCCTGCATGATACGCAGTACCGCATGCAACGATATATATCTTGTTTAAATTCATTAACTCTTCACGGGAAATATTAATGTTATCAAGTACAATGCTTTCTCCTTTGATTCGTGGGTTAACGGTGTCCTTGATTACCTTGGGTTCCTCACACATTTCCTTCATCATAAAATGTTCATAGCCAGCCTTTTCAGCTGCCGCAACGTCCCAATTAACCTTAAACACTTCTTTTTTCACCGGGATTCCGTAATTATTGAAAACCTTGACATCATTTTGAGTAAGAAGCACAACTTCTCTGTCTTCCAATATATATATATCCCTTGTGTATTCAAGAATAGCCGGAATATCCGATGCAATGAAATTTTCATCCTTTCCCAAGCCTACCACCAACGGGCTGTCCTTTCTTGCCGCAACAAATTTGTCGGAACAATCCTTGCATATTACTCCTAAAGCATAGGATCCTTCTATTTTATTTATTGCCTCAGTTACAGCCTTAACCAAGTCTCCCTTGTATAAATAATCAATAAGGTGTGCCACAACTTCGGTATCTGTTTCGGATAAAAACACATAGCCCTCGGATTCGAGAAACTCTTTAAGTTCCATATAATTCTCTATAATACCGTTATGCACAACGGCAATACTGCCCGAATTACTTAAGTGGGGATGGGAATTAAGATCACTCGGTTCTCCGTGGGTAGCCCACCGGGTATGACCGATACCTATTGTTCCTTGAGGAGTATCAGCCGCCACCTTTTCTTCAAGAATCGAAAGCCTTCCTTTACACTTAACCACATTTATACTCTTGTCATTTAAAACTGCCACCCCGGCAGAGTCATAACCCCTGTATTCCAGCTTTTTAAGACTGTTTACCAATATAGGTACAGCTGTCTTATTACCTATATAACCAACTATTCCACACATACTATCCTCTCCTTTCATTGTATCCTGCAAATATGCTGCAATAAAAATGTCTGCTGATCATAGATCAATCGTAGCTCGGTATTTTAAGCTGACTGTACAAATTTGATTTTTATATGCCATAATATGGATGTAATTGCTTACTATATTCCCTTGCTTTTAAAATTCTCTTTAAAAAAGTAAAGCGAAACTAACCCTGGAACATACAATATTACAAATATGCCTGGGATCTGAAGCATAGCAAGCTATATATATAATGAAAAGACAGGATTATTCACTTTGACCCATTTTGTTTTACAGTTGCCTGTAGGTTTTGTAGGGTCTTAACGATCGTGACAACCGGAAGGTTTCCGCCGAATATTTCGATATCTCACCGGAATAAAGATTTCCGGTGACCTCCTTCTCCTCGTCCACGTGTTGAACAATCACGTGCAGGCGCTTTTTTTATTCATTATGGAATTTTTACTACCCTCCTTTACATATCCATTAATGAATTATCTCTAATCCTGCCGTATAAACTATACTCCCCTCTAAAAAAAGACTTAATTGAGCCTTTCCTCAATAATCTTCACCATTTCAACAGCTTTCTTAGTAATATATTCCTGATCCTTTCCTTCAATCATTACCCTTACCAAGGGCTCTGTTCCGGAAGGTCTGATGAGCACTCTTCCTTCTCCCTTGAACTCCTCTTCTAATTCCTTGCACATTTTGCAAATAACTTCATCCTCAAGATACTTATTTTTGTTTTCATTTTTTACCTTCGCATTCTTTAAAACCTGAGGCAATACCTGCATTACCGAAGCAAGCTTGGAGAGCTTTTCCCCGGAAGACTTTAACACATTAAGAAGTTGAACACCGGTAAGAAGTCCGTCTCCTGTGGTATTGTGTTCAAGGAAGATTATGTGGCCGGACTGTTCACCTCCGAGAATATAACCGTTTTCAAGCATATTCTCAAGAACATATCTGTCTCCGACCTTAGTCTTAACTATATTGATGTCTTCCCGCTTTGCCATAATATCAAAGCCAAGATTGCTCATTACCGTAGCAACAATGGTGTTCTTTGCCAGTTTCCCGTTTCTTTTCAACTCCAGTCCGATTATAGACATAATCTGGTCACCATCGACCATCTTGCCCTGTTCATCCACGGCCAATACCCTGTCGGCATCTCCGTCAAAAGCAAGTCCTGCATCGGCTCCTATTTCAACCACATATTTCTGAAGAGCTTCAATGTGGGTAGAACCGCAGTTTCTATTAATATTTATTCCGTCAGGCTCATTATTTATTACGTAAACTTCAGCACCCAACTGGCGCAAAGCCTCGGGAGCCACACGGTAAGACGCTCCGTTTGCGCAGTCAATTGCAATCTTTAAGCCTTCCAGATTTCCGGGAATTGTGCTTTTAATAAAATTGATATAATCATCAAGAGCCGTTGAGATATAGCCCTTTCTTCCTATCTTTTCGCCTGTCGGAAGCTCCAACTTTTCACTATTGTCAAGAATTATGGCCTCTATCTTTTCCTCTAAAGCATCGGAAAGCTTGTAGCCTTTTCCGTTGAAGAATTTAATTCCGTTGAATTCGAAAGGATTGTGGGAAGCGGAAATTACTACTCCGGCATCGGCATTATAATGCCTGGTTAAATAAGCTACTGCGGGAGTTGGAACTACTCCAAGGCATATAACCTCAGCCCCTACAGAGCATAATCCTGCTACCAATGCAGCTTCCAGCATATCGCCGGATATTCTCGTGTCCATACCCACCAGGATTTTCGGAGTGTGCTTTGTCTCAGCCGTTAATACATATGCACCGGCCTGCCCCAGCTTATACGCCAGATCGGCAGTTAGTTCAGAGTTTGCTACTCCCCTTACTCCGTCAGTACCAAATAGACGACCCAAAATACTCATCCCCCTAAAGTTTAGATTTTTTTAGTAAATTTATTATAATATAATCAAATCAAAAAATCCAGTTCATGTTATAAAAATCCATCTTTATACAGCATACTATTATATTATTCCAATTTTAATCCCCGTATGAATAAGCTTTAATTATCTCCTCGGCAATCCTGATTCCGTCAACTGCCGCACTCATAATTCCGCCTGCATATCCGGCTCCCTCACCTGCAGGATATAAACCTTGTATTCCAATTGCCTCAAGGCTGTCCCCTCTTAGAATCCTGACCGGTGAAGAGGTTCTGGTTTCCACCCCTGTGAGTAATGCATCTTTCATAGCAAAGCCCCGAATCTTCGAGTCGAAAAACTCAATGCATTCTTTCATGGAATCAGTAACATATATCGGAAGGCACTTATTAATATCAGCCAACTCTACACTCCCGGTATAACTAGGTTTTACGGAGCCCAACCGGGTTGATGCTCTTCCCTCAATAAAATCCTCAAGCCTTTGGACAGGAGCCGAATTAGAGCTTCCGCCCACTTCATAAGCCAGTCTTTTCCACTTTCGCTGAAACTCAACACCGGCAAGGGGATGCCCGCTTCCGAAATCCTCCGGTTCCACCGACACCACAAGAGCACTGTTGGCATTTTGCTTATCCCTCGCAAATTCACTCATACCGTTGGTTACAATAGTACCGGGCTCTGAAGCCGACGCCACCACCACCCCTCCGGGACACATACAAAAGGAATATACCGTCCTTTTTTCAAGCTTTTTAAAAATTTGATAATCGGCACCAAGTCTCGGATGACCTGCCGCTTCACCATATTGTGCCCGATTAATTATATCCTGAGGGTGCTCTATCCTTACACCGATTGAAAAAGGTTTCTGAGCAAACGGTACACCCTTGTCATACAGCATTTTAAAGGTATCTCTTGCGCTGTGGCCTATGGCAAGTACCACAACCTCACAGGGTATTTCTTCACTTTCATTTACTATTACCGACTTTAATTTACCGTCACCAATATTAATTGACGTAACCTTTGCGTTAAACCTCACATCGCCGCCGTAATCGATAATCCTCTTGCGCAGGTTCATCACAACCCTTCCAAGTATATCGGATCCAATATGCGGCTTTGCCCTATACAGAATTTCTTCAGGAGCACCGGATTTAAAAAACTCTTCGAGGACTTTTGTACAACGCCTGTCATTTATCCTTGTTGTGAGCTTACCGTCGGAAAAGGTTCCTGCTCCTCCTTCTCCAAACTGTACATTGGTATTGGGGTCAAGTTCCCCGGTTTTCCAATACCTGTTCACAAGCTCTGTGCGTTTTTCCACACATTCGCCCCGTTCCAAAAGCAGCGGCCTATATCCGTTTTGAGCCAAAACCAGCCCTGCAAACAAACCCGCCGGACCGGTACCTATTACAACAGGCCTGTCCTTAAGCTTCTTATTTCCGGGTATCAGCGGTTCTTCCTCCACATCCTCCAATACCCTGATATCATTGTCCTTTCTTATCCTTACACCGTCTTGAATTTCTAAAGTGACAGAATATACTATATTTATATGGGGTTTCTTTCTGGCATCAATAGATTCTTTGACTATTTTAAAGTCTTTTAAGTTATTTTCTTTTACTCCCGCTTTCTTTATTGCCATTGCCTTTAACTCATCAATGCCGTCATCTAAAGACAATTTCAAATTATGAACAATTAACTTCATCGATACCTCTCAAAAGCCACTTCTTTAATTTTATCTTATCTATATTTATTATTATCTAATTTACTCTCCTTATCCTTACTTCAACTTCGTAATCCTGCAAAAGCTTAACGGTATCAGGCAATGCAGCCTTTAGAGGCCTCTTATAAGTGCCTTCTCCAAGACCTCTTACATCAATACTCAAGCGTAAATTGCCCGCTGTAATTTTTTCAATTTCTTGCTGTATTCCTGTTATGCTTACTATTATATCATCGTCTAAAATTTCATATTTATATATGTCACGGGACTGGGCATTTTCCAGCAAAACATTATCCTTGTCAACGTTTATTTCTTTTACCGCTACCGGCTCTATAACCACATCCACATATACGCTTCGTTGAGTATCAAAAAGACGCACTCCTTCAGGTAAATCAAGATTTACTATTTTCGTAGTGCTTGCAGACATGTTTTCAATATCGATAGGTTCAGTTTTGAGGTTGTCAATAAGTTCAATAGTGTCGGCCGCTCCGGTTATAAGTGCCTTTTCCGGTATAACCTTATGTATTCCGTCAGAATAATTTTTTGCAGGCCGTCCGATAATAGTCGGCACTATGGGCACTTCTTTTGCAAACTCCAAGCTGATATCCACACTATGCTTTCCGCTAAGTTCAACTATTTCTTCTCCTTTATCGTCATAAAACACGCATTCCGATTTTCTAACGGTATTACTGCTCATGTTGGTAACATCCACATATGCACATACCTCTCCAATGGAATCTACAACATCGTCCGCAGCTTCTATCGACACCGTTGCCGGAACAGCATTTGCACTTATCACTTTATAATTCTCCCTTGGAGTACCGGTAATATTAACCTTAACAGGGAAAGAGTTCTCTCCGACCTTTTCAAGCTTCAGGTCAACACGTCGCGGAGTTACCCCCTGAAAAGAAATGGCACCTTTATAATTAAATACATCAATTCCCTGATATCTTACATCAATCTGTAAATGCCGGATATCTGCCTCATTAATCTTTGAAAGATCAAGAATTGCCTCAAAATCATTTTGACTAACAGTATTTATTTTGCTTTTTCTTCCTTTTAATCTGACAGAAACGGTTCTGGGAAAATTGCCGTCTTTTATTATGATTCCTTTAGATTTGAGCGCATCTGCATTTTCCACACTTAACGGTATGTTTAAATCTATCCATTCCACCGGATTGGTGCTGTCTAGGACAAAGTACCATAAAAATACGGCAAATATTACCGATAATATTTTAACTGTAGTATCCTTCTTCAACAATTCACTCATTTGGCCTTCACCTTCCAAATCCCAAACCGTTTACCCGGATTGTCTTTCATTATTAGGTTTTTACTTAATGCCTTTCTAAGAGTATCTGAAGTAAGATTTCTTGAAAGCCCTCCGTTTAATGCAACGGAAATCTTTCCCGATTCTTCGGAAACCACTACTACAATTGAGTCGGAAACCTCACTTATTCCCAATGCCGCCCTGTGTCTGGTTCCCAGTTCCTTGCTTAAGTTTGAATTCTCCGTCAAAGGCAGAAAACATGCCGCCGCCACTATTCTGTTATCCCTTATGACAACTGCACCGTCGTGCAATGGGGTATTGGGTGTAAAAATATTCATTAAAAGCTCCGATGTAACATTCGCATCCAATCGAACACCGGAGTTTATAATTTCTCCGATCTTTGTTTCCCTCTCAATTACGATAAGCGCTCCGGTAAAGGTCTTTGACATCTCCGTTACAGCTTTTACTATCTCTTCAATCAATGCCTTTACCTTTACATTTATATCTTCATCATCAAAACTGAAGAAATTTCTAAACCGGCTTCTTCCCAACTGCTCGAGACCTCTTCTGAACTCAGGCTGAAACAAAACCACCAGAATAATTGCCATGTATTCAATAGTGAGCCTTAATATGAAGGAAATGGTTCTGAAACCTATTATCTCACTTAACCTGGCTGCGACAACAATAACAAGTATACCTTTGATTAGCTGCCATGCCCTAGTTTCCCTTACCAGCTTTACAAGCTTGTAAACAACATAAGAAACAATAGAGATATCAATTATTATCTTTATAAGATCCCATACATTATTTATATCAAGACTTGTTGATAAATATCTTATTAACTCCCGGATGTTTACACTACTAAATAAAATCATTTCAAAACCCCGCTCTGTCTCTTATATACATAATAGCCTATAAAAATTATAACGTATTTTAATGCCTTTGTAAGTGCTTTTATAAAAAAAATACCGCGAATTTTAATTTTTAATATCATTGTAACATTTTATCTTATCAATACTACCATTTATTATGACAATAATCATATTTAGGTATTACATAGATTTTGCGGGTCCTTATAAATGTTCATACTTTAACTTAAAACATTATTAAAAAGCTAAAATACTATCTTCCGTAAATAACCGAAATAGCAAGTGTTCCGATGGTGGTAGCAGCAATTGCTATTCCGGTAATCAGAGCAATAAGCTTAACGGTTTTCTCTTTCATTTTGTCTCACATCCTTCTTTATTGTCATAATAAAATATACATTTATTCAGGCCCCTAAGCTATATTTTATATTATTTTTCTATACTGTAAACACTTTTTAAAATATTTATATTCAAATTTTTCTATGATTTTTATAATCAAAGAAGGATTTTTATTTTATATGTAGAATAAAAATAATATAAAACTTATCATTATTAGATTAAACTTTCACATCTCTTATAAAAACACTAGTATGGAACGATTCTCCCCTGTTGCATAGTAGTGTTTTTCTTCGTAAACTATATTAAAAGATGCATGCATCTTGTTTCTAAGAAGAAAAATATAGAAGAAAACTTATGTTTTCTTCTATATTTTTCTTCTTATTTATTTTGTGCACTAAAAAAATGCAAAAAGGTATACATAAAACCCATAATATGATATAATATTATTGTACATTATACTCCCCTTTATATCGGGTATAAGGAGATAAATAGAGACTTATGAAACAGGGCAAAATTGCCGAAAGGCAATGACGCAAAGCCAAAGGGTCTAAAGCATGATCTTAATTGTGCTATGACAGCCGGCTGCCATTAAAGCTCTGTTTATTCTCTTAAAATATTATTGTGGAAATAGGTCTTAATATTTCCTTATACCTCTTTTTTTATATAATCATAAACCATTTTAGATATCCTGGCTATGGCATTATTGGCCGCCTCATCACTTACAACATCCTTTGACATAACAACTATTATATACGGTCTTTTAGCAAAAACAATTCCGACATCGTGTACCACGCCAATAAGATTACCGGTTTTGTGAGCAACCTTAACATCTTTTGAAAGCAATACCGTAAGTCTGTCATGGAAATTGGTTTCAATCATATTTTTTATAAGCTCATTAGCATATTTATCCTTCTTTTCATAAAGCTCATAGGCTTTTTTTAAATACAGCGCCATATCTTTCGGACACGTAACATTTTTATTGTAATCAACTACTTGTCCTCCCAGCTCCCGCATGTAGTCTTTCACATTGTCTTTTCCGACACGCCGCAGCAGCATATTTACCGCAACATTGTCACTGTACACTATTGAAAGTCTCTGAAGCTCCTTTACAGTATATTTGATTCCGAAAGCTTTTTCGTACCTGATTATTCCTGCGCCTTCTTCGTAATCCTCTTCCGTATACTCAATTGTGTCTGTGGGTTTTATTTCGCCGTCCCTTATCTTCTTATAAATATACATGTTTAGAGGAATTTTAAAGGTGCTTGCCGCAAGAAACTCCTCTTTTTCATTAATACCGAATTGCTCGTCGGTTTCAAGATCCACAAAGTATATTCCATAAATTCCGGCTAGCCCGGAAATATAGACTTCAAGATTATTTTTCAATATCCTGTAATCGACGTCCTTTTGACCGTCTTCATCCCTATATTGAACACTCTCATCATGGCTATCGGATCTTTCATCCCGTTCTTTTTTATCCCCATCGTCTTTACCGGTACCTTTATCCCGTTCTTCTTTATCATCATTTTCTTTAGCGGCATCTTTATCCTGCTCATTTTCATCTTCATCATTCTCGACAGCATCTTCATCCTGTTCTTTACCGCCTTCACCAAAGATAACGCTGCCCGTAGATTGCTCGTCTCCGATAACATTTTTTCCTTTTAAATTCATTGAAAGGTTAGCTTCCCTATTTTCTTCAGCCGCAGAAATACCGGAATAACCTTTGTATACTCTTGCCCCGGCATCTTTGTTCATGCTTTTTTCGCTTTCAAAGCCATAATGCTTTTTTATCGCGTTATTTGTGTAAAAAGCAAAAGCTACTATAATTAAAAGAAGAATTATTGAAGCGGCCGAAAACCTTTTTAATCTTTTACCTTTTCTTTTCCTTATTGAGTTCTTCCGAGAATGAAAATTTCCGTTGAGTCCCATATAACACCTCTACTGACCAATACTAACCCATCACAAAACATGCTGTCCCCAGTAAAAGATGCAATATTGTTCTCACCCTTCGATTAACCCAAACTATATTATTGCCATTAGGAATTTAGTTAAACATGAATTTTAACAAAAAAGCCCGGCACAAAACATTCATTATGTACCGAGCTTCTCTTATGTGAAAGGGTTAAACAAATACTATACAATACGTAAGAAACACACGTGAAATATACTTTACAACCGATAAAATCTTCCGTCTATATTACGCTTACGGGTGGCTTGTTTGCCTCCTTTACAAACTTTTTATGCTTTATACCCTTTTTATTGCAATTATTCTTCAGGTAATTCTCCAGAATTTTTTCAAAATTCAAAACATCATCCATCTCGTAGTATCCTACCTTGTCATAAATAAACTCGATAGCTTTCAGCGCTCCTAATGCAAAGGCCTTTCTCGAAAATGATTCATGGGATATTTCTATCTTGTCATCATTACCCACAATCATAACCTCGTGCTTTCCTACAACCCCACCGGCCCGCACTGAGTTAATCGGTACTTGGGTTTCATTAGTCTCGTTACCGGCGAAATCAAGGCCTTTTTTAATTTCCCCGGCAATTTTAATTGCCGTACCCGAAGGAGAATCCTTTTTATGCTTGTGATGAATCTCTGTAATCTGAAAATCATAATTGTTAAGGATGCTTGCAGCCAGATTTGTCAAAAGCATAAGTACATTAACGCCTAATGTTATGTTAGGAGCATAGCATATTGCATTATGATACATTCTTGTAAGAACAAACAATCGCTTTAAAGCAAAGCTTGAAAAACCTGTTGTACCTACTACTATGTTTACTTTCATTTTTGAAAAAATCTTTGCATTTCTAATTGTGGCTTCAGGGCTTGAAAAATCTACAACCACATCCGGCTTGGTTTTAAAAATAATCTGCTTCAAATTGTCCTCACTGTCTACAATTACTCCGGAATTACTGCAACCGATAATTTCATCCAAGGATTTGCCCAGCTTATCGCTGCTTGAACTGCATACCACCGAAACCAGTTTCATATTTTCTTGCTCCAAAACAGCCTTCGCAATCTCCTTCCCTGTCTTTCCGAGTCCAACCAAACACACTCTAATCAAAGTTATCCCCCCATTTCATCTTAGTTTACCAGTAGCAAATAAGTCCTGATTCTTTCTTTTAAGCCATGGCAATTAGAAATATATTAATTTTTTCAAAAGCAAAGGCCGCAGAGAAGTATCTGCGGCCTTGTATTTTACACAAAAATACACCACACTTCTCTTTCAACGCTTACGAGGTTAGCTGACGGATTTGGATCGAAAGAGATTGACCCTACCCGGCAATAGCCAGGATTCACCCCAAAATGATGGTTCCCCCGTTCTTTTAGATTAAGCGCTTAAAATACATCAGTATTATTAAATTATAAACCTCACAAAGCGTGCACAATTATACTTGTGGTTTCCCTAATAATAATTGTTATGTAATTTAAAGTTAATATATTATATGCAATATAAACAATATTTGACTGTAATCTTTTTATAAATTATCCAACATTTAATAATTGCACACTACTTTTAAAACCTTCATACCGAATATACAAAAGAAAATGATAAATCAGACTCTTGCCCACTTTAAGCAGATCTTATGTATAATATTTATTCTCCATAAATTCCCTATATAATTATAACAAATTGTCCCATTCCCGTCAATATAAAATGCGTGTACAGGATGCTCAGTTTTTTGCCTTGCTGAACAGTTTAATGAATATTCTCTTTATCAGCCTGACTATTTGAAGAAGCAATAAAAATACCTCTATCGTCAAAAGAATGGCAATCAGTATCACTATATCCTTGTACTCACTAAATTTTGACATCAATGACGAAAACCAAGTCATCGTTGAATAAACTTCATTAGCCGGATAAAGATTCACTTCAATAACAGTACCGTCATCCAGCGTATATTTTGCAACTCCTAAAACCTCATTTTTCCTTATAGGCGGCTCCAAATTATCCTGCAAACTGATGTCAAAATCTTTAATATAATTCTCACCAATGGGATATGTATAATAATAATCTGCCAAAGCTATAAGATCCAGCATCTCATCCCCTACAGGAATGCTTTTTACTGTCTCCCCGTTTGCTACCAAAGTTCCTGTCCGAAAATTCTCAAATCCATAATCCAATATCTTTATAGAGTCATCATAAACACTTCCTTGGGGAGAATCAAGCACCACGGCGATTAACCTCTGACCGTTTCTTGTAGCCGTAGTTATCGCAGTTTGACGTTCTATTTCGTTATATCCTGTCTTACCGCCGTCAACTCCGTCATAACTCCAAAAAAGTTCATTGCTGTTTATCAAAACCTTTCCGTCATTAGCCCAAGGCCAAGCCTTAGAAGAAAAAATCTTTTGAAATTTACTGGACTTAGTTATGGCATGTCTTACTAAAAGGGCAATGTCATATGCTGTTGTGTACTGCTGCTCATCATATAAGCCTGTGGCATTTGTAAAATTGGTGTCAACCATTTGCAGCTCTTTGGCTCTTTTATTCATAAGCTCAACAAATCCCTTTTCATCCCCGCCTATATGTTCAGCCAAGGCAATGGCACTGTCATTGACCGAATCCAATATAACCGAATATAAAAGATCCTCAACTGAATATTTTTCACCGACTTCCAGGTTCAATGTCGCTCCCTCAACCGAAGCGGCATTCTTACTTATAGTAACCTTTGTGTCCAGTTGGTCCTTCATCTTTTCAAGGGTTATTAAAGCAGTCATTATTTTATTGGCAGAGGAAATATGCAACCTCTGCTTTGAGTTTTTCTGATATAGTATCTGACCCCTTTGGGATTCAATCAAAATCGCAGAAGGAGCCACGATATCCAATGATTCCGGCTGTGCAAAGCTAAAATCCGCACCGGAAAACACTATAAATAAAACAACGATTAAACATTGCATTTGAGCCAAGATTTTTCTATTCATGTCTACCCCATCCGAATCTACAAACTGAAATGTGATCTAGTAATACCAATACTTTTCTTTATTGTTAATGCACTTTGACAATATTATAGTACTTTAATTTCTGTAATACAACTTAAAATTATGAATATTTTATCCATTTGAGCATTTTTTTATTTTATGAATAAAATTTAATTTATTTATTATTTTCTCTCCATGCATTACTTTCATTAATTCAGGAAAAATAAAAATGGAGGTGATAATTATGGGTAAATCAAAAAGCAAGCAGAAAAAGGACAATAAAAACATCAAAGATGCATCCGGTAAATATGAATTTGCAAACGATCAATTAGGAGAAAATATGGAAAATAAGTATGAGGGATTGGCTAAGAAAGGCAAAAATCAATGCAAATAGTAAGCTTCATTGATGTCAACCGGCATTGAAACTATATTAATAGGGGCATTTCGCCCCTTTAAATGTTGGCTCGCAACGAGCATCATATTTTATGTTCTCAATGCCAATGGACGCAAAGCCAATAAAATTGTCCCTTCCCTTTTTCTTTACAATATGTTAGCATATACTATATCGGTAAACTATGCTGAACCTCAAAACTTCAGCAGGAAAATCCATCCTACTCTTAAATTCAAAAATCAACTTCACATTGGTAGCATAAAAGTCGTACAATTATATAAACAGACATACAAAGGAGACAAAAATAAATGTCAAAAGTGGTTTTAATGAGATGTGAAAGCTATGATTACAATACAGTTAAAGCAGCTGTAAAAAAGGGTATTGAACTTTTGGGCGGTCCCCTCAAATTTGCTTCACCGCAAGAAAAAATTCTTTTAAAGCCAAACCTTTTATCGGCTGATCCTCCTGAAAGATGCAGCACAACACATCCCTCAATATTTAAAGCCGTTGCTGAAGTTTTTAAAGAGGCAGGTATCAATTTAACCTATGGCGATTCACCGGGTATTCACAAGCCTCAAATCGCTGCCCAAAAAGCCGGTATAGAAAAAGCTGCAAGCGATTTGGGCATTAGCCTTGCCGATTTTAATGAAGGCAAAGAAATCTTCTTTGACAAGGGAATCCAAAACAAAAAATTTACATTAGCCAACGGCGTTCTTGAAAGCGACGGCATGATAAGCTTACCAAAGCTTAAAACTCACGCTTTGACCAGAATAACAGGATGTATAAAAAATCAGTTCGGTTGTATACCGGGCTCTTTAAAAGGTGAATTCCATGCCCGCATTCCTGATGTCATTGACTTTTCAAAAATGCTTGTAGATTTGAATGCGTATCTTAAACCCAGGCTGTTTGTTATGGACGGAATAATGGCAATGGAAGGTAACGGACCCAGGGGCGGGACTCCCAAAAATATGAATGTTATTTTGCTGTCATCGGATCCCATTGCTCTCGATGCCACAGTCTGCAGAATAATCGGACTGGATCCGAAATTTGTTCCTACAATTGTTTTTGGAAAAGAAGCAGGACTTGGTACGTATAATGAAGAAGAAATAGAAATATTGGGAGAGAGCCTGGACAGTTTTAAAGATCTTAGCTTTAACGTAAGAAGGGAGCCTGTAAAGGCCTTAAAAGCCAAAAGCATTATTCAGGTTCTGAGAGGTTACGCTATACCCAGACCGTTTATTGAAAAATCCAAATGTAAAAAATGCGGGATATGCGTAAACATGTGCCCGGTTAATCCAAAAGCACTGGATTGGCACAACGGCAACAAGAAAGAAGTCCTTCCTTCATATATTTATAAAAGATGCATTAGATGCTATTGTTGTCAGGAGATTTGCCCCGAAAGTGCCATAAAACTTAAAGTTCCTTTTATTAGCAGGTTTTTTGTGCGCAAGTTTTTTATATACAGGTTCTTCGGAAGCATTCTTCTTATGTTCAGGAGTTTGATACGGAAGTTTAAATATAAACCATCAAAGCAGAAATAAACTTTTTATGACGATAATAATCTATATTTCTTTGCTGCAAGCTGGTATAGATAAAATATGACGAGGTGTTGGTCTTGGATAGAATGGTTTTTAAAGCTTATGCCGTAACAAATGAAATAGACCTTAACAGGATCGCTGCCGATTGCAATATTCCAAAAAAATACACCTGGGAAGAGCCCTTGGTATTACAGGGAGAAATCCTGTCCAATATACTGCATAGAAAAAAACTTAAGAATGAAGAAATTCTCGTTTTTTCTTTCGGCAGTATAGTTTTTATCAACTCCACAACTGAGGATGAAAAGGTCTTTTTAAAGTATTTGAAAAAAATCAAGGACGATATCGATATCAATAATTATGAAGAATATTCGGATGACTATGAGCTGCAAGTGGTTGAAAATGCTAAAATAGAACTTACCGACAAGTATTTGGTGGTTCCGTCATTTCAGATTTTTTATCCGGAGCTGGTTTCAACCGTTATTGCCAAATCCGTTGCGTTGGAGAAGACCGAAAAGCATCTTGAAAGCATCCTTGATAAATTGGAAAACATGATCGATAAGCTGGAAAAGGGAAAGTTAAATATCAGCAATAAGGAAATTGCAAAAACAACGTCTAAAATTGTTCGTCATGAATACAACACCATAGCCTACATAATGATTCTTGACAAACCGGACATTACATGGACCAACAGCGATGCAGAAAGTATTTACGACCGTATGTCGGAGTTTTTCGAGCTTAATGACAGGTATATTATACTGAAGGAGAAAACCGATATCCTAAACAGTATCATTAAAGGTTTTTCCTCTATTAGCGATTCAATTAGAGGACTTTTTGTGGAATGGATAATTGTTCTGCTGATTCTGGTAGAAATAGTTCTTATGGTTCTTGATTTATTAAGATAAACTTGAAAATAGGATTATGCTTTTGAACATAAATTGATGATAAAGATGATGAATTAATAAAGGAACTGATCGGTATGAAAAATGTGTATTTTATATGCTATAAGGTTGCACCGTCTCTTCCTTTGGAAAAGATTGCAGCTTTTCTTAAAACTCAAATGACTTTTAGCTGGAAGGAATATATTGTGCTTAAGGATAAGCAGCTTGATATAATATTGAAAACCGATTCCGAAGACAAGTCTGTTTATCTTTTTAAATACGGCTGCATTTCCTTTGTCAATTTTTCAAACAATGAGATCTATGACTTTTTGAAATATATTGAGTTGATAATCGGAAACATTGATTATAGCCTATTTTATAAATACCATGAAAGCCATTCCCTGGAGATAGATGATGATTTGTGCTGCAGCCTTACCGGCAACGTTAACAGAAAAATTGAATATACCGACGATATTAATCATATTATAGCAATTGTTCTGGCAAAATCGGTGGAGATGTTCAGCTTTGATGCAAAGCTTTCCGAGCTTTTGGGGGATGCGGAAAAATTTATAGTTTTCCTTCAAAAAGGCCGCTTAAAGTGGTATAGAAAGAAATCCTGTCTTATAATTTCCAAAATACTGAGGTTTCAATTTGACAGCATAAACAGTGTAAGAGTTTTAGACCGGCCTATGCTCGCCGAACAAAGTATTAAGGGAAAAGAAACCTATGACAGCCTGATGGAATATTTTGAAATGAACGACCGTTATAAAATTCTGCAAAGCAAGATTAACGATCTTCAGGAAATTACGGAGCTATATACTTCATTGAGCCAAAACCAAACGGAGCACCGCCTTGTTATGTTTGAATCCCTTCTTCTTCTCCTGTTTCCGTTATTTTATATTATCGAAAGCCTTCTCAAGCTCTAAATATTTTGATCATGTCGTGAAATATCGCTAAACAGAAAGATAGAGAAAGCATCGAAACACTTCCTCTATCTTGTATTAGACTTGTCATTATTTGGTTATTAAACTTGTTTAAATAACCATATAAGAAAAGTGTAAACAAATCTAATGATTTACAGGTTAATTTCATTGTAAGGGATAAAACTTATGCTTATCATATAATAAGGTAAAACGCATAAATATTCAATGAAATAATTATTCCTATCAAAGCACAATATTCTTCACAAGTCAGTTATTCCCCTGTGCATCTTGCTTTCATAATAACGAGTGTCTATTTGCTCCAGATAGCTTAGTTATCACCTAAATTACCGTATGCTTTTTAAGCAGTTCGTTCTTAACATTCCACAATTTCTCCGATAAGTCCACATAATACCTGTGAGGATTCTCAAACCTGAGAACTTCGTCCCAGAGGGTATCCACCTGCTCCTTGCAATAGTTCCGTATTGTTTCCAGGTCCACAGGCTCGTAGACACATTTTCCTTTGTCGAAAACTTTAACCTGAAGCTCCTTTGCATAAAAATCAGTCACGTTTTTCCTTTTCCATGTATGCTCAGGGTCAAATATTTCATAAGGTTTGCTGTCGTCAATGACCTCATCTGCACAGGTAATTACATCGGCAATGGCCTTGTTGTTTTGCCGGCCAAACAACCGGTAAACCTTCTTAAATCCGGGATTGGTAATTTTGGCAACATTCTCGCTGATCTTAATTTTCGGAATAATTTCTCCGTTTTCCTCCACTGCGGCAAGTTTGTATACGCCTCCAAATACAGGCTCTGTTTTTGAAGTAATAAGCCTCTCTCCCACACCGAAAACATCCACCTGTGCACCTTGAATAAGTATATCTCTGATTATATATTCATCCAGTGAATTTGATACAACAATTTTACAATCGGGAAAGCCTGCTTCATCAAGCATCTGTCTTGCTTCCTTCGATAGATATGCAATGTCACCGGAGTCTATTCTTATACCCTTCGGTCTGAATCCTCTTGGAACCACCTCTTCGTTAAACACCTTGATGGCATTGGGTATCCCGGATTTCAATACATTATAGGTATCCACCAGAAGGGTACAACTGTCGGGATAAATTCTGGCATACGCCCTGAATGCCTCAAGTTCTGAGGGGAAAAGCTGAATCCAGCTATGTGCCATTGTTCCCGAAGCAGGTACTCCGAATTCCTTATCTGCCACAGTACATGCCGTGCCCACACAACCTCCGATGTATGCAGCTCTTGCTCCCAAAACAGCGCCATCATATCCTTGAGCCCGTCTTGTTCCGAATTCCAGCACCGGTCTTCCCTTAGCTGCCCTGGTTATCCGGTTGGCTTTTGTGGCAATGAGGCATTGATGATTAATTGTGAGCAAAATCATGCTTTCAATGAACTGGGCCTCTATGACCGGCCCTCTTACTGTAAGGATAGGCTCATTGGGAAAAATCGGTGTTCCCTCAGGTATTGCCCAAATATCGCAGCTGAATTTAAATTCTTTAAGATATTTCAAAAAATCCTCGCTAAAAATTCCTTTTTCTCTTAAAAATTCAATGTCGTCGTCCTCAAACTTGAGGCTTTTTATATAATCTATAAGCTGTTCCAACCCGGCCATTATGGCAAACCCGCCGTCGTCAGGAACCCTTCTGAAAAACATATCAAAGTATGCTATTGTGTCCTTTAATCCGTTTTCAAAATATCCATTTGCCATAGTAAGCTCGTAAAAATCCGTGAGCATTGTAAGCTTTTCCTGTTGATTCCAATTTATCTTTTTCATTTTTGTGACCTCCTATTCCTTAATCCCCCTAACAACTTCAATACCGTTTCCCATCATATTAAAAACGGCCATAACATTCATCAAATCTCCGTAGTGCTGTCCCAAATCAAAAGTGTCAACCGCATCTAAAGGAACAATGATTCTGCTCTTTTTGTCCTTCATATTATAATATGTTTTCAGGGTAACGGCAAACTGCTGAACACAAATATCGGTACAATCTCCTACTACAATGAAAGTATCAAGCTCCGGGTTTTCTTTAAGCCATTTTTGAAATTCTTCCTCTAGAAAACCGTTTGTAGAATTCTTTTTGATAAGCATATATCCGCCTATATCCTTTATTTCATCCACTACTTCGCTTTCAGCAGTTCCCACAAGGCAATGAGCGGGATATGCATCGAATTCCGGCGATTTATCCGTGTGGTTGTCTGCAAAAGCGATCTTTTTGATCTTATATTTGTCGCACAACTTGCTAATCCTGCATATCTCCGGAATCATCTCTTCAACTCTCGGGCTTTTAAGTGCTCCCTCCCGGGCAAAGCCGTTTATCATATCGACAATAACAAGAACGGTTTTTTCCGGTTCAATCTCCTTTATATCCAAAACCGGCTGTTTTTCTATAGTCTCCAGAATTTCTCCAAGAATCGCACCGCTCTTTTGTATAAAATCATCTCTCAATATTTTTTTCATAATAACGCCCCCTTAATTTTTTGTTCATTTACTATAAGTTGCAATCAATACTGTTTTGTGTTATTAACTATCTGTTATTATCATTATAATACTATATAATTTTATTGTCAATATTAATTTTAAAATAAAATAAAAACATTAAAAAGGGTGCATTATACAAACACAAGAACAATATGCACCCCATTAATCTTTGTAAAATCATCTCAATACCCGCTTTAATGCAGATTCTTTTCAACAAGCATATAAAGAGGTACTTCATTAACTTTATTGGTTTTAATATCCGACACCTGTGCCTGATTGTTGTCCAATATTTTCTCAATCCATACCGGCGAACCTTGGTAAAGCACTTCGATAACACCGTCGGACTCAATAATCTGTCTTGCCCTTTCAACATCCATTTTATCATCATCTCCCAATACTTTGTCTTTCAATATTAATTTTGCTGCCTCAAAAATTCACTATTTGCCCCTTTTTTATTATTACCCCTTTTATAACTTAATATTTTATAATAAAATAATAAAATTATTATCTTCTTTTTTACAAATAATTCGTTGTATAATTAGAATATAGAAAACAAGTTTTCCATAGCAATATAACAAAAGCTATTGCAACAGATACTTCATATTTCTCGTAACATTTCTTGCAACATTTCAAGATTATTATCCTATAAGTAAGATCTTACTGTAAGTATCGTTTTAATTGTCAATTGGTTATATTTTTCACGGGGAGTAAGGAGGAACGGACTTTTTAGAAAAACTTTTCGGGGAGTATTTAAAAGGATTATTTAGAATCAAAAAATTTAAGTAAGTTTTTTTTGGGGAGTAATTTATTTAAGTTTTTGGGGAGTAAAAATGTAAGAGCACTTTTTGGGGAGTTGAGTTTTTAAACATTTTGGGGAGTAGAAAAATTACAATGAAAAATTTTAGGGGAGTTGAGTTTAAAGTTTTTGGGGAGTAGGTAATTTAGAAAAACTTATTAGGGGAGTAAATTGTAGCGTTTTGGGGAGTGGAAATTTTATAGAGAATTTTATTTAGGGAGTACATTATTAAAGAATTGGAGTACATTATTAAAGAATTTAGGGAGAGTAGAAAGTTTTTCGGAAAATTTAGGGAAAGATCTTAAATGGGATAATAATGTGTACGTACACAACTTCTTTAAAGAGAAAGATGCGTATTAATATGAAACGGGGTTTCCTTCAGCTATTAAAGCCGATGGGGACCAAGCCCGTTTCATAATGAATACACTATAATAATATAATTAAGGGAGGAAATGTATATGAAAAACTTAAAAGCCAAGTTATTAGTTGCTTTGACAATTGGAGCAATGGTGGTATGTCAACTTGTGTCGATTGCAGAAGCATCATGGTATAGTTTGAGATAATGCCCCGGTAGGGTAAGTTACATATCATGTGCTGAAAGAAATGTTATGTCAATAAAATTATTTGAATGAGATTATGTGCAGGTATATGCAAGTATCAGATTAATTTAGAGAGAAATTTTATAAAAAAATATTTGTGGTATGACAAAATGTCATACCACTTTTTATATGAATAATTTTCCCACAATATTTTTATACCTTGTTCTTCTCTTCCCTTTCTCTTTGAAATTCCTGAACATCCCTGAGAAATTTCAGCTGAGTCTCTGTGCGGATAATTCCCCCGGCTTCGGTAACAATATTGTTCATATGTCTAACTGCCTCTTCGGACTCAAAAAACTTTGCATCCTGAATTATACTTTTGAGCTCGTCAAACTCCTCTTTATCAAGCTCCAGACAGCATCTGCATACCGGACAAACCAGTAAGTAATCTCTCTTGTACGGAATAACGGGAATAAAAAAAAGTGTAAACCAAGTAGTTAATTTCTGTAAAAGCCAACTTGTTTCATTACTGCATTTGTTGCATTGAATTTTGCGAACAGGTCCATAGTTTTTAACAGTTCTATAACCCCAGCCAAATAGAATCATAATAAAACCTCCTATAAGTTGGTCAACTGAAATAAACTAATTTGGAAAAATATAGACTGAACTAGTTCTTGTAAAAACAAATGGAGTAAAAACAAGGTGTTGATTATGAAATGAAAAATTACATAACATATTAACCTTACACCAATATTTTACTCCATTTTATTACGATTTTCAAGTACTATTTTATTATTGTTTTACATAAATTTATATTATTTTATACAAGCCAGAAATACTTTAAAAAGTCGAATCTCCCCATACTGCCCTTTACATATAAGACAACATCATTATATGCAGCAATTCCAACCCTCACATCATTAATTGAAGGCTTTATCCCGGCATATTTTGATTTATTGAATATTTCAATAAATTCCGACAGGTCCAGCCCGGTTTTTATATTTATCCTCCTCTCATATTGCAAAGGTGTCTCACCTTTAATCATGTCAAGGTTAACAACTGCCAAAATCTTTATTATTCTACCGAAAATTCTGTAAACAGCTTCTTCCCTGTCCATAGCAAGATTTTTTCTGATCCATGCCTCAATATAAAGTCTTCGAAAAACCCATACAAGAAGCAAAGTAGAAATAATAACAAAAGGTATGATTAAAAACCTTGCCCACACCGGAGTAATATCAATAATCCTTGATATGAATGTCGCAATAAAATCAATAGTTACCATAATCCTATCAATCATTATATCCCATTTGCTCCGAGCCCTGGTACTCACTGTAGGTTCAAATACCATCCATCCGTATCCTGCAATATAAACTTCAGGAAATGCATGGGCATCTTTTTCTCGAACAATATATTTACCGGTATCCTTTTCAATTTCATCCGCCACATATCCCTCGGCATATCTTGCAGGTAAACCGCATGCCCTTGCCAGTATCACCATGGCTGAGGCGTAATGAATGCAAAATCCGCTCTTGCTTTCAAAAAGAAAATAGTCATTGGTCTCTGCACCGTTAGGTATCCCGGGAGGATTTAAATCATATACAAAATCCGATGAGTGAAAATACTGCTCTATTGCTTTTGCCTTATCATAGTCGCTGTTCTTTCCTTGAGTAATACTTTCAGCCAGTTTATAAATTCTTTCGGAAATGTTTTTAGGCAATTGCGTATAGTTTTCATATACGTATTTTAAATCGGCCGCTGCCTCGCTTATCACAGTTAACTCGTCATAACCCAGTGAAAAGCCTGAATTTTCTACATTTTCTGCATTATACGATTTATAGGATGCAGGATTTAATAATTCTTCGGCTACCGATTTGCTTAAATATCTCATAAGCCTATACTCCTGTGAATTAAGCGCCATCTTCTGAGATATGTATTCAATACTGTAATAATCCCACGGATATGCCCATTCAGCCGTACGCACCGTACACATTCCATATCGGTTTATATATTCATTCCGATTATCAACGCAATAAGCATCCAAAATACCGACAGGCACCGGAAGCGAGCTTGAGAAAACCAGGCTTGTATTTGATATAACCGCAGTTTTCTTTTTCCTTGGAACCGAATCCAAATTCCACAATTCACTATATTCAGATAACATTGAGGGAACAGCCCCCTCTTGGTTTGCTCTTTTTAACAATGAAACAAGAGTATCATATTTAATCTGATTCCAATATATATTTTCAATAGGCTGATATTCTATCAACTCACGGTTTCCCGACTTCCACGAATTATTCTCATATTTGTCCCATGCCCGCATTTTAAGGTACAATACTTCATCAGCTTCCACCTTAAAAAGCACCCTGTCACTCAAAGGTGCACTCAAGGAATCTATCCTGCTCTGAGTTTTGGCATTTACCGGATTGAAAATATTAGCCGCTACATTCGGTAAATAATTTTGATCATTATTAACTAAAGGATTAACATCCTCTCTAATTACAGTGTTCAAATAAACAATTTTCGGTATTATATCCGGCTTGGGAATGAGCATTGCACCGATAAAAACTACAAAAACACAAAAAAACATCGATAGATAATACCAGCTGTTTTTGAATAAATTCCCTTCGGAAACAAAGCTGCTTTTCTTTCTTTCCCGTTCATAATACACAATAAAAAACAATATTACAAAAATCGCAAAGGACAATGTTAAATTCTTTTCCGATTTGGAAGAATAAATCAAGAACGGAATAAGACCGGTAAGGAAGACCACTGCAACCCTATAACGAATAACCGTAAAATAATAAATTACCGAAGTAAAGCCATAAACCGGAACAAACAGCAAAGAAAATAACATTCTCTTATTTATTGATAATATGCCCGACAGCACAAAGTACAAAACGGAGAACAAGACAAACAAAAGAAATGTCATTTTACCATGCTTTTGTATATAATTATAGCATACAAAGATTATGCAACTAACAACTAATGTTATTATTAAAATAATTATTTTAAATGATCCGGTTAATGAAATCAGCATCCAGTTTACCGCAGTTACAGAAAGCAGTATAGGGACTATCTGGCTTTTTAATTTTGTTATACTTTCCAATTAAACCCTCACCCTTCCTTACCCTTTAAGCCAATACCGTATTTATTACATACTAAATAAATGCCTGTGATATATCATCATTGACACCTATTGTCCAAGTATTCAAATTTAAATTCTTAATCTCTTTATTTTTATCCCCGTTAAATTCATTGTTTTCTAACAATACAAAATCAACTGCCATGTTTAAATCCAGCATCTGTCTTATATATTGTAAGATTTGTTCGTCCGGCGAAGCTGTAAACACCATTGCATCCCCACCAAAAGGGTTACGCCCCTTGGTTTCTTGAACTGAAATACCTTGCAACGGAAGACGGCCGGTCCCTAAACCATCGCCTGAATAAACAAATCTATATATAGCCAGTCTATGCTGTATTTTGATTACTTCTTCCCTATCATTGATGAAGTATTTCGTCCATTCACCGTTATCAAACAGCCACAACTCCAGATCCCTTCCTGCTTTCACCATCATGTTTACTATCGAAATAAGTATCTCTAAAATTTTATCTTCTCTTTGAGCGTTTTTTTGAGGTGTGGATTTTAGCTCCATTGAAATAAGAGGATCAAGCATCAGTTTCTTTTTGGCAAAGCTCCCCCCCTCATCCTTTCTTACCATGAAAGCATCGGTTTTTGCTGACAATTTCCAATGGATTTTATGGAGGGAATCTCCCGGCTGATATTCACGAAATTCATGACCCGGCTCCCCATATAAACAACTCATAAAATTAAAATCAGCTGATGTATTTCCCGTTTCCTCACCTTCTATCGGAACGGAGTTCAATAGCAAGGCGCTATTTACTTTCAAATCCACTATTCTGTTCAATACTATAATATCCCTCGTTCTTTCACTCTCGTCGATTTTTTTTATTGCGGAAAATTTAAAAAAGCCTAAAAAATCTCTTATCCATACTTCTTTAACTCCAATTCTGGCTTGCCCCCTGTATTTTGCTCTATATTCCAAAACAATGCTCCGGGTTTTTAAAGGTCCTAAAGAAGCAATAAGACTGGGAGAACTCAAGGGTAGCATATTGGGCGGCGTAAAAAAAGAAATATATGCAATAGGTATTGGAAAAATAGATTTATTTTTCAGATGTATTGTCACTTGTGCCACATCATCTTTTTCAATCCGCGTCGAGTCAAGCTTGGTATCAACAGAAACCTCAAGACTTTTCCATGATAAAAGAGCCACAAGTAAAAATATAACCGGTGACAAAACCAGCATGTATATTACAAGTATACTGGTTTCATCCCCAAAAAAATATGTATATAAAATCATAGAAATCAGCATAAATAAATATATCAAATAGCTTCGCATTGAACCCTTCCCTCTATATTGTACTGTAATGTCTGCTTATACAGCCGGAACCTTTGTATTTTGAAGAATATCGTTTATCAACTTAGTTGAATTGTAATTATTCATTTTTGCTCCCTGGCTTAATATAATTCTATGGGCCAATACCGGTACAGCCATTTTCTGAATATCATCGGGGAGAACATAATCCCTTCCCATGATAAATGCCCATGCCTTCGAAGCTTTATACAGATTTAAGCTTCCCCGGGGACTGCAACCCAAAACTACATTTTTGTCGCTTCTGGTTGCGGCAATTATATTGATTATGTACTCCTTCAGGCATTCCTCCATCCTTACTTTTTTTACCTGATCTTTTAGCTCAATAAGCTCCTGTGTTGTAGTAACAGGCTCAAGTCTATCCAGAGGATTCTCACTTCCAAACCTGTCTATAATCAGTTTCTCTTCATTTTTATCGGGATAACCAATACTGAGCTTAAGGAAAAATCTATCCATCTGAGCTTCCGGCAATGGATAAGTACCGAAGCTCTCAATAGGATTCTGGGTGGCTAATACCATAAAGGGTCGAGGGAGCTTGTATGTCTTTCCGTCAACGGTAACCTGGAACTCTTCCATAATTTCCAAGAGGCTTGACTGGGTTTTCGGCGATGTTCGGTTTATCTCATCCGCGAGAAGGAAATTGCACATTGCAGCACCTTCCCGGTATTCAAACTCCCGTGTTCCGGGATTGAACATTGAAAAACCCATTATATCTGAAGGCATTACGTCCGGAGTAAACTGAATCCGGTTAAAAGCCCCGTTTACAGATCTTGCAAGAGTTGCAACCAACTGAGTCTTTCCCACACCGGGAACGTCCTCAATCAAAACATGTCCGTCGCTTAACAGAGCAACAAGAAGATGTTCTATAACAGACCTTTTGCCGATAATAATCTTTTCCACGTTATCTATCAGTATATCAATGGTCTTGCTCATTCGACAGCACCTCTTTTTTAATTTTTAACCCGCGTGAAAATTAAAACCTATTGTAATGAACCATTTATCTTTATGGAATTCCATCAGCCTTCCAATCCATTTGATAAATACTAAAAGAGACTACTTATATGAACAATTATAGCAGAAAAACCGTTCTATGCATAACAATTTGTGTAGATTACGAGGCGAATTTGTCAGCAGGACGACCCGTGACAAATGACCTCCTGACAAGGTGTGACCCGCTATTAAAGAATAATATTCCGATTTAAATATTAGTGAGAATTTAATTAATAAATCGAGGAATTCTAACAGCGTAAAATATTTAAGCATAGTTTTCTAAATGAATGGATTATGTTTTACTTTTTCTCCCAAATGTTATATAATTTTCTTAATGATATGTAATTTGCCTAACGTACATGGAATCGGAATATAATACCGTTTAGTACGGATACAAACTATACATTTTGAGAAAGATCAAGAATTGCCCTAAGCAGGTAGTCTTAATCGAAATTTTATTATAAGTTATTTGCAAAATATTATAAAAATAATCGGAGTCATGTTATGAAACAATGCAAAAATATTATTTTTTTTATTTATTCTGCTAACGGTCCAATTCGTAGGATGTGCTCATTATAGAACTATTAGTTTTAAAGAACTGAAGGATTTTAAAAAAGATATTAAAAAGGAATTCAGTTATGTAGATAACTTAAATGTACAATTTGACCAAGGTTCATTCTGTTTTACGTATAGTTTTAACACAAAGGTTGAAGAAGAACAACTTGACGCTGTCGCTGAAGAACAAAAAAGTTTTTTACCGATATCCCGGTGTCTATATTTATTTTGCCGGATACCACAAAGTATACGAAGCAAGATACAAATTACAAGACACAGTAGATGACTACAACACATGGTATAGCTTTAACTGATCGTAATTAATTATATGTTTTGAAGTATCCTAAACCACGTAAATTATCGGAACATTGCCAAAATGCATTGAAAGCTGTTCTCTTAAAAATTGCTCACCCTCGGCTCTCAATTCTTCTTTATACCAATACTTTCCCCTGCCTCTTCCGGTCATCAGCGTCTTGTCGTAGAGTTCTACCGCATTGGGAAATGCTTCTTTATTGATTGCCCGATGTACAAAACTGTATGTCATAAAGATAATCTCAATAAACATCTCTTTTTTAACCTTATCCGATAACTCATCCGCCAGTTGCCGAATCAAATCCGAATACAATTGCTTCCAATTTTCCAGTAACACCACCGGTGCTATCAAAAGACCAACTTTATACCCCGCCTCGCACAAATTATTGATTGCATTAATTCTATCCTTCAGCAAAGATGTTCCAAACTCCACCTTTTGAATTATCTGCTCAGGATTTACGCTCATTCTGACAATAGTTCTGCCTTTGTGAGCTAAAGGTAATAATGAATCCACCATGTGAAACTTTGTGGGAAAGGTTATATATCCCAATTCGTTTCTGCCAAACCTTTCAATTGTCCATTCAAGGTTTTTGGTTATGGTGTTTTCCAAAACCAGATCACTGTTGCTTCCTATTTCAAAGGTCAGTTCCTTGCGGGAGTTGTTGGCCGTTCTTATCAATTTATCCATCATCTGTTCACGGTTTACAAACAATCTTAAGTAAGAGCATTTATTATAGTTGCACACAAGATAGCAATAAAGGCACATGGCACTACAGCCCGAGGATGTATAAGGTACAAGAAAATCCGATACTTTATGATTGGGAACATATTTATGGGTTTTTCGAACCCCGATTATAAGATACCTTTTCATCTTTCCAAATTCTTTGTTTGAGCTTTTTTGCAGCTCTTCAATCTTGTTATGACTCTCAATGGGTATCCAGGTTTTGTCATTATATTTTTTTCTTAAATACAGGCCAAGCTCATACCTGTCAATTGCCGGCTCGTAGAATATTTTATCCGGATACATAAAGTCACCTCAATTAGTTTTGGATTTTGAATATATGTAAGGTTTTTCTGACTTTAGCCCGGTATGTGTTTTCTCCTTTGCATGGTACTTATAATTTAGTTTTGCACTTTATCGGATTTATATACTCATATGCTAAAAATCCATCAATGTCGGCAATAAACGGATGTATATTGCCAAAGTGAAGAAAAATGTAGAAGAAACATAAGTTTCTGGAATATTTTTCTTCACATTTATTTAATACACTTGCATAAACTGTAAAAAACGAAACCTATTGACTTACAAAATTTCCTGCATTAAAATGTAACTATAATGTAATTATTATGTAAATATCATGTTTGCGATGAAGAGAAGAGTAAGCTATCGATGGCTTTTACAGAGAGCTCCGGGAAGCTGAGAAGGAGTAAAGAACAGGTAGCCGAACATGGTCTTGGAGCTTTCGCACCGACAATCCGATGGATTTAGGCTGCGACAGGTGCACCTGTTATAGTGCCGGGGTATAATCAGAGATATCTGACGTACCTGCTGAGGCCGATATTGTGAAATATCGGTAAACCGGGGTGGTACCACGAAGCATAATGCTCTCGTCCCCAGAATTTATTTCTGGGGATGAGGGCTTTTTTATTTATATTACTAATTTTATATCAAACCTTTATCTAATTAATTAGAAAAATAAGGAGGAGTTTTTATGAACATATTTATCGGCGGAGCCTGGCCTTATGCAAACGGCTCCCTTCACATCGGGCACATTGCGGCCCTACTGCCAGGTGACATACTGGCAAGATATTTCAGATTAAAAAAATATAATGTTTGTTATGTTTCAGGAAGTGATTGTCACGGTACCCCCATTCAGATACGTGCTCAAAAAGAAGGAGTATCCCCGGAAGAAATTGCAGACCGCTACCACAATGAGTTCAAGGAGTGTTTTGAAAAGCTGGGCTTTTCCTATGACTTGTACGGTCAAACCAAGGATACTTACCATATTGAATTTGTCCAGGAATTTTTTACCGAGCTTCTCGACAGCGGTTTTGTATATAGGAAAGCCGTAGAACAGGTCTATTGTAAATCCTGCAACCGGTTCCTTCCCGACAGGTTTGTCGTAGGCACTTGTCCAAATTGCAAAAGCAAGACAAAGGGTGACCAATGCGATGCCTGTGGAACGCTTTTGGATCCTGCCAATCTAAAGGACAGAAAATGCGGCATCTGTGGAGATACTCCCGTCTTCAAATTATCGGAACACTTTTTCCTGGCACTATCAAAGCTGCAGCCCTTCATTGAGGATTATGTTAATAATTCCAGAGGCTGGAGAACAAATGCATCGGGACTTTCCCAAAGATATATTGACGAAGGACTTCGCGACAGGGCCATTACCCGGGATTTGGAATGGGGTATATCCGTGCCGCTGAAAGGATTTGAAAGCAAAAAGATTTATGTATGGGTTGAAGCGGTTTTAGGGTATCTTTCCGCCAGCAAAAAATGGGCAGAGGCTCACGGTATAAGTTGGCGTGAAATTTGGTCAGAAAACTCTTTGCACTACTATATTCACGGCAAGGACAATATTCCCTTTCACACCGTAATTCTCCCTGCCCTTTTAAAAGCTCATGGCGGTTTACATCTGCCGGACAGAATAATATCCAGCGAGTATGTAACCCTTGAGGGCAAAAAGATCTCCACCAGTGAAAACTGGGCTGTCTGGATACCTCACCTTATTGAGCACTATAATCCCGACAGTATCCGATATTACTTTATTGCCAACGGTCCCGAAAAAAAGGATACGGACTTTTCATGGAGAGAATTTATAAACAGTCACAATGGAGAGCTTCTTGGTGCTTACGGTAATTTTGTCAACAGAAGCCTTGTTTTCATACAAAAGTCTTTTGAAGGAAAAGTGCCCAAAGGAGAGTGCAATCCGAACATAAAAGAATCATTGGAGAATCTTTACCCATCAGTCGGAAGCCTTATTGAACAGGGAGATTTTAAAGACGCCACTGAAAAAGTATTTTCATTTATACGCTCTGCCAACAAGTATTTTGACGAAGAACAGCCTTGGATAACCATAAAGGAAAACACGGAAAAATGCGGGCAAACCCTTTTTACCTGTGTTCAAATTATTGCTAACCTGTCAATTTTACTGGAGCCCTTCCTGCCCTTTTCATCATCTAAAATCCGCAGCATGCTTCATTTGAAATCAACCGAGTGGAAATACACCGAAGTGCCGGCGGATCAAGGCATTGGAGAAGTAAATATTCTTTTTGAACGCATTGACAAAAAGAGAATTCAAGAGGAAATTGAAAATATGTAATGGCCGTATTAAATAAGCATAGGCTCAAGGCACTGAGCCAATTAACTTAGAAATAATTCAGCTTCGTTAAGTCCATTAAATATAAAGGGAGGTATGCAAAATCAAAATTTAGTAAACTTTGATTCTGCTTAAAAGGACGAGGATAAGGAGAGCCTTTATTCATTAATAATTTCAAAATTTCTCTGCAATACTCCTTTTCCTCTCCAGCTAAAAGCTCTATCCTTGTGTCTTCGTAAAAACTCTTTATTTGAAACATCTTTCAGCTCTTCATAATCTATTCTATACTTTATATTGCTTTTAAAATCTTCTAACTCCGTCTTTTTTATTCCTTGGTTGTGGGGACAGACATCCTGGCATACATCACAACCCCAAATCAAAGGATTTTTCTTTAATATTTCCACATCTTCGCCAGAAAGTTCCCCCTTCTTTTGAGAAATGTAAGACCTGCACTTTAGAGGATTTATAGTAAAGTCTCCTAAAATGCACTGTCCGGGGCATCTTTTCACACATTCAAAGCACTTTAGACATGTCCTGTCCTGCGGATTGTCATGCTCAAAGGGATAATTATTTATTATATACCCGATAAAAACATAAGAGCCATATTCATCCGTTATTATATGGCTGTTTATTCCGTAAAAGCCCAAACCTGCTTTGTAGGCTAAATACCTGTCATTTAGAGGCCCTGCGTCTGCAAAGGCTTTGTAATTAAATCCTTCAATGTTTTTTTTCAAAAACTCCCCTATCTTCTCCAGCATATTTATAACCGTTATATGGTAATCCACACTATAAGCATATTTTGACAAATTGGCATCTTCAAAATCACCGCAATAATAGGGGAACAAACATACTATTACCGATTTTGCATCCTCCAAAGTCAAATCAGGATAAATCATTTTATCCAAACTTCCTTTATCAAAAATATGGGCAAATCCCATTTCAATCTTCTTTTCCCATATTTCCTTCAAATCCTCATAGGGTCCGGAAGGTGCTATTCCTATGTGCTCTATGTTTATAGATTTACAAAATTCAATTAAAGCTTTCTTCATACAATCAGTCCTAATCCAATGGAATTAGTTAAGTTAGCATTCACTATATTTATGTCATATATTATTATACATTTATTCGCCTGTAAATCGATAAATCTTTTTTTAATTTTTGTGTAAAAAAACCCATCGAAATATTACTTGAGCTTCGTATTATTAATATAAAAAAGGACGAACAAAATTAGTTATTAGAGGTGTTCAAATGAGAGCAATTAAAAAAACATCCCTGTTACTTTGTATTATACTTTGCCTGGTGTTTTTGTTAACTGTAAACATTGCATCCGATACTTTTGCTGCAGTTAAAGCAGATATAATAGTTGCCAAAGACGGTACCGGAAATTTTAGAACCGTACAGGCTGCAATTGATTCTATACCGTCAAACAATTCAAAAAGAATTGTTATATTTATCAAGAACGGTACATACAAAGAAGTTGTTACAATCAGACAAAACAACATTCATCTCATAGGAGAAAGCAATACTGGAACAATTATCACATATGACAATTATGCCGGTAAACTAAAACCCGATGGCACCACATACGGTACATCCGGTTCTGCATCCTTTTATCTCTATGGAACCGATGCTATTCTTGAAAATCTCACAATTGAAAATTCCTTTGATGAAAACATCAATGTAAACGACAAACAAGCTGTAGCCGCTTATATTCGCGGTGACAGACAAATAATTAAAAACTGTATTTTCATTGGAAATCAGGATACGTTGTATGCACATTCAGGCAGACAGTATTATACAAACTGCAGAATTATCGGCGATACAGATTTTATATTCGGCGGTGCCACTGCTGTATTTGAAAATTGCGAAATTATATCAACACCCAAAGGTGGATATGTTACTGCTGCAAGCACTGATATAGCTGATTACGGATTTCTGTTTTTAAACTGCAACTTAACAAGCAGTGCCCCTAAAAATTCAACATATCTTGGAAGGCCCTGGCGCCCCAATGCATATGTAGTATACAAAACATGTTATTTAGGCGCGCATATAAAGGAGACGGGCTGGACCAGCATGAGCGGTAATCCTCCTGAAAATGCACGCTTTTTTGAGTACAAGAATACCGGTCCGGGGGCAGTAATTAATTCATCCAGAAGGCAGCTATCAGACGCTGAAGCTGCGAAATTTACTCCGCAAAACATCTTAAAAGGAAATGACAATTGGAATCCGCTTGTACTCGTATCTCAAACATCATCTCCTATGCCGACTCCTACACCTACACCTGCGCCTACGCCCATGGACGGAGAACTAATTAAATCATTAACGATAAATGATTCGGCAAACTCGTCCAATTGGTCCATACAATCAAATTTACAGGTTGGAGATAATGTATTCGGTGACAGGACATACAAATTTGTCACAATTCCAAATGAGCTTCTTGGCTCTGAATGGATCCGAACAGCTTGTGATTCAAAAAAATATACATCAGATGCCGCATATTTTACTGTCAAAGCTGATGTAACCGTATACGTAGGCTTGGATTCAAGGGTTGTAAATGTACCGTCGTGGCTTGGCAATTGGACTAAGACCAATTTATCGATAACCGATGACGGCAATCCGTCAGTCACCTACATCCTTTATAAAAAGGATTTCAGCTCAAATTCCGTTGTTACTCTCGGACCTAACGGAGCCTCATCCAATGCTGTAAATTATATTGTGATAATTAAAAGTGAACAAAGCAGTATTATATATGGTGACTTAAACGGGGATGGATTTGTAGATTCCCTCGACTTAACAATATTAAAAAGATTTATACTCAGAAAAATTAATTTGCCTCAGGATAAACTTGAGGCAGCGGACTTGAACCGGGACGGCTCTGTGGATTCAATAGATAATTCAATATTAAAAAGATATATACTGAGAAAAATTAAACAATTGCCTTTATAAGAAGTATGTATTATTTTCAAATTCCCGATGAAATATTGCTTAAGGTCCGTATCTTAAATATAAAAGGTTCGAACCTTAACTTAAATGTAAAAGTATTAAAAGAGGGAGGTTTATCATGTCAAGAAGTTTTGTAAAACTTATGTCTTTAATGTTAATGACTTCAATAATAATAACAATAATAACCGCATTTTTGTTTACACCTGCGACTTATGCAGAAACAGCATCACCTTTTGACAGACCCATAGGCTGGGCATCAGAAGCAGGAGGAACCACAGGCGGTGGAAACGCCACACCTGTGATTGCAACGAGTGCAAGTGAACTCCAAAACCTTGTAAAAGGAGATACTCCTAGGGTTATTTATGTTAAAGGAAATATTGGCGGTGATTATCGTGTAGGCTCCAACAAGACCATCATCGGTTTACCCGGTGCGGCAACGGGCAGTTGGACGTTTAGCGGCTCTTCCAACGTTATATTGAGAAACCTTATAATAAGAGGAAACGGTGCAGATGGCGATTCCGTATCTGTTACAAACGGTTCTCATCATATTTGGTTTGACCACCTTGATTTATGCGACTCAACAGACGAAAACCTTAGCATAAAACGCGGAAGTGATTATATAACCGTATCATGGTGCAAATACTGGTTTTCAAGAGACGGAGGTCACACATTCGGAGGTTTGATTGGACACAGCGACGATAATGCAGCACAAGACGAAGGAAAGCTAAGAGTAACTTATCATCATAACTGGTATTCGAAGGGAGTAACAGAGCGTATGCCCCGCGTACGTTTTGGAAAGGTTCATATTTTCAACAATCTGTTCGATTCTCCCGGTAACAATTATGCTATTCGCTGCGGTTACAAGGCAAATATCCGCTCTGAGGGCAACGTCTTTGTAAATACGAAAAATTGTTTTGACTTTGGTACCTCCTCGCCGGATTCTGTTCTCCAGAGCATTAATGATCTGTTTATTGGAAACTGCACAGGAACAACCGGAAGAGGTATTGCTTTCACTCCACCCTACAAGTATACTGTTGAATCCACTTCCGGACTCAAGCAACGCATTGAAGCCGGCGCAGGAGCAACACTAACCATATCGGATATAAATACACCTACATCATCACCCACAAAGTCACCTACGCCTACACCTACAACATCTCCCACACCCACAGCATCTCCTACGCCAATGATCCCAAAATTCGGGGATTTGGATAATGATGGTGGAGTAAATTCCATGGACTTAACTTTATTAAAAAGATACCTTCTTAGAAAAGTCAGTTTAACAAGTGATCAGCTTAGAGCAGCGGATTTAAATCTTGATAATGAAATAAATTCAATCGATTTATCAATATTAAAAAGATACATATTGCGTTCCATTAAATCATTACCCTATGGCGAAACTATAACTTACCAGGCAGAAGACGCAGCTTTATACCTTGCCGTAACCGAAACAAAGAACGCAGGATATACGGGATCAAGCTATGTAAACTATGATAATGTTAGCGGCGGTTATATTGAATGGACAATAAACACGGCCGGTGCAGGAACAAAGATATTGACATTTACATATGCAAACGGAACTACTTCAAACAGAACGGTTGATATTAGTATAAACGGTAACGTTGTTGCATACAATGTAGTGTTTGAAGGAACAGGCTCCTGGACACAATGGCAGACTAAAAGCATAATAGTTTCATTAAATTCCGGGACCAATAAGATCAGGCTTACTGCCACATCATCAGACGGAGGTCCGAACATTGATAAAATGGATGTAACCGGAGGTTATTAAGGTTTATATTGAGGAAAATTCCCCGGTTGCTCTTTAAATTAAATATAATTAAAATTGGTTGTTTAACTTAGAGAACTCCCATTAATTAAAATCTCCTTCTTGGTAGTATTTTAATAAATATCCAAGAAGGAGATTCTTTATGTTCAAAACCGTCAACTGTTCAAATCTTCAATATTTTTCGCCGGAAATTTATTGGAAAAATAAAAAAAGATTGGAGCTGAGGAAGGGACTTGAACCCTCGACCTATTGATTACGAATCAATTGCTCTACCGACTGAGCTACCCCAGCATCAATGAATATGTTATTATAGTTCCATAATTATAAAACTCACATTAAAATATTAAATCCAAAATACATTTTTGTCAAGAGCAACATTTCTTTGCCGTTTCCCTTACCATAAACTTGACCTTTTCCTCGTCTATAGTCTTCAGTTCACCCTTTTCCATAACAACGACACCGTCAATAATAACGGTATCGACATCCGAACCCTGGGCAGAATAAACCACAGCTGCAACAGCATCATTTATAGGACAGAGATGGGGCTTATCGGTATCTATCAAAATTATATCAGCCTTCATTCCCTTTTCAATTGCCCCAATTTCACCTTCAAACCCCAATGCCTTTGCACCGTTTAGTGTTGCCATTTTCAAAACCCCGGGAGCATCCATCAGCAAAGGATTTCTATGTACTCCTTTGTGTAATATTGATGCTATATGCATTTCCTCCATCATATTGAGGTTATTGTTGCTTGCTGCTCCGTCCGTTCCAAGAGCCACATTTATACCCAAATCCAGCATCTCATTTATTTTTGCTATTCCGCTTCCAAGCTTCAGATTGCTGGTGGGATTGTGAATCACATTTACACCCTTATTTTTGATAATGTCCATATCCCTTTCGGACAAATGAACACAGTGGGCTGCAATAACCGGAACATCGAAAATTCCTGTCTCACAGCAGATTTCAGCCGGACTCATCCCATATTTTTTAATGCTGTCCTCGCACTCCTTCACCGTTTCCTGAACATGTATATGGATGCCGGTATTCAATTCCTTGGCGACCTTCGCAGAAGTTCTCAGAGTATCCTCATCAAAAAGGTAAACCGAATGAACTTCAATGTAAACCTTTATCCTTCCGTTGGCACCGTTATTCCATTCCCTGAAATAGTCAAAACACCGTATGGAATCCTCCACACTTCCGTCTCCGTCCTTCAGGGGACTTCTACATAAATTTGCCCTTATACCGGCCTCAAAAACGGCTTTTGCCACCTGCTCCATATGAAGATACATATCGGCAAATGTGGTAGTGCCCGACTTAATCATTTCCGCTATTCCCAGTAATGTACCCCAATAAATATCCTCAGGAGTGAGTTTTGCTTCAACAGGAAATACATTATTAAAAAGCCATTCCTCCAGGGCAAGGTCATTGGCAAAATTCCTTAATATAGTCATTCCGCTATGGGTATGGGCATTTACCAGTCCGGGCATAACCAGCTTGTTTCGGGCATCAATGATTTTATCCGCATCAAAGCCCTTTAAAGCCTCCTCCCGGGTATCAATAAAATCGATATACCCATCCTTTATACCCAAAAAGGCATTTTTAATCACGTCATTTGAAGCATTGCAGGTAATTATATCGGCATTTTTAATAAGTATTTTCACTGTCAAAGTCTCCTCCGCTTTGTAAAAAGTCTATATCCATTGTCTTAGGTAAACATCTTTGGGTTTTTCATTTATATTCAAATTAACACCAGCTATCCAGATATTTTTTCTGTTCCTCGGTGAGCTCGTCAATTTTAACTCCCCAGGAATTAAGCTTCATTACGGCAACTCTTCTGTCTATCTCCTCCGGTACATCCAGTACCCTATTCCCCAGTTCTTTATAATTCTTTAACACATATTCGGCACTTAAAGCCTGAAGTGCAAAGCTCATATCCATTATTTCCGCCGGATGTCCGTCTCCTGCAGCAAGATTGACAAGTCTTCCTTCGGCAAGAACGTTTATCCACCTGCCGTCCTCCATTTGATATCCCATTATGTTTTTACGCTGCTCCACTTTTGAAACCGCCATCTCTTCCAATTCTGTCATGCATACCTCCACATCGAAATGTCCGGCATTGCACAATATGGCTCCGTCCTTCATAAGCTTGAAATGGTCGCGGTGTATTACCCTGATGCAGCCGGTTACAGTAATGAAGATATCTCCCAGTTTTGCCGCCTCTTCCATAGGCATTACCTTAAATCCGTCCATTATCGCCTCAGCTGCCTTTATAGGGTCAACTTCGCATACAATAACACTGGCACCGAATCCCTTTGCTCTCATGGCAATACCCTTGCCGCACCATCCGTATCCCACAACAACAACGTTCTTTCCAGCAACTATAAGATTGGTGGTCCTGTTAATTCCGTCCCATACCGACTGGCCTGTCCCATATCTGTTGTCGAATAAATACTTGCAGTAAGCATTGTTTACCGCAACCATGGGGAACTTTAAAACTCCCTCTCTCTCCATGGCCTTTAACCTTATAACCCCGGTTGTCGTCTCTTCACATCCTCCCATTACATGGGGTAAAAGTTCAGACCTTGAAGTATGCAAAAGATTAACCAGGTCTCCTCCGTCATCAATAATGATATTGGGCTTGTAACCCAAAGTAAGATTCAGATGCTCCTTATATTCCTCCTCTGTGGCACCATGCCAGGCATAAACATTAAGTCCGTCTTCTGCAAGGGCAGCAGCAACATCATCCTGAGTGGACAACGGATTGCTTCCGGTTACAGAAACCTCTCCGCCCCCAATAGCCAGAACCTTTGCCAAATATGCCGTCTTTGCCTCAAGATGAACTGATACCGTTACTCTTACACCTTCAAAGGGCTTTGTTTTTGAGAACTCTTCTTCAAGACTTCTCAAAAGGGGCATATTCTTCCTTACCCAGTTAATTTTCTGCTTTCCTGTTTTGGCAAGACTTATATCACGAATTACACTTTTCATCATTTATACCTCCCAATCGGATATCACTTGCTTTACTAAACGAGTGAAATTATTTTCCGCCTCTTTGGCTGTCCTCATAACCTCTTCATGGCATAGGGGCTGGTCAAGTATTCCCGCAGCCATGTTGGTTACGCATGAAATACCCAGTACATTAATATTTGCATGCCTTGCGGCAATTACTTCCGGAACGGTGGACATACCGACAGCATCGGCACCTAAAACACCCAGTGCTCTTATCTCCGCAGGAGTCTCATACATGGGGCCTTGAGCAAAAGCATATACCCCTTCTTTAACATCCACACCTACTTTTTGAGCGGATTTTTTACACAATTCCACCAGGTCAGGACTGTATGCCTTGCTCATATCCGGGAACCTCAGCCCAAACTCATTTATATTCCTGCCTCTTAAAGGAGAAGGTGCAAAGAAACTGATATGATCTTTGATAATCATCAGATCCCCCGGCTTAAAAGCTTTATTTATTCCGCCGGATGCATTGGTAACAATAAGATTGTTAATTCCCAGCACTTTAAACGTCCTTATGGGAAACACAATCTGTGAAACATCATATCCCTCGTAGTGGTGAAATCGTCCCTTCATGGCAAGCACCTTTTTGTTCCCCAGAAGACCGTACACAAATTTACCGGCATGTCCTTCAACGGTGGTCAAAGGAAAATTCGGTATATCCTTGTAATCAATTTCAACCTTGCTCTCAATCTCATCCGCCAGGGGTCCAAGGCCCGATCCAAGGATAATTGCTATTTGGGGAATATCTTTAATTCTGTCCTTAATAAACCCAGCCGTCTCCTTCGCTTTCTCGAAAATATTGTCCATATCTTTCCTCCCGCAGATAATTTATATTGTATAAAACGTACTATATATCCAAACATTATTTTTTCAATTATTGCAATTAATTATCATAATATTTATAAGACCTCAATTTTATAAGGCCTCAATGCCAAGAATAATTTCAATTGCGGTAAATTTCCCTTCTTTTGCGGTGTTTTAACGAGTCGGTAAAGAATATATTCGCCGCTCCAAAGCAAATCTTTAACTGCAACCTACAAAAATAGGGAACATTTCTCGCCTCGTTATTATATTAACACATCTTACCTGAATGAAACAAGACATACTACGGGTTCGTTTAACAGATGTAAAGAAAAATGCTCCAAAAAACTCAAGTTCCGCAAGTTTAGAGTATGTAAGCAATGTAACTATGCATTTTCGACGCCGCTTTTTTTGGATATTGTCATAAAAATAGGTACAAAAATAATTATTGAAATAAGAACAGCTATGGAGCTCAGTACAAATACATTCCTGATTCCGATATAATCACTGAGCATACCTCCTGCAATACTTCCGATAATTCTTGTGAATCCCGTTCCGACAGCGGAATTCAGTGCCTGTCCGGATGCCTTCAATTCATCCCTTACCTTTTCATTTATATATAGTGCCATAGAATAAGCAATTACGATAAATGTGAATCCGTGAAGAAATTGAAGTACCAATACAAAATAAACATTGTTAACAATTCCCATAAACAGCCATCTAATCACCGCAACAAAGGCTGCACAAATCATGGTAAGCTTAATCCCGAACCTTTTTATTATCTTATCTCCGATTACTAGAAAAATAATTTCACTTATGCAGGAAATAAATGTTGCCCACCCAAGGATACGGTTATCTGCACCCATTTCTTTATAATATATCGAAAAAAACGAATTATAATAACCTATTGTAATCTGGGTAACAATAGTAAAACCCAAAAGCAGCATCAATTCCCGGTTCTTTAAAAGCTCCCAAAGGGATGTCTTTTTCCCCGACGACTGATGTCCCTCTACCTTCGGCAGCATAAAGATTGATAAAAACGTCATAATTCCTAATACAAAACATAAAAAAAACAAGATGTTGGTATTGTTCTTTATCATTACACCGGCCAGAACCGGCATTATAGCATATCCCAAAGTTCCGGCAAGACGTATGGGACCATACTTCCAGCCTTTTGAAGATATATGCTCCAAAGTAATGGTTTCACTTATAGGTACCATTGAGGTTTGAAAAAAAGAATAAACAAGCATTACGGAAAAAATATAATAATAATTGCCTGAAGCCCCTAAAAGCAATATTCCCAGACTACTCAGAAAAACCAGTAATTTCAGTACATTATTCTTTGACTTTGAACGGTCGCTGACAACACCCCATAGCGGCTGCGCAAACAATCCCACAAACGAACCTAATGAAAGCAACGTTCCAATGCTCGAATTGTCAAACCCCAGTTCGTCGAGGTAGACCGGCATAAATACGCTGTAAACGCCAAAACCCATAAACATTAGTAAATAATAGACAATGAAATAGAAAGGATAAGTTCTCAGATTTTTAAAATTGTACAATGTGACTCGGCTCCTTATGTACCAGATTTATTTCATAGAAATATTTACAATCAATATTATATACCCGGCGAATTCAATTGTCCATAATAAGATTTTTCTCCACATTATGTATACTTGATGTATAATGTAGAGAAAAATATTACAGAAACTCACGCTTCTTCTATATTTTTCTCTACATTCATTCCACATTACATACACAAGGTTTATTAAAGAAAAATATTCCGGAAACTTGTGTTTCGCAAATACAGAGCCTGTATATACTCCTCTGGATTGAGCAAAACTCACTTCGCGTAAGTACTTGCTCTCCCTTCCCTCGTCGTATTAACAGGCTCTAACTCTTGCTCCACTATGTTTCTTCCATATTATTCTCTACATACACCTCATATTATATGCCCTTCTTACTATCCGTCTGTCAAAGCAACCTTCTTTTGCTCATCACATATAATTAATTTATTTTTATTGTCTATTTTAGTGGCAAGCATGACCTTTCCCTCCCAAAGGTCCACAATATGCTTCAATGTCTCATATGCATAAGCCAACTCAAGTTCCCTGCCGTCATACCGGTGTTCTAAAACAAGGGTATTGTCCTTTCTCACCCATTCCACCACATTAATCACAGGTATACCGGAAAGCCCGACACTATTGGCTATCGTATCCCTGACCTTTTGCCAGCCCTCTTCATCGGATACCTCCGTTATGATGTAGCTGCTTCCCAGCTTCATATACTCAAAAAGATTCATTTCCTCGCAAAGCTCCCTGGTAAGGTATCTCCTTATAAACGACTGGTCCCTTTCAATCTCCCTGACCTCAAATATTTTTTTCGGGTCATCGGCATACCTCTTTTTTATGTCCTGGAAAATTTTAAATCCCACATAGTAAGGATTGATCTGTCCCATAAGCGGTCTTAAAACTTGGTTATGCCTTTTTAAAAACTCTATATGGAGCCCTTGATCCAGTTCCAGCTTGTTTAATATGTTATAATGCCAAAAGCTTGCCCATCCCTCATTCATAATCTTGGTTTCAATCTGAGGAAGAAAATACAATGTTTCCTCTCTTACTATGTTAATTATATCCTTCTCCCAGTCCGTTAGCTTGGAGTATTCCATAATAAACATAAGCAAATCTTCTTCCGGTTCAACGGGAATTTTCTTGAAGTCCGGTGGAGGCTCCTCCTCTTTTGCTTTCGGCTCCAGTAAAGGATACTCGCTTTTCGGTTTTCTGTATCTTTCCAATAGAGCCTTACGTTTTTCCTCCTCTGTCTGTCTCTTTACTCCAATATTACGCGAAATCTGAAATTTTATCGCATGGGCAGCATTCAATATTTTCTCAACCCTTGCATATCCTATACCGGGATCTTGTATATACTCCCTTATCCTGTTTGCATGGTTTTTAAACATTTCCACCGTGTCTTTTGCTCTCGTCCCTATCTTAAAAAGTCTGTTATTCTTAAAAAAATCATTATGTCCATATACATGGGCAATGGTCAATATCTGAAGGAGCAACGTATTGTCCTTCATAAGATAGGCTATGCACGGGTCTGAATTTATAACCATTTCATAGGGTAAACCCGTCAAATTATATTTATGAAGAGTTTTGGTTCTCTCATAATGTTTTCCATAGCTCCAGTGAGGGTAATGAGATGGCATGCCTACATAAGTTTCATAGCCAATCATATCCTCATAGCTGCATATTTCAAACTCCTGCTCATAATAGTCAAGTCCCTCGGAACGTGCTATTTCTTCAATCTTTTCATTCCATTCCAGCAATTCCTTGATGCTGTATTCCGTCATAAATTCACCTCCCAGGCCGGTGAGTTAATCTTCTTCAAGGAGCTTTTTCAGTCCCGGCAACACATCTTCCTTTTTGCTCATTGTTATAATTGAGAAATTCTTTCTTTTAATATTTTTCTGGTATTCTGCCCTAATAGTGCTGCTTGAGGGATAATAGCCCGGTGTGATCTCTCCGTATCCGAATAAATTGCATACATCACAAAGCTTTTCTGCCAGCTCAACCGCCTTTTTGTTATCCTCCGTCCAGTTGTCGCCGTCACTGCAATGAAAGGCATATATGTTCCAACTGGCTGGGTTATACCTTTGTTCAATTATTTCCAAGGCCTTTTCATATCCGCTGCTGATATAGGTTCCTCCCGATTCCCCTTTATGGAAGAACTCGTTTTCGTTCACTTCTTTCGCAGTTGTGGTATGTGCAACAAAAACAACATCAACACTGGCATATTTGAGCCTTATGAACTGATAAAGCAAAAAGTAAAAGCTTCTGGCCAGATACTTTTTGGTCTGGTCCATAGAACCGGAAACATCCATGATGCAGATAACCACAGCATTAAAATCCTTTTTATAGTCTTCTCTTACCCTTCGGTAGCGTAAATCATCCTCCATAAAAGGAAACCGCTTTTTCTTAATATCTTCTTCAATAGCAGGTTCTATGTTTTCCTCCAATACCTCATCCTCGTCCGTAAGCCTGTGAGTACGCATGTATGCCTGCTTTCTCTTAATCTTTTCAATGACCGATCTTTTCTTGGCAAGTCTTGGGGGAATACCTTTGCGCTGGTAGCCAAGATTTTTATAACTTCTTATTGATTCCAGCTCAGCCAGCTTTTTTCTGTCTATATCCGGAAGGTTCAAATCATCAAACAGATAATTTATAAGTTCCTCAATCGTAATCTCTGTCTCGTAAATATCTTCACCTTCCTGATTTCCTGCACGGCCGTCCCCCTTTTTCCCTGCCTTTTCCTCGCCTATTCTGTCTCCTCTCTTTTCACTTCCGTCACCGGATCCGGCCGAAGGAGAGTTGTTTCCGTATATAAACTGATATTCCTTAATACCCCTTATGGGTATTTTGATCTTTTTATCCTTACTTTGACCTATTATGCTTTCCTCTGCAATAATGTTGCCTATGTTTTTTTTAATGGACTCTTCCACCAGTTCCTTGTGCCGCCTTCTGTCCTCAGCAGCACGGTCCTTGCCGATGTTGACATATTCCCTGAAAATAGCCAAGATAATCACCCCCTGGTACGTCTGCTACTCCTTCTTTACAAAAGGGGTTAATCCTTCCATAAATTGTTTGCAGCATATTTCAATATAACATTGCAGCAGTTGTCGCAGTAACCGTTTCTCTTCATTTCTTCCACCATACTGTCATATTTTTCGCTTTGCTCCTGGTCTCTAACCTTGGCTTGGGTAATAACCCTGCTGATATCCTTGACTGATGCCATAAGCTTCTTCTCTATGGCTTCCTTTAAAGGCTCATAGCTTGTATAGTCCAGCTTGCCGCCGTTTCTCAAAACATAAAACATATATGCGGTAACATCGGCCCTGAATCCTGTCGCTGCAGTATCGGTAATGCCTATCTGTTCCTCAATGGACCTCAAAAACTTTTCATCGGGCTCAAGCTCTTCTCCCGTATTGCGGTCCTTAATTTTGGTCTTGTTTACAAAGGCTTCTGCGTGGTCGAGATAATTGTTGAAGAGGCTTTCTGCCTGCTCCCTGTAGCCATGGATGAAAGCCTTTGTAATTTCTTTCTCCAAAATCTTGTTATACTCTTTTCTCACTGTGTCCTGGAGGAATCTTAAATATCTTTCCCTTTCCTCCTCACCGATAGACAGTTCTTTAACCGCCTTAACCAGTGTCTCCAAAACCGAAATGGGATTGATACAGTTATGAACCGATTCCGATAAAGCCGTATCCAGTGATTTCATAATAAACCTGGTAGAAATACCGGTCATACCTTCTCTCGGTGCCTCTTCCCTCAACTCAAAAATATCAATTTTCCTTGTCATTCCCTTTTCAATTACTTCCTCACCGTTGTAAATTTTGAGCTTGGTAATGGGATCAACCTTGTTTGAAGGAGCAAGCCTTGTCAATATTGCAAACATAGAAGCAATTTCAATGGTATGGGGTGCAATATGGGCATCGAACTTACTCTTCTTTAATATTTTTTCATATATCTTAATTTCCTCATTAAGCTCCAGACAATAGGGAACCTCTATCTTTACAATTCTGTCAAGTATGGCTTCATTGGTGTGATCGGATTTAAACTTGTTCCACTCTGCTTCATTGGAGTGGGCAAGAATAATTCCGTCAAAATAAATCATCGAGCCTTTTCCGGGGGACGGAATCGACTTTTCCTGGGTTGCGGTAATCATCGTATGCAAATATTCCGTCTCGTTTTTAAAAACCTCAATAAATTCCACAATACCGCGGTTTCCTACATTGAACGCACCATTTAAGGACAGTACCCTGGGATCGTCTTCCGGATACAAGTCTATCTTTGAAATATCAACACTTCCGATAAGAACCGAAGTATCCTGGTTATTGGGATCTACCGGGGGAACTACTCCAATACCCTTTCGCGATCTAATGGAAAAATCAACGGTTACCACCGGAAACCTTTCATATTCACCATTAAACTCATTTTTCAGTCTGTAACGGCATACAGGACACAAGTCCCCTTCTATCTTGACATTTAATATTTCCTCAAATTCTTTTCTCAAGTGTTTCGGAACAAGATGCAAAGGTTCTTCCCTCATGGGGCATCCCTTTATTGCATAAATTGGCGGACTCATTTCAAGGGCACGTTTCAAGGCTTCCATCAATGATGATTTACCGGCACCCACCGGTCCAACCAGATAGAGCACCTGTCTCGCTTCCTCACCTGCCATGGCAGCTGAATGAAAATACCTGACTATTTTCATTATCGTTTTGTCAATTCCAAAAAATTCTTCATCAAAAAACTTGTATTTTTTTATTACATCGTTTCCATATATTCTTCTTAGCCTTGGATTCTCATCGGTTTCAATTACTTTCACTCCCGGGTCTGTAATAAGCTTATACATTCTTTGATGAGCAAGCATCGCAACCTCAGGATTTTCTTTGACGATATCAAGGTAATCAAGGAAAGTACCCTCAAACTTTTTGCTTTTATGTTCCTCTCTATCCTTCCGTATAATGCTTGATAAATCTCTTTTTTCCATGCTTATTCCCCCTTTTCTTTGAATATTCTTCGATTTTACATGTGCTCCCGGTTTCCGTCTCAACATAATCATATTATTGCTTTGTCAATACAAAGTTGATTAAAATAGCTCTTTAGATATATATATCCATATAATTTTTCAATTAACATATATATGTCTAAAAATTTTACATGCTTCCTGTTTTGAAGTAAGTTTCATATTTCCATGTATATTACCATGTTAAAAATAAAATACTCAGGTTTAAACCGGGATACAAAACCGATAACGAATATACACAATCCACCCTGGATGCAGGCTTTTATTAAATAATTATCTGCAACAGGTTTCCAAAGAACAAGACATACCAATTAAAATACAAAAAAAGTAAGTTGTGTGTTTTTTTAAGAATTGCTATAGTTTTATTATAACATATTCATATGTAAATAGCCATATTTTTTATTTGGTCAATTCTGTTACACTGCATATTGATTAAGGGTTACATATTAATTATGAGGTGCATATAATTTAGGAGGTAGATGTTGCTTATGTGGAGAAAAATATGGAATATACATGCTATATTTTTCTTAATTTTTTTTATAGGGTTTAATGATATAATAATATTGACTTTTTCTTTTTTTGATCCCGACAAGATTTATCCGAAATATCAACATCTACAAGGAGGTATGTTATGAAAATTTTTTATAGTTTAGCAAAAAAAATCATTCTTTATATAACATCCTGCCTTGCCGGTATTTGCCTTTTTTTAGGATTAATATCTTTAGGTCTGAATTCCACCGTAATGGATTCGGATTTTCACGGAAAATTGTTTGAAAAAAACTCTATATATACAGAAGTTCACAATGAAGTAAAAAACTTATTACATAGCATTTTTACCGATTATAACGACTCTCCGCAGTTGAATGAGCAGCAAAATGAGATATTTTATCTTCTACAGGAATCCATATCGCCGAATATGATCAGAACAAATCTGGATTCTATAAGAGAAGGCCTTTTTAAATACTTCAGAGGAGATATAAACTTTTTGCCCGATATCAGACTTGATACAGACTCGCTGCCAAACATACCGTCTCAAGATGACAATCCGCAGGATGTTTCGGATAAAAAAGGGGTTAAATCATTGGAAACAGCTGACCCTGGCCAAGTCCTTAGCAAAATTAAAAGAGTAAGCCTCACTGCCGTACTTAGGTCTATTAATCGAAGCGATATACTTGATCAACTGCTTTCGGTCAAATTGTTTTACTTCATTAACGGTTATGTTTCAAGAATATTTATCTTGGTTATTACTGTTTTATTTCTTTTGGCGTTGCTCTTAAGTAAAAAACCAAAAGATGTAATCGAATGGTTGTTTGCATCTTTTATTACTACCGGTTTATTCAACCTTCTCACCGCAGTTTTCGGCTTGGTGCTTTGCTATAAAGTTGTTCCGGAAAATATCGATAAATTTGCAATGTTTATACCTTTAGAATTCGAAGTAATCTTAGCCTATATTCAGGATTGCATTCTTCCAATATCCCTTTATTGTATGGTGTTGGCTATACTTACCCTTATTATGTCTTTTTGTATACTGTCCCTTGGACGCATTGTAAACAAGGTATCGGTAAGTAAGATTATTAAAATAAAAATCTCCGATAAATACCGCAAGATAGCGGAATACTCAACCCTTGCCGTGTTATTTGTATTCTTTACAGGACTGCTTTCCTTCAATGTATATTCCTTCAAAAAGGAGTTTGTCTCTAGGAATTTTACAAGCGTTATATCCAAGCTAACCAGCGCAAACGCTTACACAGAAGTTGTTTCTGCAAAAGATGACACAATATATACACTTCAGGTTAAGCTTGTTAACTCAAAAGACAACTCTCCGATATCCGGTATTCAAATTAGTGTCAGCGGCAAAACGGATACACCCGAAAAATATCATAACTTAACCAATATAACCGATGAAACAGGTTCGGTAAAATTCACTTTGGGCAAGGGTACATTCAGGTTGGAGTTTTCTTCGCCACACAAACCGGCAGAATATCTTCTCCCTTCGCCCTTTTTATTTGATTTGCAATCGGTAGGTACTACCATTCTCACCGTTAACCTGGATGAATATAAAGATTCCTCAAAGAAAACAGGAATTACAGAAATTGAATTTTTGGATGAAAACAACCTGCCGGTTGAAAAAATCGAACTTTATGTTGACAATACCGAAAAGTCCCAAGAAGATAGAGATCCTTCAATAGAAAAAGATGATGAATCTTTAAAAGACCCGGACAAATACTGCTCCGTAACCAACGAAGAAGGTATTGCGGTATTAAAGCTTCCTGAAGGTTCATATAATGTTACAATATCCCCGGATAAATTCCCTAAAGACTACACGATTCCCGAATCCTTGGTAATTAATTGCTCTGCCGATCTGACTACAAGATATACAATACGACTTGCAAAAAAGCAGTCGGAAGCATCAACTCCATAAATCAAAAATGAATTTGGTCTCTAAAACTACGAAAAAGGGCTGTCACATATTTACAGTCCCTTTTTTATAGGTACAACAGTATTTTAAACAGAATTGTATTAAAACAAATAATAAATAAGCACAAAATCTATACTATAACATTTTTAAGTCCATCTAAATTTTAAAGTTCTCAGAATCTGCATCTCATAACACAAACTCTCTTGTTGCCGATATTTTGCCAGTATTCCAAATAATCATTGTCCTCTTTGAAGTTTTCAAAGGAATAGCCTTTGGACTTAATATATTCCACAATATCTTCCGAAAAGAGGACATCCATAGCTCTTTCGCTTAAGTCCGGAACCTTTTTTAATGTAAACTCGTCATATAGATTTTTGAGATTGTCAAAAAGAAGAACCGTATAATCAGCGTCAGTGTTCTTGTATATAACATATCCATTGCGTATTGTAACAATGTTTTCTATACCGATCTTTCTTTCAACTAACAGTAGGTTGTTCAGTCTCTTTTCAAGATACAGCATTTTGCAATTTTCAAGATATTTCAGTAGTTGTTTTTCATTAAGTCCCTTTGTATTATTCAATTTTATATTCAAGAAGTCAGGAACATCATTTTTGAACAATACCAATGTCGCTTCATCCTTGTTGCGGTACCATATTTCGTCCTCATCCATAAATATGATATCGCCGGTTACAGATTTCTCATTGAACACAGGAAACAGGAAAGGTCTGTCATTAAAGAATTTAACAAGTCTTATGACTACTTTGTTAGCTTCTTTAACGGTAACAGTACAAGGATCTCCCCAAATATCCCTGTCAACAAGAACCGTCCTACCCGCAGCGGTCATGTAAAAATAAGTCTTCTTGTCCGACTTCTTCAAATCCTTCTTGGTGACATCCAAAAGTCTTTCAAGATTTCTTATCTTATCTTTCTTAAGTGAGTGTAAAAAATCCACGGCTCTCTTTGACTTGTCTTGAATATTATCAATTAAGCTGTCCTTTAGATCCGACAGTATTTCCTTGCCTTGATCTACATGAACCTTTGATGCAATGAGATCAAAAAGCCCTTTAGCATCTCCATTACCCACTGTGTTCAATACTTCCTTTTTATTATCCAAGAACACCACCCCTTTTTTACAAGCGAGAAATAAAAAGATAAGAACAGATTATGTTGCGAATGCTAATACGTTTTTTATTATCATTAATGTGCAGAATGCAATAAATATAACATATATTATTTATATTACTATACTATCGTCAATATTATTATACCTTAAATTGTTGCATATGCCAATACTAAAAAACCATAAATTATTGTGTTTATTAAAGTTTCTCATCATTGGAAAAACCTTTTCATCTTGATACCCCAAAATTTTCCGTTATAAATCTATCTGATACCATTAGATGTTTTCTTTTCGGCATAATGAATTATATTGCCCAAAGTCGATACTATCTTATAGGATAAAGTATAATCTTCCGGAAAAACAGTTACCTCAAGTCCGGGAGCAAGATCACCCCGATTTTTTATTTTAATAAATGCGCCGTCTTCTCTAAATGCAAATGCGTTCCTGCCCTTTACTCCAACTATCAGTGCCCTCATTTTCCCACCCCCAGATAATATAATCCTAGATATACCCCTATTTCTCTAATAATACTATAATCTCTCTATTATATATTTGCGTTACCTTTCCATTTTTTATCGGGGTACAAATTAAGTTTTTTTATTTTTTAGACGGAACGATACTTTATGATAAAATAGATCCTTTGCTGCCTTCTCTTTTAAACCTCCTAAGAATTTTCTTTCTCCTGCTATATATGTTAAAATAGTGGATGGAAAAATTGACAAGCATTATTATGAAATGGGGGTAACAGCAAAATGATTTTAAAAAAAACTGCATTTATGTTTAGTATTACTGCTATACTTCTCTTTACTTTTGCCGCTTGCCAATCAGATAATACCAAGGATAATGTTGTACCCACAGCTAACGATCAAACCTCCGGTTCAACGTCATATTCAGATACCATTCAGTCTCAAAAGAACAGCGACAGTAAAGAGAATCCTCCAAATGTATCGGAAAATAAAGCAACTTCAGTGAATTATATCGAAAAGCTTAAATCGGAAAACGTCGATACCAAGGAAATCGAATCCGCTGAATTGTATGTAAAAAGAGTAACTCTTCAGCTAAATGAGATACAGACATTCAGCAACAATGCCGGGTTTCTTCCGTCCGCAGCCGATCCCGTCTTATACAATCCAAATACGGACGATACATTGAAATATTCGGAACTTTCTTCAAAAATTGATGAAAAGAAAGCCATATATTATATGATTAAATTAAAAGACATTTTCGGTACCAAGGAGAAAGTATTTGACGAATACTTAATTTCTCTGCAGTTGGATATAGATTTAGGTATGTGTATAACTGACAGAGACTCCTATGAACAGTTGAGAAAAGAAAAGCTTGCAGGAATTGTTGAATCGGATTTGATTACAGCCGAGAAGATTGACGAAAAGGCTTACAAAAGCCTTCAAAGGCTTAATGACATAAACAAAAACAATTATCCCAATATCGGCAACGATCCCTATAATCCCTTTGATAATACGGTACCGACTATTATTAATCCTCAGCAGCCGAATATACCAAAGGTTGAGATTCCGCGCCCGGTGGATCCGGCTGAGGAAATAAACAGAAAGCTTTCTCCCAACGGTTAATTTGAGGAAACCCGCTTTTTTTGCGGGTTCCTTTTATCTTTTCTAATCATTTCATAAAAACCCAGTACCAGAAGGAATACACCAAAATACTTTCTTAATGAATTTCCCGGTAAAGAAATAGCTATTTTAGAACCAAAGTAAGCTCCCACCAGCCCGAAAACAGCAACGGGAATTGATATTTTAAAATTAACTCTTTTATTTTTTATATGCACGATCAGAGCAATTATCGCCGTAGGAATAAAAAATAAAAGATTTACACTCTGGGCTATGTGCTGGTCCGGATGGACAAAAATTACAAGGGCCGGAATCAGAACGGTTCCTCCACCTATTCCCATACCGCTTATTATTCCTGATATGAGTCCTATTAAAAATAACAGCATTATTTTTATCTCCCCATTAAAAAATCATTCTGACAGCCGCCGCTATCATAAAAACAGCAAAAATTTTCCGCAAAATATGCGACGGACAAATATTAAGCAGCTTTGCACCCAAATAACCTCCCAGCAAGCCTCCCAGTATAACCTTTAACGTCAAGCTCCAGTCCACATAGCTATTTGAGATATAAAAATAAGCACTTACAACGGTAAGAGGCAGAATAATGGATATGGCAGTTGCATGGGCAATATGCTCTTCCTCGTCCAACAGCAAAACCATTGCCGGAACTGCTATGGTTCCGCCTCCCGAACCGAAAAGCCCGTTTGCCATACCGGTTACTATTCCGATAATTATATATTTAGTATATTTAGCCAATAAACCTTTTGATTTTACTTTTTTAAGACCCAATTGAAATCTATAATTATTCATAACCATATTTTTAGTTAAAATAATTTTTAATATTCCACCTTGAACTAAAAACCAAAATGATACATATCAATCTTAAACTAAAAACCAAAACAATACATATTAATTGTAAAGCAAAATATGGAAGAAAAAAATGTTCCAGAAACTTAAGTTTCGCAAGTTCAGAGCCTGTAAATACTCCGTGGGGTCGAGCAAAACTCGCTACGCTCAAACATTGCTCTCCCTTTCCACGTCATATTAACAGGCTCTACAACTTGCTACACAATGTTTCTTCCACATTTTTTCTTCAAAATAATATAACCCCTTAGAGGTCAATTTAGAGGTCAATAATAGTTGTAATAAACCGAATATATTTGTTATAATTCTATTATAGAAATAAGGTTTTGTCGGATAGGAGTGGCTTTTTGTGGAAGGAAAGACAATATACAAGGAAGAAACCACTGTTGATTTTAAAAAGCCTAAAATGTACAAGGTTATATTACTGAACGACGACTATACAACAATGGATTTCGTTGTCGAGATATTGATCACCGTTTTTCACAAAAGTGCTGCCGATGCAACAAGAATTATGCTTGATGTACACCAAAAAGGAAAAGGTGTCGTTGGGGTTTATACCTATGACATAGCCAGAACTAAAATAGCACAGGTGGAGAAACTGGCTAATGAAAGAGAATTTCCCCTGGCAGCTGTTATGGAACCGGAATAACTTAATTTCTATACTTATGATAACTAAGATTTAATATGGTAAAGGGAAGGTGAAGGTTAATGAAATTAGATGATACAGCAAATAAAATACTGATCGCAGCTTATAATGAAGCAAAGCATCAACACCACGAATACTTTACTCCCGAGCATATTCTTTATGCCTCCCTTTTTTTTGATGAAGGCAGAGATATAATTGAAAATTGCGGTGGAAAAGTCGAAAAACTCAAGAGCGATTTATTAAATTTCTTTGCTGAAAACATGGATATCGTTGAAAACAGGGATCCCATCGAATCCCTTGGTGTAAACAGTGTAATGCAGTCAACGGCTTATCACTGCATGTCGTCCGGTAAAGACACCATCCTTATCGGGGACATTATCGTTGCTCTTTACGGTGAAAAAGAGTCTTTTGCCAGCTATATCCTTCAGGAAAACGGTATAAAGAGAATTGACGTTTTAAAATATATATCCCATGGAGTATCTTTGGTTCCAAGAAGCCGTGATACCTCTTTGCGGCCTGTAGAGCCGGAATTTCTGCCGGAAGAGGATGAATATGAAGAGGAGTACTATGAATTTGATACGGATGAAGACTCCTCTTCCAAGAATGATTTTCTAAACAATTTTGCCACCGAGCTCACGGAAAAAGCAAGAATGGGAAAAATAGATCCCCTTATCGGAAGAGATGATATTATCGACCGAACAATTCAGGTTTTGTCCAGAAGGCTTAAGAACAATCCCATCCACGTCGGCGATCCCGGTGTCGGAAAAACCGCCATCACTGAAGGGCTGGCCAAATTAATCGTGGAAGACAAGGTTCCTAAAGCCTTAAAAGGCTGTAAAATATACAGTCTCGATATGGGCGGTATGCTGGCCGGAACAAAATACCGCGGTGACTTTGAAGAACGTCTGAAAAAAGTCTTAAAAGAGATTGAGAGCCAGGAAAAGGCTATTGTTTATATAGATGAAATTCATACAATTGTAGGAGCAGGTGCCGTCTCCGACGGGGCAATGGATGCTTCCAACATAATAAAGCCCTTTCTCACCCAGGGTAAATTGCGTTTTATCGGCTCTACCACTTACGAAGAATATAAAAAATACTTCGAAAAGGACCGTGCCCTGTCGAGAAGGTTTCAAAAAATTGAAGTTCCCGAACCGTCAATTGATGACACCATCAAGATTCTTACCGGGCTTAAAGACCGGTATGAGAATTTCCACAAAGTAAAGTATACCGATAAAGCACTGCGCCTTGCCGCAGAATTATCGGCTAAATATATTCAGGACAGGCATCTTCCCGACAAAGCAATCGATGTGATTGACGAAACCGGTGCTTATGTGCGTCTTCATTCAAAAGACGAAAACCGGGTAATCGTTATAAAAGAAAAGGATATAGAACGCACTGTATCGTCAATTGCAAAAATTCCTGAAAAGAGTGTATCTCACAATGAGATATTGTTGCTCAAAAAGCTCGATAAGAAGCTTAAGTCTGAAATATTCGGGCAGGACAATGCCGTTGAAACCGTTGTTAATGCTATAAAGAGATCCCGTGCAGGTTTTAACGAAGGTGAAAAGCCTGTGGCATCCCTTCTTTTCGTGGGACCTACAGGTGTGGGAAAAACCGAGCTTACTAGACAGCTTTCTTTGATTTTGGGTATTCCGCTTATTAGGTTTGACATGAGTGAATACCAGGAAAAGCATACGGTAGCAAGACTGATTGGAGCACCTCCCGGATATGTGGGATATGAAGAGGGTGGCCTTTTAACCGATGCCATAAGGAAATCGCCTCACTGTGTACTTCTTTTGGATGAAATTGAAAAGGCACATCCCGACATATTTAATGTGCTGCTTCAAATAATGGATTATGCTACTCTTACCGATAACAACGGAAAAAAGGCAGATTTCAGAAACACCATACTGATAATGACCTCAAACGCGGGAGCCCGGGAAATTGGAAAAACCATGATAGGCTTTGACAACAGGAGTATCGATAGGAGCGCCATATCTAAAGAGGTGGATCGGGTATTCTCCCCCGAATTTAGAAACAGGCTGGATGAAATCGTGGTCTTTAATCATATTAATGAGGACATGGCTGTTCTTATCGCCAAGAAGGCCATCAAGCAGTTTGAGGAGAAGCTAAAGGCTAAAAATATAAAGCTGAAAGTTACCACCCAGTGCTATAAATGGCTTGCTCAAAAAGGTCTTTCATCCATTTACGGTGCCCGGAAAATACTTAGAATAGTACAGGACAAAATAAAGACCTATTTTGTTGACGAGGTTCTCTTCGGCAAGCTTTCCAAGGGAGGAACCGCCGTAGTGGATGTAGTGGATGATGAAATAAAAATAGATTCGCACAGCTAAAGTAAATATCAAATTTTAGTTGTAATTATAGTTTAAAGGATTAACGATTTGGGTGATGGTTTAATGCCGGTTTTTAGACTCACAAGCGAATTACTTTTTCCCCATCCCTCCCTTGCCAATGAAGACGGGATTCTGGCCGTAGGTGGAGACCTCTCCCCGGAACGTCTTCTTCTTGCATATGCCAACGGTATTTTCCCCTGGTTTTCTGAAGGTGACCCCATAATATGGTGGTCACCGAATCCCAGGTGTGTACTTTATCCCGATAAAATTATTATCTCCAGGTCCATGCGTAAATTCCTAAAGAAAAATTTATATAAAGTAACCTTTGATAAATGCTTTAAGGATGTAATCACCAAGTGTTCGGAGCTAAGGAAGGATAACACCTGGATTACCCAGGATATCATCGAAAGCTATTCCTTGCTCCACCAACTCGGTTTTGCCCACTCGGTAGAAACTTGGTATGAAGGTAATCTTGTGGGCGGACTATACGGTGTCTCCCTTGGTAAATGTTTTTTTGGAGAATCCATGTTTTCAATTATGGACAATGCTTCGAAAACCGCACTTATCACTCTTACCCGAAAGCTTTCGGAACTGGATTTTCTTTTAATCGATTGCCAGGTTTATTCTAAACATCTTGAGTCTTTAGGTGCAATAAATATTGACCGGGATGAATTCTTAGAATGCCTCAAAAAAGGCCTCGGCTTCGATACAATACGCGGCAGTTGGCAGTTTTTAAACGAATAAAAGGGTTATAATTTGCTAATTCTTTTTATATAGATACCGAGAGTGAAGAAAATATTGCCGTATTAACTTAACAGGCTCTACAACTTACTCCACAATGTTTCTTCCATATTTCTCTTCACTTAAACAATATAAACCCATATGAAAGTCGGTGAAAAGTATGAAAAAAAAAGCAATCCATAAAAGATTATTGCTTGTTTTACTGATACCCTTAGGATATCTATTGTTCTATCTTTCATCCCTTTCTCATAGTTTGACGGAAAAAATTTACTCTCAAGTTTTATATAAAGTACTTACCCTTCCTCTAAACCTTCTTTTTGGGTATATACCCATATCCATGGCAGAAATTCTTTTGATTTCAACTGTCTTAATTTTGCTGTTTTTAATTGTAAGAACAATAATAAGAATTATAAAGTCTTCTTCGGAAAAATGGAGTATATTGGGCAGAGCAATATCAAATTTTGTTGCAGCTTTAAGTATATTGTATTTTTCCTTTATACTTCTTTGGGGATTTAATTATCAGAGACTTCCCTTTAAAGATATTGCCGGATATGACACGCAACCGACCGATATCAATATGCTAAAACAGGTGTGTGAGGCATTAATCCAACGTACCAACGAACTCAGAACACAGGTTGATGAGAACAGTAACGGTATAATGAAGCTCTCCGGCGGTATAAACAATACTTTAAAAAGAGCACATTTAGGTTATAAAAATATTGAATCTCAATATCCTGAGCTGACATACAAATTCGGAAGGCCCAAAGGGGTACTTCTCTCTGAAGTAATGTCCTACCTAGGTATCGGAGGAGTCTATTTTCCCTATACTACAGAGGCGAATGTAAACATTTCCCTCCCCAGCACATCGCTTCCCTTTACCGCATGCCATGAGATAGCACATCAAATTGGATTTTCCAGGGAGGATGAGGCCAATTACATTGCCTATCTCGCCTGCAAATACCACCCGGATGCGGATTTTCAATATTCAGGTACCCTTTCGGCTATGATATATGCAACCAATGCCCTGTATCAATACAGCCCGGAGGATTATTTCGAACTGAGGGAAAAGTATAGCGAAGGTGTGAACCGTGATGTCAATGCCTTAAATAATTATTGGGAAAAGTACGAAACCAAAATACAGGATTTCTCATCCTCAATAAACAATGCATATTTAAAGGCTAATATGCAAAATGACGGGGTAAGAAGCTATGGAAGAATGGTCGATCTTCTTATCGCAGAGTACAGAAAAAAGTAAAAAATGTTCCGGAAATTTAAGTTACCGAAACATTTTTTACGCAAATGAAATTAATCTCTCTAATATAATAAAAAGAGTATCAAATTTAAGTATCCAAACTAGATAAATTCATGAGGGTTAGACCTAAATTCATTAGGGTCAGACCCATTAATTCCATCATCCTGAGGTTGGGCATTTATGGCTTTATCCCTATATACCAGCATCAAAAATACAATTGTTAAAAACTGAGCTATCGCCGTCGGGATACTTGATACAACTACTCCCATATAGGGTATCAAGCCTAAAGGAAATGCTACGCTAACGGAAACAACCCAACCCATAAAAGAAATCAGTAATGTAATTCCCACTGTCGGCCAAAAATAAGACTTTGAAACTTCAATAGATTTTTTTAAAGCGGATATTACCCCCAAATCTTCAGCAACCATAGCCGGGAACCAATAAATTGTAAAATAACAAACTGCTATTATTCCTAATACAATTACAACACCAAGAAGTACGGAAATTACAATAGCAAATCCAACAAGCGGACCTGAGATTTGACCTAAACCGATAAATAAAAATAAAATCAATGCTGCGATAATCGCAATAATAATAGAAATTATTAACCATAAAACGAAATTTGCAATTCCGTAAATTATATACTTCAAAAGATTATTACCTAATTGCGGCAAAAAATCGTCAAAGCCGGCATATCCTTCTTTTAAAGCTTTATTTACCACTCCGTAAGTTGAAGGAATTATAATCAAACGTAACACTAATGAAACAATTTGGGCAATAATCATAAGCATAAATAATGGTTTCAAAATGTCTAATGTCATAATTAGGAAATCTTCCGATGTAAGTTCTCCTCTGGTAACCTTCAACGACAAATTCTCAATCTGGTATGACATTTCTGTAACAGTATCCCTATCTGTACTACCTTGAATAACATTCGGTATGGTTACCAATATTAATAAAGGTATTGACAATAACAGATATTTGCCGAAAAATTTAAATGCATTTTCTAAATATTTCATACAGTCACCCCTTAATCAATATATTGTCAAAAACTCAATTCTATTATAGATTTTCTCATCATATTTGTCTATAAAATTAACCCATATAAACCTCAACTTTATGCTCTTTTTCATCGTTGACCAAGGGGATCCTATTATCGTCGCATTCCGCTCCGTCAACCACTACCCTTTTTATCCCTCGGTTCACACCGTCAGGGTTTTTAACTTCAATCAAATACAAAGTATCCTTATACTTGTATTTAATATCAAATCCGGACCATGTCTTAGGTATGCACGGATCAATTTCAAGGAATTCTCCACGCTTTTTGAAACCCAAAATATATTCAAATCCCACTCTATACATCCATCCTGCCGATCCGGTGTACCAGGTCCATCCGCCCCTTCCCGTATGAGGAGGCACGGAATAAACATCTGCAGCCATTACATACGGCTCAACCTTATATCTCGAGTATTCAATAGGCGTCCTTGAGTGATTGATGGGATTTAACAGGTCAAAAAGCTCAAGAGCCTTATCCCCGTCCCCCATCTTTGCAAAAGCCATAACCACCCAAGCAGCTGCATGGGTATACTGTCCTCCGTTTTCCCGCACACCCGGAACATAGCTCTTGATATATCCCGGCTCCAGATCGCTTTGATCGAAAGGAGGTGTCAAAAGCTTTATTAAGCCTTCATCACGCTTAACCAGGTAATTCTCCAGAGCATTCATTGCCTCAATTATTCTGTCCTTGTTTCCTCCTTCGGATATTACTGCCCAAGTCTGCGCCAAAGAGTCTATCTTACACTCACTGTTTTGTATTGAACCGAGAGGTATTCCGTTGTCAAAATATGCCCTTCTGTACCAGCTGCCGTCCCAAGCATTTTCTTCTATTGCCGAAGCTATTTTGTCCGCTGTCTCAAGATAGCTCTTTGCCAGCTCCTTATCCCCCATTCTTTCGCAAATCGGTGCAAAACCCTTAAGTATCGAATAAAGGAACCAGCCAAGCCATACACTTTCTCCCTTTCCTTTGTTTCCGACGGTATTCATTCCGTCATTCCAGTCTCCGGAGCCTATTAGAGGTATTCCATGCTCTCCGAACCTGAGAGACCGATTAATAGCCCTGATACAGTGGTCATACAGGGTAGAAACGGTCTCGGATACCCTGGGTATACGATAAGCTTCATCCTCAAACTCTTTTAACGGCTCATCCTCAAGGAAAGGTGTTTTTTCCTCAAGAATTGAATAGTCACCGGTAACCCTTATATATTCTTCCGTTACAAAGGGCATCCACAAAAGGTCATCGGAAAACCTTGTTCTTGTACCCTTATACTTCTCCTCATGCCACCAGTGTTGCACGTCGCCTTCTATGAACTGGTGCTTTGAATGAAGCAGTATTTGAGCCCTGGTAACTTCAGGCCACACGTGGGTAATAGCCATAGAGTCCTGAAGCTGGTCTCTGAAGCCATAAGCGCCACCGGATTGATAAAATGCCGACCGGGTCCAGAGCCTGCTGGTTATCACCTGATACATAAGCCATCCGTTTAAAAGGATATCCATTGCAGAGTTCTGGGTATAGAACTGTACTGCCCCCAGCTTCCCATCCCAGAATTTCTTCACTTCCTCCAGAGCCTTTTTGGCTTCCTCCGGCTTTCTATATTTATTTGACAAATATTCGGTTTCTTCCGCATTTTTCCCTGCGCCTAAAAGGAAAATCATCTCCTTCTCTTCACCGGGCTCAAGACTGACATTTACGCTCATAGCCGCACAAGGATCAAAGCCTGCACCAACAGTTCCGGAAAGAGATACTCTCTTTATCGCTTCCGGTTCTTTAATGCTGCCCATTCCGAAAAACTCTTTTCTGTCACAGGTTATGGACCTATCCTTTATTGAGGAGTCAATAAAAGCAACCCTTCCCGGAAACTCATCATTATAGTTGTTTCTTATTAACACCACTCCCCGGTCACTTATCTCCGTATTTATATGGGAAGCGGTAAACTGGTCACTTACACCTAAAACCGGTCGTATATAGTAAGTTATACTTAAGCTTCTCGGTTTATCTGCTTGGTTCACAAGCTTTAAAATGCTTATTTTTACACTGTCCTCAACGGGTACGAATTGTGTCATTTCCTGTATGATTCCGTGGCTTACGTGCTCAAATACCGTATAACCGAAGCCATGCCTTATTTTATAGGGCTCTGCCTCCCGAATCGGAAGAGGAGTTACGGACCATGTTTCCCCGGTTCTGTCGTCCTGGATATACAAAATTTCTCCGGGGGTGTCACTCACAGGGTCATTGGACCACGGAGTAAGTTTATTTTCCCGGCTGTTTTCAAACCATGTATAGCCGGCTCCCGATTCAGTAACAATAAAGCCGAAGTTTCGGTTGGATATAACATTTATCCATGGCAAGGGTGTATTGTTACCGTTTTCGAGATAAATTACATACTCCCTGCCGTCCTGTCTGAAACCTCCCAGTCCGTTGTAAAAGATAAGATCCGTATCTTTGTTGAGTTTTGTCTCATAATGCAAAGGCTCTTCCTTAAAGCTCTTAAACTCAGAAAAGCTTTGAGCTTTAATACTTTTGGTCTGCTCCCTCAGGTCCCCGGCATTTCCTTTCAATATAATCCTGGAAACGGCACAAATCAAATCAATGTCTTCGGGCGGCATATTGCTTCCCTTGAGGACAAATACTCCTCCTGGCTTGTTTATCATATCATGGGCATGACTTCCCGCCAAAACATCAAACAGCAAACTGTTCAGAGGGTTTGTATAGCTGTTTTCCTCTTCATTTAAAATTACCAGGTCAACCTTCATGTTTTTAATTTTCCAATACTCATGTGCCTTCAATACCTCTTGAACTATGTCAATATCCTCTGTCTTATCCAGCATAACCAACACAATGGGTATATCTCCCGATATTCCGTAAGGCCATAGGGCCGATTGTCCCTTTTTGTTGTTTTTTATACATTCCTGTTTTTTCCTTTGGTTGGGACCAATAAACAATATGTGGGAAATCAAGTCTTGATAAAGCTCGATTTCTTCAGTAACAAGGTTCAAATATTTTGCCTCCACACGGCTTCTCGTTATAGCCATACTGATTTCGTCTTTTATCACATGTGACGATGAGTATTTTGCAGCTAAGTCAACGGCATCCTCACGAGTATCGGCAACAGCTGTAATATAGGATATTTTCACCGTCTTCCCGGGCTCCATCCTTACCATCTGTCTAAAACTCACAATAGGATCCAATACAGCACCGCAGGTGTTGGTAAGAGGTCTTGCGGGCTCTAATGCTACAGGATTTGATACATCTCTTCCCCTGCCTATAAACTGCATTCGGTCCGTTTCATACTGCAGTCCTCCCACTGTCTCCCCTTCAACCAACATCTTGCTAACCAGCCAAATAGTTTTACCGTTCTCGGTTCTCGGCCTTCTGCTGGCAATAATACAATTGTGTTCCGGCAAAAACTCCGTTCTTATAAACAAATTGCTGAAAGCAGGGTGCGCAATATCGGCTCCGTGAGGGGCCAAAACCAATTCAAAGTAGCTGGTAACTTCAAGAACAGATTCCTCCGTTCCGTTATTTGTCAAAGTAAGGCTCCTTATTTCTGCATTATCCCCGGCGCAAACCACCATCTCCGTCTGCGTGCTTATATTGCCGTCCCTTCTCAAAAACCGTGCTTTTCCCGATGTAAAGATTATTTTATACTCATCGGGCTTTTTACCGAAGGGAGCATAAGCAGCCGACCAGACTTCGTTGCTTTTAACATCTCTTATATAGAAGAAATTTCCGTAGTTGTCCTGGCTGATATCTTCCCTCCACCGAATCACATCCAGATTCTTGTTTCTGCTGTAGCCCGTACCCTTATCGGTAACCATTACCGAATAACTGCCGTTGGAAAGGATGTGTACTTTGGGAAGTACAGGATCCGGAGAATTAAACTCTCTATAGAAATCAACCTCTTCATACACAATATCCTTAAACGGCAATATTTTTTCTTTATTCTCCTTGGTAAAGACAATATTGGAAGGCACTTTTTCCGCAAGGAGAAGCCGGGCAGCTTCCACCACAGGATCGGCATGGAAACGTTTTTGCATAATGTTGTCATTTAAATAATTATTTAAAGACAATATACTCATACCCTGATGGTGAGCCATGTAGCTTTTAACAATGCCCTTCTTTTCACCTATCGGTATCCTCTCGGGGGTATAGTCAATGGCTTCATACAGTCCGTAACGTCCTTCTGCACCTTCAGCAGCAAGCCTTTTTATGTTTTCCATAACGCCTTGCGGGTCTAACGGCAAGGCGAGAAGGGTTGCATAGGGAGCAACCACCATGTCCTCAATCAGTCCCCTCTTAAGACCCAGCCACGGTACCCCACACGCTTTATATTGATAATTCAGGTTTATGTCAAAAGCATAAAACCCGGATTCCGACGTTCCCCAAGGCACATTTCTTTGCCTTCCGTACTTTTTCTGTCCCCTTACCACAAAGGAATAGGTCTCGTCAAGAAGGGTATTTCTATTGCTTTTCATGATAAGCAAAGGCATGAGGTATTCAAACATGGTTCCGCTCCATGAAACCATTCCCTTGTAGCGGTCCAGTTGAGTAAGGGTTCTTCCGAGCTTGAACCAATGCTCCGGTTCCACCTCTCCCCTTGCTATAGCAATATAACTGGTCTGTCTTGCCTCGGAAGCCAACAAATCATAATAGGAATCCGTAAGAGAGTTTTCTTCGATATTGTATCCGATGGAAAACAGCTGTCTTTTCCTGTCATATAGATGGATAAACTCTGTTTCATCGAAAAGTTTCGTTATCCTCTTTATTAAGTCATTAATTCTTCCGATTAATTTTTCCGTATTTTTTGCTGCGGTTTCGAGATTTTTCTTCAATTCGTCAAACCAATTTATAAGTGAATCCGCATCCTGTTCACCCTTAGCTGCTTTCTTCAGCCTGTCAATCTTCTTAACCGCATCCCTGTACGATTCTGGCATTTCAATCAGGGTAATATCAGCGCTTAGTTTTTCCTTTATATCGTCAAACAGTTTTTTAATTTCCGGCTTCCCGTAGAGCTTTTTGAAACCTTCCGGCACGTCGCCAAGCATGGTAACCCAGGGCATGTAAGTGAATATCTCCATCCTGAGCATTTCAATCATATTATCAACCTTTAACTTCCACACATCCTTGCCGCTTCCCTGGTTTTTGTTGTTATCGACAAGCTCCGACAATGCTTTTGCCCACATCACGGCATCCCCATGACTTACTCCGCCGCCATCGGTAAAGCATTTTTCCAAACCGGAAATATCGCTGTATGAGCCATCCTTTTCCCGGTTAATCAAGCTAACGGTATCCCTTATTCCATTTACAAACGTCTTGTCGATAAGCGGCCTTTTAAGGTATTCCAACAAACCTTCTTTTAAGGTTATGAGATAGCAAACAAAATTACCGCTGTCCACCGTTGAAATATACCTGGGTCTTAGTGTTTCCAAGGTATCGGTAGTGTACCAGTTATAAAGATGTCCGTTCCATTTCTCCATCCTGTCAATGGTGTCCATGGTTCTCGTCAGTATGTCGCAAAGTTCAAGGGTACCTATATAACCCAAATCTCTTGCCGTCAATGCTGCCAGCATACCCAACCCGATATTGGTGGGAGAAGTTCTGTATGCCACACCATTTGGCGGATCCTCTTGATAATTGTCGGGAACGAGGTAGTTGTTTCTTTTATTCATAAACTCCTCGAAATATCTCCAGGTTTTTCTGGCAATTTTCCTTAGCTCCAGCTGCTCTTTTTCGCTCAAAGCCTTATTCTTATAAACGCTCTCTTTGCTTATCCAGTAAGCTATAAAGGGCGATAATGTCCAGATTACAAGCAAACAAACAGCCAACACCAGATAATCGGGCCTTAACCATACCGAAAGCCCTACAATTATCAGGGACTGAAACACTGCAGTTTTCATTTTGATTACATATCCCTTTAATGAATTCTTAAGGGACTTTTCAGTATCTAAAGCTGTTACCCACTCCAGCATATTCTTTTTTGAAATCAAAACCCTGAAAAGAGTTACAGCAATAGCATTTACCATAAGGTACGCATTATAGGGCAAGAAAACAAATTGCAATGTCATCTGAAGGAAAGACGCCTTCAGGCCACTGATTACAGGTGCATATTTCTTTAAAGCTATGGTTCTGAAGCGTTTTGAAATTATATAGTCAATGGCGCCGGTAATTAATGGCAAATACATACATAGAAGTGCAGTTAAAAACCAAAAAACGGGACTTCCCGGTAAAACACCAAATCCCAAGAATAAAAGCAGCATTAAGGAAGGTGCCACCAAGCTCCTTCTTAGATTGTCTATTATCTTCCACTTTGTCAATAAAGACAAAGGATTTTTTATTAATTTTCCCGACTTGTCTTTCACATGTCCTTTAAGCCACGGCAATAGCTGCCAATCCCCTCTTACCCACCGGTGAAGCCTCATGGCGTGGGAATTGACCTTTGAAGGATAACCGTCAACCAGCTGTACATCGGTTACAAGCCCGGTTCTGACATAGGATCCCTCTAAAAGGTCATGGCTCAGTACGGTATTGTCCGGTATGGCGTTTTTCAAAAGATCCTGGAAGACTTCCAGGTCATATATACCCTTTCCGGTAAAAATACCTTCCCCGAACAAATCCTGATAAACATCGGAAATGGCACTGGCATAGGGGTCTATCCCCTCATCTCCTGCAAATATTCTCGAAAAAAGAGATTTGTTAGTACTTTCTATATCAAAGCCTATCCTCGGCTGTAAAAGACCATATCCCTCTACCACTACCCCCCGGGTTTTATCGATTACCGGCCGGTTCAAAGGATGTGCCATTGTCCCAATCAGCTTTTTGGCTGCACCCAAAGGCAATATGGTATCGGCATCAATTGTAATAATATACTTCACCTTCGGAAGCTTCGAAAGCTCCTCCGACAATATTGAATAGCTCGTGGACTTCGAACCTAACAAAAGTTCGTTAAATTCCAGAAGTGCTCCTCTTTTTCTTTCCCATCCCATCCATTTGTTTTGCTTATCGTTAAACTGTCTGTGTCTATGGAAGAAATAAAAAATATTTTTATCCTTGGAGCCGTACTTTTTATTAAGCTCTGAAATTCTATTCAGTGCAGTTTCAATTATTTTCTTATCGTTGGGCATTTCCTTTTCTGGTGCATCCTTGTAATCTCCTGCCAGAGAAAAATACAGATTTTTCTCTTTATTTGCCAAATAATATACCTCAAGATTGTCAATAAGCTCCAAAGCCCTTTTTTCATCGGGAAGCAATGCCGGAATAACCACCATTGTGGCATATTCCTCAGGAATATCCCCTTTTATTTCAATCTTGGGCAGAAAAGATGGCTTTACTACACGGCTGATTATCCAGTTTACAGCATTGACGGCAATATCCGCTGCAGGAACAATCACCGCCAACCCGGAAATAACCATAAATAACCACCGGTACTCCAATGAGTTATTAAACGAATAGCAAACAGCTCCGGCTGTAAGCATCAGTATAATAAATCCAATGGATGTCATGTATAAAATACCGGGATGCGCCAATATTTTCTCCGAAATTCTTTCAAAAAATTTCTTTTGATATCCGATTTCTTTTTCCAGGTCTTTAATGCCTTTGCCCACAAGGTAATAGCCCACATGTCTCAAACGTACATTTTCCTGAGTTTGATGCTCTGCTGCTCTTTGAGCAAGCTCAACAGCCTTCTTGGCAACATGGGTTTCCGAGACACTGAATCTCATGGCCAGCTCTTCTATGCTTTTTCTGTAATAATTTCGTGTCGGAAGATCCAACAAAGAATAAGAACCGGTCGGATCTGAACGTAATATTTTATCGACAGCGTTAAGCCTTTCGAATATATCTACCCAGTTGGTTGTAGAGATATACTTAAGGCTCATTATGCAATTACCGATAGAGGCTTTTCTCACGGTTTGCTCGTTATGCTCCTTGTGAGTAACAATATCTACTGTTGTACCGGTTTCGCCCAGCCTTTCATCAATATAAGCAAGGACATGGGAATAGGCTTTTCCCATCTTTCTAAACCTATATGCAAGATGTTCAATAAATGCCGAACTAACCTGGTATTTCCCTTTCAGCTCACTGTCAATGGCATTTATAAGCTTATATATATTTTCATTGTTCTCATCAAAATCATCGAGGATTTCTTCCACCTTACGTATTTGACTCTGGGTCTGTGAGATTCTTTCGCAAATATACCTCGTATTTTCTATAAGGGCCAATTTTATCATAATGGGTAATGCCCACAATTCACGAATTGTAAGCACATTATTGGATTGATAAGCATTTATGTAGTTTATCAACACTTTTTCATCAATCCTGCCATCGGTATGGGAAACCAATTCCAAGGCAATAGAGTATATACGGGCATAACCCCTCAAATGCCCGCTGCTAAGCATGGGAAGCTTTGAATAATATTTTTTTGTAAGATCTCTGCGTATACTCTTTACCTGCTCTTCAATTATATAAAAGTTATCCAACAACCACTCGGCTGCCGGAGTAGTGTCAATTCCGTTCATTACATCTTCATTCAATTCTTTGTAAACAGACATAATATATCTATAGTTATCGTTCATTCGCGGTATAGGCCAAATAAAGTCACTGACATTCTTAGATATGGCGTGCTCAAAAGCAATTTCCTTTGCATAGTTCTGCAGTTCATCGCTGCTCAAAGATGCATCCCGCGTTTTTATCAACTGCCTGTCTTGCGTTTTGGAGAACATTAACCATACTAAGTACAATACTGTCAACAATAAAATGGCAATATATAAAACATTCAAGACTATTTCCATTGCAACGTCAACTCCTGTCTGTATAATTTTCGCTTTTTGGCAACACGCATTAACATAAAAAGAATTTATTTTACATAGGAGCATATTTATTATATGCCAAATAGAATAATTCAAAACATATACACTTTAAAATAAGCATAAAATAGAACTGTTCAACGATAAGTATATCACTATAGGCATGATTTAACAAGGTAATAAAAGTAAAAACGGTATCAAATTATATAATAGACAAGGTTAAGAAAATTATTCCGTAAACTTTTGATCCGCAGATTTTCTTTCATATTTTTCAAGACCTCAACAATTTTCAACGTAATCAGGGCAGAATCGTCCCAGAGCTATTTAATTTTTTTCTTAACACTTCATACATCAATATACCTGCAGCAACCGACGCATTTAACGATTCGGCCTTTCCTACCATAGGTATCTTAACTAAAATATCCGCATAATCCTTCATTTGCCGGCTTATTCCATTGGCTTCATTTCCAATTACAACGGCTATATTATCGCTAATATCCATATCAAAATAATCGCAATTGCCCTCCAGGTGTGAGGCGCAAACCTTTATTCCCCTGGACTTCATATCCTTTAAAGTTTCAAAGATATTTTCACTAAAGCAAATAGGCACATGAAAAACAGAGCCCATTGTAGACCTCAAAACCTTAGGGTTGTATATATCCACACAGCCCTTGGACAATACGACCCCCGTTGCACCCACGGCATCGGCTGTACGGATTATAGTCCCCATGTTTCCCGGGTCTTGAATTCCTTCAAGTATAATAAAAAAATTCCTATTATCATATATATCTTCAATCTTGTATTTTTGTTCCTGCAGCACCGCCAGAATCCCCTGAGGGTTTGTGGTATCCGACACTTCCATAAAAAGCTTGTGGGGCAGCAAAAAAACCTCACATCCCCTTGCATTGACCTTCTCCAAAATTTCCTTGCCGCCGTTAACATCACTGAGGCTTTCGGAAACGAGCACTTTATCAATGGAAATATCTTCTTTTAATGCTTCCTCAACAAACCGGATACCCTCAATAAAAAACATACCGGTTTCCTCACGGTATTTTTTCTGTTTTAATGCTTTAACTTCTTTAATGACAGGATTTTGAGCACTGCTTATGTATTTCATAAAATCTCCTTATATCTTATTTCATTAATTAATTTATTCCTTCCATATTTAATTAATTTGTTCTTCACTATTCTATAAAAAAGAGAGAGCTCTTTCGAGTTCCCCCCTTTTTATTGAAAAATTATTTTGCTGACTTAACTTTTTCCACTAATTGAGCAAAAGCATTTGCGTCATTAACAGCCATCTCGGCAAGCATTTTTCTGTTTAAGGTTATACCGGATTTTTTAAGTCCGTTCATAAACTTGCTGTAACTCATACCGTTCAGTCTTGCTGCAGCATTTATTCTGGTAATCCAGAGCTTTCTGAAATCTCTTTTCTTAGCCCTTCTATCCCTGTATGCATAAACCAAAGATTTCATTACAGCTTGGTTTGCAATTCTAAAGTTTGTACTTTTAGCTCCGAAATAGCCTTTTGCCAACTTTAATATTTTTTTATGTCTTGCACGGGTTCTAACCGCACCTTTAACTCTTGACATAGCCGCACTCCTCCCTTACTTGTATGGAATCAACACTTTGATCACTGAAGCATTAGCATCGGATGCAATTGTTGATTTCCTCAAGTTTCTTTTTCTTTTAGTAGTTTTCTTTGTCAATATGTGTCTTCTATAAGCTTTTGATCTTTTAACCTTACCTGTTGCTGTTAATTTAAATCTCTTTTTGGAAGAGCTGTGTGTTTTAACCTTCGGCATAAGATTTCCTCCTTAAATTCTATATTACTGCTTAGGATTAAGAATCATAAACATGTTCCTTCCTTCAAGCTTTGGTTTCCTTTCTACTACTGCAAACTCTTCAATAGCATCCGCAAATTTCTCAAGTATCTGCTGACCTAACGAGGTGTAATTCATTTCTCTGCCTCTAAACTTAATGCTTACTTTAACCTTATCCCCATCTTTTAAGAACTTGACGGCATTTTTCAACTTAAAGTTGAAATCATGCTCTTCAATTGATGAAGACAGTCTAACCTCTTTAACATTAATTACCTTCTGTTTCTTTCTGGCTTCTTTCTCCTTTTTGGCAAGGTCAAACATATACTTGCCATAGTCCATTATCCTACATACCGGAGGCACCGCTTGCGGAGCAATCTTGACCAAATCAAGATTCTTTGAGTTTGCAAGCTTCTGTGCTTCCTTTGAAGACATTATTCCAAGCATGGTACCATCAACATCAATCAGTCTTACTTCCTTGTCTCTTATTTGCTCATTGACCATTAATTCGTTTTTGTTAATAAAGAACACCTCCGGGCTTTTTGAGATTTTGCGTTATTTTTAAACTTTTTCGAGCATTAAGCTCTTTTACTTACAGCACGACCTCAATTATGAATCCGTGCATATTAATATTAAAAGGTGGACCAAGAAATGATCCACCTATCTCACAATACACAATAAATAACCTTTGTACTTAATGAGTATTAACCTTACAAAACGTGTTCGCAAGGTGAGAAGTGGATTACTTCTTCTTTGTTTTGCTTTTCAATAATATCAAATACTTCGGTATTTGTCAAGAAATTTATAAAAAATCAATAAAAAGTTTTTATTACTTCAGTTCATACATCATTCCGCTTCAATATCGTCAAAAACAACCGGTATCAATTCTTTAAACTTATCTAATAAAGGTATTGCAATCTCCCTCATTTGAGGATGTGCTGCCGTGGAAGTCCTAAGCTTGAAAAAGTGCCTCCACTCCCTTAGATTCATCGTCATCACCAATTCCGTCTTTAAGGAATTAGGCAGTACACTCCTGGCCTCTTGAGGTGTTGCCCCCAACTCCAAAAGCTCCATATATTTTTCTTCGGAAAACTCCATTACACTCTTCCATATATCATATTTTCTTTTTCCGTCCTCTGTGTTAACATCCCAAAAGCAGGGCTGAATAAAGGTAACCTGATTTGTAAACTTGTCCTTGCTGTAGTTGCAATACCTTGTGCTTTCCTGAGAATACGATGCAAGCCTGTGCCTTACAATCTCATGGGTAACACCTCTGTCACAGATTACCTTCACCGTGACCGAAAAATGCTCAATAACCGCCTCATGACCATTTTTAATGATCCTTCTTACAAATTCAGCTGCGGAACTTTCGGTAGTTTTGTCCTCGCTCTTATAGCAAACCCTTCCCGCCTTTTCAATATGCTTCAAAATCTGCTGTCCGTCAATTTCCGTCTCAATCACAAAATACGGCTTAATAACGATCATTAATATCAACCCCACTTTGCTTTTTTATTAAACAAATCTTATGACTTCACCTAGTTTTCTTTGTTCTTTATCTCACTAATAATTTTTGCAACAAAATCATCCACTGACATAGAACCCAAGTCCCCGTCTTTTCTGGACCTTACCGCCAAGGTTTTGGTTTCCGTTTCCTTGTCGCCTATAACAAGCATGTAAGGTATCTTTGCCAATTGTGCCTCTCTGATCTTGTAGCCGATCTTTTCGTTTCTCAAATCCACTTCTACCCTGATTCCTTCTTTTTCTAATTGCTTTTTAACTTCTTCTGCATAACCGTGATGTTTGTCAACCAAGGGCAGAATTTTAACCTGAACCGGTGAGAGCCATACCGGGAATGCTCCTGCATAGTGCTCTGTCAAAATGGCAATAAATCTTTCTATACTTCCGAAAACCACCCTGTGAATCATAACCGGTCTGTGTCTCTCTCCATCCGCTCCGATATATGTCAAATCAAACCTCTCCGGCATCTGGAAATCCAACTGTATTGTACCGCACTGCCATGTACGTCCGATAGAGTCCTCGAGATGGAAATCTATCTTTGGTCCGTAAAAAGCACCGTCTCCTTCGTTTATCTTATAGCTTAGACCTTTTGCTTCAAGGGCATTTTTCAATGCATCGGTTGCTTCTTCCCACTGTTCGTCGGAACCCATCGAATTTTCCGGTCTTGTTGACAATTCGATATGATATTTGAAGCCGAACACTTTATAGAAGCTATCGATAAGGTTTATTACCCCCAATACCTCATCCTTAATCATTTCAGGAGTCATAAAAATATGGGCATCATCCTGGGTAAAGCATCTAACCCTCATCAATCCGTGCAAAGCTCCGGAAAGCTCATGTCTGTGAACCAGTCCGAGTTCTGCCAGTCTTTGGGGCAAATCCCTGTAAGAATGAAGCTTTCTTTTATAAACCATCATTCCTCCCGGACAATTCATCGGCTTAATGGCAAAATCTCCTTCATCTATTTTTGTAAAGTACATATTTTCCTTATAGTGATCCCAATGTCCCGAACGGTGCCAGAGCTCTTCATTCAATATAATCGGAGTCCTTATTTCCTGATACCCTGCTTTTTTATGCTCTTCTCTCCAATACTCCTCCAAAATGTTTCTCAAAACCATACCTTTAGGCATGAAGAATGGGAATCCGGGTCCCTCTTCCAGGATATCAAAAAGATCCAGCTCTTTTCCAAGCTTCCTGTGATCCCTCTTTTTTGCCTCCTCCAGTCTTGTGAGATATGCATCCAGTTCGCTTTTTTTATTGAAGGAAGTTCCATAGATTCTCTGAAGCATCTTGTTTTTCTCGTTGCCTCTCCAATAAGCACCAGCTACCGATAACAGCTTAAACGCTTTAATCTTGCCTGTGGATTCCACGTGAGGGCCGGCACACAAATCCACAAAATCTCCCTGTCTGTAAAAGGATATTGTTTCACCTTCCGGCAAATCCCGAATAAGCTCTACCTTGTAGGGCTCCTGTCTTTCTTCCATATACTTGATTGCTTCATCCCTCGGCAGAGTAAATCTCTCCAGCTTATAGTCTTCCTTTATTATTTTTTTCATTTCATTCTCAATGTTTTCCAAATCCTCAACCGAAAAAGGCTTCTCCACATCAAAGTCATAGTAGAAACCGTTCTCAATAGAAGGTCCTATCGCAAGCTTTGCATCAGGGTATAACCTTTTAACCGCCTGGGCCATTATATGGGATGAAGTATGTCTGTAAGCATGCCTTCCGCCTTCATCTTCAAAGGTCAAAAGGTTTAAGGAACAATCCTCCTCAAGCTGATAACCAAGATCCTTTACTTCTCCGTTTACCTCTCCGGCAAGAGCCACCCTTGCCAAGCCTTCACTTATACTTTCTGCAACGTTCTTAATGGTGACACCTTTATTATATTCCTTAACGCTACCGTCCTTAAGTGTAACTTTAATCATAAATATACCTCCTGTTTATAATAATTCATGAAAGAACTTTCAAGCAATCAATAAAAAAACTCTCCATCCCTCGAAAGGGACGAGAGTTATCTCCCGTGGTTCCACCCTAATTATTACTCATTATGACTATAACGTAATCACCGTTTCAACTCCGAGGTGGTCTTCAACTGCTATTCTCTGAAGGTACTTCCAGCCCATGATACCTTCTCTCTTGAGAGAACGGACGCAGCCTACTCTTCTCTTCATTGTTGACAATACAATATAAAAATTCAATAAATATATATTCAATTATATATTTATATATCACTTGTGTCAACCACTATATTACTTGTATAAACCACGTTTTTTATGCGCTTCTGTATTCCCCGGAAATAACAAATAAGTAATTATTGTGGTATAATGTAAGCAACAACAAATTGGACGGGGGTTACTTATGCGGACCAAAAGATTGATAAAATTCAAAAAGCAAAGGCAGCAAAAAATAAAAAAATGTATAATATTTACTTTTATCCTTCCGGCAACTTTCATATTTCTAGGCTATTTGTTTTCAGTCCTGATTATCATCCCCTCAATGTCGGGCAAACATTAAATCCTCTCAGCAAAAAAGCCGGTACAAAGACCAGCTTTATCCTTTTACTTTTTAATGATTCCCTCATCCCTTTCAATAGGTCTGTCCAATGCAGAATGAATAAACACTTCTCTAATCTCTCCTTCAATTAGAAACTGCACACTGTCTATTCCGGGAAGCTCGGTATAAGAAGCAACAATAGCATTCAAAGTCAACGTTTCCGCTATTGATCCGCCTATATGGTTATCAATAAATTCTTTTGAAAGATTTAATGTACAAATTCCGTCTTTTGTATTAACCGATAAGAGTCTTGTTCCGTCGGGAATTACAGGCTCCAATCCATCTTTCTCAGGACCCTTTTTAAGCTCCTCAAAAATAATCTCTTCAATTCCAGCCCCCTGTGCTATTTCCACAGTTCTTTCCTCCGCAACGACTTTTTCGGAATCGGCATCAATGTAATAAACAACCACAGTGGTTTCATTGTCCATTTCGGGCTTTCCCTCGGAATCTAACGGAATTCTTTCAATGTCACCGTAAGGCTGGCCGTTTTCATCGGTAAGCTCCTGCCCTACAACCATAATTCTGACCTTTTTAATACCTTCAAGTTCCGTGAGAGTATTCACCAGGGAAACCCTCAACAACAGTCCATCCTGTCCCTTTACATTTTCAAATTCTTTGGAAAAATTTATCACGGCAACATCGCCTACCGTATTTACACCAAGAAACGTTGTTCCGTTAGGAAAAGGTTTCCTAAGTTCTTCGCTTTTCGGTCCCTCCATTAAAGCCTCAATACATCTTTTAACTATTTCATCGTCATCTGCAGTTATAGTTCTTTTTTCACTCACTACCCTGCTGTTATCTTTAGTCGGAAAATAAAGAGTTACTTCCGCTTTACTTCCTTCCTGGCCGTTTCCTTGGTTCGGCTGGCCTCCGGAATCACCGGTATCAGAACCCCAAGGATCATTGCAACCCACAAGTACTAACATAGCCGTCAACAGTATTGTCGTCAACAGTATTGTCGTCAAAATCAATGTTTTTCTCATAAATGTTCTTATCAGACCGATTTGACCCATTAGAACTTAAATCACTCAACACCTAAGCCAATGGATTATGCAAAATATAAATTAAATATATTTTGCTGCAGTCTGATAAGTCACCTCCTTTGTCTTTAGCATTGAAATAAATTTGCGAACAATTATATCAAAATTATACTCCTGCCATATCCCTTTCGTCTAATACTTTTTATTCCAAAATAACGCCACTTCACTTATTTGACCGTGATATAATCCTTCATCTTATTAAATTTACCCTCTCCTATTCCCGATACATTCATTATGTCTTCTATTTTTTTAAACTCCCCGTTTTGCTCCCTATAGGATATGATTTTTTCAGCTGTAGAAGGCCCAATCCCCGGAAGAGTCATAAGTTCGTCCGCCGATGCGGTATTAATATTTATCTTGGAGCTTGTCGTACCTTTATTGTCATTATTATTTTCTTCAACCACTGCTCCTGCACTGTCCCTGATAATACTTATACCGCTGTTACCGTCATTTTTAAGAGTCCGGTTCTCCTCCTCCGTTTTATCAGGCTGATTTTCCTCCTTTGATTTTACCCTGACCATAACATTCTCTTTCAACTCATACACCATATTGATGTTCTCAACATCGGCTTTTTCGGTGGGTCCCCCGGCCAGCTCAATTGCATCATATATCAACTGCCCCTTTTTAAGCGTAACTACACCCGGATTATTTACCTCTCCCACAACATAAACCTTTATCTCTTCCTCCGGTTCTTCATCCTGCCGGTTTGCATTATTATTATCATGATCTGTATTGGTTCCCATACTACTGTCTGTAAGCTGGTTTATATTGCTTCGGGTATTTGAAGCATCCTTGCTAATAATTATATCGCTGTTTCGATTTGCCAAAAGAAAACCGGTGACCGAAGTGGTTACAACCAACCCCAAAATCATTAGCGCAACCACACCTTTTTTCATGTTGATTTCCTGACTCAAAAAATCCCTTAACATAATAAATTTCCCTCCAATATTATAATAATAATTTTACACATAAATGTAAATGCATATTTCCTTAATATACCTCTATGTTTTTTTCAATTGAAACCTACATTTTTTACGACTTTTTTGTTATACTTAAAATAAAATATCAGAAGGAATCTTTTTATTATCATCATGTGAGGCTGGAGGAATCAATGAAAAAACTACTGACGATTATAACTTTAATAATTATAGTACTTTCAAATGCTGCTTATATAAATGCGGAATCGTTGGGCATTAATGCCAGAGCATATATTCTTATAGATTCAAAAACAGGCCAGGTGTTGGCAGAGCATAATCCCGATTTTAAAACCTATCCTGCAAGTACTACCAAAATAATGACAGGTATTTTAGCAATTGAGATGGGAGACCTTGACCAGTTAATGACGGTAAATCAATCCGCAATTGACGACATAGGTCCCGGCGGAATGCACATAGGTTTGCTCGCAGGAGAGCAAGTAAAGTTAAGGTATTTGCTTGATGCCCTTTTAGTTAGGTCCGCAAATGAAACGGCTTACGTAATCGCAGAAAATCTCTGCTCCACACGACAGGAGTTTTACGATTTAATGAATGAAAAAGCCAGAGAACTCGGTGCTACCAATACAAATTTCGTTAACCCTTGCGGAATTGATAACGGAAAAAAATATGAAAACCATCTTTCCACTGCAAGGGATCTTGCATTAATTGCACGCTATGGTATGTCTCTGCCCTATTTCAGGGAAGTAGTACAAAAGACCATAGTCAGAATTCCACCTACAAACAAGCACGATGAAGAAGTTGTTGTGGGTACGACCAACAAGCTTTTGCTGTATTCCAACTCAAAATACAAATCGGATTATTATACAAAAATTACAGGCATCAAGACGGGATATACGGACAGGGCATTGAACAACCTTGTTTCCTCTGCGGAAAACGATGAGGGAATTGAATTGATTTCCGTAATTCTCGGTGTTGAAAATTATGACATGGTATTTGATTACTCAAAACAGCTTTTAGAGTATGGCTTCAAAAACTATTCCATGCAGGATGTCGTGGCACCGAACTCCTATATAAAATCCGTACATGTTGCCAACGGTGCCGGTAACAATAATTTAGATATCGTTGCTTCATCGGATGGGCTCAAATGTTTATTACCCAATAATGCCAAAAAAACCGATTTTGAAATTGAAGAGCATATCAACACTGAAATCAGTGCTCCTATAAAAAAAGGTGAAGTCCTTGGGTATTTGGAAGTTAAACGAAACGGTGTTTCACTGGGCAAGATTGATGCGGTTGCTTCAAGAGATATGGAAGAATTCGTGCCTTCACCTCCTCCTCAAAGAATAATCGAACAATCAATAAAGAGCCCGATATTAAAAAAAGTCACCATTGGAACATTAATTTTCTTTATAATGTTTATGTTGCTGAGGTTTACCCTCCGCAGAATATCCAGAAGTATTAATTCAAAAAGATAAAAATATATTAGCAACAAGAAAAAATGTATTAGCAACTAAAAATTCATAATTGTAAATATCTTTAAAATTCACCGGTACATTACGGTAATTTTGTTATGTTGAGTATTTTTGTTCAATCATAATAGGTATATAAATGAAACAAATCAAAAATTCATTATTACAACAATCATATTTTGATGTATAATCTATATAGTATATAATTAGAAGCCAAAAAATATACAGGCTTAGCCCTTGAAGGAGTGTTATTATGATTTTTCCACCGATTTATGATGTAAGGCCGATAAAAAACTTGAAAGACATGATTGAACAAAGCTCAACTATGTTTGCCGAAAAAATCGCATTTAACATAAAGTGCAAGGACAACACGTATAAAGGAATCAAGTATTCTGAGTTCAAAAATGATATTGACGCTTTGGGAACCGCTTTATTGGACCTAAACCTAAAAAACAGTTTTATAGCCGTTATAGGTGAAAACCGGTATGAGTGGTGTGTTACTTACCTATCGGTAGTAAACGGAGTGGGAGTAATAGTCCCTCTGGATAAAGAACTTCCCAATTCAGATCTTGAAAACCTTTTAAACAATTCCAATGCCAATGCGATTGTTTACTCGGGAAGACTTTTTCATGATAGGCTAAAAGAGCTTTCACCCAAATTAATAAGCATTAAATATTATATAAACATGGATATTGAAGAACATGAAAATGATAGCTTCTTATCCTTTAAATGTCTTGTAAAAAAAGGCAGAGAGCTTTTAAATTCCGGCAATAAAGACTATATTGACTCCGAAATTGACGAAAATGCATTGAGTGCATTAATATATACCTCCGGTACCACCGATTTCGCTAAAGGTGTAATGCTGTCCCATAAAAATATTTGCTCGAATATAATGAGTGTCTGTTCTTCTCTTTACATTGACAGTAGCGATTCGGTACTTTCAATATTACCTCTTCATCATACCTATGAATGTACTGCAGGTTTTCTTGTTATGATATATAACGGAGTAACAATTTCCTTTAATGAAGGTCTTAAATATATTGCTAAAAACCTACAGGAAACTAAACCGACACTTCTTATTTCGGTGCCTCTTATTCTGGAAAACATGTACAGGAAAATATGGACCCAGGCTGAAAAAAATAAGAGTCTTAAAATAAAGCTAAAATTTGGACTTTTTATCAGTAATCTTTTATATAACGTCTTTAAAATCGATATACGCAAAAAATTGTTCAAGCAAATTCTTGATAATGTCGGAGGTAGGTTAAGACTTGTGATTTCCGGAGCAGCAGCTATTGATCCGAAGGTATCCAAGGGACTCAGTAATTTCGGTATCACTATTCGTCAAGGCTACGGGCTGACTGAAGCTTCTCCGATTGTTTCTGTCAACAGGGATGAGATATTCAGGGATGATTCGGCAGGTCTTCCCCTTCCCGGACTTGATGTACGAATAAACAATCCCGATCAAGACGGTTTGGGTGAAATCATTGTAAAAGGTGACAGTGTGATGCTGGGCTATTACAAAAATGATGCTGCGACAAAAGCAGTTTTGAGGGACGGATGGCTCTTTACAGGAGATCTTGCTAAAATGGATGAAAAAGGCTTTATTTATATTACCGGCCGTCAAAAGAATGTAATAGTAACTAAAAACGGTAAGAACATTTTCCCCGAAGAGGTTGAAGCATACATTAATAAAAGTCCCTATGTATTAGAATCTCTTGTAACAGGCAAAGAGGACGAAAAAACCGGTGAAACAATTGTTTCTGCACAAATTGTTCCTGATATGGAGGCAATAAAAGCAAAACTTAAGATGGATTCTGATCCTTCAGCTGAAGTGGTTTATAAATTGATAAAATCGGAAATAAAGAGTATAAACAGAAACATGCCGCTATACAAAAGGGTAATTGATATAAATATTCGCGAAACCGAATTTGTCAAGACAACCACTAAAAAGATTAAACGGTACCTGGAAAAAAATCATGTGTAAAAAGTCAGTCTTTTTGAAATGATGTTTGTATCTCTTATAGATAGAATGGTAATCTGGGGGGTTGTTAATGAAAAAATCAGTGTCATTATTGGTAGTTTTAGTTATTGTGGGCGTGTTTATAACCACAAATTGTTTCTCGTATGAACTGCCCCTTCGTGTTTTTTACAATGGGGAGAAAATAAATTTTCCGGATCAGCAACCCTTCATTGATTCCTTTGGAAGAACTCAAGCTCCAGCGAGATTTATCGGTGAAAAATTAGGCGCGACGGTTACATGGGATGGGATTGCAAAAAAGGCCACTTTTGAAAGAGGCAGCGACAAATTGGTTCTCTATGTAGATAAAAGAGACTACACCCTAAACGGTGAAAAAAAACAGATGGATACTGTTGCGTTGAATATTGAAGGCAGAATTTTCGTTCCTGTTCGCTATGTCGCCGAAGCCTTTGGTGCCACTGTAACTTGGGAGCCTAGTACTAAAACCGTTTATATAACTCTCAATAAGACTGAAAACAATGATAATGATATCAGTAACATTGGAAAAGAAGTTGGTGGATTCAAAATTCCAGCAGACACAGATCTTGTTGTTACGAAGGTACAGGCTCGTGAAGAAATAGAAGCTGATTTTGAAGTTAATCTTTTGAGAAAAAATCCCGAAAAGCAAAAAGCAGATTTAAAGGAAATTCTCCTTCAAATGTTTGAACCCGAATTAGTTGATGAAATAATAAATCACATAAATCAAAAGAAAGAACGTTTTGATGTTCTGCCTGAAAAGGTTTTGTATAGTGCAAAAAATGATCAGTATATTTGGGTTCAAGAATCAAGATCTATTGATATAAATGTAGTAGTATATGTAAAGGGGTATAAACTTCCGACTTAAGTTAAAGAATAGAGATGTATTGCTCAAAATACATCTCTATTTTTATCTGCAATTATTTTTTTCATTTATGCATACCTCGATTATGTATTACATTTTGCATTATAATACTTTATTAGTTTGATTTATAATTAAAATATATTTACAAAATTTTTTCATTATAACAAAATATAGACTTTAACTATAGTAAAATCATTTGTTTATGGATTATTTTTTCCCTCTCCCCTACTTGTACATCAAGAAGCTCTTTTCCGTTCATAAACCGTATTGAGTATTGATGGAAAATCTCCATTATGCTATAATTGACGATGTCATAGTATGTAAATAGCATCTCTTGTATAACTTTACATTCCTTGTGGCAAGCTGTGCTTTTACTCTTAAGAAAAATGAACATTGAGAAGTTCATCTTTATTGAAAAGCGTAACTTTTTGGCTATGAAAAGGATTTAAATTTCTTATAGATAAAATAAGCGTATGGGAGGATATCAATGAAAAAAATAGTGTCATTATTAGTAGTCTTAGTTATTGCATGTGTATTTTTTACCGCAAATTCCTTTGCTTATGAACTGCCCCTTCGTGTTTTTTACAATGGGGAGAAAATAAATTTCCCGGATCAGCAACCCTTCATTGATTCCTTTGGAAGAACTCAAGCCCCAGCTAGGTTTATTGGTGAAGAATTAGGTGCAACGGTTACATGGGATGAAATTGCTAAGAAAGCCACCTTTGAAAGAGGCAGTGACAAGTTGGTTCTCTATGTAGATAAAAAAGAATACACCGTAAACGGTGAAAAGAAACAGATGGATACTGTTGCAATAAATATTGAAGGAAGAATTTTCGTTCCTGTTCGCTATGTTGCTGAAGCCTTTGGTGCCACTGTAACTTGGGAGCCTAATATTAAAACTGTTTACATTACCCTCAACAATACAAGCAATAACAATAATAATAACAATAATAGCGGAAAAGAAGTTGGTGGATTCAAAATTCCAGCTGATACAAATCTTGTTGCTGCAAAAGTTTCGGGTTACGAAGAGGTAGAGGCAGTTTTTGAAGTTAATCTATTAAGAGAAAACTTTGAAAAGCAAAAGGCCGATTTAAAGGAGATTCTCCTTCAAAAATTTGAACCCGAATTGGTTGATGAAATCATGAAGCATATAAATCTAAAAAAAGAAGAAGAATATGTTCTTCCTAAAAAAGTTTTTTATAGTTCAAAAAAGGATCAATATATTCTGATTAAAAAGTCAAAATTTATTGATATAAATGTCTATGTGTATGTTAAGGGTTACAAATTCCCATCATAACCTAGATATAAGTGAGGTGTATTTTTTGAAACATCTAACAAAGATTTTTGTATTTATACTTTTAATTGAAATATGTTTTTGCGCGCATAACCAATATGCAACATATGGATGGGATTTTAATGAATGTAAATGTCAATAAAAATTTAGGTCAGTTACCGGAGTAAAATCAGGCCACCAATTCATAAAAAATTAACTAATATCTGTCTGTTTCGAAAGAGCCTGCTTAAACCTGTAGCTTTCCCCATTA
>Ga0134103_1000043_pt1 | contig 186080 bp, 195 predicted proteins | sample 14_taG_2_FD_94445 | JGI IMG/M metagenome (GOLD analysis project Ga0134103, IMG submission 94445) | Switchgrass degrading microbial communities from high solid loading bioreactors in New Hampshire, USA - 14_58_20_212_A1 metaG | ecosystem: Engineered > Bioreactor > Semi-continuous > Anaerobic >...
CGCCGTTGTCCTGGACGCGGATCAGTTCCAGGCCTCCATTCCTGACCTCGACCGTGATCTGTGTGGCCCCGGCATCGATGGAATTCTCCACGAGCTCCTTGACCACGGATGCAGGCCTTTCGATCACTTCGCCGGCGGCGATCTTCTGCGCAACCTCCGGAGGAAGGATCCTAATCTGCGCCACTGGTTTCACCATCCCTTTGGCGGCGGAGCTTCTGCTGCCAGAAGACCAGCTTCTGCAGGGCTTCCAGCGGGCTGATGCTGTTCAGATCCAGATCAAGAAGTTCCGTCTCCAGTTCATTCGGGCCGCGTTCTTCAACGGCGGCCGTTTCCAGCACTGAAGTGTCGTAGTCCAATGTCTTGAACAGGTCGAGCTGAAGCGGCCCCTGTCCCCTGGTCTCCAACTCCTCGAGCAGCTCCATGGACCGCTTGATCACCGGAATGGGAACACCGGCCATGCGGGCCACGTTGATGCCGTAACTCCGGTCTGTGCTGCCCGGTGAGACCCGGTGCAGGAAGAACACCTCTCCGTCCCGCTCTTCCACTTCCATCCGGTAACTGCGCAGGCGCTTCAGGCCGTTCTCCAACTGCGTAAGTTCATGGAAGTGGGTGGAGAACAGGGTGCGGGCCCGCACCTTGTCGTGGATGTACTCAATGACCGCCTGGGCGATGGCCATGCCATCGAACGTGCTGGTCCCCCGGCCGAGTTCATCGAGGATGATGAGGGAGCGTTTTGAAGCATTGAGCAGAAGCTCGGCCGTTTCCATCATCTCCACCATAAATGTACTCTGACCGGTGCTCAGGTCATCGCTGGCACCGATGCGGGTGAAGATGCGGTCAACGAGTCCGATCTCCCCGTAGTCAGCTGGGATAAAGCTTCCCATCTGGGCCATGATCACGATTAAGGCAACCTGACGCAGGTAGGTGCTCTTCCCCGCCATGTTGGGACCGGTGAGCAGTATGACCTGCTGCTTGTCGTCAAAGCGCACATCGTTCGGAACAAAGTGCCTTTCCACCGCCTCGATGACCGGGTGCCGCCCGCCCCGGATATCCATAGTCAGTTCCCGGGTGAGGCGCGGGCGAACGTAGTTGCGCTCCACGGCTGCCGCCGCCAGGCTCTGGAAAACGTCCAGGTTCGCCAGGATGCTTGCATTCTCCTGGATGGCTGACACGCGGCCCAGTACCTCTTCCCTGATCTCGAGGAAGATCTCGTATTCGAGCTCCTTGATGCGCTCATCAGCGCCCAGGACGAGCGCTTCCTGCTCCTTGAGTTCGGGGGTTATGTAGCGCTCGGCGTTGGCCAGGGTCTGCTTCCGCTGGTAATCTGCTGGCACAAGGTGGGCGTTCGGGTTCGTGACTTCGATATAGTACCCAAAAACGCGGTTGAAGCCTACTTTCAGAGACTTGATGCCTGTGCGTTCCCGTTCAGCAGCTTCCAGGTTCTTGATCCAATCCCGGCCGCTGCTGCGCGCTTGGCGCAGTTTGTCCAGCTCTTCGCTGTAACCGTCTTTGATCAGGCCGCCGTCGCGCAGAGTGATGGGCGGCTCATCCACGATGGCAGTCTCAACCAGCTGAACGAAGTCACTCAGGGGGTCAAGGGCTTGTATTAGTTCAGTCAGAAGCGGAGTGTTCACTCCGGCAAAAAGCTCGGTTACAGCAGGGATTTTGGCCAGGGAGGCGGCTAAGGCTCGCAGGTCGCGAGCATTGCCGCGCCCGGTTACCAGCCTGCTCAGGAGGCGTTCCAGATCATAGACTTCCCGGAGCAGCTCAACCAGTTCAAGGCGGAGGGCCGTTTCCTGCAGAAGGGTCTCAACCGCATCGAGCCGCGCCTCGATCATCTCCAGGTCCAGCAGGGGCTTTTCTAGATAGGCTTTGAGCAGCCTGGCCCCCATGCTGGTTACGGTGCGGTCCAAGATACCAAGGAGCGAATTGGACTTCTTTCCTTCCCGAACCGTCTGGGTCAGTTCCAGGCTGCGGCTGCTGTGGCCATCGATCTGGAGGTACTCTTCCAGCTTGTAGCTCCTAACTGTTCTGATGTGGCTCAGAAGGCCTCTCTGTGTGTCCTGCACGTACTGGAGCGCCAGGCCAGCTGCGAGGATCTCTGCCGAGTTCCTCAAGCCGAAGACCGTCAGAGATGCGACCTCGAAGTGCTTCAGGAGAACCTCACTGGCCCGTGCCAGGCTTCCGGGCCCCTCTGTTGAGCTGATAACCGCGCCTTGGGATCGGGCAAACGCCTCCACAGAGGATTTGTCGGGGAAATCTGGTGCTATCAGGATCTCGGCAGGTTTCAGGCGGGCCAGTTCGTCCATGAGCTCGGTGAGATCCCCGGAAGAGACGGTCATGAACTGGCCCGTGGACATGTCCAGGGAAGCCAGGCCCCAAGACTCTCCAGCCGCCTGCAGCGCGGCCAGGTACTGGTTCTCTCCCCCCTCCAGATTACCTTCAATGAAGGTGCCGGGCGTCACCACCCGGATCACATCCCGCTTGACGACGCCCTTGGCCTGGCTGGGATCTTCCAGCTGCTCGCAGATGGCTACCTTGTACCCGCTGCGCACCATCTTTTCAAGATATCCGTCAACCGCGTGGTAGGGCACGCCGCACATGGGGATCCTGCCCTCAGGCCCAGCCTCCCGTGAGGTCAATGCGATCTCCAGGATCCTGGAAGCCAGCTTGGCATCCTCCCCAAACATCTCGTAGAAATCGCCCAACCGGAAGAAAAGGATGCTGTCCGGATACTGCTCTTTTATGGCGTAATACTGCCGCATCATGGGCGTCAGGGTCAGGGCGATCACCTCCAAATCAGGCTTCGGGCTGCACAACCCTTCCTCGCAGGGTCCAGGTACCGGCCTCGGTTATCTCAACAGTGACTACTTCGCCTACGAGCTCAGGCGATCCTGCGAAATGGACCTGACGGTTTGTTCGAGTCCGCCCGATCAGCCCGTGTTCGTCCGTTCCGTCTACAAGGATCTCCTGTTTTGTTCCGACCAGTTTCTGGATCTGCTCAGCACTGATCTTGTTCTGGAGTTCGATCAACCTGTAGATCCGTTCCTTCTTCACTTCTTCAGGAACTTGATCGGGAAAACGCGCGGCTGGCGTCCCTTCCCGAGGAGAATAGATGAAGGTAAAGGCCGAGTCAAACCGTACCTCTTCCACCAGGCTCAAGGTCTCCTCGAAGTCTTCGTCCGTCTCGCCAGGGAACCCCACGATGATGTCTGTGGTCAGGGCGATGTCGGGAACCGCTTGGCGCACCCTGGCCACTAGATCGAGGTAGTGTTCACGGGTGTAACCCCGGTTCATGCGGCGCAGAACTCGGCTGCTGCCTGCTTGAACCGGCAGGTGCAGGTGCTCGCACAATTTGTCCAGTTCTGCCAGGGCCGCGATCAGATCTGGGCCCATGTCCCGGGGATGGCTGGTTGTGAAGCGGATTCTAGCCAAGCCTGCGATCGCGTTGAGCTGTGCCAGGAGGCTGCTGAATGACGTCGCGATCTGCAGATCCTTGCCGTAGGCGTTGACATTCTGACCCAGCAGGGTCACCTCTTTGTACCCGCTCTCCACCAGTCCTTCCACCTCGGCGACGACTGACTCAGGAAGCCGGCTGTGCTCCCTGCCGCGCACGTAGGGGACTATGCAGTAGGTGCAGAAGTTGGTGCACCCGTAGATAATGTTCACAAAGGCCTTCAACCGGTTGCTGCGTTCCACCGGTAGGTTTTCGCGGAAGTCCTGCCCCTCTTCGCAAGGAGCTTCGTCCCAGACTTCCACCACACGTTCTCCCCCTTCGGCCCGGTCGAGCAGTTCAGGGAGGCGGTGGATGTTGTGCGTACCGAAGATCAGATCCACGTGGGGGAGTTCCTGAAGGATGCGCTGAAGCTCCGCTTTCTGCTGGGTCATACAGCCGCAGATCCCGATGATCAAGTTTGGATTGGTTTCTTTGAGTTTCCTATATCCAGCCATGTGCGCGTAGACCTTTCGTTCTGGGTTTTCACGCACGCAGCAGGTATTGTAAAGAATGAGATCGGCCTCCTCCGCACTCTCGGTTTCATCGTAACCAAGGGAAAGCAGCAGGCCTCTGATCACTTCTGAATCATGGTCGTTCATCTGACAGCCCATGGTCTTCAGGAAAAACTTCTTCATGGATAGGTACTCCTTTGAATATAGTAAGTGCCCACCTAATTATACTATTGGTCCCCGCGCTTTGCCAGTCCGCTCAGTATGCTTTCCCAGCCCCTGGGCATAATGATCCCGAGGGAGGGTCTCCATGCTCATTACCTTAGCGCGCACCTTGATCCTCTATACCCTGGTAATGATCACCATGCGCCTGATGGGCAAAAGGCAGATTGCCCAACTGGAACCCTTTGAACTGGTGATAGCCATCATGATCGCCGAACTCGGCGTCATCCCCATGCAGGACCGGCACATACCCCTGATCAACGGGGTGATCGCCATCCTGACCCTGCTCTTCGTTCAGGTAACCTTCAGCGTCCTCAGCCTCAAATGCCCATGGTTCCGTTCGGTGCTTGATGGACGCTACAGCGTGATCATCGCCAACGGCGTCATTCAAGAGGCCGAACTGCGCAAAGCCCGCTACAACCTGGATGAACTCCTTGAACAGCTCCGGCTCAGCTCAGTCTTCAACCTTTCAGACGTGGAATACGCGGTTTTGGAAACCAGCGGCGATCTCAGCGTGCTGCTCAAATCCCAAGCCCGGCCCGTCACTCCCCGGGACCTGCAGTTGGACACAGCCTACGAAGGTCTGCCCCTCGTCCTGATCCTCGACGGCCAAGTGATGAGAAAGGAGTTAGAGAAAGCGCAGCTCAGTGAGGGTTGGCTCCGTACCGAGCTGGAAAAATACGGGACAAAGGAACCTGGCGATGTCCTCATCGCCACGTTGAGCACTACGGGCGAGCTCTTTGTCCAGCTCAAAGAACATCTTCGGCGCCTAAGGAGGTAAGTAAGGCACCATGAAGCTCTGGGCCGCCATGTTAGTTGTCATGGTCCTGATCGTTCTCGGTGGGTATTACCTAGAAAGTTCCATCCTAAAAACCACCGATCAGATCTCGCGCACCCTAAACGAAGTAAAGGAGTCCGTGAGAAGCGATCAGTGGTCAGCGGCGGAGCGCTCTACCCAGAAGCTTGACGAGCGCTGGTCTGCCTGTAAGGGTGTTTGGGGCCCCTTCATCCACAACGACGACCTGGAGACTGTCACCAGCCATCTAGCCCGGCTGCGTGCGTTTTTGGAGGCGCAGGACAAAGGAGCAGCGCTGGCGGAGATAACAAGCATTGAACGCCAGCTCGTGCAGCTCAGGCAGCAGGAAGTGCTCAGCCTTCAGAACGTGCTTTAGAAACCGCCGGAAGAATAGTGCTTGCGCACCTGCGCCGTCACGAGTCCAACAAAGGCACCCGTTGGCAGAGCAAAGAACAGCATGTACGGAAGATAAGCGAAGATGCCCACTGTCTCGATGATCAGCGAGGCAACGGTCAGCTGCGCCACGTTGTGGGTGACTGCTCCCAACAGGCTGATCCCCAGCAGGCTGAAATGTCTGCCCCCGTACCTGTAGACAAGCCCCATTACGATGGCACTGGCGACACCTCCAGCGAAGCTGAAGAAAAACGTTGGGGTCAGGAAGTTCCCCGCCAAGAGCGAACCCAAGGTTGTACGCAGGATGGATACGATGATCGCATCTCTCGTCCCGAAGCTCGTGACCACGTAGAGGGTGATTATGTTCGCCAACCCGAGCTTAAAGCCAGGGACGATCAGATCAGTTGGCATGGGAATCAGTCCCTCAAAAATGTGGAGGGCCATGGCCATCCCCGTTGCCAGGCCTAGGTAGACCAGGCGGCGTGTTCTGGAGTACTGCACTCGATGCTGCTCCTTTAGCCTAGAAGTTTTCGTGAACCGCTGTAAACGGTGAGCAGGTTTTCATTCAAAAAGGCCTTCACCTGCGATGTTGTTTCGTCGAACTTGAAAGATTGGACTCCGATGGAGATCATCACGTTGGGATGGACGAGATTGGCCACGATGCGCCCGCTCTTGAGCAGGTTTACGGAGGTGGCGATCCCAGCCGGGCCGCCGAGCTCTCTTGCTTGAACGGTGCCCGATTCGACCGTAACCTTGCCGCCTCTAAACACTCCACTGGCCACCGAGAACCCAGTTCCAGCCAGCACCGTCGAATAGAAGCAGCCCTGCCCGGTGACGGTCACCGACCCTGAGGCCTCTACGCTGCTGTTCTGCAGGTAACCAACTCTAACATGTGATTCGAGGACGCCAACTTCCTTGACCCGTTCGATGCTGCGCAGAACGAGCTGCTGGTAGGTTTTGAGCTGCGGGAGGCCCTGTTTGAGGATGTCATCAGTGTTGAAGAGGGCGCTGTCAAGGATGTCCACCAGTGAACACCTATCCTCGTCCTCCGCCTCCTGTGCCGTTGCCAAGCAGCCAGTCAGCTCCTTGAGCAGCTTCGGCAAGTCAGAGAACTTCAGTTCAATGAGGTGCTTCGTCAAGGACTCAAAAGAGAGGTTCTCCACCTGTGCCACGATGGACTCAGAGGCCGCGATCAGCCCTTCCAGCTGCTCAGCCAGCTTTTCCAGAAGGTTTGCCATCCGCATGCGGGCTATTGACGCCCCACCCGCGAAAAGCTGAGAACGGACAACGTTGCGGAAGACTGTTATGGAACCGCGGGTGCGCAGTGTGGCGCCGCTGACGAGTCCATGGACGACAATGGAACCCGTGTTCGACTGGACTCTGATGTTTTCCAGCACGCTTCCCCTGATGATGATGTCGCCGTCCATGGATATGTTGCCCGTGGAGACGTCTGCATCACCAGGCAGCTCAAACACTTCCTTGACCCGAATTGTCCCAGCCTGCAGATAAGGCAAGCCGGCGACTAAAGCGATGGCCTGCAGGCCATCATCGCTGAGAGCTGCTCCCTCTCCCACCCATATTTCAACATCGCGCACGGGCGATGGATGGATAACTTGCCCGTAGACGTCCCGACCCGGAAGTCCTGGTTCAGGCGGGGTTTTCACCGCAAGGACGGCACCCTTGGGCACACCACTTGTACCGTGCAGTTCAAAATGGTCGATCCGGATGGCGTCCAGATCGACGGGCTTGGGATCGTCTTGGAAGACGTACCTGATCGAAGCATCGTGTCCAGGCGTGGGCGGCGTGCCCACTGCTAGGTCATAGGTACCCTCAAGTTCGCTGAGAAGGTCTTGGTTGAGTTCACCCAAGCGAAGCCCGTACTTGAGCCCAGCTGTCGCAGCGATTTCAGCGACCTGCTCTACAGTCAAGGCTGGAGCGGGTACTGGTTCCCTGACCACCTGCAGTCTCAGTCTGCTCCGAGGGGGTTGGTCCGCTAGGCGGTGGACTACTCCTGGTGTTCGCTTCCAGACGAGCTGCGCCTTGGTTCTCATCGGGTCCACAACCACATCATAATGCAGTTCGGGATCAATGTCCACAGGCAGGACAATTTCCAGCGACGTCAGGCCTGTTGTGAGAGCTACTTCTCTCTGTACCTGGACACCTCCGTATAACACCTGCACTTCCGGGCCGAATTCCAGGATAGGCGGCAATCCCCCTGGAGGTGGGGGTTCATAGACCAATCTTCCGTTAAAAACGGCTAATGTACCTTCCTCAGGAGGAGGTCCGGGTTCTTCCTTCACCGTTACCCGAACCTCGGCAGGCTGCCTTTTCAGCCCCAGGAAGCCTCGCCTCTGGGGCTGCTGGAGAACTTCTACCTCAACCTGATCTCGGGTTGCACCCAGCTCAGCTAGGGCAACCGCGATGGCAGCGTCAATGGTGTCACCTGTGCCTAGGGCCTGCCTCCTTCTCACACGATTGTCCCCCTTTTTCTGGCTTCTGGTAGATGCAGTAACTTACTCGTTGGAGTCCGAAACTACCCGGGTCCATGATCTGCTCTGCAGATCCAACGATGAAATAGCCCGAAGGGTTCAAAGACTGGACGAAATTCGTTATGAGGCGTTTTTGAGTCTCACTAGTGAAGTAGATAAAGACATTGCGGCAGAGGATCAAGTCGAAATGACTCTCGTATGGATCCTTCAACAGATCATGTGTGCGAAATGTCACGAGACTCTTGATGCTCTCTGAAACCGCCCAATTGCCTTCTGGAGTCCTGGCGAAGTACCGATCCAGATATTTCGCATCCATGCCGTTTATGTGGCTGGGCAGGAAGACTCCCGCTTTGGCCTTCTCCAAGACGGCCTCGTCGATGTCCGTGGCCAGAAGAAGGCCAGGTGTAAAGCGGGCTTCCTTCATCAGGATAGCGATGGAGTAAATCTCGGCGCCGATGGATGCCCCGGCGCTCCAGATGCGCGGACGGCGCTGGCGGCTCACCGCGGGCAGCACCGTGTCTTCGATCACATCAAAGACCCGTTTGTCACGGAAGAAACTGGAGGTGTTGATCGTCAGATACTCGACGAATTTTTCCCTGTGCGTTTGGTCTCTTACGATCGTCTGGATAAGCTCATCGTAGGAGGTTAAGCGGTGCCGGTCCAGCCACTGGTTGATCCTTCGGCGCATCTGCTGTTCTTTGTACGCGCTCAAGTCAATGCCCAGTGTCCTTTGGATATCCTTCTGAAGTTTGGCGTAGTCTCTCATTGAGCACTCACCCTAAAGCAGCGACCAGCTCTGTGATAACACCGCCGATCCTCTCCAAAGGCAGGATGTAGTCGGCGTGCCCTTCCTCAGCCACCGCTTTGGGCATGCTGTAGATGGTTGATGTTGCTTGATCTTGGGCGATGGTGATCCCTCCTGCCTGCTTGATCTTGGCCATGCCTTTCGCCCCATCCCTGCCCATGCCCGTCAAGATAACACCGATAATGTTCCTGCCATAGACTCCGGGCAGGCTCTCCATGGTCACATCGATAGCCGGGCGCAGGAACATCACCCTGTCTTCCTGGTTCAGCCCAACCCGGCGTTCAGGGGTGATGACAAGGTGATAGTCCCCAGGTGCGATCAGCACCTTGCCGTTCTCCACCAAATCTCCGTTCTGAGCTTCTTTCACTGGGAAAGGAAAAAGCGAGTTGAGGCGATCGGCAAAACTCCTGGTGAAGTCCTTGGGCATATGCTGGACTACCACGATCCCCGCTGGTAGATTGGCAGGGATGTGGGCAAAGACCTCCTCTAGAGCCTTGGGGCCGCCTGTAGAGGAACCAATGATCACGATCCTGCTGGCCGCTCCAGCAGGTACTGGCGGCAGGACCGGCAGAGGGCCTTTGGGAGGGGCTGCCGCAGGAACGCGCTTTTTGCGGGGCAGCTGAGCCATGGCGGCACAGCGTATTTTACTGACCAGTTCCTCGGCGATGCTGTGCAGGTCTGGGGCCGCGGAACCTGTTGGTTTGGAGACGAAATCGACGGCCCCCAGGGAGAGCGCCTGCATGGTTGTATCTGAGCCTTTGCGCGTACGGCTCGACAGCATGACAACCGGCCGAGGATTTTCATTCATGATCCTCTTCAGCGTTTCCAGGCCGTCCATCACCGGCATCTCAACATCCAGAGTGATCACGTCCACCTGGAGCCGGCTGAGCTTTTTCAAGGCATCTTCGCCATTGCGTGCGTAACCAACTACCTCAAGATCCGGTTCTGCGCCTATGATTTCTGTGATCACCTTGCGCATGAAGGCGCTGTCATCGACCACAAGAACCCTTACGGACATCGGCCTCACCTCATATCTCCACAGGTTCTCTGCCGATGGCGGTAACCGAAACCAGGCCATTTTCAACAAAAAAGCGCATCTTGCGCCCATGGTTTCCCGCCACGTCTTGACCTACAATAGGAATGCCGTGCTTGCTCAAGAGCTCCTTTACTGCTTCTACGTTTTGCTGTCCGATGCTGAGGCTTTTCATGTTCAAGTTAGGAAAGAGGTTGGCTCCCCCAGCCAGCTTGGCCTGGAGCCTGATCTTGCTTGCGCCGAGGCGGATTGCTTCTGCGATCATCGCTGGGATGCCAGTGTCTGCATATTTGCCGGGCGGTGCTCCTTGATCATTTGGTCTGCTGCGAGGCAGGAAGATGTGTCCCATCACTCCGACCTTTGCCCTGTCGTCATAGAGAGTGACTCCAACGCAGGAACCGAGGCCGACAGTTGTGAGGATGCCGTGGTCTTTCGCTGAACTGATTTCTCCCATATTGACAAAGATTTCGGACATCACAGTCCCTCCAGACCACAGCGGCGGGCGATTTTCCCGAAATCCTCCTCGTTCGGGAGAAAGATGATGTGCCCCTCGATCGCTTCGCCTTCCGCGGAAAACCTGGTGCGGATGACTGTCACCTCGCCGGCCACCTCTGCGCCAGCCAAGATGCTTTCCCACACAGCGCCTGCCATATCAACGGCTAAGCCGGGAACGCTGGGGGCAAGGAGCAGGTCTGTCATCTTGGAGAGGGCATTGAGGAACGAGGTCACCATAATGTTGCCAAGCTCCTGCAGGGCTGAGCGGCCCAACTCATCGATCTCGGGTGTCTCTTCCCCGGTCAAGAGCCTGATGAGCGCATAGGCGCTGTTCAGTGGGTATACACAGGCCATGTGTCCGGCTACATCGCCGGAGATCACCACGAAGATGCCAACCACTGTGTGTTCCAGCCCGCCCATGTAGTCTGCGGCTTCCCTAAACGGGAGCATCTGGGCATCGGGAACCACCAGCTGGAAGAGGCGGCCGCCGAGCATCTGCGACAGCGCCGTGGTGGCGTGCCCAGTGCCGATGTTGGCCAGTTCCTTCAGGAAGTCAAGCCTCACCTCATTCACGCGTCGTCACCCCCTACGAACCGATCTTGCGCAGGGACTCCACCACGCGTTCGGCATCGAAGGGTTTGACAAGGAAATCCTTGGCCCCGGCGCTCAGCGCCTCGATAACCATCGGCTTCTGACCCATGGCACTGCAGACGATGATCTTCGCCGTGGGATCGAACTTCATAATCTCCTTTATGGCGGTGATGCCGTCCATTTTCGGCATCGTTATGTCCATGGTTACCAGATCTGGCTTTAACTCGCGGTACAGGGTGATGGCCTCTTCCCCATCGGCTGCCTCGCCAACGACCTTGTAGCCGTTCTTTTCTATGACATTTTTCAAGGTCATGCGCATGAAGGCAGTATCATCAGTTATCAGAACTGTCTTGGCCATATGCTCAACTCCTATCCGATAAGCGTGCTATTATCAATGATTAGGGCTATCCGGCCATTGCCCAGTACTGTAGCTCCTGCAACGCCCTTGACATCACCGACAATGCTGCTCAGCGACTTTATGACGATCTCCTGCTGCCCTATCAGGTCCTCTACGATGAAACCAACTTTTTCGCCTCTTATTTCCAAGATGATCACTGGCAGTGGTCCGCCCCGATCCACAGGCTTGAAGCCGAGACAGCCGGCTAGATCGTAAAGAGGAAGGACTTCTTTGCGGAGCATGATCACATCGTGCTGCTGGATGGACTTGATCTGCTCCGGCTCTACCTGGATGTTCTCGCGAACCGCTTGGATAGGAATGGCGACGGTCTCACCATCCACCCTAACCAGCAGGGCCTTGATGATGGCCAGGGTTAACGGTAGTTTGATGGTTGTGCGGGTGAAGACTCCGGGCTCTGAGTCAACCTCGATGCTCCCGCTCAGGGATTCGACGGTCGCTTTGACTGCGTCCAAACCCACGCCGCGTCCAGAGAGGTCTGTTACCGTTTCAGCGGTGCTGAACCCTGGATGGAAGAGCAGGTTGACGGCTTCGGCCATCGAAAGCTCTTTGGTGCCGTGGGGCAGAAGGCCCCGTTCCTCTGCCTTCTGTCTGATGCGCTCCAGGTCCAGACCCCGGCCGTCGTCGCTGATCTCAATCAGGATGTGGCTGCCTTCATGGCGTGCGCTCATCCTGATGCGACCGACAGCAGGCTTCCCTTTGGCGATGCGCTCATCCTTTGGCTCGATACCGTGATCGATGGAGTTGCGGATCAGGTGAACCAGCGGATCGCCGATCTGGTTGACAATCGAGCGGTCAAGCTCCGTTGTCTCTCCCTGGATGTCAAGCTCGATGTCTTTACCCCTAGCCTGGGACAGGTCCCGCACCATGCGCGGGAAGCGATCAAACACCTGCTTGATGGGCACCATGCGCAGGCTCATCGCTGCATACTGCAGTTCGGTGGTGATGCGGTCCAGCTGATCCAGAGCGCCCATCCGGTCACTGGATTCGCCGCTCTTCACCATTTCGATAACCTGCGTGCGGCTGATAACGAGTTCTCCCACAAGGTTAATGAGCTTGTCCAGGCGCTCGGTCTCCACTCGCACCAGAGGTTCGCTCCGGGAGAGACGTGTAGCGGCGATTTCGACACCGTTCTCAGCGGATGCTGCCGCTATCTCTGCTTTACTTTCTTGAGCCTGGGGTCGGTTGTTCAGGACCAGCTCCTCAACCTGCACGTCTTCTATCTCGGGGATGCCGTTGACGATCTCATTGATGCGTTCCCGTGACTCTTTGGTCAGAAGCACCAAGGCAAACTGGCGGTCGAACTTCTCGTCCTCCAAATCCTGGACGGAAGGGTTGCTCTGCACTATGGTGGCCACCTGCTCCAGGGCCTGGAAGACGGTATAGACGCGGACCGACTTGAGCAGGGTGTTGGGCCTCAGGACCACCGACACGGTGAAAGCACGGTAACCTTGGGATACACCCTGTTTGATCGTTTCGCGGTTGAACTCCTTTAACTCCACAGAGTAGACCTTCTCCTCATCTTCGGCCAGCACGGTGCTTGGTGGGGCCGAAATCAGGCCTCGCAAGGCAGCCATCTGCTCTCCGTAGGCGCCTATGGGCTGCTCGTTGATTGTCTGCTCGAGCAGCAGTTCGAGGGTGTCAACGGCCCCGAAGAGGACGTTGATCACATCCCTGCTCGGTACAAGTTCGCCTGTGCGCAGCAGATCCAGGACGCTTTCCATCTCATGGGTGAATTCGGCCAGTTCGTCAAATCCCATCGTTCCAGCCATGCCTTTCAGGCTGTGCGCAGCCCGGAACATATTATCTAGAATGCTGGGATCTTGAGGGTTCTTCTCCAAGCTGAGCAGGTCCTCGTTGAGGGACTGGAGATAGTCCCGTGCCTCGGCGGCAAATACTTCTCTAAATGAACTCAAGTCCATGGGTTTCCCCCTCACCAACCGGCTCATCTACCGGATGCTGGAAATTCGGTCCTTTGGTGTGGCTATCTCCGTGATCCGCACCCCAAATTGCTCACCAACCACTACTACTTCACCCCGGGCAATAAGCGTGTCGTTGGCGTAAAGATCAATCGGTTCGCCGTGTAGGGACTCTAGCTCCATAATGTGACCGGGGCCGAGCCGAAGGATGTTGTCGATGGACATCTTGGTGCGCCCCAAAATCGCACGCACCTGAACCGGGATGTCGCGGATAAGATCGATGTTGATGTTGCCCAGATCGTAGGTCCCCGGAGTGCTGACGGCTTGTTCTGCCCGACGGGGTTCTGCGCCTGCCGCTGGCTTAGTCTTCAGATCGGTCCACTCTGCTGTGACCGCTATTTCTTCGTGAGCCGGAGCTGCTTCGGGCACGGCCGGCTCTTCTGAGGGCAGAAGGGCGCGCACCATATCCCGGGCAAAGCCAGTCTCGATGATCTGCAGCATGGTGCTGTCTACCAGATTCTCGATCTCCATGCGAAAAGCGACGACCACGATGGGTTCGTCTTCGGGGATATCTATCGTAAGCGGATCCTGCGCCAGGTCTCGCCTGGTGGTGACCGGAGGAGAAATCTCTATCGGTCTGCCGAAGAGTTCGCTCATGGCGGTGGCGGCCGATCCCATCATCATGTTCATCGCTTCTGTGACTGCGCTGAGATAAAGATCATCCAGTCCGTCGGGGAGGCTTGTCCCGTCGCCGCCCATCATCAGGCTGGCGATCACCAGGGCGTCCTGTTCCCGGATAACCAGAACATTGGCACCCTGAAGGCCCTGGACATAATCAACGTTAACGACGATGCAGGGTATGGGATAGGATTCGCTCACGGTTCGCGCCGTACTGATGTAGACCTTAGGCACCGTGATCCTGACCTTATGGTTAGCTAAGGTGCTCAGGACCGTGGCCGCTGACCCCATGGAGATGTTGCCAATCTCAGCCATGGTGTCCTGCTCGATCACGCTCAAATGGTCGTCCGTGTTCAGCGCAGAGTTCCTGCTCTGCTGGCTGTGGTTTTGGAGCAGGGCATCGAGCTCCTCTTGGCTCATGAGATCGTCACTCATCATCCTGCCCTCCTTCATCTGCTGGCTCCAAAACGTTGGTGATGACTACACCCAGTCTCTGGCCGAGACGGCCAGGGGTACCCTTGAACTTCGTCATGGAACCGATCTTAACGTCCAGTGCTTCATGTTTCTTGCGTTCCAGTACGACCACATCGCCGGTGGACAGATCCAGTAGGTCGCCAACGCTGACCATGGTGCGACCCAGCTCCACTTCCACCGGAACGATGGCGGCCCGTACCTGCTCCTTGAGAAGCTGAATCCGGGCAGGATCTGGCTGCTGGAGCGACTCAAACATGCGGATGTGGGTCAGGTTCTTCAGGATAGGTTCGAGGGTGCGGTGAGGCAGGCAGATGCTGATCATGTCGCTGATCTCATTGAGCTCAAAGCGCATGGTGATCAGAGCGACGGCGTCGCGGTCGACTGCGACCTGCAGGAACTGGGGATTGCTTTCCATGTAATCCAGTTCGAAGCTCAGTTCAGCCACGTCCCTCCAGGCATCGCTGAGCAGTGAAGAAAAGACGCTGAGTACCTGTCTTTTCAGCACTGCAACCTCGATATCGGTCAGGCTGCGTGAGCGGCGCATGGGGACGCCATCGCCGCCGCAGAGGCGGTCATGCAGCAGAAAGGCAATATCCGGGGAAAACTGGACGATGGCATAACCTTCCAGAGGATGAACCTTGTAGATGCTCAGCACCGATGGATTGGGCAGAGAACGCACGAAGTCACCGAACAGGATCTGCTCGATGGACTGCACCTTCACATCGACTCTGTTCCGGAGTTTGGCAGCCATGTAACCCGAATAGGTGCGGCAGAACTGTTCATGGACGCGGTGCAGTGCCCTGATGTGTTCTTTGGAAAACCTGTTCGGCCTGCTGAAATCGTAGCGGGACTCTTCCTGCCGCTTCTCTTCCTCTTCAATGTCGATTTCGAGGTGAGGCTGGGTAACAGCCTTGATCAGCAGATCTATTTCTTCTTGAGTTAGAATGTCTTCCACCATACTCACCTCCCGAACTAGGGACAGACGAGCGGACCAAACCGCTTCTCCCTGTATTCATCGGCACTTCTTGCTGCTTACTTGAACCAACTAATTGGCTTGTGCCTCCTGGTCCTGCAGGCTCTGGAGCTGGATCTTCTCATCTGTGCTCAAAATTTGGTCCACATCGAGAAGGATAAGCAGCCGGTCATCAACCTTCCCAACGCCGGCTAGATAGTCGGCGCGCAACCCCGCGATACTGCTTGGAGGGGGTTCGATGGCATCTTCAGGCAGCCGCAGGGTTTCGGTGACTGCGTCCACAATGAACCCTACCATACTGTTGTTTATCTCCAGCATGATGATGCGGGTGTCTTGGGTTTCCTCTTTAGGTTCCAGTCCAAAACGCTTGCGCAGACAGATAACGGGGATAACCTCACCCCGCAGGTTGGTTACTCCCTCAATATAGTCGGCCACGTGCGGCAGCCTGGTTATATGCCGGGGCTTGACGATTTCTCGTACATCCGTGATCTCCACGCCAAACTCCTCGTTGTGCAGTCGAAACACCACCAGTTGCTTCTCTTCCATGAGGATCCCCTTTCTGCTGAATCCAGATAGTAAGACGCGTTCCTACAGGCAAAAGTTCCCTTTCTTCAACAGATCAAGTTCTACTCAGCAGATTGATTTCCTTCCCTCGCCCCGAGAATAAAGAAACCCCGGATTTCCGGGGTCGCTGCTTCATCTATGCGGTTTGCTGATCAGGGCGAAGATGGCGCTGAACACCACCGAGGCCGCCAAACCGAGCCCTGTGATTTCAAATGCCCCTGTAAAGAGCCCCTCCCACCCCAGGCGCTTGACCTCTGCGATCATCCCAGTGGTGATTGAACTGCCAAATCCGACGACTGGTATCAGCGCCCCAGCCCCGGCAAACTCTTGAAAGGGTTCATACAGTCCGAGCCCGTTGAGCACTGCTCCCAAACAGACCAGGCCCACCAAAACATGGGCGGAGGAGCACTTGGCCGTATCAAAGATTAACTGGGCTGTGGCACAGATCGCCCCGCCCACCAAAAACGCGATGAGATACTGCATGCTTCCCCTCCCTACTGCTCCAAGACAACGGCATGGGCGATGCACGGGATGGATTCGCCCTGAAGCACTGTTAAGGCACTGAGAAGTGCTCCGGTGGCAACCACCAGTACCCTCTTGGCCTTGGCAGACTCCAGACAGTTGAGGATATAACCCAGCGTCATCACGGCTATGCACGCCGCACCGCTGCCGCCCGCCCCCACAGCCTGCCCGGGGCCGAAGATGCGGCTCCCTCCGTCCTGAAGGCGCTCGAGGCCAGTATAGTTCTCCCTTTCCAGCAAGACCCGCAGCATCTTGCTGCCCTGCTTTCCCAGGTCACCGGTGAACACAATATCGTAGTCCTCTAAAGAGCGACCCGTGTCGGCAAGGTGATCCTTGATTGTCTGGAAGGCGGCTGGGGCCATGGCACTGCCCATATCCTGTGGATCCTTAAGGCCCATATCTACCACCTGTCCGAAGGTGGCATGGGTGAGGTGCGGTCCTCGGTCAGCGAAACTCAGGATAGCTGCTGCAGCGCCAGTCACCGTCACTTGGTTGGTGGCCAGATGCTGAACGTTCAGTTCAATTGGATAGCGGAACTGCCGTTCTGCCGTCTGGTAATGGCTGGCCGTACCGACCATCACCTGATCGGCGAAGTCCCCTTGGAGGAGCACAGCTGCCAGACCGAGGGCCTCAGCAAAGGTGGAGCAGGCACCGTAAATGCCGATAAAAGGCACTGCATGAGTACTTGCTGCGAGGTTTGAGGTCGTGATCTGGTTGAGCAGATCTCCGGCGATCAGAAACTGCAGATCGTGAACTTCAGTGCCGTGCTGCTCCAGGGTCTTGGCTATGGCAATCTCCAGCATGAGGCGTTCCGTCTTCTCTGCGGTCTTCTGTCCGAGAGTATCATCGCCCATGATTTCATGGAAATCCAGGGCGTGCGGCCCGCGGCCTTCTCTCGGGCCCACCAGGGTGTAGCGGCTGGTGATGCGCGGTCCTTTGCTGAAGACAAGCGTCCTCCTGCCGATCCGGTTGCTCAAAACGATCCCCCTCTACAGCAGTCCCAACACCAGCGATTTGATCAGGGCGACGACAAAACCGGATAGGATGCCGTAGACGATCACGGGCCCAGCTATGACAAACATCTTCGCCCCCATTCCCAGGAGGAACCCTTCCCGTCGGAAATCCATGGCCGCGGAAGTTACAGTGTTGGCAAAGCCAGTGATGGGCACTGCTGCTCCTGCCCCTGCCTTTTCGGCGATCTCGTCGTAGACGCCCAGCGCGGTGAGAATGGTTCCAAGCAGGATCATGGCCGCAAGCGTCACGGCAGCGGCTTCGTTCTTGGTGCGTTCAAAGCTTTTTGCGATGTTGAGCACCACCTGTCCGAGGGCACAGATCAGGCCGCCTACAAAAAACGCCCAAAGCATGTTCTTCGCGATCGGGCGGGGCGGCAGGTTTTCCTGAACGAGCTGCTGGTATTCTTTGGGCTGCAAGTGCTTCACTCCCTTCTCGTGGCCTTTTTAGTATGGGGATTTCCACTGGAAATATGCAAAAAGGCGGGACCCGCTTGGGTCCCGCCTGTAGGGGTTCCGCTGTTTTAGTTGCCGCCTATTCCCATAAAGCCGATCACTGCTCCGATAGCGCCTATGGCGATACCAACGATGGCCAGGGTTTTGGCAGACTTCATCTCTTTCTCGGCATTGGTCTTGTAGGCGTTGAAGTCCTCTTCCAGAGTCTTGATCTGGCGTTCCAAGCGCTGCTCGCGAATGAGAGCAGCGTTCAGCTGGGCGTTCACGTCAGCTGTTACTTCCTGCTTCACGTCCTCCATCATGGAACGGTCTTCCCGCAGCACCACAATCTCAGCCTTGGCTTCTTCCAGCTGGCCGGCGAGTTCTTCGCGTTTCTGGGTTTCACCGCGCAGCATCACGGCCAGGTTCTGGATATCCTTTTCCAGCTGCTGGTTGTTCTTGAGAAGCTGGTCAATTTGGCCGCTGATGTCCGTATCCGCACCCTGGAGAGCAGCAAAGACGGCATCCTTTTCGCCCATCCAGTTCTCAAGACGGGTAATCTCCTCGCCCTGGCGCAGAATCTCGTCTTCGAGAACGAGGACTGCGTTCAGCAGTTCAGAGATGCGCTGTCCCTGCTCGGAAAGGTTGGTGTTGATACTTCCGGTTTCACCACTCTGGGCATCGATCAGACCCTCGAGACCGGTGAGAGCAGCCTGCTGGGCTTGGATCTCCTTACGAAGGTTGTCAAGTTCCTCCTGAAGTGCTACTTGCGCCGCCACCACTCGACTGACGCGCTCTTCGGCTACCAGTGCATTCTCTTCGACCCGCTTCACACTATCCCGCAGGCCCTGCTGGTCAGCGTACCACGTGGCCAGGTCTTCCTCAAACCTTGTGCGCAGATCGCCGATGGCCGTAAGGTCGCCAGTAGTGCCGCGCACCCTTGTCACTTCGATGTCTTCCAGCAGCCTGGCGATGACGCTGGCCAAGCTGTAACGGTCGACTGCCCTCGTGCCCTGGAACGTGCCATCCTCAAAGATGGTGAGGTAGCCCTTGGAGACCACAGTGTTCACAGCATGGTATGCCCAGTGGTCAACCGGTACGTCCGAGATCGTGGTCTGGGCAAAGGCGGGGGCGGCCAGGCTGAAGATCAAGGCCAGAACCAGTCCAGAGATGACTTTCCTTTTCATGTAAATGAGCCTCCTCGCTATCTTGGTTGAATCAGGATATCTCTATGTTCGACCTCAAAATACGAAGGATCAAGGACCGCCTCAGGGATGATCACTCTCGCGTTTTCAACGCTGACCCGGGCCAGGCCCGCTTGTTTGGCCCGGAAGTAGATCGTCATCACCGTTCCGTAGGCGTTGTTCAGCTTGCCGCTGCGCTGGGCTTTCAGCCCCAGGATCTGGCCGGTGTCATTTGCCACGAAAGGCATGGTCCAGCGCACGGTAGCCGGTGATTCGCCTTCACTGGCAAAGAGCGTTCCCATGGAGATGTCAAGTGTCTTGCCCACGATCTCCAAGCGATCCGGGTCGAAGGACAGGTCCAGCTCTACTCCAAGGAAATCCGGGATGTTGGTGGCCCAGATGGGCAGTTTGAAATACTGACCCTCTGTTACCAGACCGCCACCCGCCACCTCGGGTTCACCCACCCAAACCTTGGGTTTGAGAAGCGGGATGATGATCGACATTGTGCGTACCGTCTGCTCACCTCGGGGCGAAGTGATCCGCAGGGAGTAGCCGAGGGGCCCTCCGCCGAAATAACCCGCCTGAGGCTTGAGAACCCACTTGAACGAAAGATCCTGGCCTGCCTCAATAGTGCCCGGGAAGCGCTTCGCACTCTGGCCTGGCAGTAGCTCCAGCATGGGATGGAGCAGTTCGAAGGTCCCTCCGTAATAGGCCGTGCCTCCTTCATTGCGCAGGAACACGGTCACATCGAAGGTAGACGGGTCAAAGCGCTCGTCTTTTACGCCCAAGGCCGGCGGTGCGCTCACCATCACCTGCAGCCTAGCCGGGCTGAGTACCTCGATGGCACGCCTTACTCGGTTAGTCTCGCTGTTGGTGGAAGTGACCACCACTTCATAGGTATAGAGGCCTTCGGCGTTACTCTGCGCCCTGATCTGCCAGCCGGTCTGCTTGGTTTCGCCTGCGGGCAGATCGCCCAAGGAGGCCTTGGCCGGGCTTCCTACCAGTTCGAGTTCTTTCGGCAGTTTGAGTTCGGCAACTACGTCGAGAGCCTCGCCTTCCCCGTCGTTCTGTACATAGGCGATGATGGAGAACGTCTGGAAGCCTTCTGTGTCGGCAGGTACCTGTGCCGGCGAGGTAACGCCAACGATCAGCTCACCCGCGGCAATGGTCACGCCACCCAAACCGTAATATGTAACATAGCTGCGGGCTTCACCCGGCCCTAGAACCACCGGATCCCAAAAGAGCGCGATGGCGCTGTCCAGTTCCCATTCGCCAACGCGGGTGAAATCCCTGCCTGGGATGAAGTCGAAATTCCAGGCGGCATCGGCAACACTGCCCCAATTAGTGAAATATGTACGGTCGGGCGGGACGATCCCCGGCTTGCGGAGAGTGCCCTGAGCCATGACCTGGGGATTAGACAGGGAATCGAAGGCCTGCCAAAACTCGGGCATGTTCTGGGTGTAATAGACAGTGTCAGTGGTCAAAGCCCTGTCTTCAACGCGGAAGGGAGCCCCGTCGTTTGCACCCAACATGGTATCGAGCATGAGGCGCAGTCCAACCATGTGGCTTTCCGTGTCCAGGTTTTCAACGTGATACTCAATCTGAGCGGTATCCATCAAACCAGTCGTACTGCTCCTGGTGATGCTGAGCACCTGCCAGACCTGCACGGGTCCCAGACGCCAGCTGCTCTCAATCTTCCCGTCTACCAGGGTCGGTGGCTGGACCAACTCGCCGTACAGGCCGTCAAAACCAGCTCTGCGGTCTGTCGGGTTGCCGTAGATCCAGTTCTGGTTATCCACTCTCACGGTCGTATAAGAGGTCCAGGGATCATCGCCGCCGTAGATCAGGGCTTTGTTGTCATCGCTCTCCCGCCCGGGATCTCCTCCGGTCGTACCAACGGAGAACCTGCCGCCGTTGAGCTCCCCGCCGTTAACGACGATCTTGATGTACTCGTTTCCGATTTCCATGTTCTCCTGTGCCGACGCGGCACTGGCTAGCAGCACTGCCAGCGATAGAGTCAGCAACCCAACAAGTATTACTGTCTTCTTTGGCATCTGCTCTATCCTCCCATTAAGGCGCGTTCAGCCAACGGACTTCGCCGTATTCCACATTGGACACAAAACGGTTGTCTTCCTTGCTGAAGACGACGGCAACGTCCATGGCATAGTCGTAGGGCTGGCTGGCAAAGGTCCACATTCCCTGCACATATCTCAAGGCCTGGGTGTCAAGGCGGCTGTCGCCCGATGACCTTTCCAGAACGACGTTGAGCAGCTGCCCTTCAGCCGATACCTCAATCACCAGGAAGACTACGCCCTCAACGCCATCGTGCTCCGCGTTTTTCGGGTAAGTTGGAATCCCTCCCCCGTGCAGTCCCCTGCCGCTGGCCGGCGGCGGCGGAGCGGGTGGGGCGGTCTGAGCCGTTCCCGTGCCGGACTGGGATGTGCCGGGTACATCATCGGACCCCCCCGTGCCGGTGCCGGTACCGCTCACATTCTGGGCAGCGGGCCTTTCTTCTTCAGGCTCGGGGCGCGGCTCAACCGGCGGCTCAACCGACTCCCGCGCGATGGGCTCTGCGGATACTTCCGGCCCTCTTTCGCTGCCGATCAGCTCTCCAGCACCCTCCTGCTCCAAGACTTCCTCTCTTGGGGGTTCTGGCGTTGGCTGGTCTTGAGGAGTAGTCGGCTCCGGATTGGGGGTAGGCTGCGGTTCAGGTACGTCAGGGCTGGCGCGCTCAACCAGTGGTTCCTCTACCACTGCCGGTTTTGGTTGGCTGACAGCTTCTTGCTGCGGCGGCTCAACCGTGGGTCGAGGATCCGTAACCCTTGGCACCGTGCCCTGAGACAGGGGATCGGTCACAGGCGAGGGACGGGGGTTAACAGAACGCTCCACATGCATGATCTGGATCACACCGCCACCCGCCATACCGGGCATGTCTACATCGAGACTGGGGGTGAGGTTTGGCAGGGTAAAGAACAGGATGGCATGCAGGATCACGGAGATCAACACGAACCGATTCAGCCGCGGTTCGTCATCATAGATGTTGTGCACACACCTCTCTCCTTTCGCCCTACCGGTCTTGCTCAACAGCCAAGCCCAGGCGGTACCCTCCCGCGCTGCGGATCTCATCTAGGGTGTTCACTACGTACTCGTAGCGCACCTCCTTATCAGCCTTCACGATGACAAACATATCTGGGTTTACCTGCAGCCGTTCAGCCAACGCCTGCCGGAGCTGCGCACTGGTCACCTTGTTTCCGGAAACGTACATGGCACCGGTCTTATCTACGGCTACTTCGAACCTGGCGCTGGCCTGGGGATTCCCCGTCACTGCCCGGGGAAGCTCAACGTTGAGGCCCAGCGGAGCTGTTCGAACAGTGAAAAACACCATAAAAAACACCAGCAAAAAGAAGATGACGTCGATCATGGGAGTGATGTCGGGCCCGCGATTGCCCCTTCTCACGCGCTGGAAGTTCATCAATACTCACTCCTAGTCTCCAGGACAGTCAGCAGTTCAGCAGACTTCTTGCTCATATCGGCAACGTTCTTGTCGATGATGCTGTTCAGGAAAGCGTTGAGAGCCATGGTCGGTATAGCGATACTTAGACCGGCTGCGGTGGTGATCAGGGCTTCGGCGATACCGGCACTAAGCTCTTGGGCTTGACCGATACCCTCAAGGGCTGCGATAACGTTGAAGCTCTGGATGATGCCGGTGACTGTTCCGAGGATGCCAAGCAGGGGGGCAATGGATACGATCAGCTCCAGCGCGACCATGCGTTTTTCCATCTTGTATATCTCATCACGGCCCACAACATCCATGTTCTCCTTGATCTCTTCGGGGCTCTGGTCATAGTGGGCGATACCTGCAGCAAGGACTGCGGCCACAGGTCCCCGGGACTTCTTGGCGATCTGCATCGCTTCCAGAACCTTCCCCTGGCCCAGGGACAGTTTTATATCTTCCATCAGCTCGTCAGTATCGACCCGGGACCTCATCAGGTACCAGAGCCTTTCCAGGCCGATGGCTAGTGCGAAGATCGAGCAGAACAGTAAGGGAATCATTACTGGGCCGCCGAGTGCGAAGAATTTGAGCATTAAATACCCCTCCGTTTGCGTGCTTAAGAAATACATGTCTTTGTTTTCGACACTGCTTGAGATAATCCTTTGCTCCACTGCGGTTTACGTGTATAAGATTCGTCCCGCACCGGGGCTTATGGGGGATGCACAAAGAAAGAACCGCATACTGTGCGGTTCTAGACTACTTGAGACTGGCTGTCCACGCCAAACTGTTCCCTGTCAATGCTCATGAGCAGGATCTCTTCTGCAGCGTTCCCTTCCAAGCAGCGCTGCAGCCTGCCTTTCTTGCGAAAACCCGCCTTTTCGTAGCAGCGGATGGCCATCGCGTTGGCGGCATGAACTCGAAGGTAGACCCGCCTTAAACCCATGGTCGAAAAGACATGCGTCAGGAGGGTTGTGACCGCATCGGTTCCATAACCGCGGCTTTGGCGGTCTGGATCGAAGATGGCGATCTTCAGCTCTGCCTCCCGGCTGCGCCAAGCGATGTGATCGAGCTCCACTTCCCCAATCGCCCTGCCTGCCAGCAGGATTTCGTAAAGCAGGCGGCAGCGGCCAGGCTCTTTCAGCCGCAGCGCAACCTTCTCCCCCGTGATCTGCGACATTCCCCCAACTCCCTCAACGTGCGAATTGACTCAGCGACTTCTGCTCGGCGGCAGGAGATTCTATTCAGCTAATTCGAGCCGCAGAGGGAATGCCCTGCAGGGAATAACAGGCAGGCCTGTCCGGCGTTTCAGCGGCGAGCGGCCAGCTGCAGAACCCATTCTTCGGGGATGGTGTAGCTGCCGAGGAACACCTGATCTTTGCCTCCAGGGCCGTGGCAGTCTGAGCCGCCGCTTGGGAGCAGGTTGCACCTGCGGGCCAGCTCCATGTAGAACTCGGTTTGAGCCGCGTCATGGCTGGGATGGATGACCTCGAGCCCAACCAGGCCAGCCTCAACCAAGATGGGAAGAACATCAAGGTTGGCTAAGAGCCCAGGGTGAGCCAGGACAGGTACTCCTCCGGCTTTGAAGATCAAGGCCACTGCTTCGGCGGGCTCAACCTTAAAGCGGGGCACGTAGGCCGGGCAGCCTTCGCCGATCAAGCGCTCGAAGGCCTCGGCCTTGGAAGACACCACTCCTTCTTCCAACAGGACGGAGGCTATGTGGCTGCGGCTGATCACGTCTTCCCGGGCATACTTGAGCACATCATCAAGGGTGATGGCGATCCCCAAGGCCCGCAATTCGGTCAGTATCTTCTCTGTCCGGACTATCCTGGCCTCCCTGAGAAGACCGAGCCGCTCCTGCAGCGCAGGGTTCTCCGGGTCGATCCAGAGGCCCACGATGTGCACATCTGCTCCGTCGGGAGCGGCGGCGTTGATCTCTATGCCCGGGATCACCTCCAGACCTTCCGGGGCGCTGGTCTGGGCAGAGCGGATACCCGATGTGGTGTCATGGTCGGTTATGGCAATGGTTCTGATCCCCCTCTTCACCGCTTGGTGCACCAGCTCTTGGGGTGTCCAGGTACCATCTGATTCGGTGGTGTGAACATGCAGATCGACAGACAAACTAACCCTCTTTTCTTTCTACAGATCGTGTCTCAACTGGCGGATGATACGCGCTTCCATCCGGGAAATCTGGGCTTGAGACATTCCAAACTCCTCCGCAACTTGGCTTTGACTTTTCTCGGCAAAGTAGCGGAGGATGATCAGGCGCCGTTCTTCCGGATCCAAGCTGGCTAGAGCGTTTCTGAGCAGAAAGTGCTCGTGGCTGTCTGGAGCAGACAGCACGTCTTCAAGGGTGCGGGCCTCGTCATCACTGTCAAGCTTGCTCTGCAGTGACTGAACGGGCGCCACCGCTTCCAGGGCACAGACCACTTCTTCTGGGGAAGTGTTTAATTCTGCGGCGATCTCCGCGATCGTGGGGCTGCGGCCAAGGGCTTGAGCTAAGGTGTCTTTGGCCTGCAGCGCCTCGCCGGCCAGCCTTCTGAGGGAACGGGTCACCTTGAGCGGCGCCGACTGCCGCAGCTGCTGCTTGATCTCTCCCATGATTTTGGGAACGGCGAAGGTGGAGAACTTGACAGGGAAATCAAGGTCGAAGTCCTGAATCGCTTTGAGCAGGCCCACACATCCGATCTGCACCAGGTCTTCGAACTCCAGACCGCGGTCGATAAAGCGTCTGGCGATGCTGTGCACCAGAGGAAGGTTCTCTTCAACAAGCCGGCTGCGGGCTGCCAAGTCTCCCTGCTGAGATCGGGCGATCAGATTCCTTGTCCGTTCCATTTCCATGGTGGCCTATCCTTCCGGGCGCTGCGGAACTTCCTTGATCAGGATGACCTTAGTCCCCTTCTGGACTTCCGAACTCACCAGGACCTCGTCCATGTACTCATGCATGAAGGTGAAGCCCAAACCCATGCGTTCCTCGGGGATGGTCGTAAAACCGGTCTCCTGCGCTTGTGCTACATCGGGGATGCCTTGACCGTAGTCCTCGACCACAATCGTGAGCTTGCTGCCTTCGTATTCAACCTCAACTCGCACTATACCTGCTCCCAGCTGGTAGCCGTGGATGATCGAGTTAGATACCGCCTCAGAAACGGCCACCTTAATGTCTTCCAGCTCGTCTAGAGTCCAGTCCAGCTGGCTGGCGAAGAGGGCCACCGCAGTACGTGCGAAGGCCACGTTGCGCGTATCGCTGGGGAACTCGAACTTGACCCAATTTCTCTCAGCCATCAAAGCTGCCCCCCTTCGACCCGTTGCAGAACCTCAGCGGTGGAACCCGCGAACTCAGAGATCTTCTGCAAACCCGACATCTGCAGCACCCTTTTGATGTGGGGATTGGCTTCGACAAAAAAAAGCCGGCCTCCCCGTTCCTCTAACTCGCGGTAGCGGCCTAAGATTACTCCCAAACCTGAGCTGTCTATAAACTGCAGATCCTTGACGTCCATGATCAGGTACTTGATTTGCGGGTGGGTGGTAAAAGACTTGGTAATCTCTTCCTTAAACTGCGGTGAAGTATGCAGGTCCAGTTCGCCCCGGAGCTTCGCGATCAGTGCTTGTCCCACGGTGTTAAAGCTGCACTGCACAGACTTCCCTCCCAATCACCATGTTAAGGAATCTTTCGAGGCGAAGGCGGCTTCACCTGCTGGAAACGGTAAAAAAGGGGGTGAGTCCTCAGAAGACGGCTTCAGCCAAAGCTTGTGCCAGACGGCCGATCAAGGCCGGGAAGGACACTTTTCTCACGTCTTCGGCGACCGTCAGCACGCTGCTGCCGAGAACCTCGTCTGCGTACAGGACGGTGATCGTTCCTACCGCTTCCCCCTTGTCTATGGGCGGCCGAAGGTCTTTGTCGAGTTTGATCACAACCGAGAAGTCCACTTCTGTGCCCCGTTCCACCGTCACATAGAAGTCAGCAGGCACAACCACGTTTGCCAGGCGCGGGTCTCCCGTTGGACAGTCCAGAGCGCTGACCGCTGTTCCCTCAGGATAGAGCTGCAGGCTCTGGTACTTCCTGAAGCCGCAGTCAAGGAGAGTTCTTGCCGCACTTTCTCGTTCTTCTTCTGTTTGATGGCCGAGGGTCACGGCGATCAAGCGCAGGTTATCCCGCTCTGCGGTGGCTATCAAGCAGTAACCCGCTTCTGTGGTAAAGCCCGTCTTCATGCCGTCCACGCCGTAATAGCGCCGCAGCAGTTTATTGGCGTTCCAGAGAACCGGGATCTTGGTCGTGTCCGCCCTCATGGTGTACTCGTATGTGGACACATATTCCATGAGCCTGGGCACGGTCAAGGCGTGCCGGGCCAGCAGCGCGGCGTCCTTGGCGCTCATGAGATTGCATTCGCCGTTTTCTTCGGGCAGGCCTGTGCAGTTGACAAACCTGCTGGCTGTCAGACCGAGTTCCTGAGCGCGGCGGTTCATCAGTTCGACAAAAGCCGCCTCACTGCCTGCCATGTACTCGGCGACGGCTACCGCGGCGTCATTAGCTGAGCCCACAGCGATGGCGTAGACCAGCTCGCCGAGGGGCAGCTGCTCTCCAGCTTCCAACCAGATGCGCGATCCCCTCTTGCTCGCGGCAAAAGGGCTGGCCGTAACCAGATCGGTCAGAGCCAGCTCCCCACGCTCGACGGCCTCAAGGATCAGCACCAGTGTCATGAGCTTAGAAATGCTGGCCACGGGCACCGGCTCGTCGCTTGCCTTTTCCAAAAAGACCCGCCCGCTGTAGGGGTCCATGAGATAGGCAGCCCGGCCCGTAAGTTCTGCGGCCGTGCAGGCACCGCTGCACATCGTCCAGCAGATCAGCGCAGCCACAAGCCCGGCTGCCAAGCCTGTGCGCACAGCTGTAGCCCCCTTCCCCATTATCATAGATATGGGGCTGGGAAAGCCGTTATACGTCCCGGGCCGTGATTTTCCCGTAGACGAGGGGCCGGCGGGGAGGTTCGGCTTCGCCAATGACAAAGGCCGGCGCTGCTTCGACAACGGCTACGGCCAACTGCTTCGGATCGTTGGCATGGATGCGGGCGAGGACATCGCCGGCAGACACGAGATCGCCCACCCCCACCTGCACCTCGATGCCCACGGCTAGATCGATCGCCGCATCTTTTGTGGCTCTTCCTGCACCCAAGTGCATTGCCGTCAGCGCCAGGGTGAGAGGATCGATCTCCTGGACGAAGCCGCGGCGCGGCGCAAGGATATCCTGCTGGAAGCTGGCTTGAGGAAGTAAGCTGATGTCTTCGGCAACACGCGGATCGCCTCCCTGAGCTGCGACCCATTCCTTGAACTTGTCGAAGGCCAGACCGCTTCGCAGGCTGTGTTCCAACCTAGACCTGGCTTCAGCGGCATCGGCCGCTGCACCCGCCAGAACAAGCATCTCTGTTCCCAGCTGCAGGCAGAGTTCGGTCAGGTTCCTGGGCCCCCGTCCCTGCAGCGTCTGAATGGCTTCTTTTACTTCCAGGGCATTGCCGATGCTGCGCCCCAAAGGCTGGTTCATGTCCGTGACCAGGGCAACCGTGGGCTTCCGCACCAATTTGCCGATCTGCACGAGGCTTTTGGCCAGCGCCAGAGCGTCCTCTTCTTTCTTAAGGAAAGCCCCCCGCCCCACCTTCACGTCCAGCACGAAACCATCGGAACCAGCGGCGATCTTCTTACTCATGATCGAGGAGGCGATCAGGGGGATGGACTCCACCGTGGCCGTGACATCTCTCAGGGCATAGAGCAGTTTGTCTGCTGGCGCTAGCTCTCCGCTCTGTCCCACCACGCTGATGCCGATCTGGTTCACCTGGTCGATAAACTCCCTGGCACTCAAGGACGTCTTGAACCCGGGGATGCTCTCAAGCTTGTCGACAGTCCCTCCCGTGTGCCCGAGTCCCCGACCGGACATCTTGGCTACGCGGACTCCGGTGCTGGCCACCAGCGGAGCAAGAACCAGGGTGGTCGTATCCGCGACACCTCCTGTGGAGTGCTTGTCTGCCTTGAACCCCTTGATGGCGCTCAGATCGAGTGTGTCTCCCGAGTTAGCCATGATCAGAGTAAGGTCCGCGGTTTCCTCTGCGTCCATACCCTGGAAAAAGACGGCCATGGCCCACGCTGCCATCTGGTAGTCGGGTATCTCACCGCGCACATAGCCGCTGACCAGAAATTCCAACTCTTCGCGGCTCAACCTTCCTCCATCGCGCTTTTTCTGGATCAGTTCTGCTGTCCGCATGTGCTCAACTCCTCACAGCCGGCATGATGTCTGCCAGGAAGCTGACACCCACCGTCGTGTAATCGACTCCGAAAAAGTCTGCCGCCGTCTTGGCCACGTCGGCAAAGGTGCCGCGCACTCCTAAAGGTACTGGGGTCACCTGAGGCCCTGTGACCAGCAGGGGTACGTACTCCCGCGAGTGGTCGGTGCTGGCCGTCGTAGGATCGCAGCCGTGGTCGGCCACGATCAGGAGCAGATCTTCCGGCTCCAGCAGCGCCAAGACTTCCGGCAGCCGGCCGTCGAATTCCTCAAGGCCTCGGGCATAGTTCTCCACATCGTTGCGGTGCCCCCAGAGCATGTCAAAGTCCACCAGGTTGGCGAAGATAAGGCAGTCCTCCTTCTTGGCGGACAAGAGCTCTACCACTCGGTCCATGCCTTCCTGGTTGCTCTTGGTGCTCACCGTCTCTGTTATGCCCCGTCCGGCGAAGATATCGTAAATCTTGCCCACACCGTAGACCGGGATTCCGGCTGCAGTCAGGGCGTCCAGTACTGTCTGCTGAAACGGGGCGACGCTGAAGTCGTGGCGGTTAGCGGTCCGCTTGAACGATCCGGGCTGGCCGACAAAGGGACGGGCGATGACCCTTGCTACCGCGTGGGGACCGGAAAGCAGCTCCCGGGCGATGCGGCACCATTCGTAAAGCTGTTCAAGAGGGACTATCTCCTCATGGGCTGCGATCTGAAAAACGCTGTCGGCCGAGGTGTAGACAATCGGGAAGCCAGTCTCCATGTGCTCTCTGCCGAGTTCGTCAATGATCACTGTCCCCGAAGCAGGGTAGTTGCCGAGAGTCCCGCGGCCTATACGCCGCTCGAACTCGGCAATCAGTTCGGCTGGAAAACCCTCAGGATAGGTCGGAAAAGGTGTCTCGAGCATCAATCCGGCGATTTCCCAGTGCCCCGTTGTAGTGTCCTTGCCTTTTGAGACCTCGGCCATCTTGCCCCAAGCGGCTTGGGGCTGGTCCGTGGGCGGAACTCCTTCCACGGTGATGATGTTACCCAGACCTAGCTTTTGGCAGTTGGGCATCTTAAGGCCACCCATTTTCTGCGACACATGGCCCAAGGTGTTGCTGCCTTCATCACCGTAAAGGTGAGCATCAGGCAGCTCTCCCACCCCTACGCTGTCCAATACGATTATTGTCAGTCTTTTCACTTACCTTCCCCTTTCCAAGCTCTAGGATGTGTCTTTTTATACACATCTCGCAGATGGCCTTTGTCTAGGTGAGTGTAGATCTGGGTGGTAGCCAGATCGGCATGGCCCAGCATCTCCTGGACTGATCGCAGGTCCGCGCCGTGGCGCAGGAGATGAGTGGCAAAGGAATGGCGGAGCATATGGGGCGTGATGTTCTTCTCGATCCCCGCTTCCTTTGCCCTGGCCTTCAGTATCTTCCAGAACCCCTGCCTGGTAAGGCGCCGGCCCCTTTGGTTTACGAAGAGGGCTCGCTCGCGGAAGTTCTTGCAGAGGCGCGGTCGAGCGTAGTTCAGGTAGAGCTCTGTCGCCCGCAGGGCATGGGACCCCACCGGCACGATCCGTTCCTTGCTTCCCTTGCCCAGGCAGCGTACAAAGCCCATTTCATCGATGTCACCCAGGTCGAGCGCGAGGAGCTCCGAAACGCGCAGCCCAGAAGCGTACAGGACTTCCAGCATCGCCCGGTCGCGGTAGCCGGCGGGCTTGTCCAGCTGCGGGACCTCCAAAAGGGCGACCACCTCTTGTTCGCTCAAGATATTGGGGAGCCGCCGCGGGAGTTTGGGGGCGGCCAGATAGGCACAGGGGTTGTCGTCCGCGAGTTCCTCTTCCACCAGGTAGGCGAAGAAATTCTTCAGGGCAGAGGTTTTGCGCGCCCTGCTCCGGGGGGAAAGGGCCTGATCGGCCAGATGGTTCAAGTACAAGGCCACCACTTCTGAGTCGACCTCCGCGAAATCGAGTCCGAGCTCGTGAAGGAAGGCCTGAAACTGGCGGAGATCGCTCAGGTAGGCCTGAACGGTGTTTCCAGAGAGCCCTTTTTCTACCTGCAGGTAGGCAGAGTATTCAGATAGGATGCGCGGCCAGTTCAAACTCGGACCACCCCCTCAGGTTAGAAACCCCCGACCAAGCTGGACCAGGACGGGAGTGATGTAGGTTTCCACAAAGGCAGCGGCCACAAAGAGCAGCCCGCTGCAGATGGCCAGCAGAGCGGTGGTGGCAAGCTGCCCCTGCACGCTCTCCCTTGACAGCCCCGTGAGCGTTCGGAAGGCGCTTCCCGCAAAGGACAGGGCACCTTCGGCTCCCAAAAGCAGTGCTGGGATCACCAGGGCGTTGTGCGGCAGTATGCAGGTGGTTGACAAGACCAGCCCCTTTACCGCAGCATCCTGCACCAGGAAACCCACGGTAAAGCCCAGTACAAAACCACGGGCAAAGACAACGGCAAGGATCAAGGGTGCGCCGATCACTGTTAGGCCGAGCAGGAAAACCAGGCCTGCGGTCTTGATCACATTGTCCTGGATGCTCTGGAGGAATGCCTGAGCCCGTTCGGTGCGCTCGGAGCCGTTTTCGGCCAGCGAGGCATAGACTGCGGCTGTGTAGTTAGCCAGATCCTCCTTCTGCATCGGCGACAGCTTCTGCGTGGCCAGGGCGCCAAAACCCAGGCCGGTGGTGAACAAGAGAATAAGGGCTACGTAGAGCGGAAGATGACGCATGAAGTACCTGCTGATCAGTTCCCAGGCGGCCCCCGCCATGAACACAGCTAACACCCCTCTGGCTCAAAGCATCATCTAACTGTATGCCTTGAGCCCAGGGATTATGCTAGCCGAGATGCCCCGTGCTGTTGATCGTGAGGACCCGCCACGGGCAGGAGGCATTATCTGGACTGTAGATGAGCTCGGAGATTCCACCGTTGTTCTGGCTGAGGCAGTGGGACCTGTTGAGAGGTATGCCCAGCAGCGCGGCCAGAGTCAGGCGCAGAGCAGCCCCGTGGGAGACGATCACGATGGTCTCTCCATCGTGCCTGTGCACCAAGTCGTCCAGGCAGCTCAACAGTCGCTTCACCACATCTTCCGGCTGCTCTCCGCCAGGAACGGGGTGTGCAGAGCTGTCTTCCAGCCGTGCGTAATACAGATCGGCGTAGCGTTCCAGTACTTCAGCGCGGGTTAAGCCTTCCCAAACGCCGAAAGTCATCTCCCGCAGGCGCTGATCGGCGATGGGCTTCAGGCCGTGATGCTGGGCGATCGTCTCGGCTGTAAACACCGCCCGCCCAAGATCGCTGGTGTACACAGCGGCGATCTTCCTCCGGCTCAAGAAGTCTCCTACTCGTTTCGCCTGGGCGACCCCCTGTTCAGAAAGGGGGCTATCTCCTTGGCCCTGGTAGCGGAGTTCCAGGTTCCATGCTGTCTCGCCATGCCGCACGAAGATTATCGTGGTGCTCACCCTGTCATCCCCTCCCCTAGTGGCCGTCTTGAGATAGAGTATACATGATCTGGTGTTCGGTTCCCAGATGCGGAGCACAAAAACCGAGAAAACATGCTGTACTCAAGCCTAAATATGTGGAGCTATTGGATCTGCCGCGATGCGAACTCGAAAAAGAGACCTTTCCGGGCCATGAGTTCGTCGTAGGTTCCTTCCTCCACGACAGTGCCCTCGTCCATAACCAATATGCGATCGCATCCCTGAACCGTGGAAAGCCGGTGTGCGATCACAACCCTGGTGCACTTCAGTTTGGCCAGGTTCTTGATCACCGCTTCCTGGGTGATGTTGTCCAAAGCCGATGTCGCCTCGTCAAGGAGCAGGATGCTGGGCTTGGCTATGATCGCCCGGGCGATCAGCAGTCTCTGCCTTTGGCCTCCTGAGATCCCCCCTCCACCTTCGCTGATCAAGGTGTGCATGCCCATGGGCATGGCGCGGATGTCTTCGTCCACACCGGCCAGCCGCGCCGCTTCCCAGGCATCTTCTAGGGTGGCCCAAGGGGCCGTGATGATGATATTCGCATAAATGCTGCCTAGGAAGAGCTTTGCATCCTGGAGATCTACCCCGATACACTGACGAACACTCCGCACATCGAGTGTCTTGAGATCGTGGCCGTCGTAGTAAATGGCTCCAGAGTTCGGTGTTTCAAAGCCGAGCAGAAGCCGCATGAGCGTGGACTTTCCGCTGCCGGAACGGCCGACGATGGCCACATACTCTCCGGGTTCCACCTTCAGGCTGAGGTTTCTCAAGACCGGAGGGTCATCCTTTGTGTAACTGAAAGTGACATTTGAGACCTCGATCAAGCCGGACAGAGATGTAACCTGCCGCTTGTTCTCATCTACCTCCGGCACTGCCTCCAAGATGGGCTTCACCATCTCCAACTGGGGCTTGACATTGGCCAGCGCGATGGCTGCGCTGCCCAAGGACATGAGGGCGCTGCTCACGGCGCCGTAGGCGACAGTGAAGGCGATGAAGTCTGAGGGGGAGACGCCTCGGCTGCCGGCGAAGAAATAAACCGTGATGGTGCTGCCAAACATGAGAAGCGTTGAAACCGCCCGGCTCAAGGGCATCAACAGGGGTGGGTTGTACCTGAGCCTGCCTACGTCTCGGTAGTTGGCCGCCCACTTGGCGAAGGCACGCCGCTCAGCACCCGCGATTTTGATCTTCTGGATGCCGCTGAACAGGCCGAAAACCAGACCATCCAGTTTGGCCGACAGCTGCATCATCTTGCGCATATGTTTCTGCCTGACCGAGGTGCTGAGAAATGTAACCAGCAGCAGGGCAACGATGGCCAGAACCGCCGGAGCGACCAGGATGGGGGCAAAACTGAACATCTGAAAGATGTAGACAAAGGAAAAAAGGGCGGCCAGCGCACTTGTCAGCACTGAATCAGAGAGCATTTCTGTGAGCGAGTTGATGCTCATCGCTCTCCGGGCGGTTTCGCCGGCGGCGAAGTCCTTGTAAAAGGACACGGGAAGAGTGAACATCCGTGCCATAGCGGCACACTGGACAGAGTGGTTCATCTTGTCCCGCAGGCGAAGAAGCGCCAGCGTGCGGGACATGGTAAACAGCGCCGATCCGATTGTTGCCCCCAAGAGCAGGGCTGCGACGGGCAGTAGATCGCCCTTGGTTCCTGTGGGGATGACGCTGTCGAAGATCTGCTTGTTCATGTAAGGAGTAAACAGGCCCAACAGGCTGACCAAAAGGCTCAGCAGCAGCACGAAGAGCACATCTCCCATATCAAGGGAACGCAGCATGAAGATGAGCAAGTCACGGATCTTGAGCTGGCGCGCGGGAAAGCTGCGGTAAAAGCAGAAGGCATCTCTCTCGAGAAGTTCTGCTGTTTTGCTCTTAACCTTCACCCGCTTACCCGAGGAGGGGTCCGAAAAGAAATATCCCCCCAGCGGGGCAGGGAGAATTGCCACCAGGTCTCCTGACTTGGTGCTGCCCAGAAGGGGTCCCATGGTGTTCTGCCACCACCTGCCTTTGAGCTCCACTCGCCTGCGCATCACACCTGAAGGGCGCAGCATGTAATCGAGGCGCAGATCCAGCTCCTGCACATCCTGGGGAACGTCCGGAATGGGAAGGGACAGCGCAGCAAAGATGGCTTCCAGGGCCATCTGCAGCTGTTCTTTTCTTTCATGGCTGGGACGCTCCACCCTCTTCCGCCCCACAACGGACAGGAGGTCAGAAACGGCATCTGCCATGGCTTTGTTGTCGTAATCTACGCGTTTCTGCAGTTGTGGATTGGACGACACGGTGCTCACCTCACCGTCCTTAGGTGCTCACTAAGGCGCTGTACTTCCCGCCAAGCTCGATCAGCTGCTCGTGGGTTCCCCGCTCCGCGACTCTGCCGTTATCCAGAACAATGATCTCATCGCAGTCCCTGATGGTGGACAGGCGGTGAGCGATGACGATCAGCGAGATCTTCTTGGCCTTCACCGCTTCCATGATCAGCTGCTCCGTTTTCGTGTCCAGGGCGCTGGTGGCTTCGTCCAGGATCAGCACCGTGGGCTGCTGCGCCAGAGCCCGGGCGATTTCCAGGCGCTGCCGCTGGCCGCCGGAAAAGTTCTTGCCGCCCTCTCTGATCACGTGACCGTAACCACCGTCCCGCAGCATAATATCCTCATGGATCTGGGCGTCTCTGCAGGCCTGGATCACTGCAGCTTCATCAATGGACTTGTCCCACAAGGTGACGTTATCAAAGATCGTGTCCTCAAAAAGCACAATGTCCTGATCAACCACGGCAATGGACGAGGTAAGGACCCTTCTCGGTATGCGCTCCCGGGGTATTCCCTCAAAGAAGATCTGACCAGACCAGGGCTGGTACAGACCCGAGATGAGCTTCCCTAGGGTGGACTTGCCGCTGCCGGAGGAGCCCACGAAGGCGATGCTTCCTCCAGGCTTCAGCTTCAGTGAAAAGTCTTCGATAAGTGGAGGCGCCGTTTTGTTGTAGCCGAAGGTAACATTGCGCAGCTCCACTTCCCCTTTCAGTTTCTCCAAGGGGAAGTCAGCCTCCGCCTCGGAGCTTTCCACATCTGGACGGTAGTTGAAAACATCTTCCACCCGTTCCATCTGCGATCGCATCTCGATGAAAGACTGGGATACGCCCACCAGCTGCTGTACTGGGCCGAGGAAGGAAGAAGTGAAGCCCTGGAAAGCCAGGAGCATGCCGATAGTGAAGGTGCCGTCGAGGATCAGGTAGACACCGATCATGAGGATCGCAATGTTGCAGATCTGCTGCAGCAGCGGAGGGATGGTGCCGTAGAACTGGTTAGCTTTTTGAAAATCGACCTGCGCATTGTGGTACTTGGCGAAGTAGCCTGCCCAGCGCTGGAAAAAGGCGTTTTCCGCTCCTGATGCCTTGATGGTCTCGATCATCTCGAAGCCAGACATGGTAGCACCCATCAGCTTACCGCCATCACGCAGGGCGACACGGCTCATATCAACGCGCCGTTTGGAGACCAGACGCATTGCCATGAGGTTCATGACTGCTGCGGCTATTCCCACCGCGGCCAGCAGGGCGTTGTACCTGATCATGAGCCCTAAATAGGCCACGAGCAGCAGCAGGTTGAGGAAGACCGGCGCGAGCTGGCCGATAAGCGTGGCAGCTATCTGTTCGTTACTCGACTGCCGGCTGGCGATATCGCCTATGTAGCGCTGAGCGAAGAATCCAACAGGCAGCCTGAGAACGTGCCACATGAACGACGCGTTGGCTTCAACCGCAAGCTTCGCTTCGATCTTCAGCCAGTGGAGCGCCTGCGTGGCATTTACGGCAAACTGGAAGATCAGAGCAGCAGTCATCGCAGCAAGGAGGGCGGACAGCCACTGAGCATTCTGACCAGACAGAACCTGGTCCATGAAGATACGGGAAAAGACAGGCGTGAGCAGCTGCACTCCTGTCAGCATGATCCCCGTGAGCATGACAAAGGCGCACGCGGGGGCCGTCCCCTTCAGCCGGGCTTTGGCAAACTCCCAGACGCTTCTCGGTTTGCCCGAAGGTGTAAAGTTCTCTGTCTTTTCAAAACAGAGGACAACGCCGGTGAAGGCTTCATCGAATTCCGCCATGGAGACCTCCACCCTGCCCCGGCCGGGATCATTCAGCACCGCCCGGCCCTTCTTGAAGCCGCAGAAGACCACAAAGTGATTAAAGTTCCAGTGGATGATCGCTGGCAGCGGGATATCCCGCAGGCCCTCAGGGTCTTTACGGTAACCCTGAGCTTTCAACCCATGGGCTCGGGCTACGATCACGAGGCTGCTGGCTTTGCTGCCATCGCGGGAAACGCCGCACTCTTCCCGGAGCTGCTCAAGGGGCAGCCACTTGCCGTGGTAGGCCATGACCATACACAGGCAGGCTGCTCCGCATTCCAGAGCTTCCATTTGCATGATGATGGGAACTTTTACAACTCTGGCCATGGTCTTCTCCCCTGATCAGAGCATCAGCTGGATCGGCCGGTAATTCTGCACCACGATCTGCAGGCGGCAGTAAGTGCCTAACGGTAGGGTGAGGTTTTTCCCCTTGTCGCTGGACCATCTGACTCCATTGGGGGAGGCCGGATCCACGGCAAGGGTTACCCTTACCTCAACGCTGTTTTCATTGGGCAGGAGCCTCTGGGCATACTGCATGTTGCCAACAACAGCCAGGATATCTTCCTCAGAGACGGGATAGGTCCCGATGCCGGTAATATGTCCGTAGATGAAGCCGAACTTCTCCCGAGGGGCAAATTCGGGGGACACTTGAACCTCCATCCCTTCCTTCAACCTTTGGGCGACGGCGATGGGGACGTAGGTGATCACCTGATGCTGATCGGCGTACTCTTCCATCTTGACGATGGTCGCGATAACTTCCGTCTCTGTTACCGTCTCATCAGTTCGGCGGGCGGAGAGCACAACTCCAGACACGGGAGATAACACAAGGGATTTTCGTTCGTATTCCGCCATCAGGCCGGCGATCAGTTCTTCATCGGGCTCCGGTTGATTGCGGGCATCGTTGATCCTTCTGATCAAGTCTTCCTGGGGGATCACAGCAAGAATCTGTCCGACCCGCACGTAATCGCCGACTCTCACCCGCATGTTGGTGATGCGGCCACCTGCGGCAGGCACCACCTGGGCAACGCCGTGCTCAGGAAAAATGATCCCGAAGGCGTGGATAGTGTCGGGAATGCTGCCGTAAACGGCCCAGAAACCCACGGCTGCCAGGAGCACCAAGCAGGCCAGAAGAACACCCCATACCCCGGGATTGGTCACTTTGATGTACTCATTTAGCTGCTCAGGCGAGGAAACCCTTTCCAGAGCTGATTTGCGGAAAAGGCCCGTATTCATACTGCCGCTCCTCCTTGGGCAGGCTGTCACATCTATAATAACAATCATACAACAAAGTGCAAATGGCGACAACCCTTAACCCTTGTCAGCGAGTAAGGAGCCGGCACAGGAAAAGCGCCGCTGCCGCCACTCCGTGAAAGAACAGAGGGTCTTCTCCCGGGCCCCTTCCCATGCTGGAAAAGGTCAGATCGGCTTCAGTCAGCTGTCGGAAGGCTTCCTCCGTGTCCTCCCAGGAAATGTGATGCTCCAGGCCTTCCAGCTGCTCTCGCCAGCCTTCAAAGCCTTGAAAGCAGACCGGCAGGGGCAGGAAAACCCGTCCGCACACAACCTTTCTGAGCACCGTTTGGGTGTGATGGCTTAGGCCGCGGTGCCTCGGCCTGGGATCTGCCTGACTCATCCGGGGCACCGCCACCGGAACGCCGCCCAACTGCAGTACTGCGTTCAGGAAGACGCCCTGCTCCACGGCTGTGGTTCCCCAGGTTGTTCCCGTACCGACCACGCCAGGACCCATGAGCACAACAGCCAGATCGGCCTTGGCCGCATGCTCTGCAGCCAGCAGCGCGCTGTAGATATTGACCGCTTCCAGATCGCCCCCAAAGGCATGCCCGAAGGTGATGGTCAGGGCGAGGAGTCCTCCCTCCTTAAGCTTGGCTGCTGTACTGCTGAAGGATATGGGCAGGGCCGCACCGTCGCTCATGAGATAGCACAGACGCCTGCCGGGACGCTTGTGAGCTGTGATCCAGGCCAGCGGTGCCAACATGCTGTGCAGGCTCCCTACGGCCACAGGTAGTTCGTGCAGGGAGTCGGCTGCTGCCATGGCCTCGTGATAAGGGCTAGCTTCTTCCTCGACAGACAGAACTCGCCCCTGAAGGGGAGTGTAACGCAGTTTGATGATATGCCCAGGCTTAGGAGAAAGAGCGGTCTCCTGCCCTTCCACCGCGAGCACGAAGTGCCAACCTCCTGTGCCCAACCCCAAGTCCACCGCAGTCGTGTTCACCAGCACACGGTCACCTGGCTGACAGTTCCCACTCAGTTCTGGGTAGCACACAGCCTGTGCCACCCTGGAGCGCAGGCGAACCACTAGTTCTTGACGTTCTCCCCGCTGATGCGCTGCCAGCACGACACCCCACTGAAGCGCGCACTCCACAGTCCCGCCTCCTCCGCGCCTTTTCATTTGGTATGCCCCCTTCAGATGCAAAGCTTTCAGGGCCGACAGGCTGAGGCGAAGCATGGTATGAAAAAAAGCAGGCTTTCTGAACACCTGCTTTGTTGCGCTGTTGATTCAAGTACTCTCTGTTATTTGTTGTTTTCCTGGGCCTCTGCCAGAGCTTCCTTGCGGGAAAGGTTGATCCTGCCCTGTTTGTCGATCTCGACGACCTTGACAAGAACCTCATCGCCGATGTTGACCACATCTTCAACCTTCTTGACCCGTTTGTTCTCCAGCTGGGAGATGTGCACCAGACCTTCTTTACCGGGCAGAATCTCAACGAACGCCCCGAAGTTCATGATGCGCTTGACCACGCCGAGGTAAGTCTCGCCCACTTCCACATCCTTGACATAGCGTTGGATGAGCTGTTGAGCCTTTTTCCCGCCCTCTTCGTCTGTGGAAGCGATGTAGACACGGCCGTCATCTTCGATATCAATCTCAACGCCGGTGCGGGCGATGATGTCTCGGATGATCTTGCCGCCTGGGCCGATGACGTCGCGGATCTTGTCAACAGGAATCTCCATGGTGATGATGCGCGGCGCGTAGCGAGACAGGTCGGGACGGGGCTTCTCGATGCACTCGAGGATCTTGCCCAGGATGAACATGCGCCCTTTGCTCGCCTGCTCCAGGGCCTCCGCCAGGATGGCCTGAGTGACACCACCGATTTTGATATCCATCTGGAGGGCTGTAATGCCCTTTGTGGTCCCAGCCACTTTGAAGTCCATGTCTCCAAGGGCGTCTTCCAGACCCTGGATGTCAGTGAGGATGGTGTAATCACCGTCCATCATGACCAGACCCATGGCGATACCCGCCACCGGCCGCCTGATGGGAACACCAGCGTCCATCAAGGCGAGGGTGCTGCCGCAGACACTGGCCATGGACGACGATCCGTTGGACTCCAGCACCTCAGAAACCAGGCGCAGGGTGTACGGGAATTCCTCTTCAGAGGGCACTACGGGCACCAAGGCACGCTCTGCCAAGGCTCCGTGGCCGATCTCCCGGCGTCCCGGACCGCGGATGGGCCGAACTTCGCCCACGCTGTACGGTGGGAAGTTGTAGTGATGGATGTAGCGCTTGCTTTCCTCATCAGTGAGGCTGTCCAGAAGCTGCTCATCGGACTTCAGCCCCAAGGTAACCGAGGTCAGCACCTGGGTCTGCCCCCTGGTGAACAGGCCGCTCCCGTGAGCTCTGGGTAGAATCCCTACCTGACAGGTGATGGGACGAATCTCATCTGGCCTGCGTCCATCGGGTCTGATCTTGTCCTTGGTGATGGAACGGCGGACTTCTTCTTTCAACACGGCGTCAAAGACGGCATCGATGAGCTGGCTGTGCTCGGTGTACTGCTCTTCGCCAAACTCTTCTTGATAGGCCTCGTGCGCGCCGGCCTGCACTTCGTCGAGGAGCCTCTCCCTTTCCAGCTTCTCGCTGGCCTTCAGGGCCTGGACGATCTCTTCATATACATGTTCCCGCACCCAGCGGTCCAACTCAACGGTGGGCTGGAAAACGGGGACCTCCACCTTTTCTTTGCCGATCTGAGCCTGGATCTCTTCCTGCATCAGGCAGAGTTCCTTGATCACATCATGCCCGAAGGAAATGGCGTCCAGGATCACCTGCTCAGAAACCTCGTTAGCGCCTGCTTCCACCATGGTGACGGCGTCTTTGGTGCCGGCGATGGTGATATCCAGATCTGATTCAGCCTGTTCCGCCAGGGTCGGGTTGATGACAAGCTTGCCATCGACCAGCCCCACTCTCACCGCCCCAACCGGGCCGTAAAAGGGGATGTTCGACACTGAAAGGGCGGCGCTGGCACCAATCAGAGCAGCAATCGCTGGCGAATTGTTCTTGTCAACGGAAAGGACCGTGGCCACGATCTGTACGTCGTTGCGGAAGCCCTTTGGGAACAACGGCCGCAGCGGGCGGTCGATCATCCTCGCAGCCAGGATAGCTTCCTGGCTGGGGCGGCCTTCCCGCCTCCCCCAGCCGCCGGGAATGCGGCCTACAGCGTACTGGCGCTCTTCATAGTCGACCAGTAGGGGGAAGAAGTCGATGCCCGTCCGGGGTTCCTTGCTCATTGTTGCGGTGACCAACACTACGGTCTCGCCGTAGCGAACCAAGCACGAGCCGTTTGCCTGCTTGGCAACACCGCCGAACTCAAGAGTCAAGGGCCGTCCGGCCAACTCCCTTCGAAATTCGGTCTGCATAATCTAACCTCCATTGTGTATGTTCTCAGCTACAGCTAGTATAGCCGATCGCGATCCAAAAAAGAGCGGGATAGTCGCCCGCTCGTTTGTTACCGACGCAAACCTAACTCCTCTATGAGATTGCGGTAGCGCTCGATGTCTTTCTTCATTAGGTAGTTCAAAAGACCGCGCCTCTGCCCGATCATCTTGTAGAGGCCTCTTCTGGAATGATGGTCCTTCTTGTGGACCTTGAGATGCTCTGTCAGTTCTTGAATCCTGTGTGTCAGGATCGCGATCTGTACTTCGGGAGAACCCGTGTCGCCTTCATGGCGACTGTACTTCTTGATGATCTCAGCTTTTACTTCTGGGGAAATCACAATACCACCTCCAAGAATTGTCCCACACCACTCCCCAAGAGCAGCGCCGGAGGTACGCTGTTCCTAGCGAAGGGCTGTGTGCGCACGTTTGTGCGCCAGTACACAGTTATTTTAGCACAACTCTGGCATCTTGTAAATGATAATGCCAGAGGAGCTTCCGGGCTTGCTCCACATCCTGGTCGATCTGAGCGCTCAGCGCATCGGGGGTTGGATAGCAGATGATCTCCCTCATCCGTTCCAGGAACTGAAGCTCCAGGATCTCACCGTAGAGGTTTCCGTCGAAGTCCAATAAATAAACCTCGACCGTCTGCACCTGTCCGGCAAACGTGGGGTTCCGCCCGATGGAAGTGACGGCTGGAAAGCCCCTGCCATCGGGAAGTAGGCACCAGGTGAGATACACTCCGTCTCGGGGCAGTACCAGACGGGGGTCAATCTCAAGATTGGCCGTGGGGAACCCAAGCTGGCGGCCGCGACCCTGTCCCGGCACCACCACGCCTCGGTAGGCTGGGAAACGGCCCAGGCACTCTGCTGCCTCTTGAATCTGCCCTTCCGCAAGCAGGCTGCGGATCAAGGTGCTGCTGATCAGCTCCCCGCTCCTGCCGTGAACCGAAGGCACGACCGTCACGTTGAAGCCATACCTGCGGCCTTGTTCCTGCAGGAACTCGACATCGCCCGCGCGGCCCCGTCCGAAGCGGTAGTTGAAGCCGCAGATAACGTGCACCGCCTTAAGCTCAGCCATGATCAAATGGCGCACAAACTCCTCTGCGTCCAGTTCCGCAATTTCCTGACCGAAGGGCAGCCAGGCCACTTCTTCGATACCGCAGGACTGGATGAGCTGGACTTTGCTCTCAAACGCGCTGAGCAGGCGGAACTGCCCTCGGAAAAACTGCTCGGGAGGATAATCAAAGGTAAAGACGGCGCTGGTTCCCCCTGCTGGCCTGCAGGCAACCGCCGTCTCCAGTAGCTTCTGGTGGCCCAAGTGCACCCCATCGAAGGTCCCCAGGGCGACACTGCGGGCGGAGGTTTTCTGTTCGTTTATCCATCTAAGTTCCATGCACGGCACCTATTTTCCAAAGACTCTAAAGGGATGGCAGATCAGGCTGTCGGTTTTTTTAATCTCGGCCAGAGCCAGCATTTCCCCTTCCAAACTCAGGAGGATCACTTCTTCCCCCACCGTGAGGGTGGTGGGAACATCAAGGAGGTGCTCCGGCAGGATGAAGCTGCCGTTTTTCACCCGCTCCTCCACAAGGGGATGGACCTTGACCTGCACCCAGTGGGGCAGAGCACTCTGCATGGGCAGGAGGAAGTCAGCTCTGCCTTGTCCGGCCAGCTCCCCTATCTCCTCCAAGGTGAAAGCATCGGCGCTGTGAAACGGGCCGCTGCTCATCCGGGTGAGGAAGGACATGTGGCCGCCGACACCAAGTTTTTCTCCAATATCGTGGCACAGGGTGCGGACGTAGGTACCCTTGGAACAGTTGATCTTCAGCAAAACCCGGGTGCCAAAGCCCAGCTTCTCTCCTTCGTGCCAGATAGCCATGATGTTTATGGAATGAACGTGGACTTTTCTGGGCTGGCGCTGCACTTCCAGGCCGCGGCGGCCGAGCTCGTACAACCTCTTCCCGCCCACTCGCACAGCGGAGGCCATGGGCGGAGTCTGCCAGATGGGGCCCTGGAAAGAGGCCAGTACATCGGCGAGCTGTCGTGGGGAGACGGTGAAGTCCGTTTTCATCCCCGTTGTCTCTCCACTGGCGTCCTGGGTACTGGTCGCGATGCCGAGGGTGAGTTCGGTTGCATACGTCTTGTCATAGTCCAGCATGTAATCGGAGAGGCGGGTGGCCCTACCCACTAAAATGGGCAGAACGCCGCTGGCGCCCGGATCGAGGGTTCCCCCATGGCCGATGCGCCGCTGCCCGAGCAGTCTGCGGAGATAGGCCACCACCTGGTGCGAGCTCATCCCAGGTGGTTTTAGAACGTTAATTACCCCGTCCATCGATCTCACCTGTCAGTATGTAACGCTCGGCCGTGCTTGTCACGGTGGACACAAGCTCTTCAAGGTCGCCGTGAAGAGTGGCACCTGAGGCCAATCTGTGGCCTCCTCCCCCGAAGTGACGCGCCAGAGCAGCCACATCAACGTTATTGGCCCGCAGGCCGAGCCTGACCAGCCCGGGGCTGACCTCCCGGAATACCATGGCGATCTCAGCGCTGTCAAGCATGCGGGCGTAGGTCACGAGATGATCGGTGGCTTCGGGATCCACGCCATAGCGCAGGAAATCGCCATAGCTGACAGACATCCAGACCAGCTTGCCGTCCTGCGCCGTCTGCAGGTTGCTGAGGGCAAAGCCGAGGAGCCTCAGAAACCCCAGGGGCTGCATGGCAAAGATTTCCCTGGCGATGCGTGCCGGTTCCAGGCCGAAATCCATGAGCTCACCGGCGATGCGCAGGACTTCGCTGTTGGTGTTGGCGTGGCGAAAACTGCCGGTATCACCAACAATGCCGGCGTACAAGGCGGTGGCAATCTCCTTGTCCAGGGAGATGCCGAGTTTGCTCAGAAGCCTGTAGATGATGACGCTGGTGGCTGCCTCTTCCGGCGCCACATAGACGAGATCACCCACGCCCCGGCCACGCTGGTGGTGATCTATGTTCACCAGGCGCTTTGCCTGCAGCACCCCGCTGGAGATCGCTCCCGTGCGCTGCGGTTCACAGTCAACCACGATCACGGTGCTCTCGCCAGGTGAAAACTCTTCACCCCGGAATTCGATCTGATCCAAGCCGGGCCAGCTCAAATAGGGCGGCAGCGGATCCGCGCTCACAGTGCGGCATCGTTTGCCCAGTTTGGTCAATCCGAAATAGAGCCCGAGCATGGAGCCGAGGCTGTCCGGGTCTGGCCCTTCGTGGCCGACAATGATGAAGTCGTCATGATCGTGGAGGAACTGGGCGATCTGTTCCAGGCTGTTCATTGCTCACTCCATCTTCCTTGGTGATCTGCAGCGTCTTGAGGATTGCGTCCATTTTGGTTCCGTGTTCCAGAGAAGGGTCAAACAAGAAGACTATCTCTGGTGTGTGCCGCACGCGGCGCAGGCGTTTCGCCAGCTCAGTGCGGATGAAGCCTTTGGCGCGCTCCAGCCCCTCCAGCGTGCGGGCCCGTTCTTCTTCGTCGCCCAGCTGGCTGAAGTAGATCTTGGCCACGGCCAAATCGCGCGCGACCTCCACATCGGTGATGCTGATCATGCCGAGGCGTGGGTCTTTCACTTCTGTGGCCAGAATGCTGCTCACTTCTTTTTTGATTTCTTGGGCTAAACGGGCTAACCTTTCTGACATCTCGCTGTCACCGTCCTAAAGACTTCGTTCCACCTTCACCATGGTGAATGCTTCGAGGATGTCGCCTTCTTTCACGTCGTTGAAACGCTCAAGGCCGATGCCGCATTCGTAGCCATGGGCCACTTCGCGCACATCATCCTTAAAGCGCCTGAGAGAAGAGATCTTCCCTTCATGGACGATCACATTGTCCCGCAGCAGGCGAACTTCGGAGGCCCGGGTGATCTTGCCGTCCAGCACATAGCAGCCTGCCACAACGCCGCCTGGGACTTTGAACGTCTTGCGCACTTCGGCCCGGCCGAGCACTTCTTCTTTGAATTCAGGATCAAGGAGGCCCGCCATGGCCGCCTTGACATCGTCGAGCAGGTTGTAGATCACGCGATATGTACGGATGTCTACGCCATCACGGTCTGCGGCCTTCCGGGCGTTGGGTTCAGGGCGCACGTTAAAACCAATGATAACTGCATTGGAGGCACTGGCCAGCAGCACGTCGGATTCGGAAATGGCGCCCACGCCCTGATGGATAACACTGACCCGCACTTCATCGGTGGAAAGCTTCTCCAAGGAGCTCCGCACCGCTTCTGCCGAACCCTGGACGTCCGCCTTGATAACGAGATTGAGCTCTTTGACTTCGCCCTCCTGAATCCTCCGGAACAGGTCATCCAAGGTGACCCGGCTGGTCTTGCTCAGGTCCTTTTCTCTCTGCTTCTGCTGCTGGATCGCGGCCACTTGGCGCGCTGTCTGCTCATCTGGTACTACAACGAAGGCATCGCCGGCCTGCGGAACATCGGAAATGCCCAAAACTTCAACGGGCGTGGAAGGAGTCGCTTCCTTAATTGTCTCACCCTGATCGTTGATCAGAGCCCGGACTCTGCCGCAGTAGTTGCCCACTACAAAGGCATCGCCCACCCGGAGAGTTCCCTGGGAAATGAGCACGGTGGCCACAGGCCCCCGGCCCCGGTCTAGTTTGGCATCGATTACGGTGCCGCGAGCAGGGCACGTGGGATCTGCCTGAACATCTTCCATGTCAGCAACCAGGAGGATCATTTCGAGGAGATCTTCTATTCCCTCGCCGCGCAGAGCCGAAATGGGTACCGCGATGGTGTCGCCACCCCACTCTTCCACAAGCAGGCCGTGCTCGGTCAGTTCTTGCTTAACCCTATCTGAATTGGCGGCAGGCAGATCCATCTTGTTGATGGCAACGATGATGGGAACATCAGCAGCCTTGGCGTGGTTGATGGCCTCAACTGTCTGAGGCATTACGCCGTCGTTGGCCGCGACCACAAGGACAGCGATGTCGGTGACCCTCGCTCCACGAGCCCTGATGGCTGTGAAGGCCTCGTGTCCCGGTGTGTCCAGGAACGTGATCTTCCGGCCCCGGTACTCAATCTGATAGGCGCCGATATGCTGGGTGATGCCGCCGGCCTCTGTGGCTGTCACCTTCGTCTTGCGGATGAAGTCCAGAAGCGTGGTCTTGCCGTGGTCAACATGCCCCATGATGGTGACAACCGGGGGTCTGGGTTCGAGATTGGCCGGATCCGCCTCGGCTGGAGCAAATACCTCTTCTGCCAGGTCACGCTGGGGTTCTGTCTCTACTCCAAAGTGTTTGGCCACAGCGGAAGCGGCCTCGTAGTCTACGCTTTGGGCGAGGGAAGCCATGACGCCGATCTTCATGAGCTGTCTGACTACTTCAGTACCGGCCACCCCTAGTTTCTGCGCCAGCTCATTGACTGCTATGCTCTCTCCCAGAACCAGGCGTTTGGACTTCTTCTCTGCCGCAGGCGGTTCCTGAGTCCGGTCTCTTCTGTTGCCGGCCTTTTTCTTGCCGCGCAGCTTGAGAGCAGCATCGCGGTCCTCGTCGTCTTTGTGCGTCCGGCGCTTCTTCTTGAGGACCTTCTCTTCGTCTTCCTCGGGCACTAGTGCCACCTCTTCCTCGGGAGCAAAATGCTCCCGGAGCATGTTGGCAATATCCTCATCGATGGAGCTCATGTGGTTGGACACATCAGCACCGAGGTCGTTGAGGAACTCAATTATGAACTTGCTCTTCAAATCGAGTTCCTTTGCCAGCTCGTAAATTCTGATCTTATTCGTCATCGGCATCACTCCTCATCGTTCTCCTGCACTGACCCCTGCACGCTTTCACTCAGCATCCGCGCGAAACCACGATCCGTCACGCCCACCACTGCCCGCGGCGCCCTTCCCATGGCCTGACCCAATAGTTCTTTTTTACCCGAGATGACTTCTGGGATGCGGTAAGAGCGGGCCAGTGCGCTGAACTTGCGGCGGGTGTTCTCAGAGGCGTCCTCGGCGACGATCAGAAGCTGAACCTTTCCGCGCCGCGCCGCACTTTCGACTGCATCTTCCCCCGACACTACTCTACCGGCCCTCATGGCCAATCCTAGATAACTGTAAAACTTACCCGCCTCACTGTTCCTGTTCTTCATGGAGCACCCGCTTCAGGTCTGCCAAAAGTTCGTCGGAGATCGGCGTTTCCAGTGCCCGCTGGATCTGACGCCCCTTTACGGCGTTTTCCAGACAGCGTTCATCAGGATGGATGTACACGCCTCTTCCCGCTTTCTTGCCGACCAGATCTAGGGACACTTCCCCATCCGGGCTGCGCACAACCCGAATCAACTCCCGCTTCGGCGCCGCGGTACGGCAGCCCACGCAGGTTCGCATGGGGACGTGCTTTTTGCGCATGCTCTACCACCTACTTCTTGTCATCGAACTTGAAGGCGATGTCCAGCTGCGACAAGTCCGTGATAACTCTCTCTTTCTTCTTTTTCGGCTTGGCAGTTTCCTGCTTTTCCGAAGACGGCGCCGCAGCCGGGGTCTGTTCGATGCTTCCAAAGCGCTCCTGCCAGCTCTTGCGCTTCGTGACATTGGTCAGGCTGGCCAGATCCTCTGCGCTGAGCGGTTGTACAGCAGGTGCCTTGGGCTCCTCTTTGACTCGGGGCTTTGCCGCCGCAGCAGGCTTCTCCGGGGTCGGTTGGGCCGGTGCCGGAGCCGGCGCTGGGACAGCCTCCACTTCCACAGCTGGCTCAGATTCGACTTCTTCCACTGCTTCGGGAGCCGCAGCGGGTACTGCCGAGTCCTCGAACTCAAGCCGCAGGATGTCTTCGAGCTTCGGAGCGATCTTCGGCTGCGGTGACAGGCCCAGCTCGGCTGCTTGGGTTTCGCTCTTGATATCGATCCGCCAACCCGTAAGGCGCGCTGCCAGACGGGCGTTCTGGCCTTCTTTGCCGATGGCCAGGGAGAGCTGATCGTCTGGAACCACGGTGTGAGCTACCTTGTCTTCCTCATCGGTAACGACGAAGAGGACCTTGGCTGGACTGAGCGCGTTCTTGACGAAGTCGCTGATGTCGCGCTCCCACTGCACAACGTCTATCCGCTCGCTGCCGAGCTCGGCCACGACCGCCTGTACCCGATTTCCCCGAGCGCCGACGCAGGCGCCAACGGGATCAATGTTCGGGTCACGGCTGTAGACTGCGATTTTCGAACGGTTACCTGCCTCACGAGCAACCGATTTGATCTCGACCTCACCGCTCTGGATCTCGGGAACCTCAAGCTCAAAGAGGGCTCGCAGAAGCCCGGGATGGGTCCGGGACAGGAAGACCTGGGGGCCCTTACTGGTCTGGCGCACTTCGTTAATGTAAAAACGCATCTTTTTGTGCGGGGTGTACGCCTCACCGGGGATCTGTTCTCCCAGCGGCAGTACCGCTTCCACATCTCCCAGGTCCACCAAGACCTGCCGCTGATCAGCACGCTGTACGGTGCCGAGAACCACATCGCCTTCCCGGTTGGAGTATACGTCGTAAACGATGGAACGCTCCGCTTCACGGATCTTTTGAATTACCACCTGTTTGGCAGTCTGGGCAGCGATCCGTCCGAAGTTGGCCGGAGTCACTTCCCACTCCACCACATCACCCAGCTGGTAGTTCGCGTCCAGCTGCTGCGCCTCTTCCAGCGAGATCTCCGTTGCCTCATCCTGAACATCATCAACAACAACCCGCCGGGAAAAGACGTGGATTTCGCCGGTCTGCTGGTTGAATTCCACCCGCACACTGGAGGAGGAGCTTACTCCGTAGTTCTTTTTGTAGGCGGAGATGATGGCCGTCTCAATGGCATCCACGAGCAGCTCTTTTGAGATGCCCCGCTCCTTTTCCAGTTCGGTCAATGCGTTTATCAGTTCCAAATTCATCCCTGTTGGCCTCCCATTTTAGAGCTCCAAAGCCAAGTTGGCTTTGGCGATGAGCTCCAGGGGAATTTCAATGGTCTCCCCTTCCCATTCTAAAACAGCGCTGTCTCCCTTGAGGCCGTTGAGAACTGCCTCAAAGCGCTTGCGACCATGGATGGCGCCGTAGGTGCGGATCTGCACTTTACGCCCGGCAAAGCGCTCGAAATCTGCGGGCTTCTTAAGGGGCCGCTCCAGTCCTGGAGAAGAAACCTCTAAGCAGTATGGCCCGGGGATGGGATCGGCTTCATCAAGCCTTATGTCAAGAGCCTCGCTGACCGTGCGGCAGTCCTCCAGATCTACTCCGGTAGGTTTGTCTATGTACACGCGCAGCACCCAGCCGCTCGCTTCTTTGACATACTCAACATCCACAAGTTCCAGGTCTGTGTCCTGCACAATCTCCTGGGTCCAATCACTGACCAGTTTCTCGATGTGTACGTGGCTCACAGCGCACATCTCCCCCTTTTGCACATTATGCCCGCTTTCTGCACCCATACGTCAAAAGAGTGGGCTTGATCTCCCACTCTCCCGGCAACTCCATAGTTTACAGTGGCATTATATCACAAGGACTAAAAGAGTGTCAATTGATTCGTTTCCGGCAGGCCTTCAAGGCAGCCGTGGAGGCGCAGGGCTTCGATCACCGACTTGGTGATGCCCGCGCGCTGGCGCAGGTCTTCAACGGAAATGAATTCGCCCTGCTCTCTGGCCTGCACGATGCTGGCAGCGGCACTGGCGCCTACCCCCTGCAGGGAGGCAAAGGGCGGGCGCAGCGCGGATCCTTCGATGCGAAAGACCCCTGCGTCTGACTTGTAGAGATCGACGGGCAGGAACTGCACGCCTCGCACCATAGCTTCGAGCACGATTTCCAGAAGGGTGGCCATGGTCTTTTCTTTCGGTGTGGCATCGAAGGCTTTGCTCGCGATGCGGGCCAGCTCTGCTCTGACCGCCTGTTCCCCTCCCTTGACAAGCTGGGCATCGAAGTCGCCCGTCTGAAGGGAAAACAGGGCGGCGTAAAAGGCCAGCGGATAGTGCACCTTGAAATAGGCGATGCGGAAGGCCATCATCACATAGGCCACAGCGTGGGCCTTGGGGAACATGTAGCTGATCTTGTTGCAGGAGTCGATGTACCACTGGGGGACATCATACTGCTTGAGCAGCTCTACATCTGCTTCAGTCAGGCCTTTCCCCTTGCGCACCTGCTCCATGATGCGGAAGGCACTGCTGGCTTCCACACCCTTGAGCATGAGGTAGATCATGATGTCATCCCTGGTGGCGATGACCTCGCTGATATCCGTGATCCCGGCCTTGATCAGGTCTTGAGCGTTGCTCGTCCAGACATTGGTGCCGTGGGACAGTCCGCTGATGCGGATCAGGTCGCTGAAGGTCTTTGGCATGGTTTCTTCCAGCATCTGCCGGACAAAGCGGGTGCCGAACTCGGGAACTCCCAGGGTTCCCACGGAAGTGCCAAGCTGTTCAGGCGTGATTCCCAGGCTTTCTGTGGAGGAGAAAATGGCCATGGTCTCAGGATCGTTGAGCGGGATCGCCAAGACGTCGACGCCCGTGAGATCCTGAAGCATGCGCAGCATGGTCGGGTCATCGTGGCCCAGAATGTCCAGTTTCACGAGGGAATCGTCCAGGGCGTGGTATTCAAAATGGGTGGTGATTGTTCCGCTGGCAGGGTCATTGGCGGGATACTGGATCGGTGTGAAATCGTAAACCTCCATGCCCTCAGGGATGACCACCATGCCTCCCGGATGCTGCCCGGTGGTGCGCCGTACCCCGGCGAGCTTGCTCACCAGACGGTTGACCTCAGCATTGCGCCTGGTTTGGTTGATCTGTTCCAAGTACTTCATGATAAAGCCATATGCCGTCTTATCTGCTAGAGTTCCGATGGTCCCGGCGCGGTACACATGCTCCTTGCCGAACAGTTCTTCCGTATAGCTGTGGATCTGGCCCTGATATTCGCCGCTGAAGTTGAGGTCGATATCTGGCACCTTGTCTCCGTGGAAGCCCATGAACACTTCAAAGGGAATGTCAAAGCCGAGCTTGCGGACAACAGTCCCGCATTCGGGGCAGGTGCGGTCGGGCAGGTCAACGCCTGAGCCAACCTCACCTGCCGTAAAGAACTCGTGCCACCGGCACTGAGGGCAGACGTAGTGAGGCGGCAGAGGATTGACCTCCGTGATGCCGCACATGGTGGCCACGAGAGAGGAGCCTACCGAGCCCCGGGAACCCACTAAATAGCGGTCATCGAGTGACTTTTTCACGAGCTTATGGGCGATCAAGTAGAGGGAAGCATAACCGTGGTCGATGATGGCCGTGAGTTCCCGCTCGAGCCTGGCTTGGACGACTGGCGGCAGGGGATCTCCGTAGATCTCCCTAGCTTTGGCATAGGTCATTTCTTCCAGTTCCTTTTCGGCGTTAGGAAGGCGCGGCGGATAGAACCCGCTCGGCACTGGACTGAGTTCCTCCACCTCTCCCGCGATCTTCCGCGGGTTTTCCACCACCACTTCCCAGGCCTTCTCCTGGCCCAGGTAGGAAAACTCTTTGAGCATCTCCTCTGTGGTGCGGTAGTAAAGCGGCGCAGGATACTCCGTGTCACCCATACCCTTTCCGGCCAGCAGGATGGTGCGTACAAAGGCATCTTCCGGGCGGAGGAAATGCACGTCGCCGGTGGCCACCACTGGCTTGCCTAGGCGCTCACCGAGTTTGATGATCTGCTGGTTGATGCGGATCAGATCATCCCTGGAACGCACGTGGGTTGTGCCGATCAAGAATTCGTTGTTCTGCAGAGGCTGGATCTCCAGGTAATCATAGAAAGAAGCTACTTCCAGGGCGTTGGGCTGCTGGTTTAGGACTGCCCGGAACACTTCGCCGGCTTCACAAGCGGATCCCACGATCAGTCCTTCCCGGTACTGCTGCAGCAGCGCCCGGGGGATACGGGGAACCCTGTAAAAGAATTCCAGGTGAGAACAGGAGATCAGCCGGTAGAGGTTCTTGAGGCCTGTCCGGTTCTTGGCCAGGAGTACAATATGAAACGGCCTGGTCTTGCTGGCCGGATCGTCGATGAGGTAGCCTTCCACCCCGTAGATCACTTTGATCTTGTATTTCTTGCGGGCGCGATGGGCTTCAGGAAAGGCCTGCACAACGCCGTGGTCAGTGATAGCCACGGCATCATGGCCCAGGGAAGCCGCAAGCCGAAGGAGCTGGTCCACATCGATGGTGCCGTCCAGGCCGCTCATCTTGGTGTGCAGGTGCAGCTCGACTCTCTTCACCTCGGCGTTGTCTTCCAAAGAGTGGGGTGGATCTACCAGGGCTAGGCCCTGCGTCATGATGGAAAGCTCGTTGTCAAAGGTTTGAAACTGCAGGTTGCCTCGTACCTTTACCCATTGGCCTTTCTTAAGGCCGAGGTCAACCGGTTCATCGAGGAAGGCCTTACAGGTGATGGTATCAGTGCCGTCGTAGAGGTCAAAGGTGACCAGGATCTTACCTGTACGGGTGGTGCGTGACTCCAGGTTCACCACCTCACCGCAGACAACCACATTGTCTTCTGCCTCCAGGAGCTGAGCGATGGGCACCGGCTCTCCTGGGATGGAGCTCCGAACGAGACTGCGGTTGCGGCCGTTTCCCCGGCCGTTCCCATTGCCGCCTGCCGGAGGCGGACTGTAATCGATGGGCTTTCCATTGACCTGTTTGATGGCGTTCTCAAGGTACTCGTCTTCTGATTGGCGCAGTTCCTCTGGCTGCACGTCCTCTACCCTGCCTGTCCACTGAAACCGCACATCGGCCACGCCCGGGTGCAGCTGCTTGATGGCCGTGTGCAGCTGGTCCCAGAGTTCAGGGCTGCCTTTGGGCCGCCCCTTTAAGACGAAGGTCCAGGTCCTGCTCTGGGGATCGACACCGATGCGCTCGATCTCCAGATCCTGGAGGAGCGGATCTGCGTTCAAGGATGCCAGGAAAAACTTGTTCTCGGGTTCGATGAAAAAGGAACTCACCAATCCACCTCCCAAAAAAGTCCCCCACAAAACCGCGCGACCAAACGGTACGCAGCCTGCGAGGGGCCCAAAATAGGGACAGGCTAAATGCGCAGAGAACGCACTATATCCCAGTACATCTTCATGCGGGCGCAGAGTCCCTTGACCAAACCCCGCTTCTCCTCTTTCATCACCTGGGAAACAGTGGGAAGGGGCACGCGCACGACATCAATGCCATTTCGTTCTGCGAACTGAGTCAGGGCTATTTCCACTCCGTAACCGCTGTGTTCCAGCTTGGGTACCCGGTCGAAAAGATCCTTGCGCATCGCTCTCTGACCCGAGAGGGACGGTGCGATCTTCTGCGCCAGGTCCGTTGTGAGCCTTCCTTCAGAAAAAACTCCGATACTCATCTCTGTCCTGCCCGAAAGCACTGGCTCGAGAAGCGCCTCGATGTGTTCTCGGTTTAGGCCCACCAAATCCGCATCAACAAACAGGAGCACCTCGCAGGTGGTCGCATCGGCCCCTGCCTTCATTGCCCCGCCCTTGCCGACATTCTCGACCAACTCCACTACTCTTACTGGGTACCTGCGAGCCACTTCTGCGGTGCGATCATCTGAGCCATCGCTGACGACGATGATCTCATCGAGCAACTGACACCCCAGCAGTGCCTCAACTACCTGTCCTATGGTCTGTTCTTCGTTGTAAGCCGGAACGATCGCGGCTGTTCTCACCCTAGATCTCCGCCCTCCACGATCTCCCGGATAGCAGCGAGAACTTGGTCCACCGGCAGGCTTCTCACCTCTTTGGTCCGCCGGATTACAATCTCTAACTCGCCCTTCTCCAGGGATTTCGGTCCAACGGTGACCCTGATCGGGAAACCAATCAGGTCAGCGTCTTTGAACTTAACGCCCGGGCGCTCGTCACGGTCATCCAGAACAGTCTCTATTCCCGCTGCGACCAGCTCATTGTAGAGTTTCTGGGCGGCCTCCGCCTGGACAGGATCCTTCATGCTTACTGGAACGATGACGACATGGTACGGTGCGATGCTGATAGGCCAGACGATACCATCGTCATCGTGGTTCTTCTCGATTACCGCAGCCACAGTCCGGCCAACGCCGATACCGTAACAGCCCATGATCAGAGGCGTTTCCACGCCGTCTTCCTTGAGGAAAGTCGCCCCCATGGCCTTGGAGTACTTGGTTCCCAGCTTGAACACCTGACCCACCTCAATTCCCCGCGCCCCTTCCAGAATTCCGGAGCAGCGCGGACAGGGATCGCCCGGTTGGGCCTCCCTCAGGTCGGCGAAGGTGGTTACCACGAAATCCCGGCCCAAATTGGCGTTGAGCAGATGGTAGTCCTGCTTGTTAGCACCCACAACGGCGTTCACTGTCTGCCTCACCGCGAAATCGGCGTACAGAGGCACCTGGAGACCAACGGGACCAGCAAAGCCTACGGGCGCCCCCGTGACTCGCCCAATAGTCTCGGCATCGGCCAGTTCAAGCACCTGGCACTTCAGGAGCTTGCGCAGTTTGATTTCATTGAGGTTGTGATCGCCCCGCACCAGAGCGGCTACAGGCTTTCCATCAGCCAGGTATATCAGGGTTTTGATGCAGTCCTTTGGTTCTCTGTTCAAGAACGCGCAGAGCTGGTTGATGGTACTGATCTTCGGCGTTGCCACTTCTTCAAGGGGCTGGAGATCATCTTGTGGAGCTTCTCCCGGTTGGTCAACACCCTCGGCCCGTTCCACATTGGCTGCATATCCGCAGTCCGGGCAGAAGAGGACGAAATCTTCTCCCGCCTCAGCGAGGACCATGAATTCGTGGGTGACGTCGCCACCGATGGCGCCGGAATCGGCTTCCACAGGATGAACTTCAAGGCCGCACCGTTTGAAGATCCGTTCGTAGGCATGGTAAGCAGCCCAGTAGCTGGCATCCAGCCCTTCTTCGTCCTTGTCAAAGGAGTACATATCCTTCATGATGAACTCGCGGCCGCGCATAAGCCCGAAACGGGGCCTGATCTCATCTCGATACTTATTCTGGATTTGATACAGGCGCAGAGGCAGCTGCCTGTAGGAACGCACCTCGGAGCGGACCAGGGCCGTGATCAGTTCTTCGTGGGTGGGGCCCAAACAGAACTGGCGCCCGTTCCGGTCCTGCAGCCTGAACATCTCAGCGCCGTAATCACCCCAGCGTCCCGACTCCTGCCACAGCTCCGCCGGCTGAACGATGGGCATGAGCACTTCTTGGCCCATTATGGCGTTCATCTCTTCCCGAATGATCTGTTCAACTTTCCGGATTACCCGCAGCCCCAGAGGGAGAAAGGTGTACATCCCAGAGGCGGACCTTCTCATAAAGCCGGCCCGGAGCATCAGCTGATGGCTGACCAGTTCAGCCTCTGCAGGCGTCTCACGTAGTGTTGGCGCGTAAAGCTGCGACATGAGCATGTTCTATCCCCTATCCTTTTCCAGCAGTCTATTTGCTTCCGCAACGAGGGCGTCCACAAGTTCCTCTTCCGGCACCCGCCGGACAATCTCGCCGCGGCGGAAGATCATCCCGACGCCCTTGCCGCCGCAGATACCCAGATCAGCGTGGCTGCCCTCGCCGGGCCCGTTGACCACGCAGCCCATGATGGCGATGGTGATCGGAAGCGGGAAGTCACCTAAACGGTTCTCCACTTCCTGCGCTATTCCTTCCAGATCGATTTCCGTTCTTCCACAGGTTGGACAGGATATGAAGACCGGCCCGCGCCGGCGCAGGTCCATGGCGGAAAGGATGGCCCATCCTACCTTTACTTCTTCCACAGGATCCGCCGTGAGCGACACCCTCAGCGTGTCACCGATGCCTCTGGATAACAGGGCTCCCAGTCCCGCTGCAGACTTGATGGTACCAAACCACTTCGTACCCGCTTCGGTGATGCCCACATGGAGAGGGTAAGGTACCCTGCGGCTGAGTTCTTCGTACGCTTGGATCGTAAGGTCTATGTCCGTTGCCTTCACGGAGATGACGATGTCGTAAAACCCTAGCCTTTCGAAGATGGCCACATGTTCAAGGGCGCTTTCCACCATGGCCGTGGCCGTACGCCCGTGGCGCTCAAGCAGATGTCTTGGAACCGAACCAGAGTTCACGCCGATGCGGATCGGTACCCGCCGCTCCTCTGCAGCGCGGACCACTTCCCTTACTTTTCGTTCGTCGCCGATGTTCCCCGGGTTGAGGCGGAGCTTATGGATCCCTGCTTCAAGAGCCTTCAGAGCCAACCGATAGTCAAAGTGGATATCGGCCACAAGGGGAACGGGGCTCTTCTTGACCAGGGTGAAAAGGGCCTCGGCCGCTGCCTGATCAGGCACCGCCACCCTGACGATATCACACCCAGCCTCGCTCAGGGCCCCGATCTGCGCCAACGTGGCCGCCGCATCACGCGTGTCCGTGTTGGCCATGGACTGCACCGTGATGGGGGCGCCGCCACCGATGGGAACACTGCCAACCATGACCTGCCTAGTCTTTTCCCGCATAGTCACCACTCCATCACGAAAACAAGCTGAAACGAGCTAGATCTTTGAACGTGGCAAAGAGCATAAGCATGATCAGCAGTGCCAAGCCGATGAACTGGGCGATACCCCTGGTTTCTGGTGCTAAGGGCTTCCCGCGCAGCGCTTCGAGGATGAGGATCAGCAGCCAGCCGCCGTCCAGGATAGGCACGGGAAGGAGGTTGAGCAGCCCGAGGTTGATGTTAAGCACAATCGCCAGCAGGAGGAGCTGCCATATCCCGGAACGGGCCGTTTCCCCCACCATCTGGGCAATCCCGATCGGCCCGCGGATATCTGCCTGCTGCTTTCCGGTGATGATACTGCCGATGTCCTTAACCAGCTGCACTGCCAGGCGCCAGGTTTGGACCACCGCCGCCCGTACGCTGGTCAAGAAGGGGTAGCGGGGTTTGGCATCCCCGATGCCGATGCCCAGGCGCCCCTGACCGCTGACCTCCGCGGGAACGGCCCGAAGGGTTACGAGGCTATCCTGCCGGCGTACAACGATCTCCAATTCCTGCCCGGCAGCAGCCTGGATCAGCGCCACTATCTGATCCGCTTCATCAACAACCTGGCCGTCGATGCTGACAAAGATGTCCCCCGGCAGCAGCCCGGCGATCTCCGCCGGCGAACCAGGTTCCACATTGGTGATCATCGGCGGGACGATCACGAACATGAAATAGAGGACGAATAAACAAGCAGCAAAGACGAAGTTCATGAGGGGCCCGGCTGCGATGGTGCCCAGACGCAGAGGCAGGCTCTTGCTCTGGAAGCTCCCCGGGTCATCGTCGGGCACGCTCTCCTCCGGGTCTGCCGGCTCGTCCATGCCCGCCATCTTCACAAACCCGCCCAGGGGCACGATCCGCAGTGAATACTTGGTTCCCCGCCGGGTCGTACTGGCCAGAGCCGGACCAAAGCCTACAGAAAACTCATATACGCGGATCCCCGCAGCCTTGGCTACCAGGAAGTGGCCCAACTCGTGGACCAGTACTATGGTGCCAAAAACGACCACAAACGCGACTAAGGTGACCATATTCTCATCCTCTCCAGCCCATGCAGGTTCGTGCCTGAGCACGGGCTTCGGCATCTATGGCTAGTATTTCCTCCAGCCCCGGGGAAGATTGCCCTGGGAACTGCTCCATCACGGAGCGCACGATTTCCGGTATCTGTGTGAAGCGGATGCGGCCCTGCAGGAATGCCTGGACCGCCTCTTCATTCGCGGCATTTAGGGCAATTGGCTTCGCACCGCCGCTCTGCCCCGCTTCGTAGGCCAGCCCTAGGCTGGGGAAACGTCCATGGTCCACCTGGGCAAAGGTCAGATGCCCCACGGCTGCCAGGTCCAGAGGAGTGACGCTGGATTCTCTCAGGTTGGGATAGGTCAGGGCGTACTGGATGGGCAGGCGCATATCCGTAGTGCCGAGCTGCGCCAAAAGGGACCCGTCCTTCTGCCTAACCAGGGAATGCACGATGCTTTCGGGGTGGATCACCACATGGATCTCTTCGTAGGGGAAGTCGAAAAGCCAGTGAGCCTCAATGACCTCAAAACCCTTGTTCATCAAGGTCGCGGAGTCGATGGTGATCTTGCCCCCCATCCGCCAGCTGGGATGGGCTAGGGCCTGCTCAACGGTAACACTGGAAAGGTCGCCGGTATAGGTCCTGAAAGGACCCCCGGAGGCGGTGAGGATGATCTCAGAGATCTGCTCGCGCCTCCCGGTGAACAGCTGCCAGAGGGCACTGTGTTCAGAGTCGATGGGCACAATCTGCTCCCGGTATTTCATGACCAGGTGCCCGCCGATCACCAGAGTCTCTTTGTTGGCCAGCGCCACCCGTTTTCCCGCCTGCAGCGCGGCCAGGGTGGGCATAAGGCCGGCAGCGCCCACCACCGCTGTCACCAGGAGATCGCAGCGCGGGTCGGTAACCATCTCCAGCACGGCCTTGGCGTCGCTGTACACGGGTATACCAAACTCTTCGGTCAGGCAATCGGCCTGCTCCGGGTCCAAGAGGCTGGCAAACCGGGGGCGGAACTCGGCGATCTGCTTCCGGAGCAGGTCGGCGTTCTTCCCTGCCGCCAAGCCGAGAACCTTAAACCCAGGAAGGCTTCGGATGACATCCAGCGTTTGGGTACCGATTGAACCCGTGGAACCGAGAATCACTACGTTAGGCATGACCAAACCCTTTCTTCAGCTGGAGGTGAACGATTGGCGCAGGTAAGCTTGGAAGAAAACGAGCAGCACGGGGCCTACCACCGCGCCCAAGGGGCCCCAAAAGCGAAAGCCGGCATAGACGCCCAGCAGTGCCGCCAAGGGGTGAAGGCCCAAGCGCTCACCCACGAGATGGGGTTCCCCCCACTGCCTTAAGAGTAATAGTACCAGATAACCCAGGCCCAATGCCAGGGCTGTTTTTGTGTTCCCCAAGAAAATCTGGATGATTGCTAAAACGAGGTAAATCAAACCCGGGCCCAGCACGGGGCAGAGATCGAAGAAGCCCACCAGAAAGCCGGACAAAAGCGGAAAGGGCAGCTGCAGGAAAGAAAAAAAGAGCATGCTCACAGCGGTGGACAGCAGTACCAGCAGCAGCTGGATGCGCAGAAGGTGCCAAAGTGCCCCCGACGTGCGGTGGTAAAGCTGACGCATGCTGATGCCGCGCTGCTTGGGCAGCTGCTCTGTGGCAAGCTGGACCAACCTGCGCTTGTCACGCAGAAAAAAATAGGCGCTGAAGCAGGTCAGGGTCCAGATCAAAAAAAGATCTGGGATAGCCAAAGCCCAGCTCCACAGCAACTGCGGCAGTGAAAAAAGGCCAGAAAAGTCCCACTGCGCCGCAAAGGGGAACTGTTCGGCCAGCCCACGCACATGCCCCGCCAACTCGCTGCTCAATCTGCTCACAAGACCAAGGTCCAAGAGGCTCTGGAGCTCCTGCCACAGTTTGACCATAAACAAACCCACAAGCACCGGCAGGCCGAGGAAAGCCAGCGCCACCAGGCAGAATGACGAGGCCTGGCGCGGCCAGCCCCGGGACTCCAGCCAGCTGACGGGCACGTCCAACACCAAGGCCAAGGCCAAGCCGAGCAGGAACGGGGCCACATACGGAAACAGGAGCTTGAGCAAAAGCAGGGCTGCACAGAAGCCTGCGGCGGCCGTCAGCAGAGGCGGAAGCAAAACAGCACCCCGCTTCGGGGTCACGGGCCGCTAGGACAGGAAAGTCAGCATGGCATACAACACGGGAAAGACAAATGATAGGGAGTCAAAACGATCAAGGATGCCGCCGTGACCGGGAAGTATGGAACCGCTGTCCTTTACCGTCTTCTCGCGCTTCAAAGCCGACTCAGCAAGGTCTCCGAGCTGGCCGCAGGCCGAAAGCACAAGGGCGAACGCGGTCATCTGCAGGGCTGGTTCATTGAAGACCGCAGCCAAGATTAGACCCGCCAGTGCCCCGCCCAATAAACCAAATGCGGCTCCCTCCACAGACTTCTTTGGGCTGATCTGCGGGCAGAGCTTGTGCCGGCCGAATTTGAGCCCTCCGAAATAGGCACCGCTGTCCGTGGCCCAAGTGACCAAGATCCCGAACAGCGCCCAGGTGAGGCCGAACTGCTCGCGCACCAGAACAAAGAAACTGTAGAGCCCCGCCACATAAAAGACACCCAACAGGCTGGCAGCAGCGGCGAAGTTGCGCATGCCGCCGAAGGAGGCGCGCAGAAGGTAGTAGATCAACTGCAGGGCGAACCAAAGGAGCAGCTTCGTTCCATCTACCCCACTATATGTTACCGCCAAAAACGATAGTCCCGACAAGGCCAGAAAATCCAGGTACAGGCCGGCTGCACCCAAGGAAGCAAACTCCCACAGCCCAAGGACAACGATCAGAGCCACCAGCAGACGCCAGGCGGTCCCGCCCAGATAAAGGGCGCCCAGTAGGATGGGGATGCCGACAACTGCTGTCACGACGCGCTGTGCCAACATAGCTATTCCTTCTGCTCCTTTGCGGAAACCTGTCCAAAGCGGCGCTCCCGCTTAAGATAATCCTGGATGGCCTTCTCAAACTCTTCCTCATCGAAATCGGGCCACAGCACATCAGTGACATAGAGCTCACTGTAAGCTGCCTGCCAGAGCAGGAAGTTACTGAGGCGCTTCTCGCCTCCGGTGCGGATGATCAGATCAGGGTCAGGGCTCGGCCAAGTGAAAAGGTGCCTGGCAAGATGGTCCTGGGTAATCTCCTCGGGCGAGATCTCGCCGCGCAGCGCTTGAGCCGCCAGTTCTCTGACGGCTCTGGTAAGCTCAGCGCGCCCGCCGTAGTTGAAGGCCACATTGAGGGTCAAACGCCTGTTGTCGGCGGTGACCTCCTCTGCCTTGATCCAGATGGCCCGGATGTCCTCGGAAAGGCTTTCCCGATCACCCACCATGCGGACCCGCGCGCCTTCTCGCTTCAGTTCTTCGATCTCCTGCACGAAGGCTTTGTACATCAGGTCCAAGAGGAAGTCAACCTCTTCCTTTGGTCTGTTCCAGTTTTCGGTGCTGAAGGCGTACACGGTCAGGGTACCGATCCCGCGATTTGCGGCATAGCGCACTGCCCTCTTAAGGCCCTTGACTCCTTCTCTGTGCCCCAAATAGCGAGGCAGGGCCCTCCGCTTGGCCCAGCGTCCGTTGCCATCCATGATGATGGCCACATGTGCGGGAACACTACTCGCTTCTCTTTTCACGCGCCAGCCTCCTAGTTCACAGTCCAATCCTGAACGGCGCAGACCAGGCTGAGAGGCGGCCCGCTGCGCACGGCGATTACGAAGGCATCCTCACTGGAATCGGAGTCTGAAGCCGCTTCCCTCTGCTTGGGAGCGGCAGTCCAGACCACCTGAAAGGAGGTTCCTTCTTCCCTCAAGATCTCCTCTGCCCTTTCGAGGGGGTAGCCGATTAAGAACTCCCAATCTGAGATCTCTGGCTGCCTGCTCAAACCTCCATAATCTCCTTTTCTTTGGCTTTGAGAAGCTCATCGATCTGTTCAATGTAGCGGTCGGTCAGTTTCTGGATCTCATCCTGAGCCCGGCGCAGATCGTCTTCGGAGATGTCGCCGTCTTTCTCCAGCTTCTTGGCGGTCTCGTTGAGATCGCGCCTGATGTTCCGCACGGCAACGCGGAAGTCTTCGGCATCCTTGCGCACCAGACGCACAAGATCCTTGCGGCGCTCCTCGGTCAGCGGCGGGATGGCGAGGCGGATCACCGTGCCATCATTGTTGGGCGTCAGGCCCAGATCAGAGGCAAGAATAGCCTTCTCAATATCCTTAATCGAGTTTTTGTCCCAAGGGGTGATCACCAAAAGCCTGGGTTCGGGTACGGTAACGCTGGCCATTTGATTGAGCGGTGTGGGGGTGCCGTAGTAGGAAACCACGATGCGGTCCAGCAGCGCTGGATTGGCGCGGCCCGTGCGCACGCTGGCAAAGGCTTTCTTGGTCCGGTTAATAACCTCTTCCATCCTGGCTTTTCCGTCGTCCAAAATCTCACCAATCATCTCATTCGCCTCCTACGTATGTACCTATTCTTATACCGCTTACAGCCTTGGCGATGCTGCCAGGCTCGTCGAAGTTAAAGACGATGATGGGGATGCCGTTGTCCATGCACAGAGAAGTGGCCGTAGTGTCCATCACTCCGAGACCGCGGTTGATTACATCGAGATAGCTGATGCTCTCAAAACGGGTGGCCTGGGGATCGATGCGCGGATCGGCGCTGAAGACACCGTCTACTCCCCTTTTGGCCATGAGGATCACTTCCGCTTCTATCTCCAAAGCCCGCAGGGCTGCCGTGGTGTCAGTTGAGAAGAAGGGGTTACCCGTACCCGAAGCAAAGATGACCACCCGGCCCTTTTCCAAGTGGCGTATGGCACGCCGCCTGATATAGGGTTCGGCAATCTGCCGCATCTCGATGGCCGTCTGAACCCTGGTCTGCACTCCCCGTTTCTCCAGGGCGTCCTGCAGGGCAAGGGCGTTGATCACTGTAGCCAGCATGCCCATGTAGTCGGCTGTGCTGCGATCAATACCCTTTGCGCTGCCAGAAGCGCCGCGCCAGAAGTTCCCGCCTCCAACGACCACGGCTATCTCCACGCCCAAATTCAATACACTGCTTATCTCCTGGGCGATATAACCGACCACCCCGGCATCTATGCCGAAACCTCCGCCACCCAAGGCCTCTCCACTCAACTTCAGTACCACTCGCCGATATTTAGGCGTTAACATGGACACCACCCCTTATTAATTCTGCCAAAAGCAAAAGATCCCTCCAGCAAAAAAGGAGAACACCAACGGTGTCCTCCTACTGCCCTGCCTGGGCCATTACTTCTGCGGCGAAGTCATCTTGACGTTTCTCCAATCCTTCACCACGCTCATACCTTACGAAACGTCTGACCGAAATCTTCTCGCCTGTCTTCGCAATCTTGGCATTGAGAAGCTCACCAACGGTCATATCCGGATCCTTGACGAAGGGCTGTTCCAGGAGGCAGACCTCTTGGAAGAACTTTTCCAAGCGCCCTTCCACGATCTTGTCGACGATGCGTTCTGGTTTGCCTTCGTTCAGCGCCATGGCTCTGTAGATGGCACGCTCATGCTCCAGAACCGACTCGGGGATTTCCTCTCTGGAAACGTACTGCGGTTTGCTGGCCGCAATCTGCATGGCGATGTCTTTGGTCAGTTGAGCAAACTCTTCGGTCTTGGCCACAAAGTCGGTTTCGCAGTTGACTTCCACCAGGACCCCGATGCGTCCGCCCATGTGTATGTAAGAAGCGACCAAACCTTCCGCTGCGATGCGTCCTGCTTTCTTGGCTGCGGCAGCCAGGCCCTTTTCACGCAGGTAGTCTACTGCAGCATCCATATCGCCGTTGGTTTCAATCAGGGCCTTTTTGCAGTCCATCATGCCCGCTCCGGTCTTTTCGCGCAGCTCCTTGACCAGCGCTGCTGAAATTTCTGCCATTTTTACCCTCCTTCTCGTGTTGATTGAAAAGAGGGGTGAGAGTCACCCTCCCACCCTCTTGGCTTGCGCTATTCTTCCTCGTCGTACAGATCGGCGTCGTCTTCGTCACTGGGGACAGGCTCCGCTTTCCTTGGTGCCTGTTCAGCTTGAGCTTCAGCGAAGCTGGCGCCTTCTTTAGCCTCCACAACCGCACTAGCGATCGTGGATGTGAGAAGCTTCACAGCCCGGATGGCGTCGTCGTTGCCAGGGATTACATAGTCAACCTCATCGGGATCGCAGTTAGTATCTACAATCGCCACGATGGGAATACCCAGCTTGCGAGCCTCAGCCACGGCGATGCGTTCCTTGCGGGGATCGACAACAAACACTGCGCCCGGTAGGGTCTTCATGTTCCTGATGCCGCCCAGGAAACGCGCCAGCCGCTCTTTCTCCTTGCGAAGCTGGATGACTTCCTTCTTCGGCAGGACATCGAACAGGCCATCTGTTTCCATCTTCTCGATCTGTTCCAGGCGTGCAATCCGCGAGGAAATGGTTTTGAAGTTGGTCAGCATGCCGCCCAGCCAGCGCTGGTTGACGTAGAACATGCCGCACCGTTCAGCCTCGTCACGGATGGTTTCTTGAGCCTGCTTCTTCGTACCGACGAAGAGGACTGACTTACCCGAACCTACGGTCTCCCGGATGAAGTTGTAAGCTTCCTCCACCTTCCTGACAGTCTTCTGCAGGTCGATGATGTAGATCCCGTTTCTCTCGGTGAAGATGTACTGCTTCATCTTGGGATTCCATCTGCGGGTCTGATGACCGAAGTGAACGCCGGCCTCTAACAGCTGCTTCATGGTAATAACGGCCAATTCGCCCACCTCCTTCCTTTGTTTTTTCCTCCGCCTTTCTCACCTAGGGACAGGACCTAGCGGCACCCCTGCCTCCTATCAAAAGGCGTGTGTATTCACACCACTTGCTAATATAGCATAGTCAGCCGTTTTCAGCAAGTGGTTCGCCTTCTTTATTTAACTCCAGGATCAGCTCCACTTCACCAAGCCCCAAACCCAGTTTCTTGGCGATGTCTGCGACATCCAGTCCCTGAGCAACTAGTTCCAGAACCGCTAGGACTTTCGGCGACTTCTGGGGTTCCGGCATGTAGCTGCTTAAGATCTGCTTCTGCAGCTCCAACAGGGCCTGATGCTGCTGTTCGATCTCTGCCAGGATCTCCTGCTGCCTCTTCTCGAGCTGTTCGATGGCCTCATCGATCATCATCTCCAGCATGGCATAGTCGTTCTGCGGACGCGTGAAAAGGCCGGGACGGAACAAGAAGAGCGCAAGTACCGCCACGGCGATACCCAGTGTGAACACGAGGAAATACTCCACGCGACCCGCCTCCTAGGCCCGCAAGTCGATATGCCTTCTACCTTTTGGATCCTGTTTGCCCTGCTCTTTCTCCTGCTCCTGCTGTCGCCTTTTCCTCTGCTCATCCTTGCGGTCACGGACGCGATCTGTTTCTCTGTTCAACTCAACGCGGCGTTCCCGGGCCGCAAACTCCTGACTCACCTGGGGAGCCAAGCGGCCTGCGGCACCTGTAGGATCACCTTCCCGGTTCACCTTGGGCACTTGATCAGACCGGGAAACCAGAACCTGGAAGTCGGGAAACCTGATAGACATGTCAGTCCCCTCCCTGCTCAGCTGAGCTTGCTTCTCAAGGTCATGATGGCCTTAGTGTGGATCTGTGAGACCCGCGACTCCGACACCTGCAGCACATGGCCGATTTCCTTCAGCGTCAGATCCTCATGGTAGTACAGAGCCAGCACCAACTGTTCTCTTTCCGACAGCTGCTCGATGGCGGCCGCAAGTTCTGCAACGCTTTCTTTCTCTATCACCCGCTGGTCGGGGAGCAGGCCCTGATCGACCACCAGGTCCAAGACCTTCAAATCTTCTCCGCCCTGCTCGCCTGCTGCCGCGTCATCGAGGGAAAAAAGGTTGGCTCCTTTCAGCTCAGACAGCAGCGCGAAGTAATCATCAAGGGTAAGCCCCAGGGCCGTGGCTATCTCTTCATTCGTGGGCGTGCGGCCCAGGTCATTTGTCAGTTCATAAATCTGGCTCTCCACCAGGCGCGCCTTTGCCCGCGTGCTTCTCGGCACCCAATCAAGCGAGCGCAGGCCGTCGATGATCGCTCCCCGAATTCGCGTGGTCGCGTAAGTCTCAAACTTTATGTTTCGCTCTGCATCGTACTTTTCCAGAGCATCCAAGAGACCAAAAAAGCCGAAACTCTCCAGGTCGCCCACGTCGACGCTGCTGGGCAGGTTCATAGCCAGACGGCCAGCCACGTACTTCACCAACGGTATGTACTGCTCGATGAGCTTTTCCCGCGCTTGGGAATCGTTCGCTTTCTTGTACCTGCGCCACAATTCCTCAAGGCGCTTCTCCTCCTGCACAGACACACACTTCACCCCTGGGGACCGAATTAGGTGATATCCTCCCGGGAAATGTCCGCCAGTTCGATCTGGCGTTTAAAGACAAACTGGATGATTGTCTTGCGCATGCGTTCGGGTATGTTCAAAAAAGAACAACCGTAATCCTGCCCGTTGTCGTCCGGCACCATCCTCACCACGAAAGCCCGTGTTGCGAGCTGCTCTCCTCCTAACCGGAAAGAGATGCGCAGCTCATCGTCGATCTGGAAGGGATGGCTGCTGCGGAGAAGAAAACCGCCCCCGCTCAAGTTCAGGATGACTCCTGCTTGAGCCGGCAGTTCCTCTCCACCTTCCTGTATGGGAACGACGACCGCGTCGATAAAAACCGGAACCCTCACGAACATGCGCTCCTGAGTCTTCTGCCAGCTCCCCAAGAGCCGCAGCTGCAGCAGGGGGAGGGTTGTCCTGAAGCGCTTTTCAACGATGGCTTGGTTGCTGAAGCGCCCTTCCTGCCCCGGGCCCCGCAGCTTGATCTCGATCCTGAGCTCGGTGCCGATGCGGATGGGGACAATCGCCCCCCGCTCCAGTGGGGCTCCAACAACAAGGAGATCGTCGTAGGCGTCTTCCACTCTGGTGCGGTAGACTTGAGGACCTCCGGGACTGCCCAGATGCAGCTCGACAAGTTGGTTCGGTACGATCCGCATACGGTTCCCTCTCTAGACGTGCAGAAACCCGGATACTCTTGCAAAAAAGCCTCTGATACCCGGTGAGCGGTTGGGAATATCTTCGCCAGCTAATACCCCGGCGATTCTCTTGATGGAACGGCTGGACATAGACGAGGGGAATGACAAAAGAACGGGCTGCTGTTGGGACACGGCCCGCGGAATGTGCTGTTCGGCAAGGACATAACCCAGGTAATCCACTTCCCACTGCACGAACTCCCGCAGCACTGAGTTGAGCCTTTCTGCAACCATCTCTGCCTCTGCTGGGCTCTTGGCCATGTTGACCACCAGTTTCGCCTTGGCCTGCGGGGCCCGCTGGTGGACGATCTTGAGCAGCCCATAGGCATCGGTTATGGCCGTGGGCTCGGGCGTAGTTACTACCAGCACATCGGTGGCGGCCAGGACGAAGCTGATCACCGAGCGGTGTACTCCTGCACCAGTGTCCAATATGACAAAGTCAAACTCCTCATTCAGCTGTTCAAAAGAGGCCACGAAGGCTTCCAGGCGCCACCCGCTGAGGTTGGCGAGTTCTGTGATGCCAGAACCGCCGGAGATGATCTTCAAACCCAAGGGCCCGTCGACGATGATTTCCCGCAGGGTCTTTTCGCCCTGCATCACATGGCCCAAGTTATACTTTGGTGAAATACCCAAGACTATGTCCACATTTGCCAAGCCCAAATCAACGTCGATCAGCACTACCCTTTGGTTGAGCTGGCACAAGGCTAGTGCTAAATTGACGGCAATATTCGTTTTCCCAACCCCGCCTTTTCCACTGGTCACAGCGATGATTCGAGAGCTGGGTTCCTGCTTTGCAACCAGTCTTCTCAACTCTGCTGCTTGATCTCTCATCCTTACGCGTCCCCCAGAATAAGTTGGGCAATTCGCTGACCATCCGCCACCTCGATATCCTCTGGTACCCCCTGCCCAGTGGTGACGAAGGCAATTGGCACGCGCGCCCGTTCACATGTGTGGAGCAGCACCCCATACGCGCTTGTCTCGTCCAGCTTGGTTACGATAACGCGGTTTATGGGCAGCTGCCCGAAGACGGAAATGATCTCATCTACATCCCGCGGCTTGGTGGTAGCGCTGATTACCAGGTGGATCTCAGCCTCTACTCCCTCAAAGAAGTTTCTCAGTTCGGCCATGTGCAGCTGGTTGTTCTGGCTGCGCCCAGCGGTATCGATCAGGATCAGATCCTTATCCTGGAGCTTGCGCAGGGCCTCCTTCAGTTCCTTGGGGCTGTAGGCAACCTGCACGGGCAGCCCGATGATCTCCGCATAGGTTTTCAGCTGCTCAACTGCCGCGATGCGGTACGTGTCCAAAGTGATCAATCCCACCTTGCGGCCGGCCACCAAGGAAAAGTTGGCTGCCAGCTTGGCGATGGTGGTCGTCTTGCCCACCCCGGTTGGCCCGATCAAGGCCACCACATGCTGCTTACCGTTGAACTCCCAAGGCTCGCAGGATTTGATGCGGCCTGCCGCTGCCTTGTTCAGCCCTTCCCAGAGTCTTGCTTCGTTGTTCCACTCCTCTTTGGGCAGTTTGCTGAGGACTTCTTTAATCAAGTTGACCGCCAGGTCCCGAGGGATGTCCACCCGGATCAGGCGGCTGTACACTTTCAACATCGCCTCAGACCAGGCTGGATCGGGACGGGTATCAGCCGTTGGCGGTCTGGAAGGCTCCACAGTTTGCCTCTGGACCCCTGCTCGGGTGCTTGCGTTGGCGCTGTTCACGCCGTCTCGGTCGTTTCTGCGGCTGCTGCTGCTTATGTTGGGGTCGAAGGCACCAACCACCTCGTAGCGTCGAGGCCCGAAACGGCCCCAAAGCCATGGCTTCTTCTGCGCCGTGTGCAGGATCACCGCATCGCGCCCAAACTCCTGACGCATGTTGTCCACTGCTTCTTGTATCGTCTTTCCTGTAAATTTCTTAACTCGCATGCTTCCACATCACCGTCCCCACCGCGTCCACCTGAACATCTGGGCTGATTTCGTTGTACGAGAGTACAACCAACCTCGGAAGGGCCCTTTCGGTCAGCCTCTTAAGAGCCATCCGGATCTGCGGTGAAACAACAATTACCGGATAGGGCAAAACGTGTTCCTCCAAGGCTTGTCCCAGCACGCCGAACAGCTGCTGGAGGACTCGTGGATCCAAAGCAACCGTGAGACCGCGATCAGTATGTTGAAGAGCATCTGCGATCACTTCTTCCCATTCAGGGCTCAAGGTCAACACGGTGAGCACACCGTTTTCCTGGTAGATTTGGGAGATCTGTCTGCCTAGTGCCTCGCGCACATACTCAGTTAGGTAGTCCACATCTCTGGTGACCGGCGCCATATCGGCCAAGGTTTCCAAGATGGTTACGAGATTGCGGATGGGTACCCCTTCCCGAAGGAGGTTCTGCAGCACCTTCTGAACCTCCCCAACTGTTAGAAGTTCCGGAACAAGTTCGTCGACAACCGCCGAATAGCTTTCCCGGGCGCTGTCCAGCAGGGCCTTCACTTCCTGGCGGCCCAGGAGTTCATGGGCGTGTGTACGGATGATCTCTGTGAGGTGAGTGGCAAGAACAGCGGGTGGGTCAACAACCGTGTAGCCCGCATACTCTGCGCGCTCCCGCGCCGCGGCATCCACCCAGAGAGCCTTAAGTCCGAAAGCCGGTTCAGTGGTGGGGATGCCGGTGATCTGCTCCGTGACCCCTCCGGCGTCCATTGCCAAGTAGTGGTTTACCATAAGTTCTCCGCGTCCTACCTGGATCCCTTTAATCTTGACTACATACTCATCGGGGTTTAGCTGGAGATTGTCTCTGATGCGGATCACCGGCACCAAAACGCCCAGCTCAATGGCGCACTGCCGCCTGATCATACTGATCCGATCGAGCAGATCTCCACCCTGAGACTCATCGACCAGGGGGATCAGGCTGTAGCCGATCTCCATCTCAATGGGATCAACCTGCAGTAGAGAGGCAACGCTTTCGGGCTTGCGGGCCTCTTCCAGCCGCTGCTGTTCGGCGACGGTCTCTTCCTCGATCTCCTGCCCCTTTTCGGCTCGCCGCACAGCAAAGGCCAGACCACCAAGGGAAGCCCCCAGGGCAATAAACGGCAGTTTGGGCAGTCCTCCAAAGAGCCCGAAGGCTGCCACTGCTACTCCGGCCGTCACCAGTACACGGTATTGGGAAAAGAGCTGGCGGGTGAAATCTGCACCCAGGTTGTTCTCAGAGGCGCCGCGAGTGACCACAATACCGGTAGCCGTTGAGATCAGAAGCGCCGGGATCTGGTTCACCAGCCCGTCACCAACGGTCAAGAGCGCATAACGGCTCAGGGCACCGGTAAGGTCCATGCCTTTCTGGAACATGCCGATGGCCAGGCCGCCCAGCAGGTCGATAACCAAGATGATGATGCCGGCTATGGCATCGCCCTTCACAAACTTGGCGGCGCCGTCCATGGCTCCGTAGAAATCTGCCTCCCGCGCGATAAGTTGCCGGCGCTGCCGCGCTTCACTCTCTGAAATCAAGCCGGCGTTCAGATCGGCATCAATACTCATCTGCTTTCCCGGCATTGCGTCGAGGGTGAAGCGGGCTGCCACCTCTGCCACACGTTCTGAACCCTTGGTGATAACGATGAACTGGACTACCACCAGGATCAAGAAGATTACAAATCCCACGACATAGTTGCCGCCAACCACGAAGTCTCCGAAGGCGATGATGATCCGCCCGGGATTACCCGTGAGCAGGATCAACCTCGTGGAGGACACACTCAAGGCCAACCGAAACAGGGTGGTGATCAAGAGCAGCGACGGGAAGATGGAAATCTCCAGTGCGCCTTTGATGTTCATGGCAAGGAGCAGGATCAAAAGGGACAGGCTGATGTTGATCGCCAACAGCAGATCGAGGAGGAACGGAGGCAGTGGCAGGACCATCATGACCACCACGAGTACTACGGCCAAAACAACAACCAGGTCGCTTATGGGACCCATCCGCTGAGTAAAGGTAACTCCCGCTCGGGCCATGTTCACCATCCTTCCCGCTTAAAGTATCAGATCGTCTTCCTGCGCAGCCTGTAAACGAAAGCTAACACTTCGGCTACCGCAGGATAAAGATGTGCTGGTATCTCTTCCCCGATTTCTGTCGTGTCGTAAAGAGCTCGGGCCAGTTCGGGGTTCTGCACAGTAGAAATTCGATGTTTAGCAGCTTCTTCCTTGATCCTCTGAGCGATAAGGCCCTTGCCTTTGGCTACCACTCTTGGAGCATTCATCTCGCCCGGGGTGTACTTGATCGCTATGGCATAGTGCGTCGGGTTGGTGACGATCACGTCGGCCGTGGGGATGGCCTGCATCATGCGCTGCGCCGCCATCTGACGCTGGCGCTGGCGGATCCGGGAACGGATCTGGGGATCGCCTTCCAGCTGCTTATACTCTTCTTTGATTTCTTCCTTCGACATACGGATGCTGCTCTCAAACTCACGCCGCTGCCACCAGTAGTCCGCAGCCGCCAGCACCAAGAGGAAGAGCCCCACCTGCATCCCCATGCGGTAGATGCTGTCCACGATCTGGCTGACGCCCTGCTCTAGCTCAAACAGACTGGCCTGGGACAGCCACTGCAGATTCGCGTCGATCTGATTGTAGACTAAATATCCCACTAGAGCAACCTTGGCCGCAGATTTGAGGAACTCCACTAAGGCTCGCTTAGAAAAAATGCGGCGGAAACCCTCAAGGGGGTTGATGCGGGAGAATTTGGGCTGCAGCACTTCGGTTGTGACCATAAAGCCAACCTGCACAACCTGACTCAACAGCGAAACCACCCACAAACCAAGCAGGATCGGTGCGATTACCAATCCCAATTTGAGCAGGGCAACAAGGAATAAGCTGTGCAAGCCCGGAAAGTCCCCCTGCCATCCAGGCAAGTGGCCTAAGAAATGGCGGACCAGTTCGACGAGGTTTTCTTTGACAAAAGGGGCCAGGACCCGGAGCAGGAGGAAACCGGCAAGAACCAGCAAGGCTGTGGGCACTTCCGCACTCTTGGCCACCTGGCCCTTCTTGCGCGCTTCCTCACGGCGCCGCGGCGTTGCGGGCTCGGTCTTTTCCCCGGCAAACAGCTGCAGGTTAAAGCGAAACTCGGCCACTTAACTCCCCCCCAGAGCCAGCAGCTCATGAAGGTAACGGAAGAGCAGCCCGTCAGGTGTGAAAAGCTGGGTGATGATGTGCACCACCGCCGGTATGGACAGCAGCACGATCGCCAATCCCACCATGATCTTGATGGGAAAGCCGAGTACAAAGACGTTGATCTGGGGCACTGCCCGGATGACGATCCCCAGGCCGATATCGGCGAGGAGGATGGTTGCCATAGCCGGCAGGGCGATCCTCAACCCGATGACAAACATCTGGGCCGTGAGGCTGGCAAAGAGCTCGAAACTTGGTTCCAACCGCAACCCGCTACCAAAGGGAATCACCTCAAAAGACCTCTGCACGGCCTGGATCACCCAGAGATGGGCGTCCATCCCAAGGAAAATCAGGACTGCCAGCACATGGTAGAACTGAGAAAAGACGGGTACCTGCCCGCCGAGGGAAGGGTCAAATACTGAGGCCATGGAAAAACCCAGAGGCACATCAACGAAATGCCCCGCGAAGGTGACGATGGAAAAGATCATGATCACGATAAATGCCATAAGCAGGCCGACGGCCACTTCATGGAGGGTCAGAACAGCAAGAACCGACCAGGAGGTAACGTCCCACTGGGCGTCAAGCTGTGGCAAAACAGTGAGGGCGCAGAGCGCGGAAAAGCCCAGCCTGACCAGGATGGGCACGTTCCTCATGTTGAACAAAGGCGTGGCCGCGAAAAAGGTGGCCAGCCGTATAGAACACAGGGAGAAGCGGACGAAGTCTGTGATGGATATCAACGCCGCGACCTCCCCTACCTAACAAATGAGGGCAGCTCGCTCAGGAGCCTTTCGGCAAAATCCACCAAACGCCTGATCATCCAAGGCCCGAAAATGACCAGGGACACCAGTACAGCCACGATCTTGGGGATGAAGGTGAGAGTCTGCTCCTGGATCTGGGTAGTGGCCTGAAAAATGCTCACCACAAGACCGACCAGCATGCCGATGCCTAGGGCAGGGCCTGCCACCAGCAGGATGGTCAAAACCGCTTCTCTGGCAATAGTCATAACGGTTTGATCGGTCATGGAACCACCTCTTACATGAAGCTGGCAAGCAGTGAACGCACGATCAGGTGCCAGCCATCCACCAGTACGAAAAGCAGCAGCTTAAACGGGAGCGAGATCATGATCGGCGGCAGCATCATCATCCCCATCCCCATAAGCGTGGAGGCAACTACCATGTCGATCACGAGGAAAGGAATGAAGATCACGAAACCGAGTTGAAAGGCGGTTTTCAACTCAGAAATGACAAAGGCAGGGATCAGGGTCAGGGTGTCCACATCATCGGGCGTCTGCGGTCTTTCCTGCCCACGCAGGGCGATGAACATCTCTAGGTCCTTTTCCCCGGTATTGCGCAGCATGAAGTCTCGCAGCGGCTGAAGGCCTCCCGTCCACATGTCTTCCAGCGACAGCTCTCCGTTGAGATAGGGCAGCAGGGCATCGGTGTACACTGCCCCGAAGGTGGGCGCCATCACAAAAGCGGTCAAAAACAAAGCAAGCCCGATCAGGACCTGATTGGGCGGGACCTGGTTCGTGCCCAGCGCGTTGCGGATAAGAGATAGGACGATAACTGTGCGCGTGAACGACGTTAGCAGTACAAGGATGGCAGGTGCCAGGGTGAGGATGGTAAGAAGAAGGAGCACCTGCAGGGTGACGGCCACGTCCCCCGGACTCTCGGCGATTCCCAGTCCAATATCAACGCTGGGAAAGGGAATGGTGGTCTGCAAAAAGCCCATTTATTCGGGGACCTCCTCATGGTCTGTTTGCGGCTGCTGCTCCCCAAGCACCGTGATGCTCTGCGCAGTTACGCCGAGCAGGAGCTGCTTGTCCCCCCACTCCACAAGGTAAAGAGCGCGGTTTGTGCCCAAGGAGAGGACTTCTTTTATGCGCAGATTCTGCCCACCCACTTGCCTTCTCCCATACCAGCGTGCCGCCAGAATGGTAAGGGGCAGGACTATTGCCAAAGCCACAACGACCCTAACCAGCCCCCAGATCATCTCCAGATCCATGGCAGGTCACTCCCGCAGCCGCTGTGCCTTGGGCAGTATTTCCAGGATCCGGACACCAAAGTTGTCATCGAGGACGACGACTTCTCCGCGAGCCACCCTGCTGTCGTTAACATAGACATCGACGGGTTCTCCCGCCAGGCTCTCCAGCTCGATCACGGACTGAGGTTTCAGCTCCAGGATCTCCTGGAGGGTCATGGTGGTGCGCCCGAGCTCTACGGTAATCGTCAGTTCTATGTCTTCCAGAAGGTGCAGACCCTGTTCTTTGTCCAGCTGTGAAAGCTCTCCGATCGGGGTAAACACGGCCCTGCTTACGGCCACCTCTTCACCCTTCACAAGAGAGCTGCTGCCTTTGGTCTTTGCCATGGGATCACCCCTTCTCTAGGTCACTGGATGATCAAGTCGATGAAGAACACATCCGTGACCTCGCCTTTGGCGACCACCGCGTTCGTGGCGTGGAGGATATCAAGCCGCAGTGACTCCATGCCAGCTTGGGTGCTCAGTTCTTCGGCAGTCTTGGACCGGATGATGGTGATCACTGAATCGCGGATCTGGGGCTTCCTTTTCTCCAGTTCTTCGACGACTTTCTTGTTTTCCGCTTCCAGCACAACCTGGGTGCGGATGTAGCGGCGCTGATTGGGTGATGACAGGAGGTTGAGCGTGAACTCTCCCAACTCGAACGTAGGGCCGAGTTCTTTAGAGGCAGCTTTTGCTTCTTCGCTCTGAGGCGCCTGAGCCGTATTGCCGCGGAAGATCAAGTATGTGGTAAAGGCACTTCCCACCGTGGCCAGGATCACCAAGGCAACGGCAACGATTAGCAGTTTTAGATCGACTTCCACTTTCTTGGCCATGCTCAAGCCTCCTCTTAGTTCGGTTCAAAATCCCAGAGGTCGATGTTAAGGATCACAATGTCGACCCGGCGGTTCACAGCACGGTTCTCAGCTGTGTCATTGGGCCTGATGGGACGGTATTCCGCGTACCCGGCCGCAGACAGGCGGTCTGGGTCAAACCCCTGTTCTTCGATGAGGAACCGCACGACGTTGGTCGCTCGATGCACGCTCAGTTCCCAGTTCGACGGAAACCGCTCGGTCCGGATCGGCCAGTTGTCAGTGTGCCCTTCCACCCGCAGCGCGTTGGGCAGTTCTTTCAAAACGGGGGCGATCTTCCTAAGGGCTGTCATGGCTTCCGGTTTGAGTGTGGCTTCACCCAAGTCGAAGAAAACCTGCTCTGCAAAGCGAACGATAAGGCCGCGTTCCTGCAGCTCCAGCTGCACATCGGACAGGCCTTCGGCTTCCACCAGTTCCCTCAACTGCTCATAGACCGAAGTCAGCTGGCTCACACCTAAGTCAGAAAAGTCAAAGGGGGTGTCTCCCGGCCGATCCAAGGGTGCCTCACCAGGGGAGAAGATGCCCACATACTGCTGAAAAGCGGCCATTACAGACGAGAACTTTTCCACGTCCAGAGAAGAGAAAGTGAACAGCAGAACGAAAAAAGCCAGCAGGAGAGACATCATGTCGGAGTAAGTGGTAAGCCAAGAAGCCGCTGGTGGCGAGTCGTCTCTCTGCCTTTTACGCATTCACGGTCACCCCTTCGGTGGAGGCCCGTGCTTTACTGCGCTCCTTTTCGGCTGCTTCTCTTTCGCCAGGCGAGAGGAACGACTTCAGCTTTTCTTCTACAATCCTCGGGTTCTCCCCTGCCTGGATGGAAAGAATGCCTTCGATCATCACCTGCTTCATCAAAACCTCTTCATCGCTTTTCAGCTTCAGCTTTCCGGCAATGGGCAGGAAGATCAGGTTCGACGCAACGGCACCGTAGAGAGTGGTGATCAGCGCCACGGCCATGCCGATACCTACTTGGTCGGGGTCATCCAGCTGCCCAAGCATGGCGATGAGACCGATCAGAGTACCGATCATGCCGTACGCTGGCGACCAAGCACCCATCTGTTCGAAGATCCGCTGACCGATGCGGTGCCGCTCTTCGAGGAAATAGAGCTCGATCTCCATGATGTTCCGCACCAATTCTGCGTCTGTCCCGTCCACCACCAGCTGAATACCTTTTTGGAGAAATGGTTCATCGGTTGCTTGGGCTCTTTCTTCCAGGGCTAGCAGGCCTTCACGGCGAGAGACCTCGGCGAATTCAACGAGCGTCTCGATAATCTGCGCACTGTCGCTGCGCTTACGGGAAAACGCCACCCTGAGCAGAGGTAAGACGCTTAGCACCTCTTTCATGGAAAAGTTCACCATGACTGAAGCAAAGGTGCCACCGAAAACGATCAGAAGGCTGGACAAGCTCCAGTACATCCGGATGTCGCCTTCCAGGAAGATGGCGAATACCATCAAGCCCAGCCCCATCAGGAGGCCCAATATCGTTACCAAATCCATGTGCCTGCACCCCATTCTCTTCATGGACGGGTGGGGCTGCAGATGCAGCCCCGCCTACTTACGCCCACTTTACCGTTTCAGGTTTACCAGCTCCGCCAGTATCTCATCGGAGGTCGTGATGATCCGCGAGTTGGCCTGGAAGCCTCTCTGGGTGATGATCATCTCGGTGAATTCCTCGCCCAGGTCAACGTTGGACATTTCCAAGGCGCCCGGTGAAATGGTTCCATAGCCGGGTACTCCCGCCGAAGCGATCTGGGCTGTACCCGAGTTGGCACTCTCCACAAACATCGTGGATCCCGACCGCAGGAGGCCGCCCGGGTTCGCAAATTTCGCCAAAGCAATCTGGCCCAAAGGCCTGGTAAGACCGTTGGAGAAGCTGCCCACGATCACCCCATTTTGGTCTATGGCAAAGCTTTCAAGTGCACCGCTGGTGTAGCCATTCTGGCTCAGGAACTTGCCAGTGAAGGTATCAGCATACTGGGTGAACTGGGTGAAGTCCAGATCTATCTCCATTGCCTGTGAGTTCGCCGGGTTGAACGTGATCTGGCTGCCATTGACTTGTTTGATACTCCCATTCTCGTTGAACTCGATCGTCCCATTTTGCTGCAGAGTTTGAGTCTGGGTCAGGAGCAGGCTTCCTGAGTCCTGTGACACAATCACAGTCGAGCCCGCTTCCAGAGCGCCGACAAATTCGAACTGGTAACCAGCGTTGGGATCATCTCCAACGCGCCACTGGACACCGTCCTGGCTGACCGCAACAGTGCCATTGCCATTCTTGAGCTCCCAACGACCGTTGTGCTCCACCGTGTACTCCTGGCCAGACACTATGTCGCCGGCTTCGCTGACCGGAATGCGGTTGCTCACGACCTGCCACTTGGCAGTCCATGCCCACGTGTTTTCGCCTTGATACGTCAGACCGATCTCAAGGGTGTGCTGACCTCCCCTTGAGTCATACACCTGGATCGTCCTTGGAACGTTCGTACCCGGTGTGGTACGAGAGTCAAGGTTCCCCCCGAAGTAGACCCGGTCGGTGGCTTTGGGGGTGATTGTCTCCATCGCGGAGATGTAAAGCGACTGCAGAGGTCCGTTTGGGTCGATGATGCCGTCTTGATCGGCTTTATAACCCAGTACCCTCTGCCCGTTAACAAGCGAAACCAAGTTGCCTTCTGTTCCATTGTCCAGACCAAAGATGCCAGCTCTGGTGTAGACGCGGTTCTCGCCTTCTCCCAGAACAAAGAACCCATCGCCTTCTATGGCGAGATCGGTTCCATAACCTGTTGTCTGAGTGTTGCCCTGTGTGTGCTTAACATCGATGGACCCGAGCTGCACGCCGAGACCGACCTGGAGCGGGTTGCTGCCGCCCCTTGCGTCGGTTGGTGCGGTCGCACCGCGGATCGTCTGGCTGAGCATCTCCTGGAAAGTAGCCCGCGAAGCCTTGTACCCCGCGGTGTTCACATTGGCAATGTTGTTGCCAATGACGTCCAAGCGCGTCTGGTGAACCTTCAGGCCAGATACGCCGGCGAACATTGCACGCAACATATATACTTGTCCTCCCTTCAACCCCACGTCAATCGTTCAGTGGGGGAGGGCTCCCCTGAGGGGTCCAGCCCTTTATGTGTTCTTTAGTTTCAGGTTATCACGGCGCTGTCGATCTGGGTAAACACGTTTTCTTTGAGGCTTTCCCCATCGATCGCGGTTATCACGGTGCGGTTGACCACACTAACCACCAAGGCCACATCGCCCAGGAGGATGAGTGTATCTCTCCCGCCTTTCTTCCTCGCTTTCTCAACAGCTTCTTCCAATGTGTTCAGCTGGTCATCAGTCAAACGGATGCCGCGAGACTCGAGGCGCTTGGCAGCATGGGCAGAAAACTTGAGCGCTGGCTGCTGAAGCTTGCTTTCCAGGACCTGAGCAAAAGACTCGGTGGGTTTTCCCGACGTTCTTCCCGGCTGCCTGGTCGTCTGCGGTTGCTGAACGGGCAATACGCGAGGGATCTTAAACTGCTGATCCATCCTTGGTTCCCTCCCTGATGGCCACCACTTCCGTGAAATCGTAGAGCTTGCCGCCTACAATGATCTCCGGCCAACCGTTGCGGAACTGCACTCCGGTCACTGTGCCGAACAGGCTCTCACCATCCCTGGTGAAGAGTTCCACTTCTCTGCCGATCATCTGCATGGCCTGGCCGAGAGCGGTAAGCTGCTGCTGGGCCATCATCATGTCACTGAGATTGGTGTTGAGATTCTGCATCTGCTCGAGACTGCTGAACTGGGCAAGCTGAGCGATGAACTCCTTGTCATCTACGGGGTTCACCGGGTCTTGGTGCTTGAGCTGTGTGATCAAAAGCTTGAGAAACTCGTCCTTACCCAGCCTGCTGGAGTCTTTTGCCTCGCCATTGCGCTGCCTGAGCAGATCGTCCACGTTGCCAACAGTGTTCACATACAACTACCTCACCTCCTCACACTCGAACATCCACTCTGTTCCAACTGGTACCGCTGGTGTACCGGCCGACCGTCCTGGATTCCGGCTGGGTCCGCATCTGTCCACCCCGGCCAGGGCTCCGACTTTGGTGCTGATCGCGTTGGGCTGCGCCCTCCTGACCAAGTCCGATGTCAATCATCACATCGGCCAGGACAGTTCCCCGCTCCTGAAGAGCTGAATAGAGCTGCGGAAGCTGTGCGGAAATCAGTTCCTGAACCCTTCTGTCCTGAACCATGAACTCCGCCACCATGATGCCTCGTTCCATGGACAGTTTGATGCGCATTTCGCCCAAATGCTCAGGCTTCAGTTCGATGCGCACTTCGGTTCGCTCTTCAGTGACAAGCGACTCCATGGTGCGAACGAGTTTGGAGACCAACTGCTCCGGCTGCCTCAGATCCAGAAAACTGCGCAGGGGAGCCGGCTTCTCCACAGTCTCTGCCGACTGCTCCTGAACTGCGGTAGGTTCGGCAGGCATCACGGGCTGTTCCGCCCTCCGGCCAGCCTCCTGAACTCTGCGCTCCACTGGAGCCTGCCCTTTGGACGGCTGAACCTGCTCTTTCTCCGAGGTTCGGCGCAGCTGCCCTTTTTCCGCGCTCACGGCTTCGTCGGCGAGTTCCGATTCCTTGAGATCCGGCGCAGCATCTGTGGCTGTGCTGAACTCAGGTTCGGCAGCATCGTGAACGGGTTCCCCCTCCATCGGTTCTGCCTTCGGAACGTCCTGCCTGTCCTTCTGCCCCGGGCTCTCAAGCCTAATATCAGGCGTTTCCGCAGATCCTCGCTTCGAGGAAGACTCAGGTGTCATCCTTGTGGTCTCTGGAGAGGAAAAGCGCTCCGAGTCCACTGCGTGGACGGGCTTCTCCAGTTCCACCTGCGGTTCTGCCTTTGCTTCTGGCCGTTCAGGCTGTCTAGCTCTGGTCCACAGCGCTTCCCGGGGGACTGCTTCCGACTGGCCGCCCGAGGACGCCAGATCCACATTCGCTATCTCTGCATCCACCGCATTCTCAGCTGTCTGTGTCTGCGGTACTGCTTGCGGTTGTCGCTGGCTCCTTAGGTCAACAGGTTCAAGGGGAAGTTGAACTTCCGGCGGCAGTTCCTCAGAAGAAGCGTTGCCGAGGACGGCCCGTTCCTGGTCGATCTGCTGCTCAGGAGCTGCGTTTGGCACCCGGAAGAGCTGTTGGGCCGCCACGCCCATTTCCGCTTGGGGTTGTCCCAATGGAAAAACGTCGATCTCTCCGCTGTCCTGTGTGAACACGGGATCCATCGCTAGGCGTGAACCGGGCAGAGTACCTACTCCTGCTGCGTTTGTCCGCTGAAGACCTGTTTCGTCGAGCCCTTCCTGCAGTTCACTGCCCCTAATAGGCAGGATCACTGGAAGGATAGTCATCACCGGCATGCCAATTCCGGATACCTCTGCTTCGGCATTTGGATCGGCATCGCTCTCTTCCTTGGCTTCCCCAGAGTCTTGAGCAGCTGGCCGTGTGCGGCTTGGTTCCTTGGGCATCCGCTGCGAGCCAAGCGCCTTTGCCAGCAGTTCTGCGAAGTCGATCTCTTCTTCGGGCAACTGGCGCGAAGCAGGCTCGTCCTGGGATTGTGCGTCGACCAGCGGCACATTTGTCATCACTGTCAGTTCGATAATCTCACCTCCTTTCCCATGGAAATTCCAAGCTAATCACCGGAGCGGCCCAGCTGTTCGCTTAGGGCCGCTGCCAGGTTAGTTGGCAGGGCAATTAGGATCTGCGCAGCCTCATAGGAGTCCATCTGCAGGAGGACCTGGAGGATGAGCCCTCGATCGAGCTGCTGAAGTATTCTGGCAGCATCTGCCGGGTCCATCCCGCTGTAAATCTGCGCCAGGTTCTGCACACTGCGCTTGTTCTCTTCTTCTGCTTGCAGCCTGGCTTCCCAAGCGGCAAGATCGTTTTCGCGCTTGGTCAGCTGCTGCGCCTGCTGCTCGAGCCTGGCAAGGCTGGCTTGGAGTTCCGCTTCCCTGCTTTCCAGATCAGCGAACCTGGCGAGCAGCCTTGCTTCCTGGTCAGCGACCCACGCTTCCGCGTCCTGTCCGTGAGAATACGTCTCCAGGTGGGGATGAAGCCAGGCGATGCGCGAAGCCCAGCGCCACAAGAGGGCTGTCCCATCGATCACGCCAGTGATTGTCAAGATGCTGAAAGCAAGAACAATGGAGAGCAATAGGAATGTGATGGCCAGGACCCACTTGCCCAAAGCGGAACACCTCCCTAGGACAAGACACGCGAGCGCATGTCATCCAGCACTTTCTGCTCTTTGCGCAGCTCTTCCTGGACGAAGGCCGCGTGCTGCCGGTCCCTCAGAATGGACACTTTCTTCCTTTCCTGCCTGGCCTTCATCCACGCTTCCTTCGCTCGGCTCGCGGCTGCTTCCTGTTCGGCAACCCGCTGCGTCTGTTCTTCAAGCCTGCGGTCCAGTGCTTCCAGGTATTCGTACATGGCCTGCCGAAGAACGACCGTTTCTTGGCCGTAACCGAAGACCTTAACCTGCTGTTGATGCTCCTGCAGGCGCGTCAATTTTGACCGCTCTTCGTGGGCCAGGCGCTCTTCATGAGCCCAGCGGTGTTTTGACTGCTCCTCCTGGATTTCTCGCACCTTCAGCACTTTCTGTAAGCGGAATTTGAAACCAGCCATGCAGCAACTCCTAACTAGGCCTCACTGAACACTGCCTGCAGCCGCGCCAGAGTGTCCTCAAAACTTGATGGTTCGTTGACACCCTGCTGCAAGAAGGCCTTAATGCTTGGATGCAATCTGATCGCTTCATCGATGGCGGGATTGGAACCGTGTGCGTAGGCACCGATATTGATCAAGTCCTCAGCTTCTGCGTAGGCGGCTAGGTTAGCCCGCAGCTGCGCTGCCAGCCCTTGATGCTCTTTGCTGGTTACCTCCACCATCAGGCGGCTGATGCTCGCCAAAACGTCTATGGCAGGGTAGTGGTTCTTTTCTGCCAGTGAACGGTTCAGGACAATGTGCCCGTCGAGGATACCACGGACCGCGTCGGCAATCGGTTCGTTCATGTCGTCGCCTTCCACCAGTACCGTGTAAAACGCTGTGATAGTGCCTTTTCTGCCCGGGCCTGTGCGTTCCAGAAGCCGCGGCAGGATCGCAAAAACGGAGGGCGTGTACCCTCGGGTCGCCGGTGGTTCTCCGATGGCCAGGCCCACCTCGCGCTGGGCGAGAGCCAGACGGGTTACCGAGTCCATAACAAAAAGCACATCCCGGCCCGTATCCCGGAAGAACTCTGCGATCGTTGTGGCCACCATGGCTCCCTTGATCCGCACCAAGGCCGGTTGATCGGATGTGGCTACTACAACTACAGAACGGGCCAGGCCCTCCGGGCCAAGATCCCTTTCCAGGAACTCCCGGACCTCCCTGCCCCGCTCGCCTATGAGAGCAATGACGTTTACATCTGCCTCAGTGTTGCGAGCCATCATGCCCAGCAGTGTGCTCTTGCCTACGCCGCTGCCGGCAAACACGCCGATACGCTGGCCGCGGCCGCAGGTCAAGAGGCCATCTATGGCCCTGACTCCTACGGAGAGGTGGGTCTTGATCCGCTGCCGATCCAACGGCCCGGGGATGCTGCCCTGAACGGAAAGATGCTTCGTGGCGTTGATATACCCCTTGTTGTCTATCGGCTGGCCGAGGCCATCAAGAATCCTCCCCAGCAGCGCCTCACCGACAGGCACTGTCAGGGGCGAACCAGTCGCTGTCACCAGGCTGCCTGGCCCGATACCGGTGAGATCAGACAGGGGCATCAAGAGCACCTTCTGATCGCGGAAGCCCACGACTTCCGCTGGTATGCCGCCTCCGCCGCGGGGTTTGATCAGGCACAGGTCTCCAATGTTGGTGGTAGGCCCGATGGATTCGATGGTCAGTCCCACAATTTGGCTGACGCGGCCGCTGTGGATCGTATCGTTGGCGTTCTCCAGGTGGCGCAGGTAGTGCGCTACCCTTGGGGAGAGCTCATCCGTTGTTCTCATCATAGAGCACTTCCATAAGGTGATGGGCCAATTTGCCCAGCCGCCGTTCCAGACGAGCATCGATCAGGCCCGTTTCTGATTCAATCAAGCACCCGCCTTGGGTGATCGACGGATCCTGCTCAAAGACCAGCTTGGTCCTGGTGAGACTCAAGTCCTGCTGGTAGTTCTGGAGCAGGGCATAATCCACGGGGTTGAGCAGCACCACCATCTGATCCACTGTCCCCAGTACTTCCAGGGCTTCCTTGATGATCGGCTTCAGCCAGGAAATATCTGCCTCTACCGCCTTCCTGATAACCTTATCGGCAAGGAAAACGCTGAGCTTTAGGAAGTCGTCTTCCAAAGCCCGCAGGCTGGCGGCTCTGAGACGCACTGCTTCCTCCACGGTGCTCTCCAAAAGGGAAAGCAGATCGGAGGCCTTGGCAAGGGCTTTCTGCCTCCCTTCCTCCAGCCCTTCTTCATAGCCCTCAGCAAACCCAGCTTCTTTAGCACGCAGGCGAAGGGTCTCCACCTCCGCCTCGGCCTGCTGCAGGCGCTGATGCGCTTCCTCCTCAGCTCTGGCCAAGATGTCTGCGGCCTTGGCCTGCGCATCTTCAATGAGGTTGGTTGCTTCCAATATAGTTGCGCCTTTGGCGAAGCCCTCTGTGCCTTCTTTCTCAGAAGGGATGGCGGGAATGACGATCTGCTCCTCGGAGGTAACCAGGACCTTCAGCTCTGCGGCCTTGATGATCCTAGACAATCACCTCGTCCTCCCCTCCGCGGGCGATAATGATCTCACCCATGTCCTCAAGACGGCGGATAATGGCCACGATCTTCTGCTGGGTCTCTTCAATGTCGCGTAGGCGAACCGGCCCCATGTACTCAATGTCTTCCTTCAGCATCTCTGCAGCGCGTTTGGACATGTTCTTAAAGATGCGCGCCGACACTTCTTCGCTGGCTGTCTTAAGGGCCATGGCCAGATCCTTGGAGTCAACCTCCCGGAGGACTTTCTGGATGGAGCGGTCGTCAAGGAGGATAATATCTTCAAAGACAAACATCCGCTTGCGGATCTCCTCAGCGAGTTCGGGCTCTTCTTCTTCCAGTGAATCCAGGATGGTTTTCTCCGTTGCTCGATCGACCATGTTCAAGATGTCTACGATGGACTCGATACCGCCTGCAACTGTGTAGTCGTCCATGGCAAAGGCTGACAGCCGCTGCTCCAGGGTGCTTTCGATTTCCTGCAGCACCTCAGGGGTGGTGCGGTCCAGTTTGGCCACCCGGCGGGCAACATCTACCTGCAGTTCAGGACTGAGGGATGACAGGATAAGGCCGGCCTGCTCTGGATGCAGATAGGACAGGATAAGGGCGATGGTCTGAGGATGTTCATTTTGGATAAAGTTCAGAAGCTGGCTGGGGTCCGTCTTGCGGGCGAAGTCGAAGGGACGGACCGCCAACGACGCTGTCAGCCTTTTTATGATCTCCTCAGCTCGTTCCGCACCCAAAGCCTTCTCCAACAGCTGGCGTGCGTAATCTATTCCACCCTGCTCGATAAACTCCCGGGCGGTGATCAGATCACGAAACTCCTCCATCACCTCATCCCTGAGTTCCGGCTGAATACGCTTGAGACCGGCGATCGCCAGAGTCAAATCTTCGATCTCTTCTTCTCTAAGATGCTTGAAAACCGACGCAGAAAGCTCGGGGCCCAAGCTGACCAAGAGCACCGCAGCTTTTTCTTTGCCGCTTATTTTGTGAGCCCTCATCTATGACCCTCCTAGTCCTCCGCCAGCCAGGTTCTCATGAGCATCGCTACTTCTTCCGGTTTTTCTTTGGCCAGTTTCTGAATCTGTTTGCGGACATTCAGGATCTCCTGCTCTTCAGGCGTAAGATCAGGCTCGGGAGGCCGCTCTTCTCCCACCATCACATCTATAGAAGCCGCTGCCGGCACCTGCTCGGGGACGGCTTTCCTAGCCGTGAGCGCACGGATCAGCACCGCCGCCAGCAGGACCACGACAGCAGCGCCTGCTGCCCAGTAATAGAGCGGAACTGTCCTGGGAGCCTCCGGCACATAGTCCTCGGCGAATGGCATGACCTCAAAGGGAACGCTTGCAACATAGATGCTGTCGCCTCGGTTCCGATCAAGCCCCGTGGCGCGGATCACAGACTCCTCAACGTTGGAAAGCTGGTTGGGATCGAGATCCCCGTTGATCCAGACGGAAACCTGGAGGTTCACCACCTCTCCCGGTTGAGTAGTCAGCCAAGTCTCGGTGCGGTTGAGTTCATAGTTCGTGAGCACTTCTTGGCGATCCCATTCGGTCGTACCACCGCCTTGATCGGCAAAGACATAGCCCGGAACGTTGGTATCGACACCGGGTACTCCTCCCGCTGCCGCGTTAACACCGCGATAGGTTTCCTCCAGGGTCTGGGAGCTGCGCACCAGACCTTCGCCCCGCTGTACCGGGCTGAAGGTCTCGCTGTACTGCTCCATCTGGGAGAAGTCCAGCACCGCATTTACCCTGCTGACCACATTGCCGTAACCGTAGATGCGCTCCAGCATCGCCACGATGCTGTTTTCGAGCTGCTGCTCATAGCGCCACTTCATTTCGAAGCGATCTGCCACTTGGGTCAGATCGCCGAAGTTGGGCGAGTTAAGGACGGTGCCTTTGGAATCAACGATGGTCACGTTGTCAGGGACAAGGCCCTCAACGCTGCTGGCGACTAGGTTGGCGATTGCCCGCACCTGATTGCGTGTGAGCTGGGCTCCGGGTTTGAGCTGAAGCAGGACGGAGGCACTTGCCGGTTGACTTTCCTGAACGAACAGAGAACGCCGGGGCAGTACGATGTGCACCCGGGCGTCCGCGATCTCACTGATCTGCCTGATCGTGCGCGTCAGTTCGCCCTGAAGCGCCCATTGATAGCGCAGCTGGCGATCGGCCTCGGTTTCGCCAAGGCGCGTTGTGTTGAAGATCTCGAAACCCACTACACCTCCGGTGGGCACTCCTGAAGTGGCAAGGGCGATGCGGGTCTCAAAGACGTTCTCCTCAGGAACGAGAACAGTAGTCCCCCCGTCGGCCAGCTGATAGGACACGCCCCGCTCCTGCAGAGCCGCGACTACCGCACCGGCATCTTCCGCACTCAACCCCGAAAAGAGAACCTGGTAATTCGTGCGCGAGAGCATGGCCAGCAGCACCAGGGAGAGAAAAACACCCAGGACAAATACGCCAACACCAATCTGCATCGGGCGTGACAGCCTGCCCCAGGTTTGCTTAACGGTTTCCAAAAAACGGTTCATACGACCCCCACCCTAACTAAACTTGCATGCGCATGATTTCCTGGTATGCTTCGATCAGCTTCGTGCGGATCGCCATGGTGAGCTGAAGGGCGAGATTGGCTTTCTCCGCAGCAATCATGGCTTCATGGAACTCAATTTCTCCTGACAGCAGCTTGGTAAAGGCAACATCGCTCTGCTGCTGCAGTTCATTGACTTCACCAAGCGCATCCCGCAGGAACTGCTGAAAACTCCGGGTAGGTTCCTGGGGTGACTGCAGTTTAGTTAGACGTGGGTTTTGGGACAGACCTCCAAAATGGACTTTCATCGACCACACCTTCCCTACCTGCCGATCTCCAGGGCACGCTGTGCCATGGACTTGGCAGCATTTAAAGCAGCTATGTTGGCTTCATACGCTCGTGTGGCCGTGATCAGATCAACCATCTCCGTCACCACATTCACGTTCGGCATTTCCACGTACCCATCGGCATTTGCATCGGGATGCTGTGGATCGTACACCAGGCGGGGCGGCGAGGGGTCGCTGACCACTCCTACCACCTGTACTCCGGCGCCTGAATAGCCGGCCCTCTGAGGTCCGCTGCGGCGCATGACCCTGTCCAGAAGGGGAGCGAATACGGGTACCTGCCTGCGGTAAGGTCCGCCTTCCTCTGTTCGCGTCGTGTTGGCGTTTGCCAAGTTGTTAGCTATGGTGTCCATACGCAGGCGCTCGGCAGTTAAGCCGGAACCGGCGATACGGAAGATCCTAAAGACGCTCACAACCTACCTCCTCCCTTCCCCGATGACTGACCTGAGCTGGCCGAGTTTACGGGTCACCGCGTCGATCAGGGATTCGTAATACAGCTGGTTTTCAAGGAGCAGCACTCGCTCCCTCTCAACGTCCACGTTGTTGCCGTCAGTCCGCATGGTCGTGCTGGTATCCTGGACCACAGAAAAAGCCCCACGGCTCTTCCCTGTCAGGCCGCCAGATAGGTGCTTGGCGTGCGTCCTGCGAAGCGACGATCCCTGCGCTTGAGACAGTTCACTGCTGAAGGACAGGTTGTCCACCACGTCGGAACGCTTGAACCCTGGAGTGTTGACATTGGCCAAGTTGTTGCTCAGCACGGTTTGGCGCAGGCTGGCTTTGCTCAGCCCAACACTCAGCTTGTCGACCAATCGAAACATAGGTGTAGCCTCCTCGCTGCGGCTCGCTTGTGGTACTGCGCACAACTTCATTACGGCAAAAAAGGGGAGCTTATCTTCCTCCCCCCCAACACCGATATGCACTTCGACAAAGCGCGGGAAATTCCTACCTGTTCTTGAGAATATTTCCCAAAAGGTCATAGCCGGTTGTTAAAGGATATAGCGAGTCAGATCGCGATCCTGGACCAGCCCGCTCAGTTTGCTGCGTACGTATTCGGCGTCAACCACAACCTTCTCACCAACCGGCGGAGCAAAACTCACTTCTTCCAGGAGTCGTTCCAGGATGGTGTGCAGGCGGCGGGCACCGATGTTCTCGGTGGTTCGGTTGACTTCTTCGGCGATCTTGGCGATGGCCAGTACGCCGTCTTCAGTAAATTCAAGAGTTACCCCTTCAGTGCCCAGCAAGGCGGCGTACTGCTTGGTAAGAGAGTTCTGCGGTTCCGTGAGGATACGGGCAAAATCCTCCGCCCGCAGGCTGGACAGGTTGACCCGGATCGGGAACCGCCCCTGCAGTTCGGGAATAAGGTCAGCCGGCTGGGAGATGTGGAACGCTCCTGCCGCGATGAAGAGGATGTGATCGGTGCGCACCGGTCCCGCTTTGGTGATCACTGTCGATCCTTCAATAATAGGAAGGATGTCGCGCTGCACTCCTTCGCGGGATACATCCGGTCCGCTCTTGCTGCTTGGGCCAGCAATCTTGTCTATCTCATCGATGAAGACGATGCCAGATTCCTCCGCAAGAGCCACGGCTTCCGCCATAACCGCCTCCATATCCAGCAGTTTTGTCGCTTCCTCCTGGAGGAGTATCCCCCGGGCTTCGGCCACGGTCATCCTGCGCTTCTGCTTCTTCTTTGGCAGTAGATCACCGAGCATCTCCCTGACACTGGACCCCAGATCGTCCAGTCCGGAGCCGGGCATCTCCAGAAGCAGAGTGGGCTGTTTTTCCACTACCACTTCCACCATGCGGTCCTCGAGTTCACCCAGCCTGAGCAGTTCCCGCATGCGCCGGCGCTCCTTCTTGATCTGTTCATCGTCTTCACTGGGCTGCTTGGGAGATTGTCCGTGCTGGCTGAGGCCCCAGAAGATGTCCATCGGGTTCAATCGGGGAGCAGGCGCCGGGCCGGGGACAAGCAGCTCGACAAGGCGGTCCTCAACTAGAGCCTTGGCCCGATCCTCCACTTCCGTCATCTTCTTTTCCTTCACCATGCGGACAGCCGCATCCACCAGTTCCCGGACGATCGATTCCACATCGCGGCCCACATAGCCCACCTCGGTGAACTTGGTGGCTTCCACTTTAACGAAAGGAGCTCCCGCCAGGCGGGCCAGCCGGCGGGCGATCTCGGTCTTGCCTACGCCCGTGGGGCCGATCATCAAGATGTTCTTGGGCAGGATGTCCTCCCGGAACTCTGGAGCAAGTTGCCTGCGGCGGTAGCGGTTGCGCAGGGCAATCGCAACAGCCCGTTTAGCTTCTTCCTGCCCGATGATATAGCGATCGAGTTCAGCAACGATTTCTTGCGGTGTGAGATCCATGTTCACACCCCTTTCTCAAGCTTTTGCAGCTAGTTCCACAACGGAGATGTTCTTGTTGGTGAAAACGCAGATGTCGGCGGCGATACGCATCGCTTCCACAGCTATTTCCCTGGCGGAAAGGCTGGTGTGCTTGAGCAGAGCCAAGCCGGCGGCCATGGCGTAGGGGCCTCCGGAACCGATCGCGATCACCCCGTCATCCGGTTCGATGATATCACCGGTGCCGGCAATCAGCAGGGTTAGCTCGCGATCCGCCACCAGGAGCTGGGCTTCTAGGCGGCGCAGATAGCGATCGGACCGCCACTCCTTTCCCATCTCCACAGCCGCGCGCAGCAGCTGGTTGGAGTGGTCTTTCAGCTTTTGCTCCAGCTTCTCAAACAAAGTGAGGGCATCCGCGGCCGCACCGGCAAACCCGGCGAGAATCTCCCCGCCGCACAGCGTGCGGACCTTGGTGGAGCCGTGCTTGATCGCCGTCCTGTCACCCAGGGTAACTTGGCCGTCGCCGGCGAGAACCACCTGGTCTTCCCTGCGTACGGCGATGATCGTCGTGGAGCGTATTTTCATCCTTTTTCCTCCCAACGAGCTGACCGAGCTAGGCCCGGGGATGGGCTCGGTTGTAGACTGATTTCAGGTGACTGCGCGTCACTCTGGTGTAGATCTGAGTTGTAGAGAGACTGGAATGTCCTAGGAGCTCCTGGATGGAACGGAGATCGGCACCGTTATCCAGGAGGTGAGTGGCGAAGGTGTGGCGGAAAGTGTGCGGTGTGATCTTCTTGTGCACCTCAAGCAGGCGGCAGCACTCGTCTAGTATATACTGTACGCCACGGGGTGTAAGCCTTTCACCCTCGGCGTTCAAAAAGAGCGCTCTGCTGTCCTTCCCCTGCAGCAAAAGCGGCCGGTAGTGCTGACAGTAATCGGCCAGAGCAGCCAAGGCACATTCACCGAGCGGCACGATGCGCTCCTTTCGCCCCTTGCCGAAAACCCGCAGATAGGCTTGGGCCGTATCGACATCTTCTAGATCAAGGCCAACGAGTTCTGCCAGCCTGATCCCGGTGGCGTAAAGGATCTCGAAAATCGCCCTGTTGCGGGCGCACAGGGCAGGGCTGTTCCCGGGCATCTTTCCCTCAAGAAAGGATCTGATCTCGCCCATGGTCATGGTTTCGGGAACCATCTTCGGCTGCTTGGGAGTCCCAACGGGCAGGGCGAAGTCCCTTTCCACCAGGCCTTTTGAATAGAGGAACCTGCTGAACCCCCTGATGCTTGCTAAGCGCCGAGCCATACTGGAACGGGCATACCCCGAACGGGCGAGGAAGGCTAAATAGTCCCGCACCAGGTGCTTGTCCACCTCCTGCAGCGTCTTGGGCCTGTCCAGAAGCTCCAGCTGTTCCCAGACAAAGCCGAGAAAGTGCCTGAGGTCGCGTTCATAGGCATCAATGGTGGCCGGGGACAGGTTGCGCTGCACTCGGAGACTGTCTAGATAGTCTTTCAGTTCCTCCACGGCTATCCCTCCTGGGTCCGCCAAAACTCCTCCAAAATGCTCAAGGATCGTGCCGTGTAAGCCAGCTTGCGCTCCTCCTTGCTCCGCACAGGCGGCTCGAGAGGCGGCAGGATGCCGAAATTGGCGTTCATCGGCTGGAAGTGCTTGGGATCAGCAGTGGCGATGTAGTGTGCGAGGCTGCCCAGGATCGTTTCCCGCGGCAGGACAAGAGGTTTGGAGCCACGAGCAAGCCTTGCGGCGTTCAACCCCGCCAGCAGCCCGGATGCTGTGCTTTCTACATACCCTTCCACTCCCGTGATCTGGCCGGCCAAAAAGAGCCGCTGTTCCGTCCGGAACTGGAAGCTGGCGTCAAGTACCTTAGGAGAGTTGACGAAGGTGTTGCGGTGCATAACCCCGTAGCGCACAAACTCCGCATCCTGCAGGGCCGGAATCATCCGGAACACCCTCTTCTGTTCTCCCCACTTCAGGCGGGTCTGACAGCCAACTAAGTTGAACAGGGTGGTTTCCGTGTTTTCCCGCCGCAGCTGTAGCACAGCGTAGGGGCGGCGCCCTTGCTCATCGGCAAGGCCTACGGGCCGGAAGGGCCCGTAACGCAGGGCATCTTCCCCTCTCCGCGCGATAACTTCAATGGGCAGGCATCCTTCAAAAACGGGCATACCCCCGTCGTCCACCTCATGCTCATGCAGGGGAGCAAGTTCTGCCCCCACGAGTGCACGCCAAAAAGCCAGGTACTCCTCCTTGTCCATGGGACAGTTGAAGTAATCTGGGCTGCCCTTGCCGTAGCGCGCTCCCCAAAAGCCGAGGTCAAAGCGCACGGTTTCACCGAGGACAATCGGGGCGGCAGCATCATAGAAATGCAGATTCTCTGCCTTGGTCAGTTCCTGGAGGCTCTCACTCAAGGCCGGGCTTGTGAGGGGACCACTGGCGATCACCGCTATCCCCTCAGGAATGGTCGGGCACTCTTCCCTGATAATCTCCACCAGGGGATGCTCTTCCAGGCGGCGGGTTACCTCCTTGGCGAAAAGCTCCCGGTCCACCGCCAAGGCGCTGCCCGCGGGCACGCTGGTCTGAAGCGCACACTCCATGATCAGCGAACCCATGAGCTGAAGCTCACGCTTCAGCAGGCCGCCAGCAGTATTTCCCAGAGCCGAACCAAGGGAGTTTGAACAGACAAGCTCGGCCAGATCAGCGGTGTGATGGGCTGGAGTCATGACCTGAGGGCGCATCTCGTAGAGGCGCACCTTTATGCCCCGCTGGGCTATCTGCCAGGCAGCTTCACTCCCAGCCAAGCCGCCACCGATCACAGTCACATGCGCCACTAGCCTTCACCTCCGGGGCACTGCTTGTTCACGCAGACTGGTTCGCTCCCCTTTCGACGGACAGCAAGGTTGTGGCCGCAGTAAGGACAGGCTTCGGCCACCGGCAGCTGCCACGAAGTGAAGGAACAATCGGGATAATTGCTGCACCCGTAGAAAAAGCGTCCGCTGCGGGAACGCCTGCGCACAAGGCGGCCGTCGGGCCGGTTCTCCTTTTTGCAGAGGGCGCACTCCACACCGATCTCGTCCAGGATGGGCTTGGTGTTCTTGCACTCGGGATAGCCCGGACAGGCGAGAAACCTGCCGAAGCGGCCGGTCTTGTACACCATGTTACGTCCACATTTGTCACAGATCACGTCGCTGACTTCATCCTGGACCTCGACGCGTTCAAGCTGAGAGTAGGCCTTCTCCAAATCCTCAGCAAAGGGGCTGTAAAACTCGCCGACCACGCTCTGCCAGCGCAGAGCTCCTTCCTCAATCTGATCCAGCTGTGTTTCCATGGAAGCGGTGAAGCCCACATCCAGCAGCTTGGGAAAGCTCTCTGAAAGAAGATCCACAACAATAATCCCCAGCTCAGTGGGGCGAAAGCGCTTCTCTTCCAGGATGACGTAACCTCGCTCCAAGATCGTGTCGATGATGGGAGCGTAGGTGCTGGGGCGTCCGATCCCTTCCTCTTCGAGAGTCTTCACCAGGGTGGCCTCGCTGTAGCGCGGCGGAGGTTGTGTGAAGTGCTGCTCCAGATCGAGCTCGTTCAGTTCGAGAGGTTGGGATGGCTGCAGCGGAGGCAGCAGGCGGTCTCCCAACTCGCTTTCGAGCCCGTTGTCGTCGCTGCCCTCAACGTAAATCTTCAGGAACCCCGGGAACTTAAGCTGGCTGCCTGTTGCTCTGAACAGGTAGTCTTTTGCTTGGATGTCAGCGCTGGTGGCATCAAAGGTCGCAGCGCTCATCTGGCTGGCCACAAAGCGTTCCCAGATCAGCTTGTAGAGCCGGAACTGGTCTCGGGATAGATAGGGTTTGACCTGCTCCGGAGTGAGGAGAACCGAGGTCGGGCGGATGGCTTCGTGGGCCTGCTGCGCCCCTTTCTTGGCAGCATACTGCCGCGGTTCTTTCGGCAGGTAGGCGCTGCCGTGGGCCTCGCTGATGTACGTCCTCACTTCGGCAATGGCTTCTGGAGAGACACGCGTCGCGTCGGTACGCATGTAGGTTATGAGGCCGTGGGTGCCCAACGGGCCAAGGGACAGGCCTTCATAGAGCTGCTGAGCGACGCGCATCGTTTTTTTGGCGGAAAAGCCAAGCTTACGGGCGGCTTCCTGCTGCAAGGTGCTCGTGGTGAAGGGAGCGGCGGGGTTGCGCCGGCGCGTCGTCTTCTTGACGCTGGCCACCACCCAATCCGCGTCGGTTAAGTCCTGCTTCACCTGCTGAGCTGCTTCCGCATTTGGCAGATCAATCTTTGCACCTGCTTTACTCAGCAGCTTAGCCTCAAACTGCTGTCCTTCGGCGGTCTCCAGGAGCGCCGTGGCCGTCCAGTACTCCTCTGCCGTGAATGCCTCGATCTCCCGCTCCCGATCCACGATCAGCTTCACTGCCACCGACTGAACCCGGCCGGCGCTCAACCCGGGCTTGACCTTAGCCCAAAGCAAAGGGGAGAGTTTGTAGCCAACGATGCGGTCGAGGACACGGCGGGCCTGCTGGGCATCGACAAGAGACTGGGAAATGGGCCGGGGCGCCTTGACGGACTGCTGCACCTGGGTCTTGGTGATCTCGTGGAAATCTATGCGGCACTTCTCATCCTTAATGTGAAGCGCTTCGGCTAGATGCCAGGCAATGGCCTCACCTTCGCGGTCGGGGTCCGTCGCCAGCAGAACACGGTCAGCCTTTTTGGCCGCTTCCCGCAGTTCCTGCAGCACGGGCCCCTTGCCCCGGATAGTGATATAGCTTGGTTCGAAACCGTGCTCGAGATCAACGCCCAGCTTGCTGCGGGGCAAGTCCCGGATATGGCCCAGCGACGCTTTGACCGTGTATTTCTTTCCCAAAAAGCCCTTGATAGTTTGGGCCTTGGCTGGTGATTCGACAATGATCAGCGTAGTCAACAAGCCACCTCCGTGATGTTCTCCTGCTCACTGTATGTGTTCGGCGTCATAAAACGCCAGCATGCTCTGGCGCTGAGGATCGTCCACAAGGCTTTCCAGCAGCACCCTGATATCCTCAACATCGGCAAATCCCTGAGTCTGCGCGAAAAGCAGCGCCAAGGCCTGCTCTAACTCCTCCGCGGTAACCAGGTCTCTGTGCAGGGCGGCCATAACAAAGTGCTTGGCCTCCTCAGATAGGTAAATCTGCTCCCACTGACTGAACACCCGGCCCTTGCCGTTGTCCAAGCCGCTCAAGGCCAGCACAGAAAGCTGGAGCTCTTGGGCCAGCCTGCCGAGGAGTTCGGGGAGATCCAGACTGAGATCCTCATCGTCTGCTGCAGATTGCAGCACCCGGTCAGGGCGCCGCGGTCTATGTTTACTCAAGATCATCGCTCATTTCCGGTGTGGAATTACCCTCATTATAGTAGCTCTAGGAATATTATGCAAGCAGGCTTTAGGTACAGCCCAGCCTTTCGGAATGCTCGACCTGAAGCCTGGAAAGCCGGATCAGCACTTCTTGAACAGGCATTTTGAGGATGGCTGCGATCTCGCTCGCGCTCCGCCCTGCAGCATGCAGATGCTCAATATCGGGCGAGAACGGCGTTCGCGGCGCAGATTCTTCGCCGAAGAGTTCAACAGGGTCGGTGACCAGCTGGGCTCCCTGTTTGATCAACCGGTGGCAGCCTTCTCGGAGAGGGTCGCTGATCTCTCCCGGGATTGCCCAGACGTCCAGACCCAGTTCCAAAGCCCAGTCGGCAGTGCGGAGAGCACCCGAATTGACGCCGGCCTGAACCACGAGGACTCCTCTTGATAGGCCTGCGATGATCCGGTTGCGCCTGGGGAAGTTCCCGGGAACGGTTGGGCAGCGGCTCGAAAACTCGCTCACAACTGCCCCCTGCTCAGCGATGCGCTCTGCCAGGCCGCGGTGTTCCGCTGGATAGACTGTTCTCAAGTTTGAGCCCAGCACCGCCACGGTGCTGCCGCCCATCTCCAGGGCTTTGTGGTGCGCGGCGAAGTCTATGCCACGAGCCAGACCTGATACGACCGCTTGTCCCCGGCGGACGATCTCAGCGGTGAAGTGCTGAGCTTGCGCCAAGCCGCTTCTGGAAGGGCGACGCGTGCCTACAACGGCGACGCCCGGTTCCGCAGGAAGGGTTCCCCTGACGTACAGGACAGGCGGTGGCACCGCCAGCCGCCGCAGGCAGACAGGGTATTCGTCATCGTAGATGGCGACGATCCGGGCACCGAGGCCCGCGGCCCACTCCTCTTCCGCGAGGGGCGAAATGCTCGTCCGCGCAGCACAGAACTGGGCTGCTGTCTGGGGGCCGATCCCCCTAACCGCTGCCAGGGCTGAACAGGAGGCATGCCAGGCCGCGGCCAGGCTGCCAAAATGCTCCGCGAGCGCCATCAGCCTTCTGCCCCCTATGCCGGGCACCATGTTGAAGGCGATGAGATACTGGCGGGGAGTCCAGTCCACTTACTTCCCCCCTTGTCACTCATCTTCTTTTAGGGGATGTTCCACCAGGCTGTCTAGGATAGCCTGAAGTTCTTCCTCCCACTTCAGCTGGTAGATCCGCAGATCCAACCCGCTCACCACTGCGCCGCCCAGGCAGTTCGTGCAGACGATCCCGTACATCTCTCCTTTTTTGGCCTTCACAGTGTGCGGGGTATCCACCTGGCAGACCGGACAGCGGAATATCCGCGTCGCGCCTACGTCAAACTGCAAGTTAGCCCTCCTCACATTTTGCTCCCTAGTAGCATGCCGAGGATGGGCGCCTTCTATGATCGGGAGGATCTGCCGTACTTATGTCAAATATACCAATATTCTGACTATAATGTCAAGGGGGGCTTCCATGATCGTAGTTTTCAGTGGAGTAGTGGCCGGCATCGAAGGCTTCCTGATCGAGGTTGAGGTGGATGTCCGTCCCGGCCTGCCGAGCTTTGAAATCGTTGGTCTGCCCAGCAAAACGGTGCGGGAAAGCCGGGAGCGGGTGCGTTCCGCCCTGCGCAACTCGGGGTTCAAGTTCCCGGCCCAAAAGGTGATCGTCAACTTGGCTCCAGCTCACCTTCCCAAAGACGGAGCGGCTTTTGACCTGCCGATTGCCCTCGGGATCCTTGCTCACTTAGGCCATCTCAGCCTTAAAGCCCTGCGGCAGCGCATATTCGCGGGTGAACTCTCTCTGAGCGGCACACTCAAGCGCATCGACGGAGTGCTCAGCCTGGCTGATCTGGCGGATGAACGGGGCTTTCAGTTGATCCTGCCGCAGGTGAACGCCCGGGAGGCGGCCTTATCGGGGCGGAAGAACCTGTTAATAACCCCTTCCCTGTCCCATCTGGTACATTTCTTGGCAGGAAAAACGCCGGCGCCCCAGGTGCCGGCCTGTCCACTGCCCCGGCCGAAGCCAAGCGCCTGCGGTCCAGTGATAAAAGGTCAGGCCCACGCAAAGCGGGCGCTTGAGATTGCTGCTCACGGACGCCACCACATCCTGCTGGTTGGGCCGCCGGGTGTGGGCAAAACCCTCCTTGCCACCCAAGCTCGCCGGCTGCTTCCGCCGCTGAAACGAGAAGAAATGCTGATGCTGGCCAAGATCTACGAAGCGGCGGGACTGCTCACAGCAGACTCACCGCCGCCAGTGGAACGACCCCTGCGCGCTCCCCACCACAGCGTCTCTCAAGCAGGGTTGATCGGTTCAAAAAACGGCAGGCCCGGCGAAATCACCCTGGCCCATCTGGGCATCCTGCTGCTCGACGAATTCCCCGAGTTTGCCCTCAACACTCTCCAGGCTCTGCGGGAACCGCTCGATAACAAGGTTGTGCATCTTGCTCGGGCCGAACTGAGCCTGACCTATCCCGCGGACTTCTGGCTCATCGCCACTGCCAATCCCTGTCCCTGCGGCTACTTCGGCAGTTCCACCCGCCTGTGCACCTGTTCGAGCAGGGATCTGGGCAGGTACCGAAGGAAACTGCGGGGCCCCCTGCTCGATCGCATCGAGCTGTTCTGCTGCCTAGCGCCCCTCTCCGCAGAAGAACTGCAGGACAGGCCCCAGCCGTGGCCGACAGGCAGCGTTCAGGGACGCGAGCGCAGCAGATCGGTTCCTCGTGCACCAGGCAGAGCAGGGCTCCGCTTCCTCCAGCAGGCCCAAAAACGCCTCGGCCTTTCTGCTCGCGGCTTTGACAGCACGCTGCGTATCGCCTCCACCATCGCTGAACTTGATGGTGCTGACGAAGTGGACGAGCCCCATGTGGCCGAGGCACTGCAGTACCGCTGGGAAGCGCATTACCATCTCTTTGCCTGACTCAGACATCCCAGGCCAGGTCTTCTTTGGCCACCTTGAGGACAACGGAAGTTCCGGTATTGCTGATGCCTGGAATCTCGCTCAACTTATCGACCAAAAAGGTCAGCAGCTCATCGTTGCTCGACACCACAACTTCAACAACAAGGTCGTAGTTGCCGGTGGAAAGAGCGGCGTAGCGCACCTCCTTGAGCGAACTGACTTCCTTGGCGATCGCTTCGATTTTGCCCCGTTCTACCTTAAGGCCTACGATGGCAACAGTCTGCAGTCCCACCTTAAAAGGGTCGGCTATGCCCACGATCTTGAGAAGGCCTTCGCTGCGCAGCTTGGCCACGCGCCGCCGCACGGTTCCTTCAGCCAGTCCCAACTGATTGGCGATGGTAAGGAAGGGCATTCTGCCGTCCTGCTGAAGCAGGCGGATAATCTCCCGATCGAACTCATCTAGGACATACCCGTTCATCCGTGCGATGCCTCCGTTTCTACGTAATCCTTAAACGGCGCCCACTCATGGATCTGCTTGTGGATCTGCAGCACTATGGAAGTCTCGGTGCTGATTATCCCTTCGATTTGAGAGAGCTTGTCGTTGAGCAGCTGGACGAGCTGCGTGCGGTTGGGCAGCACCACCATGGCTACTAGGTCATATCCGCCCGTGGTCACCACGAGGTAACGGACCTCTTCAAGCTCGGTCAGGGCAGCTATGACGCCATCGAGATGCAGGCGGTCCACCTTGAACCAGATAAAGGCCACCGTGTCGAGCCCCATCTTCAGAGGATCGGTCACTCCCATGGTCCGAAGCACACCGGCGTCCTCCAGGCGCTTGACCCGCTTGCGGATAGTGCCTTCTGATACGCCCAGGTGGGAAGCCAAGGTGACAAAGGTCATCCGGCCGTCTTCCTGCAGGTAAGCCAGTATCTTTTTATCCAGGTCATCAAGAGTAAACGGCTGCATTGTCCTCACCCTTTCTGTCCTTACTTATTCCATCATTTCGTATCCCATTTTCTACGAAAAGGCGCCTTTTCCTTGTGTACTTGAAATTATCATCACACAAAAAAGAGACCCCGGTCGAGCGAGTCTCTCTGTACATCCAGAAACGACCGGGGAATCAGCGCCTGCGGATTAGGTTGCGCAAGAACCAGGAAACGTTGTCCCAAAGGACCTTAAACAGGTTTCCCCTCGCCACGTCCTCGCCAGCGAGCAGCGGCACCTGTTTGACCAGCTGCTCCTGGAGGTAGATGCTCAGCACCCCGACTTCAGTGCCTTTCTGCACCGGTGCCTCCAGATCCTTGGTCTGGATGGCGACGCTCATGGTCGCTCCCACTCCTTTGGGTACACTGATCACTGGTTCCTCTACCATCAGGCCGACCTGAGACTGTTTGCCCTTGAACACACGAGCGGTCTTGCCTTCGAGTAGAGGGGCCAGATTGACCAGATCGTAACCGCGATAGCCGTAGTTAAGCAGCGCAGCTGCTTCCTGTTCCCGCTTCGTTTCGCTGTCGGAACCCAGGATCACAGCGATCAAACGCCTGTTGTTCTGCACCGCAGTAGCCACCAGGTTGTAACCGGCAGCCTCGAGCTGACCGGTCTTTAGGCCATCGGCCCCCTCATAGCTGCGCAGCAGACCGTTGCGGTTGTACTGGACAATCGGGGTCTTGGCCGACCGCGGCTGGTAAGAAAAGGATACCTGTTGGTGAAAACGGATTGCCTCCGGGTGATCAATCAGATAGGCGCGCGCCAACCGAGCCACCGCTTCCGCAGTAACCGAGTTCTGGTCAGACAGCCCGTGCACATCAACAAAGCGCATGGGCAATCCCAAAGCCTCTGCCTTGGCGTTCATCAGCTGCACATAGGCCGCTTCGCTCCCGGCGATTCCCTCCGCCAAGGCGACACAAGCGTCGTTGCCCGAAACGACCGCGATTCCTGTGAGCAGCTGTTCGACAGTGACGACCTCGTTTGGTTCCAGGAACATCCGCGAGCCGATCATGCTCCAGGCTTTCTCGCTGACCACCACAGTGTCGCTCAGGCTCACCCGGCCCGCCTTAACCTGATCGAGGGCCACGTACATAGTCATGATCTTCACCAGACTCGCGGGAACGTGGGCCTTTTGCCCGTCCTTGGAATACAGGATCTGTCCGGACTGGAAGTCAAGGAGCACAGCGGCTTGAGCGCTGATCTCTGGAGCGGACGCCTGCTGAGCAAGGGCTGCTGCCGGTAGGATAAGCGAAAGAACAAGGCAGGAGATAAGTGCTTTATACCAGGATCTCATTGAAAAGCTCCCTTCACCCAATGGAATCTGTAACCCGTTCCCTCTGGACTGATGCCAACGACGTCAAAACGCACCGCTTCCACTTCATGGGGACAGATCTGAAGGTACGCCTTCGCCGCCAGCTTGATCTTGCGGGTTTTCGCCGGCGTCACCTGCTCCACGCTGCTGCCAAAGCGGTCAGAACTGCGGTACTTAACTTCCACAAACACTAGTGTTGCCCCATCGAGCATGATCAAGTCGATCTCTCCGAAACGCCGGGCGAAGTTGGCTGCCACAAAACGAAGCCCCTGCGTGAGCAGGAATTCGCGGGCCATGGCTTCCCAGTGCCTTCCCCTGGTCACAGGCCAGCACACCTAAAGGACCTGCGGTGCAGCGGGCAGAGTCCTGCTTGTTGGATGGCAGCCCGGTGTTCGCGCGTGGGATAGCCCTTGTTCTTCCCGAAGTTGTACGCTGGATAGAGCTCGTGGAAACGGTCCATGATGCGGTCCCGCTCCACTTTGGCCACAATGCTGGCCGCAGCGATCGACAGGCACAGCTGATCTCCCTTGACGACAGCTCTCTGGGGGACGGAAAGGCCCGGGATAGGCAGAGATCCGTCCACCAGACAGAAGTCTGGCTCAACAGGAAGCGCCTCGATGGCGCGGCGCATGGCCAAGAAGGTGGCCTGGAGGATGTTCAGCTCATCAATCTCGGCCGGGCTGGCCTGTCCGACCCCCACCAAGCAGGTCCTCAATATTTCTTCGTAGGCTAGCTCTCGTTTTCTAGGGGACAGAGCCTTCGAGTCGCGTATCTCTGACCCAAACCTAGCTGGTAAAATCTGCACTGCGGCCGCCACAACCGGGCCCGCCAGGGGGCCTCGCCCAGCTTCGTCGATACCCACGATCCTCTGAAACCCCTGTCCTCTCAGGTGTTCTTCGATTCGCTGCATCCCTGCACCTCACTTGGACTTAGGTCAAGGGTGACCGCGCCCAGCTTCCCAGTGCGGAAGTCTTTCAGCACAAGAGCCGCCGCCTGGTTCAGGTCCACTTTTCCGCCTGAAAACAGACACCCCCGGCGCCGGCCGATCTCCTCCAGGGCGTTCCCCAGGCCTAAGCGGCCGTAGCGTTCCGAGAGTCTCTGAGGATAATACTCGCTGAGCCACTCCAGGAGCCAGCTGGCCAGCCCGGTTTGATCGAGCACCTCGTCGCGGATAGAACCCACCGCTGCCAGGCGCTTGGCTACCTCTTGGTCCTCAAACTTGGGCCAGAGGATCCCCGGGCTGTCCAAGAGCAGCATGCCCTCGCCCGAGAGCCACTGCTTGCCTCTGGTTATCCCCGGCCGCGCCCCGACCTGTGCTGCCCGCCGTCGGGTCAGAGCGTTGATCAGCGCAGATTTCCCCACATTGGGAATCCCTACCACCATCAACCGCGGCAAGCGTTTGGTTCCGGCAAAGGTACGGGCCACCAAGCTGCGAAGCCTGCTTACGCCCTGGCCCTGCAGCAGGTTCACGCCGACCGCTTTCTCACCTTGAGACCGCCAGTAACCAAGCCACTCTTCGGTCTTCGCCGGGTCGGCCAGATCGACCTTGCTCAGGACGATGAGGCGCGGCTTAGCCGTCAGATCCTGCAGGTTTGGGTTGCGGCTGCTCTGGGGAACCCTGGCGTCTACCACTTCCAAAACGCCATCCACCAACTTCAGCGCTTCTTCGATCATGCGCTTGGCCTTGGTCATGTGCCCCGGGTACCACTGAATGGTCATTACTTGGTGCCGATCCTTTCCAGTGCCGGCGGTCTGCTGATCCAGCTGATCTGGTTCAGCGGCCAGTAGACGAACATAGCCCGGCCAACCAGGTACCTGCGGGGCACAAACCCCACATCAGGGTAACGGCTGTCATCGCTGTTCCGCCGGTTGTCACCCAAGACGAAGTAATGGCCCTCGGGTACGAGAACAGGCCCAAATGTGGGGGCGCTGTACGTTCCATAGGTGGGCCCGTTGATGTAGTTCTCTTCGATGCGCTGGCCGTTGATGTGCAGATAGCCGTTCTTGATGGTGATCTCATCGCCCGGCAGGCCGATGATGCGTTTGATGAACTTGCGGCGGGGATCACCGGGGTAGCGGAACACGACCACATCACCCCGATTGGGCTCAGTGAAGCGGTAGCTCACCTTCTCCACCATAAGGCGCTGACCATCGTGGAAGGATGGCTCCATGGAACTGCCTTCTACCAGAAAGGACTGGGCGATGAAGACGATGATGACGGCTGCCAGCACAACTGAGATCAGCAGTGCTTCCGCATATTCCCGTATCTGTGATTTCGCCATGTCCGTGCCTCCCACCTTCCCTGTCGGCAGATTAGAAAAGAGGAGTGTCATCCCCACTCCCCTTGGGATAGGTTCCCTCAACTAGCGGCGGAGCTCCTTGATGCGAGCCGCCTTTCCGGAACGCTCTCTCAGATAATACAGACGTGCCCGGCGTACTCGGCCGTGGCGAACCACTTCGATCTTCTCAATACGAGGCGAATGGAGCGGGAATGTCCTTTCCACACCAACACCTTGGGAGACCTTGCGCACAGTGAAAGTCTCGCTCAGGCCCCCGCCTCGCTTCCTGATCACAACACCCTCAAAAACCTGGATCCTTTCGTTGTTGCCCTCAACCACCTTAACGTGTACCCGCACGGTGTCACCAGGGCCGAACTCAGGATGATCGGTTCTCATCTGCTCTTGCTCAATCGTCTTGATAAGGTCCACTGCCATTTACCCTCCCTTCGCAGGAATGTTCCTCTATCAATTCTGTTATGATTTTGCTTTCCTCTGCGGACAGCGCTCTCGTCTGCAGCAGATCTGGACGCCGCAGCAGAGTGCGCCGCAGTGATTCTTTCAAGCGAAAGCGGCGGATCTGTTCGTGGTGTCCGCTGAGCAACACTTCAGGCACTTGAAGGTTCCGGAAACTGGCCGGCCGCGTATACTGCGGGTAGTCCAGCAGTCCGCCCTGGAACGACTCGTCCTGAAGCGAGCTCTCGGTTCCCAACACCCCAGGCAGAAGCCTGGCCACCGCATCGATCACCACCATGGCTGGCAGCTCTCCGCCGGTCAGGACATAGTCCCCGATCGACAGTTCCCAGTCCACCCAGTGCTGGCGCACGCGCTCATCGATCTCCTCGTAGTGCCCGGCGACCAAGATCAGGCGGGGCAGCTGAGCAAGCTCGGCGGCGATTTCCTGGCTGAACAACCGTCCCTGCGGGGTCAGATAGACAACGGGGGCATCACTGTCGCCCCGCACCGCTTCGATGGCCCTGACCAGAACATCCGGCCTCAGAACCATGCCGGCTCCACCACCATAGGGAGTGTCGTCGACTGTTCGGTGCTTATCTAGGGCGTAATCCCGGATGTTCCAGATCTCCACTGAGAGCAGCCCCCGCTCTCTGGCTTTCCCGATGATGCTGGCGCCCAAAGGCCCAGTGAACATCTCCGGGAACAAGGTGAGGACGTCAAAGCGCACGAACTCACCCCCCAACTCAGTCGAGCAGGCCGTCCAAAAGATGGACGATCAAGACGCCTTCCTCAGGACGGATGTCCTTCACCACGTCAGGGATAACAGGAATCAAGATCTCTTTCTGCCTGCTCACTCCCGGGTAGGTCTTGACAACATAGACATCATTGGCGCCGGTCTGCAGGACCTCGGTCACCAGCCCAAGTCGCTGCCCGGTCACCGTCTGGCACTCCAGGCCGATGATCTGGAAGATGTAGTAGCGGCCTGGCGGCAGCGGCATCAGTTCATCAACGCTGACTTTGATCAGCATGCCGCGCAGCTTCTCAGCCTCATCGATGCTGTCCACGTGGCTCAGCTTGAGGAGCAACCCGTCCTTGTGCTCACGGCATGACTCCAAGGGAAAGAGGCCAACGGGCTCTTCAGCGTCCTTTTTGAAGAGGCGCACTGCCTCCATCTGCTGGAAGCGTTCTGGAAAATCCGTATGGGGAATGATCTTGATCTCGCCCCGGTTGCCCCAGGGGCAGATCACTTCCCCCACGACGATCCAGTTAGGCTTCTCTTTCTTCGATTTCCACATGGACCTGAACCCCTGACTTGATGGCGGAAGCCTTTACAACAGTGCGGATCGCATTGGCGATACGCCCGCCTTTGCCGATCAGCCGTCCCATATCGTCAGGTGCCACATACAGGGTGTAGACCAGTTCACGCCCTCTTTCTTGGACGTCAACCGTTACCTCTTCCGGATGGCTGGCCAGAGACTTGCCTATGAATTCAACTAAGTTCTTCACACTGACCTCCTACCCTTCCTTACGGGACGCGGCAAACTTATCCATGACTCCCGCGCGCTGCAAGAGCGACTTTGCGGTATCGGATGGTCGGGCGCCCTTTTTCAGCCAATCTAGGGCTTTTTCTTCGTCAATCTCGATCTCTGCAGGATCAGCGATCGGATTGTAGTAGCCTATGCTCTCGATGAAAGCTCCATCCCGAGCGGCCCGCGCATCAGCCACCACCAAACGGTAGAACGGCCTCTTCTTTGCGCCCATCCTCTTCAGACGAATTCTCACTGCCATGTACATCACCTCCCACCTAGGATGCTGCATCTATCTATTGGAACAGGGAGAAAAGCCCCCTTTTTTTGCGCCCTTTGCCTGAACCCGAGAACTGCTTGAGCATCTGCCTGGTCTGGCTGAACTGCTTCAGCAGGCGGTTGACATCCTGCACCTTCGTGCCAGAACCCTGGGCAATCCTGCGGCGCCGGGAACCATCGATGATCTCCGGTTTGCGCCGCTCTTCCGGGGTCATGGACTTGATGATCGCCTCAATCTTCTTCAAGTGCGTCTCATCGACTTCCAGACCTTGGAGCTGTTTGGCACCACCGAGGCCCGGTATCATGCCGATCAGCTGATCGATGGGCCCCATATCCTTCATCTGCCCGATCTGATCCAGGAAATCCTCGAGTGTGAACTCGGCCTCTTTCAGCTTTGCGGCCATCTGCTCAGCTTTTTCCTGATCAACAGCCTGGGCTGCTTTCTCGATCAGGGTGAGCAGATCGCCCATGCCCAGGATGCGTGAGGCCATGCGGTCGGGATGGAATGGTTCCAACCCGTCCATTTTCTCACTCACCCCGATGAACTTGATGGGCTTGCCGCTCACAGCTTTGACCGACAGGGCAGCTCCGCCCCGGGCATCGCCATCGAGCTTGGTCAGGACCACACCGCCCACATCCAAACGCTCATTAAATGTCTGGGCTACGTTGACCGCATCCTGTCCAGTCATGGCATCAACCACGAGGAGGATCTCCGCCGGATTGACCGCTGCCTTGATCTCCACCAGCTCCTGCATGAGCTCTTCATCCACATGCAGCCTGCCGGCGGTATCGAGGATCACCACATCGTTGGCGAACTTACGGGCGTGGCCCAAGGCCGCCTTGGCAATATCCACTGGGTTCTGCTCACCCATGGTGAACACGGGAATGCCCAGCTGTTCGCCTAATACCTGGAGCTGTTTGATGGCTGCCGGCCGGTAGATGTCACAGGCGGTGAGCAGCGGGCGGTGACCCTGGCTCTTGAGCAGCCTGGCGAGCTTGCCTGCCGTGGTGGTCTTACCAGAGCCCTGCAGGCCGACCATCATGATCACGCTTGGCGGCTGGCTGGAAAGGGTAAGCCTTGCCTGGCTGCCGCCCATGAGCTTGGTGAGTTCTTCGTTGACAATGCGGATCACCTGCTGAGCAGGGGTCAGACTGCTGAGCACCTCATGGCCCGTGGCCCTTTCCTTGACCTGCCCGATGAAATCGCGCACCACTTTGTAGTTGACGTCCGCTTCCAGGAGGGCCAATCTGATCTCCCGCAGAGCCTGGTCCACATCCTTTTCGCTCAGGCGGCCCTTGCCCCTAAGTTTGCGCAGGGTATCCTGCAGGCGGGACGATAAGTTCTGAAAAGCCATGCTGGTCTCTCCTAACTCGCTCCTCGCGCTTTTTGGATCTGCTCTTCGATGGCCCGCAGCTGGGGCAGATCTCCGCACTGGCTGCGCAGCTCGCCGACGAGCTGCCCAATTCGGTTATAGATGCCCTGGCGTTCTAGGTCCTTTTTGAGCAGGCCCAGCTTCCCCTCAAGCTCCTCCATGATTGAACCCGCACGCCGCAGCAGATCGTACACCGCCTGGCGCGAGACGTCCAGCTCTTCTGCGATCTCACCCAAGGACAGATCGTCATGGAAGTACATCTGAAAGACATCCTGCTGGCGTTCTGTCAAGAGCGGGCCATAAAAGTCAAACAGCAGACTCATGCGGAGCGTCTTTTCCATGGCCATCTCCTGTTAAGCATAATCACTTTACACTACATAAGTATAACCAGCGGGCCAGGTGTTGTCAAGCACAAACTCTTGACACTGACCAGTTGATGCTATGCCTCGCCGAAAAGGGCGGACACAAAGGCCCGGGCATCGAAGTCCTGCAGGTCTTCGTACTGCTCGCCTACACCCACCAGCTTCACAGCAAGATCGAGCTCGTGGGCGAGGGCGAGAACGATCCCACCCTTGGCCGTGCCGTCCAGTTTTGTGAGGGCGATGCCGGTGACAGGGACCGCATCCCGGAAGAACTTGCCCTGGGACAGGGCGTTCTGCCCGGTAGTGGCATCCACCACCAAAAGGATCTCATCCAGGTCGCGTCCCAGCTCCCGCTGGACTACGCGGTGGACCTTGGCCAGTTCCGACATGAGGTTGACCTTAGTCTGCAGGCGTCCGGCCGTATCGATGATCAGAACGTCACTTCCCCGTGCACGGGCAGCGTTGATTGCATCAAACGCCACCGCGGCCGGATCCGACCCCTCTTGATGGGCGATCAGCTCCACTCCCAGACGGTTCGCCCACACGCCAAGCTGTTCGATGGCACCTGCCCGGAATGTGTCTCCAGCAGCCAGGAGTACCTTGGCTTTCTCCTGTTTGAAGCGGTAGGCCAGCTTGGCGATGGTGGTCGTCTTCCCAGCGCCGTTTACCCCTACCATCATGATCACGTAGGGCTTCTCAGCGGGCATCTTGAGCGGGGCGGCGTTTTTCTCCAGCAGGGCCACCATTTCCTCTTTGAGTATGTGCCGCAGCTCTTCGGCGGCGGTTATCTTCTCTTCCCGCGCCCTTTCCCTGAGCTGGTCCACGAGCAGAAGAGCCGTATTCACTCCGCAGTCCGCCTCTATGAGCACTTCCTCCAGTTCAGTAAAGAGTTCTTCATCTACTTTGCGTCCGGTAGTGAGCTGCTCAACCCTTGAGACCAACTGCTGCTTGGTCTTCTCCAGGCCGCTCATCAACTTTTTGAAGAAGCCGCTCTCTTTAGCGGGCTCCTGCCGCTCGCTCTCCTGAACCGCCTCCTGCTGAGCGTTCTCCTGCTCGGAAGTGGATCTGCCTCCAAACATGCGCTTCCAAAACACTCGCTACTCCTCCTGTCTCAAAGCGACTGATATGATCTGGGATACCCCTTCGGCACCCATGGTGACGCCGTACAGGGTATCGGCCCTTTCCATAGTCCTTTCCCGGTGTGTGATCACCAAAAACTGCGTCTCTTGGGAAAACTCGTGCATCAGCTGGCTGAAGCGCTCCAGGTTGCTCTCATCAAGGGTCGCGTCGATTTCATCCAGCACCCAGAAGGGCACGGGCTTCACCCGCCTGATGGCAAACAGCAAGGCGATGGCCGTGAGGGCCCGCTCGCCCCCGGAAAGGAGCAGCAGGTTCTGCAGCTTTTTCCCAGGGGGGCGTGCCAGCACATCTATGCCCGTGGCCAGGATGGACTCTGGATCGGTCAGAACCAAATCGGCGCTTCCGCCTTGGAAAAGCCGGCTGAACAGCTCCTGAAACTCCACGCGCACCTGGGCAAAGGCTTCCCGGAGGCGGGTGCGGCAGAGTTTGTCCATTTCACTGATCACATCCAAGAGTCCAGCCCTGGCTTCGTTCAGGTCTGAGAGCTGTTTCTCCAGGAACGAACAGCGCTCGACCACCCGTTCATATTCCTCATGGGCCGTTGGGTTCACCAGCCCCAGTTCCCTGATCTGCCTGCGCAGTTCTTCGATGGCGTTCTTGAGCTCTGCTTCCTTCTGAGGCACCTGCCGGTTGACGATAGCTGTCAGGGACAGACCCCTCTCGGTCAGCGATTCACGCACATGTTCCTGTTCATCTGCGAGCTGACCCAGTTCAACTTCGAGTCTGTAAAGCGTCCGTTCTCTGCGCAGCTGTTCCTTCTGAACCTGGGCTAATTCTGCCCCCAAATCTGCCCTTTCTTTCTGCGCAGCCTGCAGTTCGCCTCGGCGCTGTTCCAGTTCGGCCTTCAGTTCAGCCAGCTGTACCTGCCGCTGGGCGTTTTCCTGCGCGGCGCGGGCAATGTATTCTTCATTCCGGCTGCGCTCCAGGCTGATCTGATCTAGCTCTGCCTGGGCCTGCTCCACTGCAAGCAGGGCTTCTCTGCGGCGCTGCTCCAGGTTGACCAGGTTGGTGCGCTTGCTTTCCATAAACCCTTTGAACTCGGCGGTGCGCACCTGCTTGGCCGTGCGTTCCTGGTTCAGCCGTTCCATGGATGCAGCCAGCTCAGCTAGGCGTGCTTCCTCCTGCTGAATGTGTTCCCTGAGGAGCTGTTCTTCCCTTTCCAGCTCAGCCACTTCCGCCGCGGCCAGTTCGAAATCGGATCCCAAGGTGCTCAGGGCCGCCTGGAACTGGGCAATCTGCGAGGTAAGGTTGCGGGAGCTGATCGTCAGCCGTTCCCGCTCCTGGAGCAGCTGGTTCCTGCTCTGGCCCACGCCCTGGAGGGCGAGCCTTGTCTCCAGTATTTCTCTTTGGAGCTGCGCTGCCCGCTGTTCCCATGCGGTAATTTCTTCTCTGGTTCTGCGCTGCTTCTCTGTCAAGCCGCGAAGTTCTCCGGCCAGAGCTTCTGCCTGCTCCGCCAGGCGGGTGAGTTCGCCGCGGCGGGCCAAAAGGCCGCTGCTGCGCGCGCTGAAACTCCCGCCCGTGATGGCGCCGCTTGGAAAGACCACAGAGCCGTCCTTTGTGACAATCCGGGCAAACTGCCGCAGACTGCGCTTGAGGCGGAGGGCCGTATCCAGATCTTCGGTGATCACAACCCGTCCCAAAAGGGAAGCCAGTGCCGGCCTGAACTTCTCCGAAAAACGCACCAAATCCATGGCCGGTCCCAATACCCCCGGCTGGTCAAACAGGGCCTTGCTGCTTGCTGGAAACTCACTTCCCTGGATGCTGTCGAGGGGCAGGATGGTTACCCGGCCGCCCTGTACCTTCTGCAGCCAGGCGATGATGGTCTTGGCCTCGGCTTCACCCGGGGTGATCAGGTTCTGCAGTCCCGATCCCAGGGCCACTTCCAGGGCCAGCTCCAAGCCAGGGGGCACCTCCAGCACATCGGCCACCGTGCCCAAAACCAGTTGAGAAAAACTTTCGTTCTGGAGGATGCGCCGCACTCCTGCCGCGTAGCCTTCCCGGTTTTCTTCCAGCTCCTGCAGGGTGCGCAGGCGCGCGTTGAGCCGCGCCCCCGCCGACTCGAGCTCCCGGCGCTGCTCTTCCTGTGCAGCCAGGGCTGCTCGGCCGGATGCGATCTTCTCCTGCAGCTCTCTCTCGCTGCTCTCCTGCCCGCGCAAGCCTTCGGTCAGCTGCCGTTCTCTTTCGGCAAGGCCCGCAAGCTCCTGCTCCATGGAAACCTGGCGTTCTCCTAAGGAGTCCAGTTCCTGGCGTGCCCTGGCCATCTGCTCCTCAAGATTCCGCCGACGGTCTTGAAAACTCCGCAGGAAGTTGCGCCTATCGGCAAGCTCCCGCATGAAATCGAAGAACTCGTCTTTGAGGCGGTTCACATCCTGCTGGGCAGACTTCTGGCGCTCCTGCAGATTCGCGGTTTCCTCCTCGGCACCCCGGGCAGCTTCCTCGTGGGCACGGAGCTGGGCACTAAGCTCCTCCAGTTCGGAACGGAGCTTGTCCTCTTCGCCTGCGAGAAACTGCGCCTCTTCACTCTTCGCACTGATCAGGGCAGTGAGCTGTTGACTGCGTGACTCCTGGTTTTTGATACGCTCACTGTGCAGCTCAATGCTGTGCAGGGTGTTATTGTAAGCTTCCGCAAGAGCGGTCAGCTCTCCCTGTCTCTTGTCAATATCTTGCTGAAGAGCGTCTTCCAGCGCCTCCTGCTCTGCCGCCCGGTCCTCCAGGCGTTCCAGGTCCAACCTTCCCTGCTCGAACTCCTGCTGAAGGCGCCTGTAGTCCTCCTCCACCTTGGCCAGGCGCTTGGCCAGAGCCTGCCAGTTGAGATGGAAATAGTCTAGTTCCGCTTCCCGCAGCTGTTCAGAAAGGGACAGATAACGGCGCGCCAATTTGGCCTGCTCTTCCAAGGGACCAAGCTGGCTCTCCAGCTCGTGAAGGACATCGGTTACCCTAAGCAGGTCTACGTTGGTTTCTTCCAGCTTGTGCAGGGCTTCTTCCTTGCGCTGCCTGTATTTGACGATCCCAGCCGTTTCTTCCAGCAGGATGCGCCGGTCTTCCGAGCGTACGCTGAGAACTTGATCGATCTGGCCCTGTCCAACCACGGCATAGCTTTCTCTACCTAAGCCCGTATCTGTAAAGAGCTCCTGAATGTCTTTTAGGCGACAGCTCTGCTTGTTGATGAAGAACTCGCTTTCCCCGGAGCGGTAGACGCGCCTGGTGATCGTCACTTCGCTGTACTCCAGGGGCAGGTAGCCGTCGGAGTTATCAAGGGTGAGGCGGACTTCAGCCATGCCCAAGGGCTTCTTGCCGTCGGAACCAGCGAAGATGATATCTTCCAGCCTGCTGCCCCGCAGGCTGCGGACGCTCTGTTCCCCCAGCACCCAGCGGAGGGCGTCGGAGATGTTGCTCTTTCCGCTTCCGTTCGGCCCCACAATGGCCGTGATCCCCGGGCCGAACTCCAGATTCACCGGCTGACCGAACGATTTGAACCCCTGCAACTCCAGGCGCTTCAGACGCATAGAACTCCTCCAAGACCAGTACTAACCCCTGCCCATTGTACCATACCTTGGAGGAAAAAAGAACCTGGTCCTAGCGGCCCATGGGGACATCGAGATACAGGTCTTCTCGGCGGCGGACATTGGTGGGCACCTGCGGGCTGAGCAGAGAACCGTGTTCGGCGAGCAGACGGCGCAGCTTGGTTCGCACCCTGGTTCGGGCGTTATCGATCACCTTCAGGCCCACTCCGATTTCCTCTTCGATTTCCCTGGCTGAGTAACCCTCCAGCAGACGGCTGATCACAGCGTACTCCAGGATCGAAAGGTGGTTGCGGAGTACTCTGCCGATGGCCTCATCGACGTACTTCTCTTCCAGCATCTTTTCGGGGTCAAATTGGTTGAACGGGGCCGGTACCAAGTCCATGATGATCCGGCTGTCGTCGGATCCCACTGGAGTCTGGAGCGAAGTGGCTTCATTGAGCAGGCGGTGTTTGTTTCCGGTTGACTGCTTGATCACGTTGTACACCCGCCGGATGATGCACAGATAGGCAAAGGAACTGAACTTGACATCGTACTCCTCCGGACGGTATTCATCAATGGCGCTGAGCAGGCCGATCAGCCCCTCCTGCATCAAGTCCTCAAAGTCGAGAAACGACGAGTAGTAGTTGCGGATGATGTACTTGACCATTGGTATGTACTTCCGCACCAGTGTCTCCCGAGCACCGCCGTCGCCAGCCCGCACCCGCTTTATCAGTTCCAGATCCACGGCCTGATTGCTTCCGTCCATAAAACCGACCTCCCCTTTGCAGTCCAGGCTGCCTAGTCCATGTATATGCATGGCTCTGGGGGAAATACCTCGAGACCCGGTGCCGCTTCTTGTTACATAACTTATGGATCATCTGGTCACTTTTCCGTGAATGATCCGCATTTTCGACCAGAGCTTAGGTAAAGGTTTTTAGATTTTGGGCACGGAATGTGTTGGTAAAAACGCGGGGAGAGGCGGTTGCCTTGCAGTACTCGAACTATCTGGCCCACATGGCAGCCTTGATCAAGCAGAATCCGAGCATCACTGTGCGCGAAATCGCTACCGAGCTCAAGTTTTCGGACAGCAAGTCCGTCTACTACTGGCTCGAAAAGGGCAACTTTCGCGGCATCAACGAGTTCAAGCGCCTCGTTCTCGGGGAGGAGGGTTCACAGCCCAATCCCTTCTATGTTGAGATCGGTGGGACAGCGCACTACCTTGTGTCAATACCGCTGTACAGCTGGAACCCAAAGCAAAAAAAGCCTGTGGGGGAATGGTTTTGCCTGCACAACCATCCGCAGCCACAGGGTCTTCTGGCCATCCGTGTGGGAACTCACCGGTACAGCCCCTGGTTTCAGGAAAATGATGTCTTGGTTGTTTCTGAGGAAAGCAGCTCCGAGGAGCCGCAGTGGATGCTTTTCCGGACCGAGCAGGGTTTTTTGCTCGGCAGACTGATCGATGGACATGTGATCGAGCCCAACACGCTGCAGCCCCATCCCGGCACGTTGAGCAGCGTGGGCACGATCCTCAGCCAGTACCGCCGCTTCGACTGAGACCGAGTCTGGTCAGGGCCTGCCTGGCCGCTTCCTGCTCGGCCTCTTTTTTTGTGGTCCCGCTCCCTCTGCCCAAAAACTCCCCATCAAAGTGAACATCCACCACAAAGCGCTTATCGTGATCGGGGCCCGTCTCCTGCACAAGAGTGTAGATGGGCAGCCTTTTCGCTGTCTGCTGGAAATACTCCTGCAGGGTCGATTTGGCATCAACCCGCGCCAGCTCGCCAGCATCCCAAGGGGGAAGCTGGCCGAGGATCACCCGCTCCGCTTGGGCGAAGCCGCCATCTAGGTAGACAGCGCCGTATACCGCCTCAAGCACATCGCAGAGCAGTGAATCCCGCTGCTGTGCCCCGCTGCGCTTCTCTCCTTCACCCACGTGCAGATAGCGATCGAGTTCCAGATGCCTGGCTATCTCCGCCAGGGTTGACTCGCGCACCAGCAGCGAGCGCACCTTCGCCAATTCTCCTTCGGGCATAGCTGGAAAGCGGCGGTAGAGGTACGTGCTTACGGTCAGCTGCAGCACCGCATCGCCCAGGAACTCGAGGCGCTCATTGTTGCGCTCGGGCTCATGTGCCACGGAGCGGTGGGTCAGGGCCAGCTCCAAAAGGAGCGGGTCTTGGAACTGGTAACCCAGCTTGTCCTGCACAGCTTGGATTATCTCCTTATCCATCGAGCAACCCACCTTCCGTAAACTAGGATCGTAAGGGTCCCAAAGTGGACTGACTTTGGGACCGCGGGCATTACAGCTGTTCAGATATATATATCACCGCATCGCGCACCGTTGAGATCTTCTCTGCTTCCTCATCGGTGATCTTCAGGTCAAATTCCTCTTCGAGAGCCATAATCAACTCCACCACATCAAGTGAATCAGCTCCCAAATCCTCCACAAAGGAGGCCTCTGGCGTAACATCTGCCTCGTTGATGCCCAGCTGTTCCACAATGATTGTTTTGACCTTTTCAAAAATCCTCTCGTCGAAATCGCCCATGGTAGGTCACCTCCTTCTCCAGGTACTCCTGCAGCATATTCATGCTACTACATACCTTCACTGCTGACAAGTGCCTGCTGCAAATTCTGCGCACCCGGCAGCCGCCAGCAGAGAGCCTAGTGGGCCATCTTTTCAGCGATGATCCCCACGTAATTGTTCTGAACGCCGTCACGGGCGACGCGGATCGCATTGTAGATGGCTTTAGCATTGGATCCGCCGTGGGCGATTATCACGACGCCGTTGATGCCCAAGAGAGGTGCTCCTCCGTACTCATTGGGGTCCATGCGCTTCTTGATCCGCCTGAACCCAGGCTTCATAAGCAGTGCTCCCGCCGTTGCCGCAAGGCTGCTCTTGGCTTCGGTCTTGATCATGTTCAGCAGTGTGGCACCCAGGCCTTCGGCCAGCTTGAGCACGACATTGCCCACAAAACCATCGCAGATGATGACATCCACGTTTCCGCTGGGCACTTCCCGCCCTTCCACATTGCCGATGAAGTTCACGCCAGCGTCCTGCAGGAGGTCAAAGGCCTCTTTGGCCAGCTGATTGCCTTTGCCGGGCTCATGCCCCACATTGAGCAGCCCCACCCGGGGGTTGGACACCTTGAGTACCTCGGAAGCGTAGATGGATCCCATTTGGGCAAACTGCACAAGCATACTGGGGCGGCAATCCACGTTAGCGCCCACGTCCAAGACCAGCGAAAACCCCTTGGCGGTGGGCATGAGCGTGGAGATAGCGGGCCTTTCCACTCCCTTGATCCTGCCGATGTTGAACAGGGCGGCAGCAAGAGATGCTCCCGTGTTGCCCGCACTGACGAGGGCATCGGCCTTCCCCTCACGCACAAGCCGCGCTCCCTGGACCAGTGAGGAGTCGGTCTTGGCGCGCACCGCAGCTACGGGTTCATCATCCATCTGTACTACTTCCGGTGCGTGGACTATCTCCACGCGGTTACTTCCAGCCCTCCCGGCCACCAGCGATTTTAAACGGCTCTCGTTGCCCGTGAGGACTACCGTAATCCCTTCCTTGTCTGCTGCCAGAAGAGCGCCCTCCACGATCTGTTCCGGGGCGTAATCTCCCCCAAAAGCATCAACCGCAATCCTAGTCAACCTTGGCCCCTCCCTTTCCTGCAACATCGACCACGACAAACTCTCCGCTGAACACCAGTTCATCCCGGACGAAGCTGTTGACCTGCACCTGGTAACGGTATCCCTCAACAGCTGTTACAGCCGCCTTGGCCATCACCCTGTCACCCAGCTTCACGGGGCGGCGGTAGCTTACCTGGGCAGTCTTGGTGAGCGCCAGGTCAGAGTCCACCAGTGCAACTGCCAAGGAGTTGGCCTGAGCAAAGAGGTGGTGTCCGCGCATAATCTGGCTGCGGGAGAAGACCATTTGGTCAGTAACCATGAGAACAGAGGTCCCGTCCCGACCGAGGTTCAGCTCCACGAGATCACCGATAACCTCTTCACCCCGCAGCGCTTTGACTTCCGAGTAGGTACCGGCTGCGATGATGCGCGCCCGCTCGCGAAGTTCAGGGATAGCCAGGGCCATGCGATCGAGTCGGATTGTGGCGACGCTCACCCCCAGTTGATCGGCGAGCTGCCAATCTGTCAAGAAGGGGTCTCTCCGCAGCAGCTCTTCCAAGGCCTTTCTCCGTGCCTTGCGGCCTTCACTGCCCTTCACCGCCGTTCCCCCTTAACGTCAAGTATTAGTACCAGGTTATAAACTACTTCTAAATATAAAGCATAGCCGGAATTAAGTAAAGTGAAAAGTAACCCAATAAAAAAAGATGTCCCTGACGAGACACCTTTTACCGCTTACTTCGCTTCCTTTACTTCCACGACCTGACGCCCTTTGTACATGCCGCAATTAGGGCAGATGCGATGGGGCAGTTTTGGCTCGCGGCAGTTGGGGCAGAGACCTGCTTCGACTGCTTCGACGCGATACCAATTCGCCCTGCGTGAACCGGTTCTAGCCTTGGAATGTCTTCTCTTTGGTACTGCCATTGTCCTTCCTCCTCTCCGGTGTTTCGGCTGGCGGCGAGAGTTCCAGCAGTTTGCTCAAGGGAGCAAGACGGATGTCGATGTCAGCCGTGGAACAGCTGCAGGTACCCTCAGCCAGTGCTGCTCCGCATTTGGGGCAGAGGCCGGGGCAATCCGGGCTGCAGACGACCTTCATCGGCACGCTCACCAGGAGAGACTCCTGGATCAGGCCAGAAGCATCCAGCTCATCGCCTTCCACCACATACTGCTCCTCAAGCAGGTCCTCTTCAACGCCATATTCGGGTGTTTTCAAAAATTCCTCCTCGCACGCTGCCTCCAGCCTGGTTCTCACTGGCTCGAGGCACCGGCTGCAGCGGAGCTCCACATCCACAGAAAAACTGCCGGCGACTAAGAATGCCTCTCCCGTATTGGTCACCTTCATCTCTACCGAAATGGGTCCCAAGACCTTCTCCACCTCGGGCAGAGCCTTGAGGAAATCTCCGGAAAGGTCCCTCTGGACCTCGAAGGAAGCCCCTTTTCGACCCTGAATGCCGCTGATGTTGAGACGCATCCTAATCACCTCATAAATTATACAAAGATTGCCCTACCCTGTCAACAACCTGCAGGTTAGGCTCTGCCCGCCAACCCTGCCTTGATCGCGGGCAGAGCAGCGAGGGCTGCCTGGCGTCCTTTTTCCACGATCTCCTCTGCCCGGTTAAGCTGTGTGGGCCGCACATTGCCCAAATCCGGCTCGATCAGCACATCGCAGTCGATTTCCTTCTTGGACGCAGCCTGCCTGCTCAGGATATCAATGGTCTGGATGATCACATCGGGCAGATGGCGTACTCTGCTGCGCAGGGGCCCCCATCCCACATCAACCGCGATGACAAAATCCGCTCCGAGCCTGCGGCAGAGATTGCCCGGCACTCTGTTCACCAAGGCCCCATCGACCAGGAGCATGCCGTCCTTGGGGACGGGCACGAAAATCCCGGGGATCGACATGCTGGCGATGATGCCATCTGCCACCGAACCAGAGTCCAGGACAACTTCTTCTCCTGTAAGGAGATCGGTCGCTACCACGGCTGCTCTGATAGGTAGGTCCTCAAAATCCTGATTGCGGGTCAAAAGGCGCAGCATATCGTGGATTTTGTCAGGGGCAACCAGTCCCTGGGGGCGAAGCGTCCAGCTGGTGAGGTCGCTCCAGTCCAGCTGAAGCACCATCTTACCCACCAGCCGCAGATCTGATCCTGCGGCAAACAGCCCGGCAGCGATGGCTCCAGCACTGGTGCCGCAGACAACTTCCACTGGAATCTGCTGTTCCTGCAGCACCTGGAGGACTCCCAGGTTGGCAAGCCCCCGGGCCGCCCCTGAACCCAGAGCAACGCCTACCTTAGGGTATGGCATAAATCTCACCTCAAATTCGTAGGAATTAGCAGATCGTCACGGAAAGGGTGAGACCCATGACGCCCAGCCGCGGCCTAGCCGTGCTGGCCTGCATTCTTGCAGTGCTGATCGCCGCTTACCCAGACATTTCCTTCCAAGCATCCCTGGCAGGGCTGAAACTGTGGTTCGACACTGTCCTGCCTGCGCTGCTCCCCTTCTTCATCATGGCTGAGCTGCTCATGGGTTTGGGAGTGGTACACTTCCTGGGTACCCTGTTCGAACCGATCATGCGCCCCCTTTTCCGCATCCCGGGAGAAGGCGGTTTTGCCCTCGCCATGAGCTTAGCGGCGGGGTTTCCTCTGGGAGCCAAAGTAACTGGCGATCTGGCCCGGTCCGGCCTGATCACCCCAACTGAAGGAGAGCGTCTGCTCGGACTGGCCCACACTGCCAATTCTCTTTTCCTGGCAGGGGCAGTGGCCGTGGGCATGTTCGGCAGGCCCGAACTCGGTGTCACTCTGATAGCCGCCCACTATCTGGGCGCAGTATTTGCCGGCCTCTGCATGCGGGTGCATAGAGGGCCGGAAACCCCCCCGAGAAAAAGCCAAGAAGCTTACCTGCAGAGGGCGCTCCGTGCCCTCGACGAGGCACGGCGGGCTGATGGACGCCCCTTAGGCAAGCTCTTCGGAGATATCGCGAAGAACAGCTTCTCCTCGATGCTTTTTATCGGCAGCTGCATCGTGTTTTTTTCAGTGGTCGTTCAGGTGATCGGCGCAGCGGGGCTGCTCGACCCCCCGCAGGCCTTCCTGAGCTGGGTTCTGAACTGGGCCGGACTTGATCCGAGCCTCAGCAGAGCGATACTGCACGGTTTCTTCGAGACAACGCTCGGCACCCAGCTTGCCAGCAGGACATCTGCCACACTGGCGGCGCAGGTTACGGCCGCCAGCTTGATCCTTGGATGGAGCGGGCTTTCTGTCCACGGTCAGGTCACGGCCATGGTTGGCGGCAGCGGCATCCGCCTCAGGCCATATTTTTGCGCCCGCCTGCTTCACGCCGCCTTTTCTGCCGCTATCGCTGCCTTGCTCATGGGGCCCGCCAGGTTCATCCCGGCCTCGCTGACCAAAGCCCTGCCTGTCCTGGGAAGCGGTGAGTTTCTAGACGGCAGCTTTGGCGCCCGGTTCCTAGCCTCGGCACGCCTAGCCACGAGCTTCCTCCTGATCCTTGTGCTCATCCTAAGCGTCTTTTGGCTGGGCAGACGCATCGTCTATATCTCTTTACGCTCTCGGGACTGATCCTTCTTCTGGAGGGCTTCCTGGCCGCGCTCGATCTCGGCCAGGGCCTTGGTCAAAACTTCATGCAGCTGAGACAGTTTTTCCAGCGCATACTCTTCTGCGCCGGCCTGCATCTCAAGGGCGCGCTTTCTACTCTCCTCTAAGAGCAGTTTGCTTTCCTCTTCTGCCTGGCGGTAGATCTCGCTGTTGCTCACCAGCTTAGCAGCGTACTCCTCTGCCTTGGCGATCATCCGCTCAACCTGCTCCTGCCCTTCGGCCATCATCTTTTCCCGTTCGGAGGAGACTGCCTCCGCTCGCTTGATTTCTTCGGGGATGGCTGCCCGGATAATATCCAGCAGGTCAAGCAGCTCATCGGCATCCACCAGCACTTTGCCAACCAAAGGAACCTCGGGCGCCTTCTCCACTAGTGCTTCCAGTTGGTCGATGAGGACCAAAAGATTCACTCGGTTCACCGTGACCTCTCCCTGTTCTTGAATTTATTCAGCAATGCCTCAGCCACTCGCGGGCTTACCCACTTGGACACGTCGCCGCCGAGCTCCGCCACTTCCTTTACCGCTGAAGAACTGACAAACGAGTACTCACTGCTGGTCATCATGAAGACTGTCTCGACATTAGGATCGAGTGAGCGGTTCATAGCAGCGATCTTGAATTCGAACTCAAAGTCCGACACGGCTCTGAGTCCCCTCACCATCGCCACGGCGTTTTTCAGCTTGGCGTACTCGACGGCCAGCCCAGAATAAGTGTCCACTGTTACGTTGCTCAGGCCTTTAGTCTCTTCGCGCAGCAGATCCATGCGCTCGGTCACAGAAAAGAGGGGTACCTTCTCCGGGTTGTGCAGGACGCAAATGTAGAGGTGATCGAAAAGGCTGCTCGCTCTCGTGATGATGTCCAGATGGCCGTAGGTTACGGGATCAAAGGTTCCTGTGCACACCCCGATCTTCACTGAGACCCCTCCCATCGATAAAACAGAAGCGCCGTTTCCCCATAGGTGCGGATCTGCTCTAGGCAGAGTTTCGACACGGCGGGCGGTGCTTCCTCTTTTTTGCTGATTTCGGCGACCACAATTCCCTCCGCTTTCAGGAGGCCAGAGTCGGCCAAACTGGCCAGCGTCTTCTCGACGAGACCCTTGGCATAGGGTGGATCCATGAAGATCAGGTCAAACTGCTCTCCGCGCCTAGCAAGCCTGGCCAGGGCAGAAAAGACATCGCTGTTCAGGACAACTCCCCCCTGAAGCCTGGTGCGGGCCAGGTTCTTTTTGATCTGCTCGCAGCAGGCCCGGTCAGCCTCCACCCAGACCACGGCCTCTGCCCCGCGGCTCAAGGCTTCCAGCCCGATCGCGCCGCTGCCCGCGAAGAGATCAAGAAAGCGGCTGTCCGCCACTGCTTGACCCAAGATGTTGAACAGCGCTTCTCTGACCCGCGCGCCCGTCGGGCGCGTCGAAAGCCCCTTCACGCTGGTAAGTACCGTTCCTTTGGCTTTCCCGGCTATCACCCGCATATCCTGCACTCCTATATGGGGAAATGATCAAGCTCCGCTGCCAGTTCAGGATACCCTGCCAGCAGCGCATCGCGGCTCAGAAGCTCCCTCACTGCCTCGGCTGCTGCCTGCAGCAGTTCGCGGTCTCGCTGCAGATCGGCCAACCGGAACAAGGGCTGTCCCCACTGGCGCACTCCCAGGAGATCGCCTGGCCCCCGCAGGCGCAGATCTTCCTCGGCGATGAAGAAACCGTCATTGCTGCGGCGCACCACCTCAAGCCGCGCCCTGGCCTGAGGCGAATTGCTGTAGGCGAGAAGGAAGCAGATACCCGGCTTCTTGCCTCGACCAACGCGGCCGCGCAGCTGGTGCAGCTGGGCCAGGCCGAAGCGCTCGGCGTTTTCGATCACCATGACGGTGGCATTGGGCACGTTCATACCAACCTCAACCACGGTGGTCGCGATCAGCACATCAAGCTCGCCCCGGGCAAAAGCCTGGAACACTTCCTCTTTCTCCCTGCCCATCTGTCCGTGGATCAAACCGACCCGGGCTTCAGCAAGGAGGCCCTTCCGCAGTTCTTCCATCTCCTGCACAGCGGCCTTAAGGTCCACGTGCTCAGATTCCTCAACCAGGGGAAAGACCACGTAGGCTTGTTCGCCCTGCTGTACTCGGGATAGAACATAGCGATATACATCGGCGCGCCGGTTCGGGTGGATCAGGCGGGTATCCACAGGCTGTCTGTGCGCCGGCAGCTGCCTGATCTCCGTGATATCCAGATCGCCGTATATGGTGAGGGCCAGCGAACGTGGGATGGGCGTGGCGCTCATCACAAGCAGGTCAGGGTTCCCTTTGCCGAGGAGCGCAGCGCGCTGCCTGACTCCGAAGCGGTGCTGTTCATCGACGATGGCCAGGGTGAGGTTGCGGTACTCCACCTTGTCCGTGATCAGGGCGTGGGTGCCCACCACCACATCGACTTCGCCGGCAGCCAGGGCTCTGCGCACCCCGTCCTGCTCCTTGGTTTTCATGTTGCCGCTGAGCAGTTCCACGCGGATCCCGAGCGGACCCAACGAAGCCTTGAAGCGCTCAGCCATCTGCTGCGCTAGGACTTCGGTTGGCACCATCATCGCCACCTGGCCGCCGCTGGCAGCGGCCTTAACAGCTCCGTACTCCGCGACAATAGTCTTCCCCGAGCCCACCTCGCCCTGGATCAGGCGGCGCATGGGCCGGGGTGACTCCATATCTTCCTTAACCTGCAGCAGAGCTGCCTTTTGGTCATCTGTCAGCTCGAAGGGCAGCCGCGCAAGGAAGCGGGAAGCGAGCTCCCCATCTGGGGCATGGGCGATGCCGGCCCGCTGTCTCTGGCCGCGCTGCAGTCCAAGGTGGAAGAGGAAAAGCTCTTCAAAGGCCAGGCGTTCACGGGCCCGCTCGTAGCTTGGGAGATCCGCGGGAAAATGGATCTGCCGGATGGCCTCCTGCCTGTCCATGTAGCTGGTGCACAGTTCAGGCGGAAGGCATTCCCTCAGCTCACCCACGAACCGCAGAGCAGCCCTGGCCCAGTTGACCCGCTGGTTGTTGGTGATACCGGACACCAACGGGTAGACCGGCATCAGCCCCTGATGCTCCGGGGGGCTGGTGTACACTTCCGGTGATGTCATTTCCGGGAAAAGCGTGCCTTCCTTGACCAAGCCGTACACCCACACCTGCTTGGCCTTCTGCAGCTTGCGGCAGAGAAAACTCGGACCAACAGCCCGATGGTAGACAAACCAGGTCAGCCCCAGCTGCCCGCCGAGGGTAGCCTGGACCAGGCGCCGGCCTTGAGAGATGGGTCGTTCACTCAGATGGAGCAGGGGACCCTGCACCAGCTGGGTTTCTCCGGGCTGCACCTCCTCGGGCCGCAGCACTCGCTGGAAATCCTTGTACGTGCGGGGAAAGCTGAACAGGACATCCCGCACCGTTACCAGTCCCAAACCTTTCAGCACTTTAGCCTTCTTCTCGCCCACACCGGGCAGCACCGAAACCGGTCTGTTCAACATGCCCTGTGTCTGCACTCAATCACCTCAATCAAAAACAACCCTTATCCTAGAGCGAAGCTTAGGACAAGGGTTGCGCATGATCCCCGAGGCCCCCATCCCGCGGGCTGCCTCTAGACACTGTACATGAACAATGCTATCGTCCCCGCCCCGGTGTGCACGCCGATGGTGGGACCGATCTCCCCTAGGAGAACCGGTTCTTCCAGATCGAGGATCTCCACAAGGGCCTCAGCCAGAGTCTGTGCCTCGGCTGGGTTATCTGCATGGCTGAGGGCTGCCTTCAGTTTGCGATCGGGGTAGCGCTGGCGAAATTCTGTCCCCAGTTCCCTCAGGCGCTTAAGGGCCTTGGTCTTGCCGCGGATCTTCTCGAAGGGCGCCACCTGCCCGTCCACCAGGGTAAGGACCGGTTTGATGTTGAGCAGGGTGCCCAGCATAGCTGAGGCCAGCCCGATACGTCCGTTTTTCTGAAGGTATTCGAGGGTGTCTACTACGAAGTAGACCTGGAGGCACTCCACGACGCGCTGGGCTTCCTCCAACACTTCTTCTGCGCTTTTACCGGTCTGCGCTGCTTCCGCAGCCGCCACTGCCGTGACACCGATCCCCAGCGATGCCGCTTTGCTGTCCACGGCCTTAACAGTGATCTGAGGATCGATCATGGTACTCGCGAGAACCGCAGATTGATAGGTGCCGCTCATCTTGCTGCTCAAGTGGATTGAGATGATAGTATCCCCTGGCTGCGCGATGCGTTCATAGAGCGCCACGAAATCCGCCGGGGATGGCTGGCAAGTGCTGGGCAGAATCTTTTCCTGCCGCAGGCGTGCATAGAACTCCGCTGTTGAGATGTCTTCTCCGTCCCTGAAGATCTCGTCACCAAACTGAACGGTCAGCGGCACTACATGGATTCCAAGGCGCTGCCGCACATCAACAGGAAGATCACTGCCGCTGTCTGTCACCACATGGATTCGTCCCACCGCATCGACCTCCTCTCTCGGGTTATTCCACAGAAACGATGAAATAATACAGGGGTTGTCCCCCGCTGTACACTTCCACTTCACAGTTAGGGAACTCGGTGCGGATCTGTTCCATCAGCTCCTCGGCCACCGCTCCATCGAGATCGGCGCCGTAGTAGATACTGATCACAGAAGAGTCATCATCCACCATTTTGTGTACAAGGTCTAGGGCTACAGCGCTGGGAGTGGACCCAACAACGGCGATCTTGCCTTCGGCAAGGCCGATGATATCCCGCTCCTCGATGTGCAGATCGCCTGCCACTGTGGAACGGACAGCATAGGTCACTTCGCCCGTCTTGACTTCCCGCATACCCTCTTCCATGGCGGCCAGGTTGTCCTCAAGGGAGTCCTCGGCCACGAAGTACATCAGGGCGGCTATCCCCTGCGGGATGGAACGCGTTGGTACAACGCCAACGGTCTTGGCCGCCAGCTCCCTCGCCTGCTGAGCCGAGAAGATCACGTTCTTGTTGTTGGGCAGGATGATCACCGCGTCAGCGTTCACGCTGTTGACCGCCTTGACCAGATCCTCTGTGCTTGGATTCATGGTCTGGCCACCAGCCACAACGAAGTCAACACCGAGGCTGGTAAAGATCTCGGCAAGGCCTTCTCCCGGAACCACTGCCACGATACCAAGGGGTTTATGCTCTGTCACAACGCCATTGCTCGGCAGGCTCACCACCTTGTTGCCAGTGCTGTAATCGAGGTGGTGGGTCTCCTCATGGTTGATAAACGCCTGGTTCTGGAGGCGCATGTTGTCGATTTTCATCGATGTCAGTTCACCGAACTGCCCGCAGAACTCAAGGACTTGACCCGGATGATCAGTGTGGATGTGCACCTTGACCACATCTTCGTCTGCCACCACGAGCAGCGAATCTCCCTTGGTTTCGAGCTCCTGTCTGATCATCACAGCATCAATGCCGCCGCCCAGGATGATGAACTCGGTGCAGTATTTGTTAACCGTGACCTCCTGCTCGAATCTGGGCGCCTCTGCTTCGACGGTCTCCTCGATCGGCTGGGCCAGGAACTCCTCCAGTTCTTCAGGGGTAGCAGTGAGTGCAGTGAGAAAACCCTCAAAAAGAAAGACCAGGCCTTGTCCGCCTGCATCGACTACCCCGGCCTGTTTGAGCACCGGCAAGATGTTCGGGGTGTCGGCCAGAGCCGTGCGGGCCCCTTCCAAGGCGGCCTGCATAACCTCGATGGCATTTGCCCCGTTTTCGCTGGCTTGACTTGCATATTCCGCTGCCACCCGAGCCACGGTCAGCATGGTTCCCTCAACTGGCTTCATGACCGCCCGATAGGTGGTCTGAGAAGCCGTGACCAGCGCATGGGCTAGATCTGGACCGGTTATCTCGCTGCGTACATCGCTCAACCCGTCGGAGAAACCTCGGAAGAACTGGGAGAGGATTACTCCGCTGTTGCCCCGGGCTCCCATGAGCGAACCCCTGGTCAGCAGGGAGGCCAAACGTCTGATCTCTCCATTGCCGAACTGTTCCAGTTCCTTGATGGCTGCGTTGAGGGTGAGGGACATGTTCGTTCCCGTGTCGCCGTCGGGCACCGGGAAGACGTTCAGCGAGTTTATCTTATCTTTCTGCTGGTTCAGGTGGCGAGCCGCCGCCAGCAGCATGTTTTTGAATGCCAACCCATTGATCACGTCCAAGCTAGATCCTCCGATCACTTCTTCTTGGGGCGGGTAACGCGCACACTCTGGACCTTGACGTTGATCCGATCCACTTTCAAGCCGAGCATGGTCTCGACAACATACTTAACCCGCTCCTGCACATTCCTGGCTACTTCGGATATCTTCACGCCATACTCTACCACGATGTAGAGCTGGATGGTAATACTCTCTTCACCAAACTGGATATCCACGCCGCGTTCGAAGTTGTCCCGGCGCAGCAGGTCCGAAATCCCTTCCTGAATGTTGCGCGGGGCCATGCCGACAAGGCCGTAGCACTCCATCGCCGCCAAGCCTGATATGGTGGCGATAACTCCTTCGCGTACCGTTACCTTACCGTATGGGCCTTGAAAATCTTGGGCCACGCTCGTCACCCTCTCTACACCGTTACCAATTTGGTCCATCGACTATCATCCCTATTCTACCCATTTGCCCCCTGGTTGTAAAGGTTTTTGTCTTGGCGGCACTGTATGCCTTGCATTCGGCAAAACCCTGTGCTACAATGAAGAAGCGTTACTGAAATCGTATCAAAGGGGGTAGGAAGTATGGCAAGGTGCATCGTCTGCAACAAGGGTACCGTGTCCGGCAATCTTCGCAGCCACGCTGAGAACAAGAACCGGCGCACCTGGAAACCCAACCTGCAGAAGACCCGCATCGTAGTCGATGGGAGCCCCAGGCGGGCTTATGTCTGCACTCGCTGTCTGAAAAGCGGAAGAGTACAGAGAGCTCTTTAATCCTTCCCCTATGTTATAGTGATTTCGCATGAGCGGCCTCTAGGTATGTCCTAGGGGTTTTCTGCTGTCAAGGAACGCAAGAGGCTGCCGGGGCACAGTAACCCGGCAGCCACGATCGGAATCTGAGGCTCTCAAACCCGCGGTTCGAAGATCTCCTTTCGTGTGTCCAAAAGCAGGATGATCAACAGCGTCAGAACGGCACTGGGTACCATGAACCAGGCATTATAGACCACAGAGTAACCAACCACTGAATACCCTTCGGGAGTATACTCTGCAAAAAACACCGCTCCCGAGATCACGTGAACGATCAGGCGCAGCAGGGTGCCTGCGGTTACGCCAAGCCAGCGCACCTTTTTGAACAGGCCGAAACCCGCCACGGCCAGGACCATGTAAGAGGCGGGGTAATCTAAGAGGATCTGCACAGGATGGACATAGTAGCCTCCCAAGATAATCTTGAGCACCCCGACCAGAGCCCCGCCCACGAGCGCAGCTGCGCCTCCGCGCCTGAACGCCAGGACGAAGATGGGCAGCATGCCGAGGGCCACACTCCCGCCCTGCGGTGCCCGAAAGAGCCTCAGTTCTGAAAGCAGCAGCGCTGCTCCCACCAAAACCGCCGTTTCCACCATGATCTGAACCTTCTTGCTCCGCATCAAACCAACCTCCCAGAATGCCGATGTCCTTCCGCATTCGGTACTAAAAGGAAAACATGGACGCGAAGCGGTCCATGTTCCACCAACCGCTTCCCTACGCAGGAATTACCCAAACAGGTTCGAAGGGTTCGAATCCAAAGCAGACAGGGCAGTACATCGGCATCTTGCCTCTTTGCAGTGCATCCTGCTTCCTGCCGCTGCCGCTTGGATCGTCTCAGCCGTAAAGCACCCCTAGCGGAACTCCACCGTATGATTTGCTTATTTATTCTCCTTCGTCAGGAAAAAACCTGCAATAAAATGAACCTTATCTGTAAGAAAAGCATCCCGTTCATCAGGATGCTTTTCCGACGGCCCTTTCTGAGCAGGCGGCGCAAAAATCCTCGACTTCGCAGGCGAACGCGAAGTAGTTCCTTGCCCAGGGAGTTGGTATTTTTTGTGGTGATCGTTTGGAAGACCTTCTACCCTCCTTTCCTTGATATGTTCACCACCCGCTCAGTGTAAGTACATGATAACGCAAATTGTCAGACTTGTCAACCACTAAACCAGATTTTTGCGTCAAATGAAGCAAAAAAAGTAAGCGGGCTGTTCCGCCCGCTTTCGGTCAGGCTCTGCGCATTCTGGCAATGTAATCGGCTGGATCTGCGGCGTGGAAGATGGCGGAACCGGCCACGAAGTTGGTCGCTCCCGCGGCGGCAAGCTCGGCCACGTTCTCCACACAGATCCCTCCATCTACCTGAAGTTCGATGGGCCGCGATCCGATGAGCTGACGGCAGTCCCTGATCTTGTCCAGCATTGCAGGGATGAACTTCTGGCCCCCGAAGCCCGGATTGACCGTCATGATCAAGATCAGATCAAGATCGTCCAAGACGTAGCGCAGCCCCTCCAGCGGGGTGTGCGGATTGAGGGAAACCCCGGCCCGGCAGCCGAGCTCCCTGATGTGGCCCAGGGTGCGCTGCAGATGGACTACCGCCTCGTAGTGTACGGTGATGATCTCCGGCTCAACCACCGCGAACTCCTCCAGGTAGCGTTCGGGGTGCTCGATCATCAGATGGACATCAAGCGGCAGATCACTGCAGCGCTTCACAGCCTCAATAACTGGAAGCCCAAAACTGATGTTGGGTACAAAATGGCCATCCATGACGTCAAAATGCAGCAGGTCGGCGCTGCTGACCCGAGCCAGCTCAGCGCCGAGATGGCAGAAATCCGCAGCTAACAGCGATGCGCTGATGCGTCTGTTCACGGCAGCTGCCCCTTTCTAATAGCGTGGTGCGACCTCTTGCAGGAAGAGGAGGTAGTTCTCGTGACGGGTGGGGGCGATCTCTCCCCGCGCCAGCGCTTCAAGCACAGCGCAGTCTGGTTCCCGCCGGTGCATGCAGCCGCGGAAGCGGCAGTCTGCGCGGTAGCGCCCAAACTCAGGAAAGGCGAACTGCAGCCTATCCTCCTGGTCTGGCTCCAGCTGCAGCTGGGAAAAGCCGGGTGTGTCGGCCACATAGCCCTGGTCGCAGGCTAGAAGCTCCACCTGGCGGGTTGTGTGCCGTCCCCTGTGGATCTTCGCACTCACTTCTCCCGTCTGCAGTTTGAAGTGGGGGTTGAGAGCATTGAGCAGCGAGGACTTCCCCGCTCCCGACGGGCCGGCCAGCACACTCACTTTGCCCTGAAGAGCCTGCCTCAGCTCAGCGATTCCCTCTTGCGTAACGGTGCTGGTCACCAAGGTTGGATATGGTATCGAAGAATAGAGCGCCCGCAGCTCTTCTGCGCGCCCGCGGTCCAAGTCGGCCTTGTTGAACACAACCACACTGGCAATGCCCATGAGTTCGGCCTGAACCAGGATGCGGTCCAGGAGCACCAGGTTTGGCGACGGCTGCCGCACGGCGCAAACAACCAGCACCTGATCAATGTTGGCTACAGGCGGGCGGACAAGTTCATTGATCCTGGGCAGGATCTTCTCCACTACTCCTCCGCCGCTCCCCAGAGACACTTCGACCCGATCTCCCACCAGCACCCTTTCTACAGAAAGGCGCAGCTTGCCGCGGAGGCTGCACTGAAGGCGCCCCTGTTCAGTCTCAACTTCGTAAATGCCGCCAACGCCTTTGACAATGACTCCGTTCAGCATATACCTCCTACTCCTGAAATGCTCGATCCAGGAACTGACGTCCACCTAAATACACTTGGAAGCGCGCATCCTTGCCTCTTCCCTGGATGGTCCGGACCACCCTGGTGCCTCCCTTGTGGGTCTCCCGGTACACTTCCCGGGCTCCAAAGTCGTCGATGACCAAGATAACGATCTCCTGACTCGGCCCTGGAGGCACATCAATTGTCACCTCTTTGGTACTCCAGAGGTTCTCGTGGATCCACTGCGTTTCTTCCGGCGTCTCCTCGACTTTTGGCTCTTCCTGCGGTACCGCAGGCGCACCCTGGGAATAGACGAAGTCAATGGGCCAGCCTTGTTCCACCAGGCTGCCGGGCGCCGGGTTCTGCTCAATCACCCGTCCCATGGGGTAGACAGTGCTGTACTCAGGCCAGGAATTGCCGAGGGGAAGACCCAACGCGGCGAGCTGCTGTTTGACCAGCTCGAAGTCCTGGCCTCGGAAATCGGGGAGAGTAAAGGGTTCTGCGGCCTTGCTCAGCACGAGGCTTACCGCCGTTCCCTTGGCAACGATCTCACCCGGTTCGGGCTGCTGTTCGAGGACGATGCCGGGGTTGACTTGGGGATCGTAGATCTCCGTGTTTTCACCCTCCACAAATCCCGCTTGGGTTAAGGCCACCTTGGCCTCACGCAGTGAAAGCCCGATAAACGAAGGCATCTCCACTTCCTCCGGCCCCTGGCTCACCCGCACAGCAATTTCCCGGTACTGCTTGACCATTCGGCCAGGCAGGGGATCCTGGCTGATGATATAGCCCGCAGGAACCTCGTTGTCGAAAAGGCGCTGTTCCACTGTGAGCACGAGCTCTACGTTCCTGAGCACGCGCAGCGCTTCCATCTCGTGCAGACCCACAATATCAGGGACGCGCACATCATCGGGGAACAAGATCTCTGGGATGATGCGCACAGCGGCCGCAGCTAAGGCCCCCAGCAGAAGAAAGATAACCAACAGTACCAGTACTTTGGAACGCTTTTGGGGAGCCTTCTTCGCCTTCTCCTTCTTAGACTGCGTCTTTTTCTTTGTCTTTGACTGTTTCTTTTCGCGGGCCAATCCCCAGCCCCCTTTCTCCAAGAGATCCGCTGCGGGAAGAGGCAGTGTCTGGTCCACATCTCCCACCCCGTCAGCTTCCGCCACGAGGCGGCGCTCGATCCGCTGGAAGGTTCGCACAACGTCTTCAGCGTCGCGAGGCCGATCTTTTGGGTTCTTATTCAGCAGCTTGAGCACCAAATCCTCCAACTCAGCATCAAGGTCGGGCCGGATGTTGCGCAGAGGCTCTGGAGGATCCTGGATCTGCTGCAGCGCAATGGCGATGGCTGAGTCACCCCGGAAGGGCGGCTCGCCGCTGATCATTTCGTAGAGTACGATGCCCAGGGAGTAAAGGTCGCTGGCAGCCTGCACGTTGGCTCCCCGCGCCTGTTCTGGCGAGAAGTAGCGTACGGAACCCAAGACCACTCCCGTCTGGGTCAAGTTGGTGGCGGACATGGCTTGGGCGATGCCGAAATCGGTGACTTTGACCCGCCCTTCTGCCGTTATTAGGATGTTGTGGGGCTTGATATCCCGATGGATGATGCCGTGGTAGTGCGCGTGGGCGAGGGCCATCGCGATCTGCTTGCCCACGCTGGCCACGAACTCCTGGGGAAAGGGACCGTGTTCGTGGACCAGATCGTGAAGGGTGCGGCCCTGCACGTATTCCATGACGATATAATGAATGCTTCCCTGCTCGCCGACATCGTAGATATTGACGATATTGGGGTGAGACAAGCTGGCAGCGGACCTGGCTTCGCGGCGGAAACGCTCTACAAACTGCTCGTCATCGGCAAACTGTGAACGAAGGACCTTCACCGCCACGACGCGGCTCAGAAGATGGTCCTTGGCGCTGTACACCAAGGCCATGCCTCCGTCCCCTACCTTCTCTAAGATCTCGTAGCGATTGGCCAGCGTTTCTCCAACCATACTCTCACCCTCTATAACTTACTCACTCATCCGCAGAGCGCGGTACATCAGCTCTACGCCCACCGGTACTGCCGCCTCAGCGCCCGTTCCCCCGTGTTCCACCACCACTGCTGCGGCCACCTGGGGCGCATCCACTGGGGCGAAACCCATAAACCATGAATGGTCTGGAGCCGCACCGAGCTGCGCCGTACCCGTCTTGCCAGCGTAGGAAAACTCACTGCTGCGTTCGGTCTGGGCGGTTCCGATCTGTGCCGCCAGAGCCATCGCTTCTTTTACCAGCTGTGCAGCGTCTGGAGGAAGGACCTGGGCCATGGCCCACGGGCGGGTTATCTCCCGCATGCGCAGTCCGCCCCTCACTTCCTGCACCAGGTAGGGGCGCATCATCACCCCGCCGTTGGCTATGGCTGCGGCCGCTAGAGCGATCTGCAGCGGAGTCACCAGCAGCTCACCCTGGCCGATGCCCAGCTGGGCCGCGTGGTAGGCCGAGGCAACTTCCTCGGGAACGGATCCGCTCTTATTTGCCAGCTCGAAGGGAACCGCCTGGCCCAGACCAAAGAGGCGGTAGTACTCCAGCAGTTCTTCTCCGAGCTGCACCGCAAGTTCAGCGAAAACCACATTGGACGAGTGGGCCAAAGCCTCCTGGAGGTTGATCCTTCCGTAAGCGCGGCTGGCGTAGTTTCTCACCGTACCGCCAGGCAGCTGAAGGCTGCCCTCGTCAAACCAGGTTTGGTTGGGATCAACCGCACCCACCGATAAGGCTGCGCCCAAGACCAGTGGTTTCACCGCCGAACCGGGGGGATAAAGGCCCTGTGTCGCCCGGTTCAAAAAAGGACTTCGCACATCGTTCACATAATCTGGCCAGCGTTCGTCCAGTGCTCCCCCATCGATGCAGGGATGAGACACCATGGCCAGTACCTGGCCGGTGCTCGGCTCGAGGAGTACCACTGCCCCGGCCCGGTCACCTAGAAGCTCTGCCGCGGCCTGCTGCAGGTCCAGATCGAGAGTGGTGAACAGGCTGCGCCCGGCAGCGAGCTCTTCCTGGTAAAGGTTCTCTAACCCGGTTATGCCGTACCGCTCGTGGAAATAACCCACCACCGGCGACAAGCACGGAGCAGCATAGTTCCTAACATAGCCATCTCCGCTCTCCGTGGAGAAGGCCAGCGCCCTTCCCTGGCGATCGAAGATGGAACCCCGCGCCCTCTGGAAGGTCAGGTAGTAGCGCGGGTTGGCGGGATGCCCGGCCAGATCAGCACAGAGCTGCCAGTAAAACGCGGCGCTGAGCAGCAGTACATAGGCAGAAGCAAGGATCAGGAAGGTTCTGCGCACTGGCTCCGCCCTCCCCTGCGGCTCAGGCCCGCCACTATGCCCAGCATCAAAAACTGCGCAGTGAGCGAACTTGATCCATAACTGACAAAGGGAAGCGTCATCCCGGCCACGGGCATAAGGCGCAGAACGCCGCCGGTTACCAAGACGGTCTGCCCATGGAGGAGGAGTGTCAGCCCCAAACCAACCAGGCGCTGCTCACCTTCGAGGCCATCCAAGATGCGCACAGCCCAAAAGGCGAGACTGAGATAGCACAAAAGCAGAGCACACACACCCAAGAAACCGAACTCTTCCCCCAGGACAGCGAAACCATAATCTGTGTGGGCATGGGGGATGGCCCGCACCAGCCCTTGACCTAAGCCCTGGCCCACCAGTCCTCCCGACCTGAGGGCAAAAAGGCCCTGCACCACCTGGTAACCCCTGCTGTCAAGATAATCCCAAGGCCGCAGCCAAGCCAGCACCCTGCTCTCCACATGGGGGAACCAGCATACCGCACCCACAAAAGCGACGGCCAAGGCCGCCAAACAGCCCAGCAGCTTGTACCAAGCGAAGGAATTATACAGCAGCAGCCAGCAGAACACCACAAAAACCAGAACTGCTGGACCCAGATCCCGCTGCCATGCAAGAAGCAGCCCGAAACAGATCATATAGAGGAACGGTTCCCGCAGTGAACCTTCCCTGCTCAGCTCCTTGCCCAGGTAGACTGCGAAGAAAACCTTGGCAAGCTCTACAGGCTGAAACCGCACGCAGGAGACGCTCAGCCAAGCTTTCGCCCCACCCGCGCTTTCGCCAAATAAGGCCGTCACTGCCAAGAGGATCAAGGCCCCATAAGCCCAAGTCCTCCGCAGGGGCCAGCGGACCAACGGCAGCAGCAGGCCGGCGAGGAAAAGCAGGCTGCCCAGGGCGGTGCCGAGAAGATGCCCCTCGGCGAAGACAGGGTCGATCCGGTTGAGGATGATCCATCCGCAGAACACCAGAACCGCGGTGAAGGGCAGCCCAGAAGGGTCGGCCCCCAGCTGCCTTGTGACCAGCCACAGCGCAGCAAACAGCGCCCAGAGGGCTGCTGGCTGCCACCAGATCACCTGCCCCTGGAGCAGCCACCACCACAGGAGCACAGCTGCGATCCAACCGGTAAACCCAACCCAGGTGCGGGAGAGGAGTTCCACGCAGATTCCTCCCTAGGTTACGGACTTCACACCTTCGCCACAATCACCGTGATGTTATCAGGGCCGCCAAGGTCATTAGCCAGATCTACCAGGTCCTGTGCTAGATTCTTAGCATGGAAATCCTGCTGCAGAACTTTTTCCAGGAGGGTATCATCCACAACGTCGGTCAGTCCATCGGTGCACAGCACGATCAGGGAGCCAGGGTCCAGGCGTCGAGTGATCAGTTGGGGTTCGACTTCGCTTGATCCCAGAACCTGGGTGAGGATGTGCCTCTTGGGATGGATGCGGGCCTCCAAGGGAGTGATCGTGCCTGCCCGCAGCAGTTCGCCAACGACCGAGTGATCGCTGGTGAGCTGCTCGAGCACGCCTCCAGCATATAGATAGCAGCGGCTGTCACCCACGTGGCCCACCACAAGCTCGCGCCGCCCATCTGGATCCGGCTCGGAGACCAAGGCCAGGGTGATCGTACTGCCCATCCCCTGGAACTGAGCGTTCTCGGCTGCCTCCTGCAGTATTCGGGCCTGAGCTTGGGAAATGGCCATCCGTACCTCCTGCTGCGGTTCTCCGGCGCCAAAGGGAAACGACTTGATCACCTCGACTGCCAGTTCGGCCGCGACTTCGCCAGCAACATGCCCCCCCATGCCATCGCAAACAACGAGGCAGCGCTCACTTACCCAGAGCGCGTCCTCATTGTTCTCCCGCAAACGCCCCACATCCGTTGCTGTTCTCACGTCCATGCCCAACACTCCTATTCCAGCTCTTCCAGCATCGCCTTGACCAAGTTCCAGACTACCCTAAGCAGCCACGCCGCCAAGCCAGCTCTGACCACCCAATGGACTGCGGCCATGCTTCATCGCTCCTCATAGGTCAGCACGGTCTGACCGATGCGAATGGTGTCGCCATGCGTCAGAACAGCGCGCTCGACGCGTCTGCCGTTCAAAAAGGTGCCGTTCTTGCTGGCATTGTCCTGTACTGCCCAGGCCTCACCAACAGGCACGAAACGAGCATGCACCCTGCTCGCTTTCGGGTCAGCCAGCCGCAGATGGCAGCCGGCACCCCGGCCGACTAAAAGCCCAGGCTGGAGCAGGATCACCTGCGAATCAAAACGCAGCCGGGCCCTCCCCTTGGAGGCCTTTGCCCGGAAGGCGGCGGCATCATAGCGCTTTGTGGGAGCCAAATCGTCAGCCGAAGACGCAGAGGGCTTTTCCTGCAGATCTTCTGCCCGCCCCCGCCTTTTTCCTGTCAATAGTTGGACAATTCTTGACAGCCTCAACGACACCCCTCCAGGGTGCGCTGGCGCAGCTGGCCGCAGGCGGCTTCGATATCGGTACCCCGCTCCCTGCGGATGGACACGGGGATGCCAGTGCGCTCTAAGGCTCTGGCAAACTCCGCGATCCGCTTGGCCGAAGGCCTCGTTTCCTCGCCAACTGGGTTGATCGGGATAAGGTTGACATGGCAGAGGCGGCCCTTCAGCAGGTTCCCGAGACGCTCGGCCTGTTCGGGGCCATCATTTAAACTGTCGATCAGGGCATACTCATAGGAGATGCGGCGGTGTGTCCTGGCAGTGTAGTAGTCGCAGGCGGCTAGAAGTTCGGCCAGCGGGTAGACTCTACCTATGGGCATAATCGCTGACCGCTCCGGGTCTGTTGCGGCATGGAGCGATACGGCAAGGTTGACCTGGAGGTCCTCGTCAGCCAGATCGCGGATCCGCGGGGCCAGACCACAGGTGGAAATGGTGATCCGTCTGGCACCGAGGTTCATGCCGAGGGGATGGTTGATCAGCCGCACGCTGCGCAGAACCGCAGCATAGTTGGCCAGGGGCTCACCCATACCCATATAGACGATATTGGTGAGCTGCCGGTCTTCGGCCTTGAGCCTCCTTTGTACGAACAAGACCTGAGACACGATCTCAGCAGCACTCAGGTCGCGCTGAAAGCCGCTTCTGCCCGTGGCGCAGAAGGAGCAGTTCATGGCGCAGCCAACCTGCGTGGAGATACACACAGTATCACGCTCTTCTTCCGGCAGCAGCACTGTCTCGATGGATCCTCCTGCGGAGAGGGCAAAGAGATACTTCTCCGTTCCGTCCGCCGAGGTCCTGCTTGTCACAAGCTCCAGCGGCCAGGGGGACTGAAACCGTTCTTCAAGTCTTTCGATCAGCTGCCGCGGCAGATTCGTCATCTCCGAGAAGCTCGGCACAGCCTGTCTGTGCAGCCAGGTGAAGATCTGGCGGGCCCGGTAGGCCGGCTCTCCCGCTTCGGACAGGAAAGCCTCGATCTCCTCCGGGAAGAGACCGGCAGGGTGCCGTTCTGAAAGCTGCACGCTAAAACCTCCATTTCAGAAGGTGAGGTCATGGGCAAACGCCCAACGGTTCACTTCTTGACTGCTTATGTGGAATACCTCTGGGATCAGGGTATCCGTTCAGAGGAATACTATTTAGGCGACGCTTCCCGCTTTCTCCGCTTTCTTCTGGCCAGCACCACTGCTGATCAGGTTGAGCGGTTCATCGAGTCGCACCGTTCACCGGCTTACCGCGCCCGCCTAGAAAAGACCCTGCGCAAGTTCTTCGCCTTCGCCCAGGACAAACTGGCCATTGAGCCGGCCGCAACTTGCGCAGATACAAAAAAAACCAGATCGAGACCTGGTTGATTTCAAAAATGGTCGGGGCGACACGATTTGAACGTGCGACCTTCGCGTCCCGAACGCGACGCTCTACCAAACTGAGCCACGCCCCGCAATTAAGAGTATAAACCGCAGTCAGCGGTTTTGTCAACTGACCATTTCGGGTAAAAAAGCATCTTCCGCAGAGAAGATGCTCGTCGAGAAAGTGGTTCACAGGCCCAGACTGCCTTCCACTATCCTCGCAATGATCAGCGAGTTAGTGGGCATCCGGTCCGAACAGTAGGGTTCACAAAGCTTCTTGATGTACTCCTTATTTCCGTGTTCCCAGGCCGCCGCCAGCGCGTTGCGGATGCCCGCCTCTACCCCGCTCATGGTCGTCCGGTACTTCTCTGCCAAGGCAGGGTAGGCTTCCTTGGTCAGGGCACCGCCGTAGTAACCTTCCTTCATGTACATAAGCACCGCATCCCTCAGGTAAGCGAAACCCTTAAAGTGGGGCGGTACGCCCATGTTGTTCAGGATCTGGGTTACCTTCTGCTCAAGGGTGAACGGCGCTTCCTCTGCCGGGGCATCCTCGTTCAAGACTATGGGCGACGGGGAACAGGCGAACTCTCTCAGCCGCTCCACCAGGATCTCCAGCCGGAAGGGCTTGACCAAGAAGTAGTCGGCACCCAGGGCCAGCAGGCGGCTGAGGAGACGATCACTGCCAAAGGCGGTGATCACAAACACTTTGGGCTTTGTCTCGAGATTCATGCCCTTAAGGGCTTCCAGGACACCCAGCCCATCCAGGTATGGCATAGTGATGTCCAGCAAAATGAGGTCCGGCTGCAGTCGATCGATTTCTGTGAGGGCTTGCTCTCCATCGTGGCACGTGCCTACAACGCTGAAGTCTTCGTGTGTAGACAGGAACTGCTGCAGTACTTCACAGAGTTCCACGTTATTGTCCACAATCAGAATACGCATACATACCCTCCAAACAGTTTTCTCAACCCCCTTCCTCAGTGTCTATTTGACACAAATTTCCAATATCCTGCACACTGCCCAATTATTGTGGCAGTTTTTTTGTAAAATTCGCCAAGAAGAAACCGTCCACCAGGTGCCTGTGGGGGAAAAGGGTCCGCAGCCAAGGTTTTTCGGCGAAACCCGGAAACCCTTCAGGGAAAGGCTCGCCGGCGAACTGACGGTGTTCGGCCAGAAACCACTCGGCCACTTCCTCGTTCTCCCACCTGCTCAGCGTGCACGTTGAGTACAAGAGCCTTCCTCCCGGGGCCACGCAGCGGGCAGCCTGGCTGAGGATTTTCTTCTGGATGCTGACCAGATCCCTAAGCTCCTCCTTCTTCCTGCGCCAGCGGATATCCGGGCGGTGGCGCATGGTGCCCAGTCCTGAACAGGGCGCATCCACCAAAACCCTCGGCGCCGGCGGGAGGTGCAGCTCTTCTGCAGCACTGCCCACCTGGGTCCTGATAATGGAAACACCCAACCTTTTCGCGTTCTTCTCCACCAATGCAAGGCGCTGCGGGCTCACATCAATGGCCAGGATCTGCCCTTGATCCGCCATGAGCTGAGCCAGATGGGTGGCTTTGCCGCCGGGAGCACTGCACAGGTCGTAGACCAGCTGGCCGGACTCCACCCGAAGAGCATGGGCAGCCAAGGCGCTGCTCTCATCCTGGACATAGTACATGCCTTCCTGCAGCCATGGATCCGCTATAACGGCATGGGCGGGCTGCACTTGGAGGATTTCGGGAAGGTACCGCCCGGGCGCGACGGAAACACCCCGCTCTGCGAGGTGTCTTTGCACTTCTTCTGGGCTGGTCTTGAGGGTGTTGACCCTGATGTCCATCTGCGGAGGTTCGTTCAGCGCCTGGCAGAGGGCTTCAGTCTCTTCCACCCCCCACCACTTCATCCAGAGCTCAATTATCCAGCCGGGAAAGGAGTACTTAAGCCCAAGGTATTCCACGGGGTCTTCTTCGCAAGAGGGGTAGCGAATTGCATCCCTGCCCCGCAGCACCTGGCGAAGCAAGCCGTTGGCGAAGCGAGCTGTGCCTTCGTGTCCGAACGCACGGGCCAGCTTCACCGATTCGTTAACCGCCGCGGAAGGAGGGATGCGGTCCAGATAGAGCAGCTGGTAAACGCCTAGGCGCAGGATGTTGCGCAGGGCAGGCTGGATTTTCTCCACGGGTCTGGAGCTGAACTGAGAAAGCACGTAGTCGAGGCTTCTCTGCATACGCACCGCGCCGAAAACGAGCTCTGTGAACAGGCCTTGGTCCAGCCTGCTGAGCGCGCTTTGACGGATCTGGCGGTCCACCAGATCCTTGAGGAACTCCTGGGATTCTTCCAGCATACTGAGGGTGACAACTGCTAAGTACCGGGGATTGGAACGGGGGTTCATCAACGTCTCCGCTGACCTCTCAGGAAGAGCAGACGGATCAACTGGGAAGCGGCCACAGCCACCGCGGCAACGTAGGTAAGGGCCGCCGCGCTGAGCACCGCCTGGGCTTTGGGTACCTCAGCCTTTGTGAGGTAGCCCCCCGACTGCAGTGCCGCCATAGCCCGTTTTGAAGCGTTAAACTCGACTGGAAGAGTGATCAGCTGGAAGCCGAGGGCCGCGATGAAGAACCAGATGCCCACCAGCATGAGCACATCGATGCTGAACAGAAATCCCAGTATGAAAAGGGGAAAAGCCATCTGAGAACCGATGGATGCAATGGGAAACAGGCTGGTCCGCAGTCCCAGCGGCACATAGCCCCGGGCATGCTGCACCGCATGGCCCACCTCGTGGGCGGCCACTCCAATGGCTGCCACGCTTGTGCCGTCGTAGACCATGGGCGAGAGGCGCACCGTTCCTGAGCGGGGATCGTAGTGATCGGTCAGTTCACCACCGATCCTCTCCACACTGACGTTGTGCAGCCCGTTGGCGTTGAGAATCTGCCTGGCCACCTGTGCTCCTGAGAGTCCGGCGTAGGCCCTTTCCTGTAGATAACGGGCAAAGGTGGTCTTCACTTTGAACTGGGCATACATGGCAAGGATCAAAGCCGGAAGGACCAGGATGAAAGTAGGATCATAGAACATGGTATCTCCTCCTCCTTAGCCTAATATCTCCCCAACACGCAGACGCAAACCATTGGCAAAGTCAAGGCCGGACAGCACCTTACCGCTGGGCCGCTGCATCTTCTTAAGGATCAGGGAGCCGCTGCCACAGGCCACAAGCAGCCCCTGCCCAGTCATGGACAGGATCTCGCCGGGAGTGCCCGATTCCTGACATGGGCAGGCTTCCCACAGGCGGACAATCTCGCCTTTGATCTCGGTCCAGGCTACCGGCCAAGGGTTCATTGCTCGGATCAGGCGATCCAGCTCTTCTGCGGGCCGTCTGAAGTCCACCCGGGCATCTTCTTTTTTGAGCTTGAAGGCGTAGGTTGCTTGAGAGTGGTCCTGGGGACTGTGCGGGGCGGTGCCGCAGGCAATGAGCCGCACTGTATCCAGGAGCAGCCGGGCACCTTTGACCATCAAGCGATCGTGCAGCGCCCCTGCAGTATCCCTTGGAAAAACCGGCTCTTCTTCTTGGAGGATAATGTCCCCGTCATCCCATCCAGAGCCCAAGTACATGGTGGTCACACCGGTAACGGTATCGCCGTTAAGGATGGCGGCGTTGATCGGCGCCGCGCCGCGGTACTTGGGAAGAAGCGAGCTGTGCACGTTTATGCAGCCATTTCTTGGGGCAGCCAAAAGCCTATCGGGGATCTTCTGGCCGAAGGCCACCACTACGAACAGGTCCGCCTCCATGGCTTCTAATTGCGCCATGACCTCGGGACGGTTGATCCGTTCCGGCTGCAGGACAGGAACGCCGTGGGCAAGGGCCGCCCTCTTCACCGGAGGAAACACCACGCGCTGGCCCCGGCCAGCGGGCCGGTCGGGCTGAGTGACTGCTCCCACTACTTCGAACTCACGAACCAAGGCCTCAAAGCTGGGCACGGCAAACTCGGGTGTACCCATGAACAAGATGCGCATTCACTCACCCGCTTCCGCCTGGTTCTCCAGCTCCTCAGGGCTGGCAGGTTCTTCCTCTTCTTCCAGATCCTCAAACTCAGCCTCGCCGAGGCTGCGGTCGAGCATCAGGATCCCATCAAGATGGTCTATCTCGTGCTGCAGAGCTCGAGCGAAATAACCCTCAGCCGTGAGGCGCACGGGTTTGCCCTTCTCGTTTTGGCCCGTCACCTCAATCTCGGCAGCCCTTTTCACGTAGACCCAGCGTTCTGGGATGCTCAGGCATCCCTCCACATCGATCTCCTCGCCCTTGGCGCCCTGGATCACCGGGTTGATCAGCACCACGGGGCCTTCACCGAGATCGACCACGATGATGCGCTGGCTCACACCCACCTGCGGCGCCGCCAGCCCGATGCCGTTGGCGTCGTTCATGGTTTCGATCATGTCATCGATAAGTTTGGAGATCTTCTTCGTTATCCTGCTCACTTCCTGAGCCCGCACCTGGAGAATGGGATCTCCGATTTTGATTATGGGCAGTACGGCCATGGGCGCCACCTCAATTCTTCTTTATCTATTATAGCATACCTAAAGCATCTGGAGAGGATCAAGATCCACCGTCACCTGTACCTCTCCCGGCAGGTCTGGAAGGGCATTCAGGCCTTCCAGGGGTGCATCGCTCTTAACCAGAACCTGCCAGCGGTACCGGCCCTGGATCCGGCTCAGGGGAGCCGGAAAGGGTCCCAAAAGATCACGCTCGGCAGCACCCTGCCGCAGCAGGTGATCGGCGATCGCGCGGCAGGCTTCTTCTGCTTCCTTCTTCGGGCCGCTGCAGAGGATGCGGGTCAGGCAGCGGAAGGGCGGATAGCCCAAAGCTCTGCGGAACCCGATCTCCCTGCGGTAGAAGCCGAGATAGTCATGGCTTCGGGCAGCCTCGACAGCAAAATGGTGCGGATCGTAGGCCTGGATGATCACGGTTCCCGGCAGGTCGCCCCGGCCGCTGCGTCCCGCTACCTGGGTAAGCAGCTGGAAGGTCCGCTCCGACGAGCGGATATCCGGAAAACGCAGGCTCAGATCGGCAGCCAGCACCCCCACCAGGGTGACCCGGGGAAAGTCCAGGCCTTTGGCAACCATCTGCGTACCGATGAGCACCTGCGCCTGCCCCTGGGCGAACTGGCGCAGGATGGAGGCGTGGGCCCCCTTGCGCTTGGTGGTATCGGCGTCGAGGCGCACCGTGCGCAGAGCAGGAAACTCTTTGTTCAGGGCTTCCTCCAGCTGTTCAGTACCCACTCCGAACTGCCGCAGGTAAGGGGAAGCGCAGCGGGGGCATCTCTCCGGCAGCGGTTCCTGGTGCAGGCAGTAGTGGCATTTCAGCCGGTTCACTCCCTTGTGGTATGTAAGGGAAACCTGGCAGTTGGGGCAGCCCAGCACTTCCCCGCACTCCCGGCAGAGCACAAAGGAGGAAAAGCCCCGCCTGTTGAGGAGCATGATCGCCTGACGGTCAGTTCCGGCTAAGGCAGCCAGCTCATCCCTGAGGCGGCGGCTGAACATGCTGCGGTTGCCCTCGGAAAACTCCTCCCGCATGTCAACAACCTCGATAGCAGGCAGGGGCCGTTTTTCCACCCGTTCAGGAAGCTCAGCGAGGACGTACTCGCCCTTAAGTGCCTGGTGGTAGCTCTCCACAGCAGGAGTGGCGCTGCCGAGCACAACCTGCCCTCCCACCAGCTCACAGCGCTTGATGGCCACCTCCCTTGTGTGGTAGCGGATCGAACCTTCTTCCTGCTTGTAGGTGCGTTCGTGCTCCTCATCCAACACGATCAGGCCGAGGCGGGGCAGCGGTGCAAACACTGCCGAGCGTGCTCCAACCACCACATCGACACGCCCCTCGTAGATCTTGCACCACTGGTCAAACCGTTCACCGAGGGAAAGGGCGCTGTGGAGCACCGTGACCCGATCCTGAAAACGGGCGGCGAAGCGGCCCAGCACCTGAGGGGTAAGGGCGATCTCGGGTACCAGGACAATAGCCTGCCTGCCGCGGCGGAGAACCTCGGCGATCACCTGCAGATAGACTTCGGTCTTGCCGCTTCCCGTCACGCCATGGAGCAGAACTGGGCGGCGTGCCCCGTCCAGCTCAGATAGTATGGCCTCCACTGCTGCGCTCTGCCTTTCGGTGAGCACTACCTGCGGATCAGCCACTGGGTCAGCCTCCACCCGGCGCTCAACGCGCACTTCTCCCATGGTTATAACTCCCTGCTGCTCCAGGGAGCGCAGGGTTGCACTGGAAGCCTCCGCGAGGGCAATGAGCTCTGAAGCCAGCATCGCGCCGCGGGTCTGAAGGATCTCAACGACCCGCCTCTGGGCCACCGCGTTAGCCCGCAGCTGGGGCTCGGGCTGCACCAAGGTGACCATCTGGGCTGTCTTCGCTCCCACCCGCTCCCTTCCGAAGCGATAGGCGGGCGGCAGCATATACTGGAGGGCTTCGGAAAAAAGGCCGGCGTAGGTGTCTGCGAGCCAGCGGGCTAGTTCCACCAGGGAAGGCAGGATCAAGGGCCTGTCGTCAAGGGGCTTGATGATGCTCCGCAGCCTTTCCTCTTCCACTTCGAGCTCGCTGCTGAACTCGATCACGTACCCTTCCAGCCTGCGGCTGCCGAAGGGTACCAAGACGCGGTGCCCCAGCTCGATGCGTTCCCGAAAGCGTTCCGGGATGGCATACTGAAAAACGCGGTTCACCGCCCCCGCCCGCACATCTACGATCACTCCTGCATAGCGTTTTCCGTCCACGCTGCCCTCACCTCGAAAAAAAGCCCGTGGCATCCACCACAGGCTCGCACTAGTGCAGTCACTTAGACTCCCATTTGATCTTGCCTGCTTCCAGTTCCTCAAGGGCGATGGTCACAGGCTTACAGGCTTTGGTTTCCATCACGGGTTCTGCTCCGTCAATCAGCTGCCGGGCTCTCTGGGAGACGACCATAATAGCCTCATAGCGATTAGCTTTCTGTGGCTTCAAGATCCGACCCCCCTTTCCAAAGTTCCTGAAGATGCTCCAGATCTATGCGGCATACCCTGCACCACTCGCTGAGGATGATCTGGCGGAGCTGCTCGGCAGCCCTGTTCAGATCATCGTTAACGATGAAGTAGTCGTAGTCGACGATGTGTTTGACCTCATCCCTGGATTTCGCCAGGCGGCGCCTGATCACTTCTTCTGAATCTGAACCACGAAGCCTCAGACGCTTGCTCAGTTCCTCTGGGGTAGGCGGCAGCAGAAAGACCAACACCGCTTCGGGCATCTTGCTCCGTATCTGGGCAGCACCCTGAATGTCGATATCCATGATTACTGCGTTGCCTGCTTCGATCTGCTCCAAAACGAACTGCTTGGGCGTACCATAGCGGTAGCCCACGAACGTCGCTGACTCTAATAATAGATCATCTTGGAGCATCTGGTCAAATTCTTCTTCACTGCAGAAGAAATAATCGACCGCGTGAACCTCGCCCGCCCGCGGCGGCCGGGTCGTCACGCTTACTGAGTACCGTAAATTGGGAATGGTGGGAAAAACGGCGTTCATCACAGAATTCTTGCCCGCACCGCTGGGACCGGACAGAACTATGAGAAACCCCTTCGTTTTTGGCCCACCACTCCGCATATCCTTCTTTGTTCCCATCAATCCAGCAGCAACCCCCTACTTCTCATTAGCTTCTAAACTATCTCTACTTGTGAGTCGATGTGCCACAGTTTCGGGTTGCACTGCTGACAAGATTATGTGGTCGCTATCAGCGATAATAACTGCCCTGGTGCGTCTGCCGTAAGTGGCATCGATGAGCATGCCGCGATCCCTGGCTTCCTGCACCATGCGCTTAATGGGAGCCGACTCTGGACTGACTATTGCTACGATTCTGTTAGCCGCTACTATGTTGCCAAAGCCGATGTTGATCAACTGGATGCCCATGTTCCAAGCTCCTTACTCCTATCCTAACCTCTGAAGCAGCTGTTCCTTTTGCCGTTTACCCAAACCCTGGACGCGTCTGTTCTCATTGATCCCGATTTCCCGCATGAGCTTCTCGGAAGTAACCTTGCCAACCTGCGGCAGCGACTGCAGCAGATAGGTGACCCTCATTCTGGCCACCACCTCGTCATCAGTCTTGTCCAGCACCTCCCGGAGGGAGATGGTACCCTTCTTCAGCTTGTTCCGCAGTTCAGCACGCTTGCTGCGCATCTCCTGGGCCTTCCTCAGGGCATTCAGTTTCTCTTCCGGGGTCAAAGCCGGCAGCGACATTCTCTTCACCTCCTTCGCATGACAGATTCAGCACTGCTAGAACCTGGGCATCTTGAGCTGTCACTCAATGTTCTGCACCTGTTCGCGCACCTTCTCGAGCTCACTCTTCAGCTCCACCACCAAGCCAGCTACCTGCACGCTGCTGCTCTTCGAGCCGATGGTGTTCACCTCGCGGTTCATTTCCTGTATCAAGAAATCAAGCTTGCGCCCTACCGGTTGGGTAGAGTGCAGCAGTTCTTTCAGCTGCTGAGTGTGACTGCCTAAACGCACCAGTTCTTCATCGATGCTGCATCGGTCAGCAAAAAGAGCCACTTCTGCCAAAAAGCGTTCCTCGGTAAGGGTTGTCCCATGCAGAAGGTCACGCAGACGCTCGCTCAGGCGTGCCCGGTAATCCTCAACTACCTGAGGAGCGACCTGGGCCACGGCGGACTGGAGTTCCTCCAGATGCACTATCTTCTCCTGCAGATCTGAGAAGAGGCGAGCGCCTTCTGCGGCACGCATCCGCTCCAGATCGTCCAGGGCCTGAGCTGCAGCTTCACCCAGGACCTTCTGGAGATCCTCCCAATCGGCTTCCGGTTCCTCCACCTCAAGAACCCCGGGAAGGGCGAGGATCTGGCTCAAGGTTATCTTCTCGTCGCTGCCCAAAATCTCTCTGATCCCCTCCAGGGCACGGAGATAGCCCTGCAGCAGAGGGGCATTTAACCGTACATTTCTCTCTTTTTGTGCAAATTCCTCCACAGAGACCGCGGCTTCTATCCTGCCGCGGGAAACTCTTTCCGCGATCACCCTGCGCAGGACCTCTTCCAGCTGACTGTACTGCTTAGGGACGCGTAGAAACATGTCGAGATAGCGGTGGTTGACGCTGCGCAGTTCGATGCGGGCCGAGTACCGGTCGCTTGCCGCCTCTCCCTGCCCAAAGCCTGTCATGCTCTTGATCACGGGTGTCCTCCAAACCTCAGCATTTTAGTCCCATATTTCTTGTTCTAGCACAATAGTCCTGCATGCCAGCTAAACTTTCCAAAGGGCAAGGCGCTTCCTGACTGCTCGCTTGAGGAGCAGCACCGATGTCTCTGCAAAAAGGGGAAAGACCGAAAACAGGCCCACAAGCAGCCAATCATCACCCGTCAAGGGCACTGTCTGGAAGATTTCGCTCAGAAGGGGTGTGTAGAGCAGCAGAACCTGTGCTGCTCCTGAGAGGAGCACGGCCAGGATCAGATAGGTGTTGCCCCAGATGCCCAGCTCAAAGATGGAATGGCGTTCGTAGCGGCACTGGAAAGCGTAGATGAGCTGTGCGAAGACAAGGACGGTGAAGGCCAGGGTGCGGCTCCGTTCTACCTGACCAGGGTAGTACCAGAGGCTGAAAAGGAAAAGGGCCAGCGTCGTCAAGCTGATGGTCAGGCCGGCGAAGAGGATGCGCCGGAGCAGACCCCGGGCAAAAACCCCTTCCCTTGGGCGGCGGGGCTTCTGAAGCATGATATCCCTTTCCACCGGATCGAGGCCCAAGGCAATCGCGGGCAAGCCGTCGGTAACGAGGTTCATCCACAGAATCTGGAGGGGGATAAGGGGCAGCGGCAGGCCGAGGAGAGTGGCCGCGAGCATGGTTAGAACCTCGCCCGCATTGCAGCCCAGCAGGTAGCGGATGAACTTGCGGATGTTGTCGTAGATCCCCCGCCCTTCGCGCACAGCCATGATGATCGTGCCGAAGTTGTCATCGAGCAGCACCATATCTGAAGCTTCACGGGTGACATCCGTTCCCTGGATGCCCATTGCCACCCCGATGTGCGCCTCTTTCACCGCGGGAGCATCGTTTACCCCGTCACCGGTCATGGCCACGATCTCACCGTTTGCCTGGAGCGCCCTGACGATGGAGAGCTTGTGGGCTGGCGCCACCCTGGCAAACACAGCGGTGGTCTTGATCGCTTCCCGCTGCTGCCTGTCAGTGAGTGCCTCCCATTCACTTCCCGTGAGCACGCCGCTGGCCTGTGGTGTCAAAAGCCCGATCCGTTCGGCGATGGCCGCCGCCGTCTTTTTGTGGTCGCCCGTTACCATGATCGTGCGCACCCCGCCCAGCCGAGCAGCCTGGACAGCGGCGGCCGCTTCAGGCCGCGGCGGATCGATCATGCCCAAAAGGCCGGCCAGGATCAGCCCCTGCTCCCACTGCTCCTCCGGGGGAAGCTGCGGGCCCCAGGGCTTGAAGGCCGCGGCCAGCACCCGCAGAGCCTGATCCGCCATGGCATCGAGCACCACCTGCGCTTCCCGCCGCAGGTCTGGAGTCAGGCGGACGACCTCCGTTCCCACCAGGATGTGCGTGCAGCGGGGCAGGACCACATCGGGCGCCCCTTTCACCAGGACCGTGTAGTCCCTCCCTGCCTGAACCACCACACTCATCCGCTTCCGTTCTGAACTGAACGGGATGCCTCGCACTTCCCGCAGAGATTTCCGCAGCTGACGCTGGCTCAAACCGGCGCGCTCCGCAAGGCGCAGGAGGGCGACTTCCGTGGGGTCGCCAAACACCCGGCCATCGGGGTAGGCCTCCGCCTTGGTGCAGAGAGCGCCCACTGCGGCGCTCCACCAGAGATCATCCTGCAGTTCAGGATCCACCTTGAGTCCGGACTCGCCGAAAAGTCCCCGTGCAGTCCAGACCTGCTGCACTTCCATCTGGTTCACGGTCAGGGTACCGGTTTTGTCTGAGCAGATCACGGTGGCGCAGCCCAAGGTCTCCACTGCAGGCAGCTGGCGGATGATAGCGTTTTGACGGCTCATGCGCTGGACGCCTACGGAGAGGGCGATGGTCACCACGGCCGGCAGGCCTTCAGGGATGGCCGCCACCGCAAGGGTGACTGCCACCATGAACATCTTGTAAGGGGGCAGTCCCTGCCGAACTCCCGCAGCGAAAACGACGGCTACGATCGCGGCACAGACCAGAACCAGCACCTTCCCAAGCTGCTGCAGGCGCCTTTGAAGAGGCGTCTCCGTGTCTCCCTTCTCCTGCAGCAGATGGGCGATGCGCCCGATCTCGGTTTCCATACCGGTGGCTGTGACCACCGCCTTGGCAAAGCCGCGGGTAACCAGGGTGCCCTTAAAGACCATGTTGCGGCGGTCGCCGAGGGGAGTGCGCTCATCTCCCAGGGATTTCTCGTCCTTGCTGCTGGGAACGGATTCACCGGTCAGGTTCGACTCGTCCACGCTCAGGAGCTGGGATTCCCAAAGACGGGCATCGGCAGGGACGCGATCGCCAGGCTCCAGAAGGATGATGTCTCCGGGAACCAAGTGCGACACGTCCAGGACGGTCTTCTGCCCATCCCGCAGCACGCGGCAGTGATCGCCTGCGAGTTTGTTAAGCATCTCAAGGGATCGTTCTGCCCGGTACTCCTGGACAAACCCCAAGACAGCGTTGAGAAGCAGGATGGCAGAGATGGCCGCGGCATCCAGATGCTCACCAAGGAGGACAGAGATCACCACCGTACCAAGGAGGACCAGCACCATAAAGTCCTGGAACTGATGAAGAAAAAGCCGCCAAGGTGAAATTGGCGGTTTGGTGACAAGCTCATTTGGGCCGAAGCGGCTGAGGCGCGCTTCGGCTTCGCGGTTAGAAAGCCCCGCGTCGGGATCGACATCCAGCTCTCTGATAAGCCTCCCCAGGGCAGCAGAGGACCAGTCTTTGCTCACGCAGTTCACTTCTTTCCTGGCAGATGCCGCCTTTTTCTGGCACCATCTTATTCCGGGAAAGGGGAGAATATTACGCCGGTCCTAGGCGCAGGCTCAGTTCCCGCCGCCAAGCTCCGCCAGGCGGTCAAAGGCATGGGCAGCCTGATCGCTGAGCCCGGCGGCTTCATAGCTCCAGCCCAAATACTGCAGCATGGTCAGGGATCTGGGCCACTGCAGGTGGGCAACTTCCAGGACCTCAATGGCCTGCTCATACTCGCCAAGATGGTAAAGGGCCTGGCCCAAACCCAAGCGGGCATCGAAAAAGTCCTCGGCCTGCTCGAGGGCGAGTTCGAAGGATTCCTTAGCCTGGCTGTACTGTCCCCTCTCAAGCGCCACGGCGCCGAGGCCGTAATGCGCCCGCGCCCAGGAGCCTTCATCAGGAGCACCTGCCAAAGCCAAGCGGTAGCTCTGCTCCGCCTCGTTCAAGCGTCCCATCTCCGCGTAGCGATCGCCGATCAGGGCATGCACCCAAGCGTCTTCCGGATTCAGTTCGGCAAAGCGCAGGTAGTAATCGAGAGCGGTGCCGGGCCGCTCCAGGTAAGTATAGATCAACCCGAGCATCAGGCTGGCTTCGCCCGCCTGGTCTTCCTCCTTCACTGCTTTGCCGAAGGCATCAATGGCCATGGCAATGGGAGTATAGCGCCGGAAAGCTTCAGGATATGACTCATCGAGCCTGGCGGCGTGGAAGAGGAGGGCCTGAAAACCAGCGTCAAGGTTAGTGAGGGATGTGCTGGTCTGGGCCATAACAATGCTCGAGAGCAGAGCCAGCACTAAAAGGACAAGCATGGTGCGTCTTCTCATGGTCAACAACTCCTTACCCGCTCTAAAGTTCTCCATGGGCCCGCATTCACCTGCTTGGTTGTGAGGGTGGTTTGCAGGTGATATAATAGGCAGGCGAGGTGGTACTATGCCCTTAGACGGCCTGACAATCAAGGTTTTGACCGACGAGCTAAAGGAGCTTCTGCGCAACGGCCGGGTCCTCAAAATATACCAGCCAGATGAAGCCACAGTAACCCTGCAGATGAGGCTGCCAGGCTGCACAGAGACCCTGCTCCTCTCGGCCGATCCGGTCTATCCCCGTTTTCACACCATGGAGGAAAACCTGCTCAACCCCCAGACTCCCCCCAATTTCTGCATGCTTCTGCGCAAGTACCTGGAGCCAGGCCGCCTGCTCACCATCGAGCAGCAGGGCTTTGACCGCATCGTTCAGCTGCGCTTTGAGACCATAGACGAACTGGGAAGACCGGCCGAACTGAGCTTGGTTCTGGAGATCATGAGCCGGCAGAGCAACCTCTACCTGGTTGACTCCCAGGGGATGATCCTCGATGCCCTGCGGCGCGTGCCCGGACGGGATATCCTTCCCGGAAGGAAGTACATGCCCCCTTCAGACCAGGGCAAGCTTGATCCTGCTTCCCTCTCCGCCGAACAGTTTGTGGACGAGATCCGCCTAATGCCTGGGCAGACGCCTGTCTGGAAGTGGCTCGCCGACTCCTTCCAGGGTTTCAGCGCGGCTGCGGCCAAAGAGGTCCTCTGCAGAGCTGGCCTCGATACCAGAACAGTTCGATCTGAACTTGCCGAAGCGGACTGGCAGCAGGTTCAGAAGGCCTTTTCCAGCCTTCTTCAGGAAGTCCTGGGCGGGGGAAATCCCGCATATTACCCCGACACCGACGACTTTGCAGCCTACACCCTCACCGGCCGCCGTGCACAGCCCTTCCCTTCCACCAACACCTTGGTTGGGGCAGTCCTTTCCCTGAAGCAGTCGTTTAAACAGCTGACGGAAGCAAAAGGCGTCCTGCGCCGCAAGGTGGGGCAGCATCTAAAACGCCTCGCCAAGAAAGAGGCCATCCACAACCTGGCCCTCCAGGAAGCGGAGCACGCCGGCCTGCTGCGACTCCAAGGCGAGCTCCTCACCGCCTATTTCCATCTCATCCCGGCGGGAGCCAGTGAAGTTCAGGTTCCCGACTACTCCCAAGACGGGCAGTTGGTGAGCATCCCCCTCGATCCGCGCCTTTCGCCCAGTGCCAACATCCAGCGCATCTTCAAGCGCTACCACAAGGCGAAAGCCAGCCGGCGCCACAGTGAGGAGCAGCTGGCGGGAATCCTGGCGGAGAAAGCCTATCTGGAGGAAGTCCTTCTCCAGATCGAGCAGGCAGACTCGCCCGCCCTTCTGCGTGAGATCGAGCGGGAGCTGATGGGCACGGGCTATCTGGAGCAGCGGACGACACGGCAGAAAGAGCGGAAGACCGCGTCTCCAGGGCCGGACCGCTACCTCTCACCCGACGGGATCACCATCTTGGTAGGCCGCAACAACAGGCAGAATGACGAACTCACCTTCCACCTGACCGGTCCCAAACACCTCTGGCTCCACGCCCGAGGAACTCCCGGCAGTCACGTCGCCATAATGGCGGAAGGCGAGATCCCCCATCACACTCTCGTCTTGGCTGCCCAGCTCGCAGCCTACTTCTCCGCCCAGCGAACTTCGCCCAAGGCGGAAGTAGATTACACCTTGCGGAAATATGTGCGGAAACCCAAAGGGGCCAAGCCCGGGTTTGTGCATTATGAACGGGCCAGGACAATCATCGTCGATCCTACTGGCTTTACGCCCCCAACTAAACAGTGAGGACAAGAAGCAGGCGAGTTCACTTTTCAGTCGTCTGCGCCTGCCCCTTGTCGCTCAAGGAAACACAAGGTCCTCTTTTGGGGGACCTTTTTTGGTTTGAGCTACTTTATTCTCCTCTCTCTAGCAGAATCCTGTCTTTAGGAACGCTTTTTTCGCGCTTTTTGCATGTCTTGCACATACCAGGATGGAAATACGGCCTAGTATAAGACCCTCGTTGCTGGTCATAATAATAGATAAACCAACGGCAGAGGAGGACTGACCATGTCGGCCGACGAGAAGCAGGGTGCTCTGACCACTCGCGGCGCGGTGCGCATGTGGACGCAGGAAGAAAAGGATCTAGTTTGGGAACAGACTGTAAAGGCAAAGGAGGAGAACCTGCCCTTGACGGAAGCCTTCCGGCGCTGTGCCCAGCTCCTTCCCCACCGCTCCGAAGCAGCCATCGGCATGCTCTACTATAACGTCCTGCGTAAAGAGCGCCAAGAAACGGCTCCTAAAGCCAAAGCTCCCGAAACCAGGACCCGTGCCGAGTTCAGCATCGATCCCAAATTGGTGGAAGCATTCCAAGGCCTGCCTGAGTACATACATGCCCTCAACCGCAGACTGGAAACCCTGGAAAAACGCCTGGCGGATCCAGACCCCATCGCCATTTTGCAGGCCTTTGGCAAACTGGGCTCCAGTCTGGGCAGACTGGCAGACAAAGACGCATACATCCGCAAACTTGAGGAAGAAAACGCAAAGCTTAACGAGACCGTTTCCGAACTAAAGGACAACCTGGCGAAGCTGAAGGCGGCCTATGATGACGCCCTCGGCATTTATGATATGTTCACCAACATGGCTTCCATCTCCCAGATCATGAGTTTGGGGGACTTCAAACAGCAGATGAAAACCACCCTGGACAAATGGGGAAACGTGCTGAACATCACCTTTGCCCGCAGCGTTTGAGCAGGGATATGGGGCCCCTTGGCAAATAAGTACCAAAAACAAAGCTGAGGAGCCGGTTATGGAGGACAAAGTAATCTTGGCAGAGGCAGAAGTGGAAGCCCCGTGGGCAGGTTGGGAGCTGGGAGCGTTCGCCAGGCAGCGTCTGGGCATCTCCAGCCGGCGCCTGCAGAAGGCGGTGCGCACCAGGGGCCTCCTTGTCAACGGGCGTCCGGCCCACAGCAAGAGCAAACTGCGGCAAGGAGATTTTGTCCAGGTAGTCCTCCCCGCGCAGGAGCAGCTCAAACTGCCCGCAGCGAGCCCTGCTGAACTTGTGATCCTTTATGAAGATGCATGGCTCTTGGCAATCGACAAACCCGCCGGGCTGCCCACTTATTCCGTGCAGGATGGGCGCGGCGCAGCGAACCAGGTGGCGGGTTTCTTCTTGGCAAAGGGTATCCGGCTCACTCCCCGACCGGTCCACAGACTGGACACCCCCGCTTCGGGGGTTTTGGTCTTTGCCAAAGATGCGGCCGTCCAGGCCGCCCTCACTGAGCTGTGGGGCGCGGGCCGGGTCCGACGCTGCTACTACGCGATCTGCCAAGGTCAGCTCGAGAAGCCGGCAGAGATTGACCTTCCACTTGACGGGCACCCGGCCCTGACCAAGGTGGCGCCCCTGCAGGTGCATCCCCACTGCACGGAACTGGCGGTGGAGATCTTAACCGGGCGTACCCACCAGATCCGCAGACACCTTGCCGCCCTCGGCCATCCACTCATGGGAGAGCGGCGCTACGCCGCGGGCGGCGGCAATCAGCGTCTCGCCCTGCATCACACGGAAGTGAGTCTTCCCCACCCAAAGAAAAATGGAGAGCAGCTGCAGATCTGCTCTCCTATACCGCGGGATGAGTTCCGTTCGTACCTCTGCCGCTAACTTGCCCCTTCCGCACTGAAGTCTTCTTTGTACTGCAGCAGGAACAGATTGTAATACAGCCCCTTCTTGGCCAGGAGCTCTTGATGGCTGCCCATTTCATGCACCCGACCTTTGTGCATCACGATGATCACATCGGCATCTTGGATGGTGGACAGCCTGTGCGCCACCACCAAACTGGTCCTGCCCTTGAGCAGCCTGGGCAGCGCGTCCTGGATGAGCTGCTCCGTTTCCGTATCGATGCTGGCCGTGGCCTCATCGAGGATCAGGATGGCCGGGTCGTAGGCCAGGGTCCTGGCAAAGGCGATCAGCTGCCGCTGGCCGGCGGAAAGAGTGGAACCTCTTTCGGTGACCGGCTCATCGTACTGCTTTGGGAGCCTTTCAATGAAGTGGTGAGCATTCACATAGCGGGCAACCTCTTCGATCCGCTCTTCAGAAATCTCAGGGTTGTAAAGCCTGATGTTCTCCCGGATATTGCCCGAGAACAGGAACACGTCCTGCATCACAAGCCCGATATTCCTCCGCAGCTCTTCCTTGCTCAGCTCCCTGATATCCCTGCCATCGATCAGGATCTGCCCTTTTTGGATGTCATAAAACCGGGTGAGCAGGCTCATGATAGTGGTCTTGCCGGCACCGGTCGCTCCAACAAAGGCCGCGGTCTGGCCGGGTTCCACAGCAAAGGAGACGTCCTTCAACACCCAATCTTCTCCCACGTAGGCAAACCAAACATTCTTAAACTCGATGCGGCCCTTCACTTCGCCGAGAGGCACAGGATTGGGCGGGTCCTGAATGGCCGGCTTTTCATCGAGGATCTGGAAGATGCGCTCCGCCGAGGCCATGGAGGCCTGGAGAATGTTGAACTTTTCCGTAAGGTCGTTGATGGGCCGGAACATCATCTCGATGTAAGAGACGAAGGCGTAAAGCACCCCGAATTCCAGGGAACGGTTGAGGAGCAGGTTACCCCCCACCCAGATAAGCAGCACCTTCGCGAGAAGGTCCACAAGGTTGATGGCCGGCCGGAAGATCGCGTAGACCATCAGCTCCCGCATACTCGCTTGGTAGTGATCCCCGTTGATCTGCTCAAACTCCCTGTACTTCCGCTTCTCCTGCCTGAAGATCTGCACCACGCGCATCCCGGAAATGGTTTCCGCGAAGTTGGCGTTGATGCGGGCCAGGCGCGTCCGGGTCTCCCGGTAAGCCACCCGGGCTTTGATGCGGAAGACTGCCGCGATCACCACGATCACGGGCAGCACGGCCAGAGAAGCAAGGGTCAGGCGCACATCCAGTTTGAACATGACGAAAATGATGCCGATGACCATGAAAACGTCTTTGAAGAGGTTGACCACCACATTGGTGTACATCTCATTGAGGTTTTCGGTATCGTTTGTCACCCTCGTCACCAAGCGCCCCACGGGACTGCGGTCAAAAAACGCCAGGGACAGGCGCTGGATGTGGCTGAAAAGCTGCTGGCGGATATCGAACATGATGCGCTGCCCCGTGTACTGGAGCAGGTACACCTGCACGTAGTTGAGGGCAAAGCCCGCCGTCATCAGCACAAACAGGAGGACGCCCAGCTTGAGGACTGACTCCAGTTCGAAGCTTCTCAGTTCGCGAGCTTCTTCTGGGGTGAGAAACAGGGTAAGCTCTCCATCAGGGCTGCGCAGAAGCTGCTGCCCATCTTCCCGGACCAGTTCCAGCCTGATGCCCGGAGCGTCTTCACGAAGGCGATCTTCCCTGAGCAGGAAGTAGCCTTGGATGTTGACCAGTGCTGGATGCTCCACCGTTCTTTCCACTACCACATACGGGTGCTTCGCACCTAAGATGTGGTCATCGATGGCCACCTTGATCACGTAAGGATTCGCCAGATCGATGATCGCGACGAGCAAGAGCAGGAAAATGCACAAAAAGATGCGCGATCTGTATGGCTTGGTATATGTGAGCAGCCTGCGCATGAGCCGGCTGTCATAGGCTTTGCCCAGGGTCTGCTCTTCCTGCAGGTAATCCAACTTCTTTCACCTACTTTGCCTTATGGTCAGCGGACGCTGTGGATCTGTTCTTCCAGCAGCTGCTTGTGGTAGAGTTCACTGTACAGCCCTGGCTCGTCCACCAGTTCTTCATGCCTGCCCCTCTGGGTGATCCTGCCTTCTTCCACCACGAAGATCTGATCAGCGTGCTTGATGGTGGAGATGCGGTGTGAGACGATCAGCACCGTCTTTCCCGGCAGGACCCTGCGCAGGTTCTGAAGGATGGCTTCTTCCGTTTCCGTGTCTACTGCGGAGAAGCTGTCATCGAGGATCAAGATCCGGGGTTCCTTGATCAAAGCTCTGGCCAGGGCGATGCGCTGTTTCTGGCCGCCGGAAAGGGTGACGCCCCTTTCCCCAACGATAGTATCGAACTTGTTGGGGAACTCCATGATGTTGCCATAGACCTCAGCGATCTTGGCGTACTCCATCACCCGCTCGAGGCTGCTGCCCGTGGCGGCAAAGTCGATGTTCTCGTTGATGGTGGTGGAGAAAAGGAAGCTCTCTTGGGGCACATAACCGATGTTGGTGCGCAGAACTTCCAGGGAAATGTCCTGGATGTCCACGCCATCCAGCTTGATCATGCCCCGCTCAGTGTCGTAAAGCCTCAGAAGCAGGTTGAGCAGGGTGGTCTTGCCAGAGCCGGTGCGGCCGAGGATGCCCACCACCTGGCCAGGTTGAACCTCAGCGCTGATTCCCTTGAGCACAGGCTCGGTTGAGTTGGGATAGGTGAAAGTGAGGTTTCTGAACTCGATCCCGCCCTCCAGGTGCTCCAGGGCACTCTCTTCGGGATCTGCGATTTCTGAACGCTTGGCGAAGATGGTGTTGAGCCTGTCCATGGACGCTTTCCCGCGCTGGATGGTGTTGATCACCCAGCTGATGGCCATCACCGGCCAGATCAGCATACCCAGGTAGCTGTTGAAAGCCACGAAATCTCCCAGGGAAATGCTTCCGTTCAACACGAGCGAACCGCCGTAGCCCAAGATGATCACAAAGGCCAGCGAGGCGCAGTAACCGATCAGGGGATGGAAGAGGGCATGCACGCGCACCAGGTCCATGTTGCGTGCAACGTTCAGCTCGTTCACATCCCTGAAGCGCTCGTCCTCGCTTTTCTCCCGGGCGAAGCCCTTGATCACCCTGATCCCGGAGAAGTTCTCCTGGGCGCGATCCGAAAGCAGCGCAAAGGCTTCCTGGACACGGCGGAAGCGCCGGTGGATCAACCTGCCAAAGCCGATGCCGACTGCGATCATGAAGGGAAGCGGCACCAAGGCGACCAAGGTGAGCCGCCAGCTGATCGTGCTGGCCATCATGTATATGGTCACAGATGTAAGGAATACAGCGTCCACTGAGTTGACAATCCCGGGGCCCAAGGCCATGCGGACGGCGTGGATGTCATTTGTGGCATGGGCCATGAGATCGCCCGTCTTGTTGTAGTTGAAGAACTCGGTGGACAGGCTTTCCAAATGCTCAAAGAACATGTTGCGCAGTGTGTACTCCATCTTCCGGGCGGTGCCCATAATGTTCACCCGCCAGAAATAGCGGAGGATGGCGATCAACACCGCCAGTCCGATGAACAGCAGAGAAAAGCGCACCAGATCTGCGCGCCTGAACTCTCCATCGGCAATCAGATCGGTGAGCTTCCCGATCATTTTGGGCATCACCAGCTGGGCTGAGTTGACCAGGATCAGCGCTGCGATGCCTGTGATGTAGTAACGCTTGTGGGCTCGAAAGAATTCTCTTAGTCTGATGAAGCCGGTGATATTACTCCCTCCCTGCCACAAGGTTCTGCTGAGTTTCAGCCGAGTGAAACTGGCTGGCGCGTGCGGGCTGATTCGTACGCCGCCAGGGCGACTTCCAGAGCCTTCAGGCCGTCATAGCCGCTGACGCTCGGGTCCCGGCCCTGCTCCACAGCATCCACGAAGTCTTTGATCAGGCCGCTGTCCATATCCAGTCCGAAGAAGCGTTCCAGGATGCGGCCCTTACCATCGCTATAGACTAAGAAGTTCTCGGCAAAGGCATCGAGGTGGATCACGCCTGCCGTCCCCACGATTTCCAAAGTGACGTTCCCCCAAGTGGGGTTGGTGCGGGGCCTGGACCAGCTGGCATCCTGGGTCATGATGATCCCGCCTTCCAGCTCCAGGCTGAGCAGTCCGCAGTCATCTGTGGGGATGCCCCAGATCCTGCTGTCCACTTCGGCATAGACCGAGACAAACTCCTTCTGTAAAAACCAGCGGATCACATCGACCACGTGAACAGTGTGATCGATCACGGCACCGCCGCCGGCAAGTTCGGGGTCGATGAACCAGCCGCCCGGCATCTGCCCCTGGTTAGTGCCCCGGATGGCCACAACCTGTCCGATCCGGCCCTGATCTAAAAGCTCCTTAACCTCCTGCACCGGCTTGGAAAATCTTACGGGGAAGGCTGTGGCAAGCTTCACACCAGCCCGTTCGCAGGCTGCGATCATTTCCCGCGCGTCTTCCAGGTTGGTGGCGATAGGCTTTTCGCAGAGCACATGGCAGCCATGTTCTGCAGCCAAAAGGGTCAGCTCTTTGTGGCGGCTGTTCTCTGAACAGATGATGACCGCATCCACCTCTTTGAGAAGCTCCTGAGGAGAGGAGAAAAACCTCGTGCCGAACTGCTTGGCCCCCTTCTCTCCCCGTTCCTTTTCGGGATCAAAGATGCCGACCAGCTCCGCGTTGGGCAGAGCGTTCACCGCTGCGGCGTAGCTGTAGGCATGCATATGGGCGAGGCTGAGTATTCCGATCCTGACCACTGCATCCACCTCCCTAAAGCTCGACAACCTGGCCGGTGCGGGCAGATTCGACCGCAGCCAGGGTTACCTTCAGTGTGGACAAGGCGTCTTCAACTGTAACGCGCGGAGGCCTGTCCTCGAGGATGGCGTCAACCATATCTTTCAGTTCCAGGTAGTAGGGGCTATCGGCGCTGACACTGCTGCTGCCGTTCACTGCCACTGGTCCTCCATCGATGCTCACTCCATGGATCGGCTGGGTTTTGCGGCTGTCGTAGCTCACCATCCCGCCCTCTCCCGCGATCTCCAAGGTGGTGTAGAACTCGCCGGGATAGTTGGCCCAGCTGCCTTCCACATGGGCCATGACCCCGTTCTTGAAGCGAAGCAGGATGAAAGCCCATTCCAGATGGGCAGTGGTCCTGCCGTGGGTGGTCTTGGCGTAAACCCGCTCAACATCGCCAAAGAGCCAGCGCAGGTAGTCTATGTCATGGATGGTAAGGTCGAGGATCACCCCTCCGCTTAGGTCGAAATCGGCGAACCAGTCGTGCCAGCCCTGGGGGAACTTGGCACCGCCCCGGAAGGTCCGGGCGACTGCCGCCCCTCCGATTTCCCCATCGAGCACTGCCTTCCGGATGCTCTCGTAAGCCGGCATAAAGCGCACCACATGACCGATACCGATCTTCTTGTCATAGCCTGAACTCAGTTCAAGCATGCGCTGGCCTTCCTCAAGAGTGCGGGCCAGCGGCTTTTCGCAGAAGATGTGCTTCCCCGCCTTGATCGCTTCCGCAAAATGACTCTCGTGCAGATAGGTCGGCGTGCAGATGTCCACCAGATCGATGTCCTCAGCCCGCAAGAGCTCCTCGATGCTGCTTACTGTATCGACACCGTAGTCACGCTGTGCTTGGGCTCGCCGCTCAGGATCCGCATCGGCCACGACCACCAGCTGGGCCTCGGGAATCGCCTGCAGAGCCTGGCTGTGCACGCGGCCCATGGTGCCGTAGCCTACCACTCCCACTCGCACCAATGTCTTCACCTCACTCGCAGTTATCACTGTTCTCAATTCTGGACGGCAGGGCGAAACCCTTCACCAAAATGGGCATCTGGGCACGAAAAAAGGGCCCAGCATGCAGGCCCCATGGCGTTTTCGCCCGTTACTGCCTTCCCTTTGTCACCCTTTCTTCCAGGAAGGTCACCCCATAGTAAAGGACCACAGAAACCGCTAGAAGGAGCAGCACACTGGCCATCACCAGGGACATGTTGAACACCTGGCCGCCGTAGACGATGAGGTATCCCAGCCCAGCCTTGGAGGCAAGGAACTCACCGACGATCGTGCCCACCAAAGAGAGCCCCACATTGACTTTGAGGGCAGCGATCATGGTGGGAATACTGGCCGGGATGATCACCTTCCAGAGGATCTGTCCCTTGCTTGCCCCAAAAGTGCGCACTAACATCACTTTGTTGGGATCGACTTCTTTGAAGCCGGTGTGCATCATCATGATGGCGACGATGATGGAAACGGCGATGGCCATGGCCACCACCGCGGTGATGGTGGTGCCCAACCAGACCACGAAGATCGGCCCCAGGGCCACTTTCGGGATGCTGTTCAGGACGACGATGTAAGGATCCATCACCTGGGAGAAGAACTCTGACCACCAGAGCATAACCGCGATCACGATGCCCGCCGCCGTGCCTAGGGTGAAGCCCAGCACCGTTTCCCAAACCGTCCACCCGAGATGGCGCCAGAGACTGCCTTCGCGGTAAAGGCGCACCAAGGCTGCCCAGATGCGCGTGGGCTGGGAAAAGATGAAGGCGTTGATCCAGCCGCGACTGGCAGCTACTTCCCAGAGCACGAAGAGCCCCACCAAAAGGAGGAACTGAGTGCCGCGAACCAAGGCTGCCTTGACGCGCAGGCCCCGCAGGTAGGCTAGGTGTTCCGGGGACATGGTTTCTTCAGTCATCGCGGTTCAGCTCCTTCCAGATCGTGGTGAAGTATTCCCGGAACTGCGGGCGTTCCCTAGTCTGGAGGGGTGTGAGGCCTTCATCGCACATCTTGATCCGGTGGATGCTGCGGATCCGTCCCGGCCTTGGGGTCATCACCACCACCCTGTTTGCCATGCTCACCGCTTCGGGGATATCATGGGTGACCATGATCACGGTCTTCCTGCGCTCCCGCAGGATCTTGACCACTTCTTCACCCACCGCGAGCCGGTTCTGGTAATCCAAGGCGGAAAAGGGTTCATCGAGCAGGAGCACATCGGGCCCGGTGGCCAGCGTGCGGGTCAGAGCGACCCGCTGGCGCATTCCCCCGCTGAGCTGGGCGGGGTAATATTGCTCGAAACCGCCCAGGCCGTAAGCCTTGAGCATGGCCTTGACCTCAGCCACCGCCTCGGGTGTCTTTTCCCTGCGGATCTCCAAGCCCAAGAGGGCGTTATCCAAGATGGTGCGCCACTCAAAAAGGTAGTCGTTTTGGAGCATGTAGCCCACCCGTCTGCAGGGGCCCTGTACCTCCTCCTGATCGATGAAGACAGAGCCCCGGGCGGGCCTTAAGAGCCCGCTGATGAGGGAAAGCAGTGTGCTCTTGCCGCAACCGCTCTGTCCCACGATGGCCACGAACTCCTGATCCTCTATGGTAAGGCTGATGTCTTCCACAGCCCTGACTTCTCCGGCGAGAGTATGGTAATTCAGGCTTACGTTCCTGATCTCCACGCGAGCCACGGTCTTCCCCCCTCAACCTCAACAGGTCTCAGAACGATAGATGCCTCACCGCACCTCGCTCATGGCCTGCAGAGCAATATCGGTGTTCATGAGTTCGGAGAATGGTACGTAGTTTTCCAGCTCCCCAGCCTCGATCATGATCTCCTGCAGATGCAGGAAGTGTTCTTCGGAAATGACGGGCGACGGATGCCAAGCGTCGATGGACTGGTAGAGGCCCATGCTGCGGACCAAGATGTCGTGGTCGACCAGCGGGAAGAAGGGTGCGATCACTTCGGCAACTTCCTCGGCGGTGTGTTCGTTCACCCAGAGCTGGCCTCGGTAGATGGCTTTGGTGAAGCGAACAAACAGATCTGGGTTCTTCTCCAGCATGCTCTTGCGGGCGTGGTAGACGGTGTAGCTGACCGGACCGGCTTCGGCGCCGAGGGAGGCGACGATCTTGCCCGTGCCCCTGACCTCGAGCTCACTCATGGCCGGCTCAAACTGGGCGATGTAGTCACCGAGACCGGCCTCGAAGGCGCCGACAGCTGCCTCAAAGGCGAGGCTGGTGATGATCTCCACGTCTTCAAAGGGTTTGATCCCGTTCTGCTTCAGCACCCACTCAAGGGTCATCTGGGGTACTCCGCCCAGGCGGGCGCCGACGATGGTTTTGCCCCGCACATTGTCCCAGGTGAACTCTTCATCCATGTCTCGCGTCACGAAGAATGAACCATCCCTAGCGGTGAGCTGGGCAAACCCCACGATGTGGTCCACCGCTCCCTGCTGGTAGATGTACACGGCGGCCTCCGGCCCGAAGAAGCCGATGTCTACTGCGCCTGAGATCAAAGCGGCCGCTCCCTTGTCAGCGCCCCATGCGGTGCTCAAATCGATCTCCAGGCCTTCATCCTCAAAGAACCCCAAGGCCAGAGCGACGTACTGCGGAGCATAGAACACAGATCGGACGACCTCGGACAGACTCACCTTCTGCAGGGTCTGCCCCGACGCGGTGGCTCCCAGCAGAACAGCCACCACGATCACTGCCGCAATGAGCACAACCCACTTCCTTCTCTCCAACACAAATCCCCCCTTCAGTTACCTTGTATAGTATTCTGGTGCCGGGAAGGTGTGCGGAAGGGGAGAAAAAAGAAGGCCTGCACAGGCGCACCCAGACGCGAAAAAAGAGGCCCGCCAGGGACCTCTCCTGTCTGCAGCACTGAACTCCTCACTCACCCGGTTCGGGGACGGGCGAACCGTAGAAGAATATCTCTTGGCCTTCGCCGCTCACAACGTACTCCGTGGGCGTGAACAGCCAGCCTTCCTTGAAGGCAGTTACTATGTACGTCCCCTTGAAGCCTGACTTGGAAAAGGACCCGTCAACCTGGGTGCGAACTGTTCCCACCACTTCTCCGCCGGTGTTAGCGAAGATGACCAGCACATCTGCCAGACCGAACCCGCGGTCATTTGCGACTCGACCGCTCACGGAGAAAGGAACCCTTTCAGCTACGAATGTGAGGACGTCTCCCTCGCCCTTGACGTTTTGGGATTCCGGCTGGATGATCCACCCATCTTTGCTGGCCGTCACCTTTGAGCCTTTCTTGGCCCGCAAAAGGCTCCAGCCGCCATCCGCGCTGGTAACAGTGGTGCCACCCGGGTTGACATCGATCTGCACCCCGCCGACTCCAAGACCCGTGTCCTTGTCGACAACCGTGCCAGACACATACAGATCGGGTGTCTTGACGTTGAGGCAACCAACAAGCCCCAGAGAGACAAGCAGCAGAACGGTAGCCCAACCCAAACTTCGCTTCATAAAGGAGTCCCCCTTTGTTCCGATCAACGAAGCGAGTTACTTCAGAAAAAAGTACATTACGATCGCAGCCACAGCCAAGCTAGGCCCGAACGGAATCGGAGTCTTGCGATCCTGCTTCGTTACATATAGGTAGATGATGCCACCTATGGATCCCAACAGAGAAGCTCCGAAAAGGACGTAGAAAACGGCCTTCCAGCCTGAAAACGCCCCGATCATAGCCATGAGCTTGGCATCGCCCATGCCCATGCCGCCGCGAGATATGACCGCGATCAACGTTATGAGACCAAAGCCGACGACAGCCCCAAGGACGCTATCCAGCACGGAGCCTGTCCAACCGAGCACCGAAAAAGCAAAACCCAGAACAACCCCTGGTAGAGTAAGGACGTTGGGCAGGATCTTGTGATCCAAATCAATGAAAGCAAGGACGAGAAGAAGCGAAAAGAAAACGCAGCCAACAACGAACTCAGTCCAAGCAGGGCTTGTCCACGCAACGAAGGCAAAACCCAAACCGGTCAAGAACTCCACCAAAGGATAGCGCCACGAGATCCTCTCTCCACATGCCCTGCACCGGCCGCGCTGCAAAAAGAAACTGAGAAGGGGAACAAGTTCAACAGGACCAAGACGATGGCCGCATTTCGGGCAACTCGAACCAGGCTTTACTACCGATAGCCCTCGCGGCACACGATAGATAACCACATTGAGGAAACTGCCAAAAGCGAGACCGAATAAGAAGGAACACAGAGCAACCACTAATTCCACACCTTGTCGTCCCCCCGTCCCGAGAGCCAAAACGCTCGTCAAGGCAGAAAGCAAGCCTGAACTCTACCCATAACAAAGCGCTACAGTCGTGCGCGCACTACGTTCTGTCAGCAGAGCAGCCCCCGCACAGTCACAAGACAGTACGAGCCGTCACATCAAACTCACCAAAACGCCATCAACTCGGTTTTACATATGCGATCGCCTTTCCATCCTGATCCCGATTGAGGCGCGAGTTGAGAAGTTTGATGGTCTTCGTCACTGACGCCTCCCTACCAGATTTTCTGGAACGGACAGTGATTTCGGCGACGAGCAGAGACGCGAACTCCGTTAGTCCTTCTTCTAGATCAGATGCCATGGCACGAAAGCGAACGTCGAACTCGGCGTCGGAATCTGCAAGTACGTCTTGCGGAGAGCCTTTCCCCTTTTGAAGCCAAACGATCCCTCCGTCACTGTACAACAGGTAAGACTCACCGGAGAGGCTCCGTGCATCGTCTCTGTTCGAAAAGACTTCGACACCGACGCCGAACGTCAATTCCTTGGTGAGGAAAGACGCCGCATGTCTTGCCTCTTGCTGAAGGAACGTCTGCTCGCTCGCCTTAACATACAGGTTTGAGAGAAGGAAGAAGGAACTGGCGACGAGAGCTGTGGCGAGGCCGATAAGCGACACCGAGACGATAACCTCCAACAGCGAATAACCTGATTCCCATGGTTTTGAGCCTCGCAACATAGTATCCTCCACTAGTCTGCCACGAAGGAACTCAACTCGACCGTTCCCTTAAGACCAAAGCGAGTCCTGTAGTTCACTCTCGCCGTGATGACCGTGCCTGGAACTGGAACAACGTCGTCCGGCCACTGAACGTCTCGTTTCGTGAAGATTCCGTCCTGTTCCCCTAAAGGTTCGCCTGCCACAGCCCGTTCCAACAGATTCTGAGCTGTGGCCAGCGCTTCATAATAGTTCCCCCAAGATTCTATTGAGATCAACGATGAAGAAAAAGCACTTGCGAAAGATACGACGAGAATGGCGATCACAAACAAAGCCACCAGCGTTTCGATAAGTGTCACGCCTCGCTGGTCTTTCACCATCGACCACCCCTCCTGGTCAACTCGTTGCCGGCCTGAAGTGGGATGAGCCTGGAAGCAGCCTGATCAACAGCAAAGCGGCATACTCGCTGGATATGGGGATCAAGGTCCCGTGGACCCCTTCTTCCCACAATTCTGTCCCGTTGGAAAACAGGTAATACCCAGGGCTTGGGATCGCAGGGTTCATGTGGTTCTTGTTCTTCCCTGGTACTCGATCAAAATAGACTACTCCATAATTCCCGTCAGGGCGGGCGATTGCATTGTCATCGTACACGCAAAGGATCAGCACTGAGCCCTTGTGCTCTTGGCCAATAGAGATAGCGGTCTCGAACGAAACGAAGTTGCTGCGCAGAAGCAACCTATTGTCATTCTTAACTGTCAAAGTGTCAGTCTGGAATACCAGCAACGGAGCGCAAAACTCGTGGTCACCTTTGGTTTGAATGCCATTTTTCGTGTGAAGCAAGACTGGCCCACCGGCCTTTCCAGGGCCACCGAGTCTCTGAACCGTCTTGAGATGGCGCGTCCCGCCTGCGGGGTCGTCATACCAGTCCAACTCTTCCGCATCAATCGCGACATACCCGTCCGCCGTCGGTTGAAGGTCGATATCGAATGCGATCGCCTCGCGGACCTCAACCACCGCGCCGGCGTAGCCGCGAACGGTGATCCTCACGCGCGAACCATCCAATGCAAAATCGACCTCATAGCGACCGGCGCCCTCTATGGTCCCCTTAAAGCCTGACGGCAGATCCAACGAACCCCACGTCACACCGTTCTGATTGGCTTCATTGATGTACTGGTCTATCTTCGTATTCAAATAACTCAGAGCAACTGACATCCCAGAACGCGCCACATAGTGAGCCTGAGAACGCGCCTGCTCTGTTTGGACCTGCGTCGCTTCAACGGCGGTGAACCGCTGCAAAGCGCCTCCCAAAACCAACGAAATCACGACGATCGCCAAAACTGAAACCAACGCAGCGCCTTTTTCATGGCCCATGATCGTCTTCTCCTTTGCCATGATCGACATCAAACCGGAACGGCTTCCACTCCGTTCTGAAAAGAAACATCGCCAAACCGCCATCTCCGCTTAGCTTAACGATGTGGGCTCAACGTTGCTGGGTCATCCAAAAACGGAGTCCGGGCCACGATCAGCTGGAACATCACACTAATGGTCGTCGTTCCAGGTTGGTCTCTCCGCTGTATCGTGGCCCGTCCTTTCCCGATCCGGCCCAAGGTTTTCACTGAAAACACAGAGTCACTTCGGGACGGGATGAGTCTTAGTCTCAGGTTTCAGGATCGGGTTTGATCTCAATATTTCCTTCTGAAGGTACCAAATAATACTCCACTCCCCAGGGATCCTTCATGGGAGGCTCAATGCCGTATCCGTCCAAGTCTTCAATACTCTGAGGATCACGATCGTCGTTGATCGCCCGATACAACTCGATAGCGTTCCGGATCATCTTTCTGTTTGCATCGTCGACGGCCTTTTTAGCTCTTTCCTGGACGGTGTTGTACTGCTGCACACCAATGCCCGCTAGGATGCCCAGGATAACCACAACAATCATCAGTTCAACAAGGGTAAAACCCTCTTGCTGCTTGAGGAGCTTCCTCATTTTCTTCAGCATTTCTCTTCCTCCATTTCTGCTTGTCAAAACTCGTACTGCACTCTAAGACCAAAGCGGGGCTGTATGGTCTTGTCCTTCTCCAGGGCAAGACCGAGATGCGGTTCCAGCTTGAACTGCTGCCACGACAGGGGTATGCCCGCTGATATCTGCGGCACCCACCGCTGATCGCTGAGAAGATCCAGCTGCACCCGCCCAAACAGGTAAGGAAGCGTGTACTGAACATAACCCGTCAGGCCCCACTTCTCTTCTGTGTAAACAGCCCCCAACCCCCCCTCAATATTGCTCGTCTTCGCACTCACCCCCCCGGCTAGTCGTCCGTTCTGCAGTTCCACCCAGTAACCCTGAACGAATTCGGTTTCCTTCTTTCTTTCAGGCGTCACTGGGCTTGAGTAAAAAAACCTTGTGGTTCAACATCTTCTCCTTCCTCCACAATGCGTGGGATGAGGAAGATGACCATCTCTGTTTGGGTATGTTTTGTCTCTTTCCACTGGAAGAGCTTGCCCAAGAGCGGCAGTTGAGAGAGGAATGGGATCGCCTTGATAGTCTCGTTGTCCTGCTCCTGAATCAGCCCGCCGAGCACAAACGGCTGTCCGTCCCTAACCCTCACCACCGTCTGCGCCTCTCTAGTTCGGATCTGGGGGTAATCCGTGTCTGACCTCCAGATGAAGGTGCTCACCTCTGGTTCTACCAGGATCGTTATGGAACCGTCATCAGAGATCCTTGGCGTTACCTTCAGGTTGATCCCAGACTCCAAGAATTGGATGCCGCTTTCACGGCCTTCTTCATCCTTTAAGACCACTGGCACTCGGTCCCCCACGAAGATCCTGGCGGCTTGTCCACTAAGCGTGGTTACTTTCGGGTTGGCCAGCAGCTTTGAATCGCCGCGCTCTTCCAGGATACGGAGGGCTAAGATAAGGTCCCAAGGCTCCCACTCCAGCTCCAGAAAGACGGGAGCGCTGCTCTCCATGAAGGACGGAACTCCTTCCCAATCCACTCCCAGGTCATGCAGGGCCTCAGTAACCACTTCCTGCACCCATACTTCCAGAACCACCTGGGGGGCTGGCTGGTCATAGTCCATCAGGAAGAGATCTACTTGCGCCAGTTCCTGATCTGTACCCCGCACTATGAGGCTCTTGCGATCCTCGTCAAGCTGGATCTGGCTGTCTGGAACGAGCAGCGACAGGGCAGTCCGCGCGACGGCAGGTTCTGCGTAGTTCAGTCGGTACACCTTCATCCTGTCCGTCGGGGCCTCTTGACCAAGAAGGCCGACTGTCAGAGTGTGCTCGGTGGTCTCAACCTTCAGCGGAACAAGCTGCTTGATCTGCTCGATCAGATCCCAGGGATTGCCGCTGCGGATGTCTATATGCAGCCGTCTCTCTTCCAGAGCCGGATCGGCCACCAGGTTCAAACCGAGTTCGGCACTCAACTCTTTGAAAATGTCAAGGAGCGTTCGACCGGGCTGCACAACTTCCTTTTTGACCTTGGACTCATCCAGCCTTGCGATTAGGCTTTCAGCTTGATCCAAGAGATCCTTGGATCCACGGAGGATTACCAAACCCCCATCCGGGTCCGCATAGACATCTTCCCTGGGGAAGACCAGAGATAGAGCGTCTATTGCCTCGGCGGCCGTTACCCGTTCAGTGTAGACATAGCGAACCTCTTTTTCTTCCAACTCCTGCAGGCGTTCAGGAGTGGTCACCAAGAGCGTCTGGCCCGTCAAACGGTAGGCATAGCCGCTGTAACGAGCAATAAGCTCAAGTGCCTCCCGGAAACCGACTCCCTTCAGCTGGAAGGTGCCCTGACCGGTCACATCCGGATCGACCAGAACGTTCAGCCCCTGGCTTTCACCCAGGATCCTGAAGATCTGGGCATAATCAGCCTGCTCAAAGGATAGATCGAGTTCGTTGGCGAGACAGAGACTGCCCAGAGCCGTGCAGAACACCACCACGCTGAGGAAGGTCAACAGCCTGTTTCCGGTCCTCATCTTGTTACCTCCCCATGTTCACTGAAAAGCTGCGCTCGCCCCGAGTGAACTTCACAGATCCCTCAGCCACCTCGGCAAGCGTCCAGCCATGGAGTTCCTCACCAAGCTTGAGAGAGTACGTGGAACCCTGGTGCTCGACAATCGCAACAAACTGATCTGCGACCCGCAGGATCCCTTTCAGGGTGAAAGCCGGGATATCCTGCCTCTGCAGGATCATCTCCAGGGTCTCCCACTCCTCCGCTGTGGTTCTCGCCGTTAACAGACGGCTCTCAGGGTGGAAGGCGAACTCACGATCCGGAAGCAGCTGACGTACCATCTCCAAGATCTTTGCACCTTCCGCGAACTCAACCGGGACAGCGTTGAAAACCAAGGGCTCGGACTCCTCAACCTGCTTTTTCACTTCCTGCGGTTGCTCCGGGGCGGCAACTGCGACAACAGGCGCTCCCAAGCGCCCGGCTTGGCGGTCATACTCTTTCAGAATCTGTTCCGCTACCTGCAGATCACTCTCAATTCCGTAGAGCACCACCAAGTTCAATGCGGTGTCAACAAAGCTCCGCACATTCGGCACCACCAGCGAGATGAGGCCACGGGCGGCATCAGCCGAGACATGCTCGATTGACACAAAGCGCACTCCTTCGTTGCCAAACTCGCTCTGCAGCCTCTGTTCACTGGCAAACACCAACGTGTTTCCGATCAACTGGTAGCGATAGCCGGTGGTCCTGGTGACCAGGTCCAAGGCTTCCTCCAGCGACAAATCGTTAAGCACAAAACTGACCTCACCCTGCACCGACGGATCCACAAGCACATTGTATCCGCCCAGCTGACCCAAGATCTGCAGCACCTCAACCAATGGTGCGCGCCGAAACTCCATGTTTGCTAAGTCTGCAGCCAGAACCGGCGTACATGCGACAACCATCAGCAGAACTGCTCCGATCAACACCCGCAGCGTACGACACCGCATTTCGCTCATCCCCCTATGGTCAATTTCAGCTCCACTCCATCCATATCGAGCCATACCGCACCGCTGGAGATATCTGTGATCACAGCCTCTTCAATGCTGTCACCAACCCTCAGCCAGCGTCCCAAACCCCCTTGAGTTATCAGAGCTGCCTTGTAACTCCCAGCGTCGACGATGCCCACAACCTCAACCTGCCCCTGGAGGAACTGAGCGATGGCCTGGAAAGGCAGGCCAAACGCCTTTTCAGGCAGTTCCACCAAATCCCTGGATTCGATCGAAGGCATTCTGAAGTTTGATGCCGCGTTTTGGTCTGCGATCAGCACCTGCAGTTCTCCGTAGAGGTTCAGAGTGAACTGCCCACCACCCATATAGGCCACTGAAACCTCATCCAGGGCGAAAGAAGGCAGGAGTTCTTGCAGGTGCGCTGTGAAACTAGGCAGAACCCCTCTGCCCTCTATCTCCATAGACAGCGTCACAACTCCTACCTTCCCTCCCTCCAGCATCCGGAGGGGAGAAGAGCTCAGAGTGCTGACCGAAAGACCATACTGAGCCGCCACGTGCCTGATCCCTTCCAACACCTGCTGCAGATCATGCTGGGAAGGGATGACCTTGGCATAACTGTCCAGGTTCTGGATGAGCTCTTTCTGGCGGTACTCAAGCTGCGGACGCTGTTCCAAAAAGCGTTCCAGCTGCTTTTCGTTCTGAGATAGCTGCTCCAACTCTCCCTCAAGGCGGGCACTCTTCAGTCGGCGGGGCAGGAAGACTGCGCCCAAGAATACAGCCGCAACTATGTACACGAGAACCATGACGACCAACTGCCAGGTGATCTTTTCCCTAATCGAGCTGAGCTGAAGCACCGGTGCGAACCCCTTTCACTTCAATAACGAACACCTGGAAATCTGAACCATCGAGGGGAAGAACACTTGTTAGCTCAACCTCTTCACCATAGGACTGCAGCTGGCTCAGGTAGCTGGACAGAGCGGTTACGTCCCTCGTGTAACCAGAAATCGTTACGGTGTCTGCCGTGAAGTCCAGCCTCTCAATCCAAAGCAGCCTCTGAGAATGACTGCTCACCTCAGGCAGGAGGGCAGCAGCATGCTCGCCATGTGACAGCAGTCCGCCATAGGTCTTCTCTTCTGCTTCCAGCCTCGTGATCTCCTGCCGCAGCTGGTTTAGTTCCTGAATCTGCCGTTGGAGCTTGGTTTCTCTGGACAACGCTTCTTGACGGGCCATGTTAAGCGTATCCAAACGGGCGCCTTCCACCCAGGAAAAGACCAGTGCCGCCCCGAGAACCAAAACGCCCCCGAGCATCACGAGGAATTCCCACCGGACCTGCGACTGTTTTAGGGGTCGGTCTTCTTTCGGAAGCAGGTTGATCCTCATACGTCCAACCCCCTCACGCCCAGCACCAAAGCCGAAGCAAACGAACTGAGACGTTCCGGTTTTCCCTCAGCAAACGATACATTCAGGTCGAGGTTCGCCAGAACATGGACAGGCAGATCGATTTCCTTCCCCAGCATATCGCCGAGGCCGGACATTTCAGCGAAGTCCCCAAGAAGGACAACCTCGTCGAGCATGGCTTTGAAGCTTCCTGCCCTCTCCTGTGCGCGGACGAAATCCAGGGTCTGCAGGACTGATCCGGCGAACTGCTGAACAGCAGCCCGCAGCATCCTTTTGCTGCCCTGGCCGTTAGTAAGCAGATAATCCAGATCATGTCGCGCCATCAGGTCAGCGGCCTCCTGGGCCGAACAGCCAAACGCTTCCTGTACTCCCTGCTTGACATGCAGGTTACCGATGGGCACTACCCGAAGTACCTTGAACAGCTGACCAAAGACGACCATTATCGTGGTCTGGCCCTCGCTGATCTCCACAAAGGCACGGCGGCCTTGTCCAGTTATCAGTTCCGGCCAGCCCAGAGCCGGCAGATCGATCGCCTCCAAGCTCAAGGGCAGCTCCTTAAAGGCACGGACATAAGGGTTGAGGTGCTGCCTGGGGCAGGCCACCACCACAACCTCCAATTCGTTCTCATCTTGCATGTTGACGAAGTAGTCGTAGGAGATTTCTTTCAGTGATCCGTTGGAGCCGGGGATCAGCTCTGGAACCTCAAACTCCAGAGCTTTGTCAAGCTCACGCTTGCTCATGCTGGGCAGGCGGTGCGTTTTCACCGTTACCCAAGCGCTGCGCACTCCGACCACTGTGGCCTCTGCGGAGAAGCCTTCAGCCTTCACCAGGGCATCCAAACTGCGCACAAACTCCCCAGGGTTGACCAGTTTTCCGTCGGAAACGGTACCAGGAGGTAGCGTCCGCTCAGCCAACTTGGTCACTACCTTGTTTCGTCCCTTGCGCGCGACTTCAACAGCCCGGATTGTGGAGAAATCCAGATCAAGGCCTAAGGCTTTTTTGGCCATCCCCCAACCCCCTAGATAACGGACGTTACCATCTGCATCATCGGCAGATAGACAGAAAGCAAGATGAAAAGGACCACAACAGCAAGGACAAGCATGATAACGGGTTCCAAGAGCTTCGTAAAGCTGGCTATCGAGAAGTTCACTTCCCGGTCGTAGTAGTCAGCTAACTGCACCAAAACAGTCTCGAGGTTACCGGTTTCTTCTCCAACTGAAACCATCTGCACGAGCATATTAGGGAACGCCTTGAATTCACCGAAGGAAGGGCTGATCCCTTCTCCCCGCTCCACTCCTCTTGTAGCGCCCTGCACCGCACGCTTGATGACTGCGTTATCCATGAGGCGCTCAAGGATCTGCAGGGTAGGGAGCATGGCGATCCCGCTGTTGAGGAGGAGAGCCAGCGTGCGGCAGAACCTGGAGAAGATGACCATTTTTTGCAGCTCGCCCAGCACCGGCAGTTTAAGCAGTATCGAGTCTCGGATATACCGCCCAGGCTTGGTGCGTACCCAGTAGCGATAGGCAAGCATCAAGGCGATGATGATGGCTAGGACGACGTACCAGCGTTCGACCATCCAGTCCCTGGCATTGAGCACCGCCATCGTGATAGGCGGCGTCTGCACCCCGAAAGAGGCAAAGTTGCTCACCAGCATTGGCAGAACAACAAAGAGCAGAACCAGCACCATGGCAACCGACACAACACTGATGATGGTCGGGTACATAAGCGCTTCTGAAACCTTCTTGCGCAGCTCATCTTCACGCTCGTAGTACAGGGCCAGCCTTTCCAGGACCTCAGGCATGGCACCAGCGAGTTCTCCAGCCTCCACCAGGTGGATGAAAACGTTCGGGAAGACTTCCTTGTGTTTCTCAAGAGCTTTGGTAAATGCCGTGCCGCTGGCCACATCCAGCCGCACGGTCTGCAGCACTTTGGCAAAGGCAGGCTCCTCAGCTTGTCCCTCCAGAACTTCCAGGGCCTTTACCAAAGAGACACCCGTGCTGAGCATAATGGAAAACTGACGGCAGAACAAGGCTAAATGCTTGGCCTTCAGCTTTATTTTCCTCTGAAAGAGAACGGTCGGTTCCCGCACGGCCTTAAGGGAGGTGACGATGTTCCCCTGCTCTCTAAGCTGCTGCCGAGCCGCGGCCTCGTTCTCGGCTACGATTACGCCCTTTACAGTCTTGCCTGTGCGGCTCCGCCCAGTATATGCATACCGGATCAACTGCTATCCCCCCTGTCCTAGAGGTAACTCTCCCTGCGAAACAGGGTGGACTCATCCACCAGACCTTTTTTGACCAGTTCATCCACGGCTGCCTTCATGGACTGCATCCCAAAGCGGGCCCCGGTTTCGATCATCGACGGAATCTGATGCACCTTTTCTTCCCGGATCATGTTGCGGATGGCCGGTGTGCCGATCATCACTTCCACCGCGGGCACCATCCCCTGCCCGAAATTGCGGGGCAGCAGCTGCTGCGAGATAACCGCCTCCAGGACGGTGCTGAGCTGCACCCTGATCTGGTGCTGGCTCTCGGGTGGAAACACATCGATGATCCGATCAATGGTTTTCGCTGCGCCCCGGGTGTGCAGCGTCGAGAGGACCAGGTGACCCGTTTCTGCGGCTGTCAGGGCGATGGAGATCGTTTCCAGATCCCGCATCTCGCCAACCAAGATCACATCCGGATCCGAACGCAGGGCGGCCCGCAGCCCCTCGGCGAAAGAGGTGGTATCGGTGCCCACTTCCCGCTGGTTGACAACGCAGTTCTTGTGCTGGTGGAGAAACTCGATGGGATCTTCCAGTGTGATGATCACTCCCCGGCGCTCCCGGTTGATAATATCTATCATCGACGCAAGGGTCGTTGATTTGCCGCTTCCGGTAGGTCCTGTGACCAAAATCAATCCGTCCCGCAGGTGGGCCAAGTCGTGGAGGATCTCGGGCAGGCCCAGTTCCTCCAGGGGCTTGATCGTTGAGCTGATCCCCCGCATGGCAAGCGCCCAAGAACCCCGCTGTTTCGAAATATTGCAGCGGTAGCGGCCCACACCGCGTATGCCAAAGGAGAAGTCGATCTGGCCACGCTCCTCAAGTTCCGCCTTTTGTGCCGAAGTGAGCAGCGGCTCAACCATTTCCTGGATCTCATCAGGCATTAGCCTGTCCCAACCTTCAACGGGGCGGATGGCCCCGAAGACCCTCAGAATGGGAGGCACGCCAGCGGATAGATGCAGATCTGAAGCCTGGCTGGCCGTGGCTATCTCCACTAGGCTCTGAATCTGGGCAGGGATGGGCACTACAGATCACCCTCCATTTCAACGCTGTACACTGTTCTGATGATTTCCTCAGTGGTAGTAACGCCTTCTGCAAGCTTGGAGACTGCTGCATGCTGCAGGGTGTTCATACCTGATCGCAGGGCGATCTCCATAAGCTCATCCTCCCCCGCCCGACGTTCCACGGCCTGGCGCAGTTCCTTGTTGAACACCAAGACTTCGCCAATGGCCGTCCGTCCCCTGTAGCCAGTGTTCCCGCAGAGGGGGCATCCCTTGCCCCGGTACACCCGGCGCGGGGGTTCGAGATTGAGCGATCTGATGAACCTTATGATCAAAGGATCCGTGAGTTCAACTTCTTCCCGGCAGTCGGGGCAGATCCGGCGCACCAGGCGCTGGGCCACTATACCGATGATGGTTGAGCTCAAGATATACGGCTCCATACCCATGTTGAACAGCCTGGAAACCGCGGCCACCGCTCCGTTGGTATGAAGGGTCGAGAGAACTAGGTGGCCTGTCAAGGCCGACCGGACCGCGATCTCGGCCGTTTCCTCATCGCGGATCTCACCCACCATGATCACATCGGGGTCCTGCCTGAGGACGGTCCTCAGCCCGGTGGCAAAAGTCAGCCCGACCCTCGGGTTGACCTGGACGTGGTTAACGCCATCGAGCAGGTACTCAACGGGGTCCTCTACCGTCATCACGTTCTTATCTGGCGAGTTGAGCTTGTTCAGGAAAGCATACAAGGTTGTGGTCTTGCCGCTGCCTGTCGGGCCCGTAACCAGGATCAGACCCTGGCTCAAGCGCAGCATGCGCTCGATCTTCTCCAGATCAGCGTGGCTGAAGCCGAACTCATCAAGATCCATGAGGTGGCTCGCCTTCTGGAGCACCCTGGCCACGATCTTCTCTCCGTAAACGGTGGGCAGAGTAGATATGCGCAGATCCACATCGTAACCGTTGAAGTTGAGCTGGATCCTGCCGTCCTGAGGCTTGCGGCGTTCAGTGATGTCCATGCCGGCCATGACCTTGAGGCGGGAATTGATATCGCCCTGGAGGTGTTTGGGGATCTCCATAATATCCCGCAGCAGGCCGTCGATGCGGTAACGCACCTTCATCCTGGTTTCGTGGGGTTCCAGGTGAATGTCGCTGGCCTTCTGCATGATCGCCTGTTCCAGGATGAGGTTGGCCAGGCGTACCCCGGGCGCATCGCCCAGGTATTGGGGGGTGCGTTCTTCCTGCTGTTCCTCTTCTTCCCTGTCACGGCAATCATCGAGAAGCTCCCGGGCGCTCTGTGCGATGTTCCTGGTGCGCTGGAAGGCTTCCATGATCTCATCTTCCGTGGCCACCATCGGCCGGATGATCTTGCCGGTGAGGCGCTGAAGGTCATCGATGACGTTGATGTCCAGAGGGTCGGCCATGGCCACGAAAAGGATCCCGTCTTCGATCTCCAGCGGAAGCACGTACTTTGAGGTGATAACACTGGAAGGAACTAGTTCAACGACTTCTGGGGCGAGATAGCGTCTGGAGAAGTCCACCCGCTCGAGGCGCAGGTGCTCGCTCAAGGCATCGGCCACTTGATCATCTGTAACGAATCCTAACCTGACCAGACATTCGCCCAAGCGGTCTCCAGTCCTGCGCTGTTCTTCCAGGGCTGAAGCCAGCCCTTCCTGGCTGATCAGACCCCGTTCCAGCAAGATATCGCCGAGCCGCTTGCGCATAGACCACATCATCCCCTTTTAAAAAAACCGGCTGAAAGCCAAGCTTCCAGCCGGTTGCACTACCTACTCCAAACAAGCCAAGTGCCCACGTAAAGCCTGTTTTTCATCGTTTTCTGAGGAGCGTTAATATATGTGATTATTCCCACTGGTAGCTGGTCTGAGAACAGGCTTGAATGTAAAATGCACACTCTAAACGCTTTTTCTCTAAGTTACAAGACAATTCGTCGACACCCTGGAAAGATGCTGCCGCCTCCAGGTTGTTTTTTACGCATCCTCCGCTGCAGTAATACTTGGCCCAACATTCCCTGCAGATGGGGCTGTTCAGCACATGGGCGTCCTTGAACTTGGGCGGCAGGCCCTGGTTCGTCACCCCATCCCAAACACTGCCCAACAGGAAGTCTTCTCTGCCCACGAACTGGTGGCATGGATAGAGCTCGCCTTTTGGCGTCACAGCCAGGTACTCATAGCCCGCACCGCAGCCAGACAGCCGCTTGTACAAGCAGGGGCCTTTCTTCAGTTCCACGTTGAAGTGGAAGAAGCTGAAGGGCCGGTCTGTCCGGCGGCGTTCCAGAAAGAGCTCGGCCAGGCGTTCATACTCTTTGAGGATCTCCGGCAGATGTTCCTCACGCAGTGCCCAGCCGCTGTCCTCAGAAGTGACCACGGGCTCGATGGAGATCTGCGTGAAGCCCAGGTCGGCCAGGTGGGCAACGTCCTCGGAGAAATCGAGGTTGTCTGCGGTAAAGGTGCCCCGTACGTAATAGCTTTTCCCCTGGCGGCCCTCTACCAGCCGCTGGAACTTTGGCACTACGATGTCGTACACCGATCCACGTCCGCTTGCCGTCTGGCGCAGACCGTCGTTGACTTCCCTGCGACCATCAAGGCTGAGCACCACGTTATACATGTTCTCATTGATAAAGTCCGCTATGGCCGGCGTCAGACCCAGGCCGTTGGTGGTGATCGTAAAGCGGAAGCTCTTGCCGTGTTTCTCGGCCTGCTCTTTCGCATACTCCACAGTACGCTCCACCACGGGCCAGTTCAAGAGCGGCTCTCCGCCAAAGAAGTCTATCTCCAGCTGCCGGCGGTGCTTTGAGGACTTAATCAGGAAGTCCGCGGCGGCCTTGGCCACTTGCCAGGGCATCAGCTCCCGCTCGCCCTGGAAATCTCCGGTGGAGGCGAAGCAGTAAGCGCAGCGCAGGTTGCAGTCATGGGCCACGTTCAGACAGAGGGCCTTCACCACCGACTCAGGCCTGGGCGGGACCTCTGTCAGGTCCGCACTGAACAGCAGGCCTGCATCAACCAGCTCCAGCACCTCTGCACCCACTTCTTCGAAAGCGGGGTGCAGCTTGAGATACTGAACTATGTCCTCCCGGCTCGCGATCTTATCGCTCTCCAGGATGGAAGTGATCAGTTCCAGGGCGGTGTCATCGAGAACGTGCACCGCTCCGGAGTTTCCGTCGACAGCAAAGTGCAGGCCGCCTTGGCTGAAGACGTGCACACAGGTTTTATCAAGCAAAGGTTTCACTCCTAAAAAGCCATTGGAAATCCAAAAGCAACCTCCTGTGCCTTAGAAGGTTGCTTGGATCCTTACCGCTCGCAGGCTTGGTTGCCAACGGTGCAAGAAGTCTTGCAGGCCGATTGGCACGATGTCTGACACTCACCGCAGCCCCCCGTTGCCAGGGTGCTCTGCAGAGGGGTCCCGCTGAGCGTCTTGATGTGCTTGTTCATTCTCCCGCCTCCCCACAACGCTTTAACTGCATTTTACCACAAAAAGGGGCAGATGGCAAAGCAAACGATTTTTCCGAATGCTGGAAGGAGAATGTGCTGTGGAAGCGGAATAAAAAGACATTTTAGTGGTAGAGGAGTGACACCATGGCCCGTCGTGAAAGAAACGCAGCCGAAAAAACGAAACCCAAAAGGAAGTTCAGCCTGAGGCTGAAGGCGCGGCTGATTACGGCCTTCATTCTGCTCGCACTCGTACCCCTTATCCTGCTCACGCTCGTGGTCATCTCCCAGACTCGAAGCACGATCACTGCCATGGTGGAAGACACCCTATCTGATCAGGCTCGCCGAGTCGCAGAGTCCCTGGCCAGCTCGATCCAGCAGCTCACCTATGATCTGGACAACCTGGCCGTCAACCCTTCCCTCGAGCAGATGGCAGTGATCCGGCCGACCACCGCAATGCGTGAGTTAGGCCTGGAAAACAAGACTATCGAAGAAATGGAAGCCATCATGGCGGAAACCAGGAACCTCGAGGCTAACACTCGCACGCAGGAGTTCTTGGTCAGCAACGTCACAGACTTTCAGCGCTTCAGCCAGCTGATCGTGGTCAACACGGATGGCATGGTTCTGGGAGCCACCGAGCGTCCGGACCGCTTTATGCACCCAGATGAACTCTGGTTCAAGGCGGCGCTGGAAAACGGCAAGTACATCAGCGACCTGCAGCAGCTGCCTGACAAAGACGAGGTCGGACTGGTCATGGCAGCTGTGATCTACAGGTCTTCTTCCCTGTCCAGCGGCACACCGAGGCCTGCAGGTGCCATCCGCGGCCTTGTGCCCGTCAGCTACTTCTCCAAGGCGATCGCTCCCATCGTGGCCGAGATCGAAGCCGGCGAGCTGCAGCTGTTGAGCTCCGGGCAGGTCGTGCTTGGTATCCAAAACACTCCACAGGGAACGGAGGTCAGCGTCTTCTCAGCAGGCACCGCTCCCCGGGCCATCGCTCTCGCCACGGATGCTGAACAGGTCGGGCAGACCAGCATCGGGGCGGAAGCGATCACCGCCTCGGCGCAGGTAGACCTAAGCATGGTGCCCGCCTTTGGAAGCAGCTGGGAGATCCGCATCGCCCAGCCCACGGAACAGGCCTTGACTCTTGTACAGAGGTTGAGCACGCTTGGCTACGCCGGCATCGCTCTCACAGGACTGGTGGTTGTGATCGTCGCCATCCTCCTCGCCCGGGGCATCACCCAGCCTCTGATCCAGCTCACTGCCCACGCCCGAGACGTTGCCAAGGGGCGCCTGCGCCAGTACAAACCCAAACGCCTGCGCAGAGACGAGACAGGCGATCTCACCCTTGCCTTTAACGAGATGACCACCCAGCTGGCCCGCATGCTGCACCGCATCCGGAGCGCCAGCGAGGCGCTGGCCGCTTCCAGTCAGGAGATCAGCGCGGGCATGGAAGAGATGGCCGCCGGAGCCCAGAACCAGAGCGAAGACGTTCATGCCGGCACCAAGCAGGTCGAAGAGATGAACGAGGCCATGCTGAACATGGAGAAACGAGCTGAAGAAGCGGTCAGCCTTTCCCAGAATGCAACCACGGCAGCGGCCCAGGGCGAAGTCCAGGCTGCGGAAGCGGTCCAGGGCATGGAGGTCATCAAGCAGTCCGTGGACAGCCTGAGCAAGCAGACTGGCGAGATCGGCAAGATCCTCGGCCTGATCCGAGACATCGCCGAGCAGACCAACCTCCTGTCCTTGAACGCCGCCATCGAGGCTGCCCGCGCAGGAGAACAAGGCCGCAGCTTCGCAGTGGTTGCGGAAGAAGTGCGCGATCTGGCGATCCGGTCCCAGAAGGCTACCGAGGAGATCGAGCAGGTCCTCAGAAGGATCCAGAGCGAGACTGCCCGTTCTCTGGAGAGCGTGGCAAAAGGCCAGCTGGAAGTCGGGGACGTGCGGGAAGCACTCAAGCAGATCACCAAGGCCGCCAAGGAGACGGAAGCCCTGGTGCAGCAGATCGCTGCCGAATGCCAAGCCCAGACGGCACGCAGCCGTGAGGCAGTTGCCCTCTTCCAGTCCATCGGCGATGTTACTGAACAGACAGCCGCGGGCACAGAAGAGACGGCAGCGTCCGCACAGAACCTGGCAGACCTTGCTCAGAAGCTGCAGGAGATTATCTCCGCCTTCCAGGAGCAGGCTGACGAGTAAATTCCACCCGACGGAAAAAGGTCCCCCACCGGAGGACCTTTTCTTTTTGCCTTGGTTTATGCACCCTTTTCTTCCGCCGCCGGAACCAGGTGGCAGGCCACCATGTGACCGCCGCCCGTGTCCACAAGCGGGGGCTCCTGAGTCCGGCAGATATCCATCACCTTCGGGCACCTTGTGTGGAAGCGGCAGCCCTTTGGCGGGTTGATCGGACTCGGTACATCTCCCTTGAGGATGATCCTTTCCTTCTTGATGGTCGGATCAGCCTCAGGGATCGCAGAGAGCAGCGCTTGAGTGTACGGATGTTTCGGGTTCTGGTAAAGCTCCGTCTTGCCCGTGAGCTCCACGATCTTACCCAGGTACATCACGGCAACCCGATCGGAGATGTGTTTGACCACGCTCAGATCGTGTGCGATGAAGATATAGGTGAGATCGAAGTCCCGCTGCAGATCCTGCAGGAGGTTGATCACCTGGGCCTGAATGGAAACGTCCAGTGCGGAAACGGGCTCGTCACAGATGATCAGTTTCGGCCGCACGGCAAGGGCCCGGGCGATGCCGATCCTCTGCCTCTGCCCTCCAGAAAACTCGTGGGGGAACCTCCTGGCGTGGAATGCGCTGAGGCCCACCACTTCCAGCAGCTCCCGTACGCGCTTCTCCCGCTCTGCTCCCCTGGCCAGTTTGTGGATGTGCAGGGGCTCGCCGATGATGTCGCCCACCGTCATGCGGGGATTGAGCGAACCGTAGGGATCCTGGAAGATGATCTGCATATCCTTGCGGAGCTCCCGCAGCTCATCCTTGGGCAGTTGGGGGATGTTCTTCCCTTGGAAGATAACATCGCCCGAAGTCGGCTCGATCAGGCGCAGGATCAGCCGGCCTGTGGTAGTCTTACCGCAGCCGCTTTCTCCCACAAGGCCCAAGGTTTCTCCTTTGAACACGGTAAAACTGATATCATCCACCGCCTGCACGGCACCGACCTGGCGGGAGAATATGATGCCCTGGCGGATGGGAAAATGTTTGACCAGATGCTTGACATCAAGCAGGACTTCCTGCCCTGCCTTGGCTGCTGCTTCTCTTGCCATCTTCTAGCCCACCTCCCGTTGGTCTATGCCAGCATTCTCATCGTAGTCCACCAGCCGCCAGCAGGCGACATGGTGGTCGTTGCCCATATCAAAGGATGGCGGGCTCTTGCGAGCGCACAGCTCGGTCGCGAAGGCGCAGCGGGGATGGAAACCGCAGCCCGTCGGGAAGTTCCCCGGCGTGGGCACCGTGCCGGGGATGGCCTTGAGCCGCGAACCGTCGCTGTCCAAGCGGGGGATTGAAGCAAGCAGGCCGATGGTGTACGGATGCTTGGGGTTTTTGAAGATGGTGTAGGTATCCGCAGACTCCACGATACGGCCGGTGTACATGACCACGACCTTTTCCACCAGCTCGGCAATGACGCCGAGGTCGTGGGTGATCATCATGATCGCCGTACCCAGCTCCCGGCGGAGCTCCCGCATTAGATCGAGGATCTGGGCTTGGATAGTTACGTCCAGAGCCGTTGTGGGCTCGTCTGCGATGAGCAGCTTCGGATTACAGGACAGCGCCATGGCGATCATCACCCTCTGGCGCATACCGCCGCTCATCTGGTGCGGGAAGTCGTCGATGCGCTGTTCTGGCGAGGGAATGCCCACCAGGCGCAGCATCTCAATGGCCTTCTCCCGTGCCTCGGCCTTACCGACTTTCTGGTGCAGCATGATCGCTTCCATGATCTGGTTGCCAACCGTGAACACGGGGTTGAGCGAGGTCATGGGCTCCTGGAAGATCATGGATATCTCATTGCCCCGGATGTGGCGCATTTCGGCCTCGGACAGTTTGAGAAGGTCTTTCCCCTCAAACTCGATCACGCCGCCTTCGATCTTGCCCGGCGGCTGCGGGATCAGGCCCATGATCGTCAGGGAGGTTACGCTCTTGCCGCAGCCCGATTCTCCCACGATGCCGAGAGTACCCCCGCGCTCAAGATCAAAGCTTACGCCGTCGACCGCGGGAACGACTCCATCATCTGTATAGAAATAGGTCTTGAGATCTCTAACTGACAACAGTTTGTCTGCCATAACATCCTCCCTTTCTCGCTTCCCTCACCGGAAAGCAGAGGATTTCGCCGCAATCCATAATAATCTAATGTAGTTCTATACGACTTGCTGAAATCCTTCTGAAAAGCCTTTGGAGATATGGGATAGTCGCGGGAACCGTTAGATGACCCGTTTCAGGCGCGGGTTTGGAATAAGCCCCGGGATGCGCCCCCGCTTGCTGGTGGCCTGTCCGTCAACAATCTTAAGATCCATCGTCATATCGATGGCCGGTGCTCCAGAAATGTAGCTGCCCACGCCAAAGGCATCTGCTCCAGCAGCGGACAGCAGCTTGATGCGCTCGGGGTCGAGGCCTCCAGAAACGAATATCTTGATGTTCTGGAAACCGGCCTGATCGAGCCTAGCTCGCAGCTCTTCCACAAGGCCGGGGGTAACGCCTCCCCGCTCACTTGGGGTATCCAGGCGAACCGCCTCCAAACCCGTCTCCGGGCAGGCAGCCAGGCGCAGGCTCTCTTCCACTTCATCTTTGAAGGTATCCACAAGCATGGAGCGGGCCGATTCGGGGGGCATGAACTTGTTGTAGGCTTTGGCCGCCTCAAGAGTGTCGCCCATGATCAAGAACAGGGCGTGGGGAACGGTACCGTTGGGCTCGAGGCCGGCAAGTTTAGCGCCAAGGATGCAGGAGGCACCATCTGCCCCACCGACCACTGCTGCCCGTTCCATCACCGGAGCCACGGCTGGATGGACATGCCTTGCGCCGAAGCAGAGCACAGGTTTGCCGTCGGCGGCTTCTTTGGCCGCGCGGGCCGCGGTCGCCCAACCGCTGGAACTGGCCAGTATTCCTAAGATGGCCGTCTCGTATATACCGAAAAGGCTGTACCGCCCATGAATGCGCATGACCACTTCCTTGGCCGAAAAGGTCTCCCCTTCCTCCAGGCTCCAGACCTCAAGTCCCAAATCCTTCAGCAGAACCTGCACTTCAGCTAGCCCGGCGAAGACGCCCGAGCGCCGGCCGAAGATCTCCGCCACTACCTCCGCATCGTCTCTACCTGCCTTTTTCAGGATTTCCTTTGTTTTGACGAAGTAGATATCTGTCGTCAGACCCTGCTTAATCTCTTCGTGTGTGGCGGAAAAGAACCTTTCCTTTTCCACCTTCAGATCTGTCACCTGCTGAACAGTCTCAACCTGCTTGACCATGCTCCTTGGCTCCTCTCAATGCTCCAACTCCTGAATTCCCTGAGGATAGATAAAGCGATAAAGACTGCGCATAAAAAGAACTTTGCGCACATAAGACCGGGTTTCGGCAAAAGGTATGCGGTGGGACTGCTCATAGGTGCCATCCCAGGTTCCTTCTTCCAGCCAGCGGGCCACGTTACTCGGGCCTCCGTTGTAGGCCGCCAGAGCTGCCTGCTCGGAGGAGAAGCGATCTAAGAGGTAGCGCAGGTAGTAGGTGCCCAGCTGGATGTTCACTTCTGGATCGAGGAGATCTTCCCTCGCCACCTGTTTCCCGAGGCGAGAACTCACCCAAGCCGCCGTCTCCGGCATCACCTGCATCAGCCCCACCGCTCCTTTCTTGGAGACCGCCGAAGGGCTGTAGCTGCTCTCTACCTGGATGATCGCGGCGATGAGTGCCCAATCTACCTCGTGGTGCTCTCCAGCGGCCTGGATCAACTCAGCGAAGCTGACTGGGAAAAACTCCTGCAAGATCTGCGGCAGAAGGATCAAGCCCACCACAACCACGCCCAAAAGCAGCAGGGCGAGGATGCGCACTGGGATCATCCCTCGCTTCCTGTGGCGCGGCGGATGCGCACGAGAGCCATCACCAGTTCGGCGGTGGCTTCGTTGGTTGCCAGAGGGATGTTGTGCACATCGCATACCCTGAGCAGCGCGGTGATGTCCGGTTCATGGGGCTGCGCGGTAAGGGGATCGCGCAGGAAGATAACGGCATCCACCTCCCCGCTCGCGACCAGCGCCCCGATCTGCTGGTCACCACCGAGCGGTCCAGACAGCACCCGCTGCACTTCCAGCCCGGTTGCTTCCTGGATCAGGCGGCCGGTGGTGCCGGTGGCGTACAGTTCATTACCCCTGAGGTCGGCTATATGGCGCTGCACAAAAGCGATCATGGCCTTCTTTTTCTGATCATGGGCAATTAAGGCGATTCTCACGCTCCAGCTCCTTCCAGAGAGCATCTACCTGCTCCCATGTGTTCTCCAGCGGCCCGTTATTGTCTATCACCTTGTCTGCCAGCCGCTTCTTTTCCTCCAGCGGCAGCTGGCTGGCGATCATGCGCTCCGCCTGGTCCCGGCTGAGAGACCCGCGAGCCATCAGGCGCTGAAGCTGGACTTCGGGCCGCACATAGACCACCCAGACTTCCTGCATCATGGGGTCCCAACCCACTTCATAAAGCAGCGGAACCTCAGCAAAGACTCTTCGCCCATCCTTTCCTGCCTGCTCAGCTTCTTGAAGCATTCTATTCAGCACATAGGGATGGATTATGCCTTCCAGGAGTCGGCGCTTCTGTTCATCGGCGAAGACGATCTCTCCCAGCAGGCGCCGGTCGATGGTCTGATCAGCTCGGATCACCGAGGGAAACGCTTCCTTCACTTGGTGCCAGCAGGGGCCGTACGGCTCCACAGCCTCTCGGGAAAACAGATCGGCATCCAGAACAACCGCTCCGAGGAGGCGCAGGCGGTCAGCCACGGCCGACTTGCCGCTGGCGATTCCGCCAGTGAGGCCGATCATGGTTCTTCCTTCTGGCAGGTCGGACAGAAATGGCTCGTCCGCCCGCCGACCTTCTTGTACTGAAGTACCCCACCGCACTGTGGGCAGTTCTCCCCTTTCTTCCCGTAGACCTGCAGGCGGTTTTGGAAAGAGCCTTCCCGTCCAAACCCGGTGCGGTAGTCTCGGAAGGTCGTACCTTGGTTGGCGATGGCTTCGGTGAGGACACTCTGGATCGCCGCGTGCAGCCGCTCTGCCTCGGCTTCGGTGAGGGAGGCAGCGCTCCTCTCCGGGTGGATGCCGGCTCTAAAGAGGCTTTCATCGGCGTAGATGTTGCCCAGTCCTGCGATCTTCTTCTGATCGAGGAGGAGGGCCTTGATCCTGGTCTGCCGGCCTTCGAGCAGCCGATGGAAGAAGTCCGCTGTAAACTCTTCGGAAAGCGGCTCTACGCCCATGGTGTACAGCCCGTGGATGGTCTGGTACTCGCCCTGGGGAACGAGGTCCAGGGTGCCGAACTTGCGCAGGTCTTCAAAGCGCAGTTCATCTCGTGACCTGAAGCTGAACACCGCAGAGGCATGCCTGCTTCGGGGGATGCCCGCATCGGAGTAGTAAATGAGGCGCCCGGTCATGCGCAGGTGGGCGACCAGTTCCAAGCCCCCTTGCACCGAAAAGATCAGATACTTACCGCGCCTTTTAAGATCTAGAAAGCTTCGGCCCAAAAGGCGCGCCGTGAAATCCTCGGCACGGCCGTGGGGAAGGATGCGCGGAACCAAGATTTCCACTGATTCTATGGGCTTTCTCAGGACGACAGGCAGCAGACTGCGCCGGATGGTCTCAATTTCTGGTAGTTCGGGCATGGCCTACTCCTTCAGTTCGTATGGTTCGGTATCGCGCCAGTTCCGTCCGTAATATACATCAACAACCAGGGGTACGTCCAGCTCCCAGACCTGTTCCATTTCCTTCTTCAGGAGCCGGGCTACCTGATCAAGTTCGACCTCGGGGACCTCCAGGACCAGTTCGTCGTGGACCTGCAGCAGAAGTTTGCTCTTAAGCTCCTGATCCCGCAGGGCGGCGTGCACTCTGAGCATGGCCAGCTTGATGATGTCCGCAGCGCTGCCCTGGATGGGAGAGTTCATGGCCGTGCGGGCGGCGAAGCTTCGCAGGGCGAAGTTCTTGCTCTTGAGGTTGGGCAGATAGCGCCGACGGCCGAAGAGGGTCGTCACGTAACCATCGCGGCGCCCCTGCTCCACAGCACCGTCCAGGAACTCCTTTACCTTGGGATAGCGCTGGAAGTACGAATCGATGTACTTCTGGGCCTGTGCCTGGGTTAAGTTGATCCCTTTGGCCAGGCCAAAGCTGCTGATGCCGTAGACAATGCCGAAGTTGATGGCCTTGGCGGCAGTCCGCAGGTCATCTGTCACCTGGTCCTGAGGCACTCCGAAAACCTCCGACGCGGTCTGAACGTGAATGTCCGCTCCCAGGCGGAATGCTTCGAGCAGAGCCTGATCCTGGGCCAGATGGGCCAGGAGGCGCAGTTCAATCTGGGAGTAGTCAGCGCTGACGAGGAAGGAACCCTCTGGCGCGACAAACACTTCCCTGATGCGCCGCCCCGCTTCGGTACGCACAGGAATGTTCTGGAGGTTGGGATGGGTACTGCTCAGCCTTCCCGTGGCGGTGACCGTCTGGTTAAAGGTAGTGTGCAGCCTCTTGGTCACTGGCGAAATCAGATCACCCAAGGCATCCGTATAGGTAGACTTGAGCTTGGCCACCTGGCGGTACTCCAGAACCTGGGCCACCAATGGATGGTAGCTCAGCTCTTCGAGCACTTCAGCGCTCGTTGACGGACCAGACTTCGTCCTCTTGAGTACGGGCAGGCCGAGCTTCTCAAAGAGGATTACACCAAGCTGCTTGGGTGAGTTGATGTTGAACTCCTCACCCGCTTCTGAGTAGATGCGCTCAGTGAGCTGGTCCAGGGAAGCCTGCAGTTCCCGGGAAATGACCTTCAGCCGGGCGCGATCAACCAAGATGCCTTGGGCTTCCATGTCCGCGAGTACCCGGGCAAGGGGAAGCTCGATCTCGCTGTAGAGAAACCAGAGCCCGTCGTCCTTGAGGCGCTTTTCGATCCGAGGCGCCGCAGCCTGCATGAGGCGCAGCTGGGCAGCTGGATATTCGGGGGCTTGTTCATCAATGTCCACAGCGGGAAGCTCGCAGAAATGGGCCGCGGCCGCCAGGTCCCAGCGCTTTTCTGGATCCAAGCAGTAAAGGGCAAGCTCCAGATCGAAGGCGATGCTCACCGGACCTGCCGGATCGATCAGGTGCAGCAGTTCCTTTCCGCTTGTGGCATAGACTTCCACGTTCTCCAGAAGGGGCAGCAGTTCGGTCAGCCGCTGCTCAAGCAGCTCTCCCTTTACCGCCCAGATCCTGTCTGCCAGCAGCACCATGAGGAGCTTGCGCTCGGAGGCCCAGCTCACGAAGATCCTCTGGAGAGTTCGCAGCTGCCCGCAGAACTCCTGCCAGTTTCCATCATGAACCGGCGTCCAGCTCAGATCCCAATCTCCCCCAGGCGCAGCCGGCGCTGCGGCCGTTTCTTCCTCCTTGGGAAGCCGCGCCAGGAGGATTCTGAAGTCCAGCTCCTGAAAAATGGCGCGCACGGCCTCATCGTCACGGGGGGGCCTCAACTCCAGGTCGATCTCAACAGGCGCCTGGCAGCGGATGGTAGCCAGCTCCCTGCTCAAAAAGGCCTGCTCCTTATACTCCCGCAGGCGTTCTCCGAGCTTGCCCCCAATCTCCTCCAAATGGTCATAGATGCCTTCCAGGGAACCGTAGGTTTCCAGGAGTTTCTTGGCGGTCTTCTCCCCCACCCCGGGCACTCCCGGGATGTTGTCAGAGCTGTCACCCATCAGGCCCTTAAGGTCCACAACCTGCTCCGGAGTCACTCCGTAACTAGCCTTAAGAGTTTCTGGATCGAGTTTCTCCGTATCCGTGATGCCTCTCTTGGTAAAGAGCACAGTGATCTGCTGCGAGATGAGCTGGAAGGAGTCGCGGTCACCGGTGACGATGAACACCCGGTAACCGGCCTGCTCCGCCTTCTTCGCCGCCGTGCCGATCAGATCATCCGCTTCCCAGCCCTGCAGTTCAAGGCGGGGGATCCCCATTTTGTCCAGGAGCTCTTTCATCAGGGGAATCTGGCTGCGCAGTTCATCGGGCATCCCTTTGCGGTGGGCCTTGTATGCCTCAAACTGCACGTGGCGGAAGGTAGGGCCGGAAAGGTCGAAGGCAACCATAATCTGGTCAGGCTTGTAATCGTCCAAGAGGCGCAGGAGCATCGTGGTCAGTCCGTAGACCGCATTGGTAGGCTCCCCCTTCTTACCTGTCAGGGGAGGCAGGGCGTAAAAAGCCCTGTTGATCAAGCTGTTGCCGTCCAGGAGAAACAGACTCTTTTGCACAGGGCATCCCTCATTTCTTCCTTGTCTATTCCACACCACCCTGTAAAAACCTGCCTTGGCTGGCTGAGAGCCCCGCCTCTGCCCGCATTTACATAAAGGGCTTCCCTTGCCAGGGACGAATCAGGGGGTATAAGATCACTCACAGTTGAACAAGAAAAGGGGTATGCGCATGCGACCTGTGAGACTTACTTCTTTCATCGCACTTTTCATGTTCCTGATCCTTGCCAGCGGGACTGTTTACGCTGCCTTCAGCGACATCGACGGCATCTGGGCGGAAAGCGCCATCAAAAACCTTGAGGAAAAGGGCCTCTTTGCCGAGCTCTGGCAGGAAGAGTTCTCGCCTTCGGCGAGCCTAACCCACGCTGAAGCCCGCCAGCTTCTGGCCGCCGCTTTCTCCCTCTCCGATGAAGAAAGCGCAGCCCGGGCCGATTGGCTCAACCAGCTGCTCGTCGCCCATCCAGAGGGGATCACCCGGGGTGAGTTCGCCGCCCTCTTAGGGAACATCCTGGGCCTTGGCGATCACAGCGAGGTGCCCCAGGGTTTCTACCCGTCCTTCTCGGACCTGAACGTGGATTACCCGGGTTTCTTGGGTGTGGAACTCCTTCAGCGCCTGGCGCTGCTCCCCACCCACATGGTGGGGCGCTTTGAACCATACCGCCTGATCACCAGGGCGGAAGCCGCTTACATCCTCGATCAAGCACTTAGACTGCGGGAAATCAGCGGCGTCGTGGAAGAAGTGCTGAGCGATGGCAGGCAGATTGCCCTTAAACCAGCGGAACAGGAAGAGGCCGTGGTCCTCAATGTCCTCGCTGAAACCCTGTTCGTCTCCCCGGCCAGCCTGTTGAAGGACCCGGTGAGCAGAGGCGAGAAGCTCAGCGCCGGCCAGCAGGTGATGGTCCTGGCCAGGGACCAGCAGGCGCTTCTTATCCGCATGGACGAAGGCGGAGCAGTAAAGACCGTGCTGCAGGGCCTGAACAAGGCCGCTCAAGTGGTGGCGGACATGCTCACGCCGGCCCAGATCAACGCGCTGATCACTGGAGACTGGGAGCAGCTCGGAGAAGAAGTGCGCTACCAGGTCTACCAGGAGCTCGTTGAACGAGGTGCAGCGCCTTGGGAAGCGGAAGCGGCCATCAACCAGGACTGGAGCAGCCTCCAGCTCATGGTTCGGGAAAGACTCACCGCAGAAACCGCTGAGTATCTGGATGTGGCTCCCGAACTGATCAGCGCCGCCCTGGACCAGAACTGGTCCAAGATGCTGGAGTACGCCCAGGTCGAGCTGGCACAGCGTTTGTTGAGCTCCGAGTGGCTGCAGAACATCTTGGAGAACTGAAACTAAGCCCAGGTATGAAAATCTCCTCCTCTTCCCTCAAGCGAGGTGCGAGGAGGAGATTTCTCTTTTCCTTTTCCAGCTTGTCTTAACTGCAGCGGCTGAAACCGCACTCCAGGCAGGTGGCGCAGCCGCTCTCCATGGCCATGGCTCCGCCGCACTCGGGGCAGGCCTGACCCGGGAACGCCGTATCGCCATTGTCCCCTTTGGCTCCGTTGACTTTCTGTGCGGCCTTCGGTGCCCCGTTCATCTGACTGCCCTTGATGCCGTTCACCCCGTGGTTCTTGATGTACTCATCCAAGACCTGGGCGATGGCATCGGGACAGGAGAGCACCTGCTGGCCTTCCTGCCAGATGGGGTGCGGGCAGCGGATGCCCTTAAGCTGCCTGACCACCTGGTTGGGCTCCACACCGGAGCGCAGGGCCAGC